>Ga0210408_10006164_pt1 | contig 10399 bp, 9 predicted proteins | sample IncBWH4MmetaG_FD_155471 | JGI IMG/M metagenome (GOLD analysis project Ga0210408, IMG submission 155471) | Forest soil microbial communities from Barre Woods Harvard Forest LTER site, Petersham, Massachusetts, United States - Inc-BW-H-4-M | ecosystem: Environmental > Terrestrial > Soil >...
TCCCGCAAGCCGGGGCAGCAGCCCGCGCCAGGCCGGGCCTGGTGCCCGGTATTACACACCGTGAAACTAAGGCGGCCCGGTGATAGACGCTGAGCCGCTGCGCCAACCGGGAATTCCTTAGCCGGGATCTGACAAGTCAACCCGGTAGGCGGCACCGGGTCAGACCCGTGGCGCGTACTCGATCGAGTGGAATGGCCAGTCGTGTTCCAGCCATGCGCGGACCGCGTGGTACAGCACCGGGTCGAGCGTCGCATGGTCCGCGCGCACCCAGGAACTGACGGCCGCATGCTGGTCATCCGCGCTGGGGCGACCTGGGCTTTCGCCGCGCGGCGGGTAGATGTATACGCAGCCGATGACTTCGCCGGTGCTGGTGCTGAGCACGGTGTAGGTGAATCCGCGGCGCTCGGCGAAGTCCTGCGCGTGGCGTTCGAGGTCGCGCAGGTTTTCCGCCAGGCTCATCTCGTGTGGCCAGCCTGTCCCGGCGAATCCCGGCGTCGCCTGGATATGGCCGATGCTGGTCGTCCATGCGGCATAGTCCGCGGCGTTGTGCTGAGGCCCGAGCGGTTCCAGCCGGAATTCCTCAGCCGTGAGCCCGCCAGGTGCCGCGAAATCCTCCGGAACGAAGAACTGATCACTCATCAGGCGATAGTAGCCATATGGCCATCGCATCCACCCTGCCCGGCCGCAGCGAAACCCCCTTCCGCGGTGGCCCGCCCATGCAACAGCGCCGTCCAGGCTGAGCCGCCGGTTTCGTGGTCAGTGCGTTTCATGGGTGCGTGACGCGACGTGCCGCGCTGACCGGATCAATAAGATCCTTTGCATGTCCAGGTATCCGGATATCGAGCCCTATGAGACCGGCCTGCTGGACACGGGTGACGGAAACCTCGTGTACTGGGAGACCTGCGGGAACCCTGATGGCTTGCCCGCGCTGATCGTGCACGGCGGCCCGGGGTCGGGGTGCACGGCGGGAAACCGGAGGTCGTTTGACCCGGAGAAGTTCCGGATCGTCATTTTCGACCAGCGCAACTGCGGCCGCAGCCTGCTGCACGCCAGCGATCCCGCGGCTGACATGAGCCTGAATACGACCGGGCACCTGCTCAGGGATATGGAGCAGCTGCGCGGGCACCTTGGCGTGGAGAAGTGGCTGCTACGCGGCGGATCGTGGGGGGTGACGCTGTCGCTGGCGTACGCGGAGCGGCATCCGGAGCGGGTCAGCGGGATGCTATTGCTCAGTGTGACCTCGACCAGGCGGCTGGAGCTTGACTGGCTGTACCGGGGCGTCGGCCGGTTCCTCCCCGAGGCATGGGCACGGTTCCGGGATTTCGCGGGCCTGACCGGTTCGTATCGGCTGCCGACCGACAGCACGCCGCCGATCTCGGGTCTGCTCCAGGCGTACTCACAGATGATGGAGGACCCCGACATCGGTGTCCGGTCGCAGGCCGCGACCGAGTGGACGGCCTGGGAGGACGCGGTGATCTCGCAGGAAAGCAACGGGAGCCCCGGCGCGTACGGCGACCGGCCCGACGACGCGAAGCTGGCGTTCGTGCGCATCTGCTCGCACTACTTCGCGCACGACGGTTTTCTCGAGGACGGCGTGCTGATCCGCGAGGCGGGCAAGCTAGCCGGCATCCCCGGCGTCCTGATCCACGGCCGTAACGACCTCGGCGGCGGCGCCTGCACCCCGTGGGAGCTCGCCCGCGCCTGGCCCGGCGCGGAGCTCATCATCATCGAGGACTCCGGCCACACCGGCAGCACCACCATGACCGAGCAGATGCACGCCGCCGCCGACCGCCTCTACGAGCAGATCACGAACCCCGCCTAGCCGCGCGGCACGCACGTAAAAGTCACCCCGCATTCCGGCGGACTTCCGGAGGAGGCGCGACACCTGAGAGTTTCCCGGGCACACGTAGGACCAGCACTGTCCTCGGCGCGCTCGGTGCGCAGGTGGCCGGGGAGGCCCTCGCCAGCCTCCCGCTGATACATGGCCGCTACGGTCAGGCCTGGCGCACGAGGCCGGTCTGGCCGCATCATGCCGCCTCGCTGCGACGGTTCGCGGCGTGCAGATCGGGATGATCTGTACGCCGGCCCTCATCTGTCGGCTGGGAACCTGACGCTCGCTCACTTGCGGGTTACGGGCAGGTAAGTGCCAGGCTCGGCTTCGCCTATCCGGCCGTGGCGTCATGTGGATTGGCTCCGACACTGCCTGTTCCCCTGATCTTCCGGCGTCGGGTAACCCGTGGCAGGTCGGCGGACACTTATGAGTGTGGGCCGAGTCGCTGTCTTGCTGTCTTCTGGAGGACCGTCGTGACGATTGTCCGCATCGTGCTTGCTGATCACCGGACTGGATTGCCACCGGACGGCGGTGCCGTGAACGGCCGGCACCTCGTCGTGCTCGCCGACACAGTGCCTGCCGAGGATGGCGGTCACCGGGCGGTGCCACTGTGGCTGCCGGGTTTGGATTTCAAGTTGCTGTGGTGGCTGCTGGACCGGCCTGCCAGGGACGCCGTGATGGCCGGTGTCCTGGAGGAGACAGCGGCCCGGCTGCTGCACGCGGCCGGGGTGGCGGTGACCGCGGTGGACATCGAGCCGGCCAACGAGGATGTGCCGGAGCTGCGCCCGGGCACGGCCGCGGCGCGGGTCGAGCTGACCACGGCCGCCGGAACCCGGAATGTCGTGGTGAGCGCCGGGTACGGCCTGAAACTGGCGGTCACGGCCGGGGTGCCAGTCCGGGTGGCCGATGAGGTCATGGACCGGCTCGCGGTCCCGGTCCAGGGCGATGACGTGCATGCGCCGTTCCTGCTGCCCTCGGCCGTCCGGCCGCCGGGCGATCCCGGGCAGCGCCTGCGTTTCGAGCCGCGGAACATGGCGTTCACTGACGGCCTGGACCGATGGGAGCTGGCTGGCAGCTTCCTTGATGACGGCCGGCCGCACTGGCAGGACTATTCCCACACCGCCGCAGACCAGTCCGCGATCCTGGCGTCCGCGGTCCCGGAGCCCTCCGGTTCCGCCGTCCTATTCCAGGAGATCTACGCCGACGACTACCGCGGCCGCGCGGTCACCTTCCGCGGGCAGCTGCGCACCGCCGACGTAGCCGGCCAGGCCGGGCTGCATCTGGCCGCGGGCCGGCCCGTCGACCCTCCCGGTGGCCAGTTGCGCGACCGGGGCGGCGGCCGCCTGACCGGCCCGGGCAGCAGCGACTGGACCTGGCATGAGGTCACGATGCCCGTCCCCGGTGACGCTGGCGTCATCCGGTTCGGCATCTCGCTGGCCGGCCGCGGCCGCATCGAGCTGCGCGATGCGGAACTGTCCCCGGCCCGTCCGGAAACCCCGGAGTAGAACAGAGCATGGACATCCCAGACGGCGACCTGGTCCGGCTGGCCCGCGAAGGCGATCCGGCGGCGTTCCGGCTGCTGGTCGAACGGCACCTGCCGATGGCGCGCGCCCGCGCGGCACGGCTGTGCCCGCGCCCGGTCGACGCCGACGATGCCGTGCAGGACGCCTTCCTGCAGGCGTTCATCGCACTGGACCGGCTGCGCGACCCCGACCGCTTCGCCGGCTGGCTGGGCGGCATCGTGGCCAACGTCTGCCGCGCCCAGCGGCGCCGCGCCCCGCTCACCCTGCTCGCCGACTGGCCCGAGAACCTGCACCCGGCAGCGGTCGGCAGCCTGCCATCGGCTGAGGACCTGGACCGCGCCGACGCGCTTGGCCGCGCGGTGGCCGGCCTGCCCCCCGGGCAGCGCCAGGCCGTCACCTTGTTCTACTACGCCGACCAGCCCGCCGACCAGATCGCCGGCACTCCCGGTGCCGCCAAGGCCAGCCTGCACAAGGCCCGCCGCCGGTTGCGCGAGTACATCACCGCGCACCGCCCCGACCTCATCCCCGCCACCTCCCGGAGGGCCCCCATGACCGCTGTTCGCATCGCGCACGCCGACCCCTGGCCAGAACGCCAGCCAGTCGGCCTTGTGGTGCTCGCCGACACGGTGCCTGCCGAGGATGGCGGGCACCGGGCGCTGCCGATCCGGCTGCCCGCCCTCGCCGTCTGGCGCCTGCTCGGCCGCCCCGACGACAGCGACCAGGAACACCCCGACGACGACGCCGGGCAGATGACCGGCCAGCTGCTGCAAGCGGCCGGGATCACCGTGACCGCCGTGACCGTCACCGACCTGGGCCCGGCGGTGACCGCCACGCGGGTAGGCATCGCCGTGCCCGGCGGGACCCGGCAGGTCACCACCCGCCTGGCCGACGGCCTGGCCCTGGCGGTCATTACCGGCGCGCCGCTGGCCGTCGACGACCCGGTGATGGACCGCCTCGCCGAGCCCGTCACCGGCCCCGACCCGTTCGGCCCGTTCCGCAGCCGCCAGCAGGCACCTCCCGGGCCGCCCGAGCACACGCGGTTCGAGCCGCGCAACCTGACGTTCACCGACGGCCTGCGCCGATGGCAGCTCGATGGCACCTTCCTGCGCCAGGCCGGGTTCCACGACCAGGACTATTCCTGCACCACCGAAGACGGGCGGGTGATCTTGGCCGCGAGCGTGCCCAGACCCGCCGGATTCGCTTCCCTCAGCCAGGAGATTGAACCCGACGACTACCGCGGCCGCGCCGTCACCTTGCGCGGCGACCTGCGCACCACCGACGTCGCCGACCGCGCCGGACTGGTGCTTCGCATCCCCCGCCAAGGACGGCGACCGACCCCACCGGATCCCTGGCACGATCCCGAGAACCACTTCGCCCCCGTCACCGGAACCCGCGACTGGACCCGCCACGAGGTCACTGCTCAGGTCCCGGCCGATGCCATCAGCATCATCTTCGGCTTCTTCCTGAACGGCCGCGGCCAGATTGAACTCCGCAACCCGCAACTCGACCCGCACCCGGCAAACCGGTAGGCGGGCATGCGGTGATGAGCATGCTGGAACGGCGCCGGGTGTCTAAGGTCTGCGGCAGGGGACCTCAGCCCGCAGAAGCAGCTGTGATTCGCGCGCAGCGCACCGCCGACGAGCCGACATGGAACCATGCATACTCGGTGTTCGGCGCGCCCCAATACGAGCTACTGGGCTGAATTGGCGGTCGTCACACCGTGATCATTATGCAAGTTAGCGCATAATCATACGGGCACGCTATGCCCGCTATTCGGCTACGATCGGACGTCCCGATGCAGGATGGGAGCGTCAATTGATTCGGGCAATGCGTCTGTGATCGCACGGCGGCAGTGTTCACGGTTGCTTTTCGAGCTCGATCTCATCGCGCAGGGGGATGCCGTAGGCGCCCACCGCAGGGATCTCCGGCTTCAGGCGGGCCCGGCTACGATCAACAGCACCGCGGTGCACGGCCACTAGGCAGAAGCCGCGGCGCTGGTAGAAACGCAGCGCATCGACGTTGTCGTTTGTCGTAATTACCCACAGGCGTGTGCACCCTTGCTGCCTGGCCAGCTGCCCGACGGCCTCGATCAGCGCGGTGCCCGCACCACGCCACTGCTCATCGGCGTGGAGAGTGAGGATCTCGCACTGCCGCCCGTCGTGCGACGGCACGTACGTGAGCATGCCCAGCAGGCGCCCGCCGGCGGCCTCGGCGACAAGCGCCGGATGATCCAGGGGATGAACCAGTTCCCCCAGCCGGGCCCCCGCAGACTGTTGTGCCGGGCAAGAAACGCCTGGGCAGCAGCCTGGTCAGCGGGCTCCCGCGGCCGGATCTTCACCGCATCAACATAACCACAAGAGAGAAAGGCACGATAGTCCTGCCCGCAAGGACTTTCGGGGTAGGCGACGGTCCGTCGGCACTCCCGCAGCGGCAGAAGCGGATGGGAAGCGTTTCCGCGGAAACGGCTCGTGAAACATGCACAATGGGTCTCCGCGGAAACGGCGCGGTCGTGACACGCGGGGCCACAGAGACCTGCCCGAAGCCCTGTCCGCGGAATGAGTATGCACGGGTTCCGTCGTGCGGTGCCAGCGGGTGATGGGCCGGCAGTCGGCGTCAGGCCGGCCTTGCCGCCGGTTCATAGAGCCGGATGTAATCGATCAGCATCGTCTGCGGGAAGGTCGCTGACTCACCTGGCGGGACCGAGGCGGTGCCGCCGACGGCAACGTTTACCAGCAGGAAGAAATCGTGGTCAAAGACCCAGGGTTTCCCGTTCAGGTCCGCCGGGGTCACGGCGTGATACAGCTCGCCGTTGACATACCAGGCGATCTTGCCGGGGTGCCGGGCGCGCCATCGAACTCATCAGACCGTGTCAGCCTGTACGCGCCTTCGTGGATCCGGCCGCCCATGCGCGCCTCCCGATCTGTGCGCCGGAACCCGGGCTTCGTCCCCGCCGCCAACCGCTACGCTAGCGGCATTCGCGCCCAGGTCCGCTCACCGGCAATACAGAGCATCCCCAACGCGGCAATAGAGTACGTCCGGTCAGGGTCATGAGAGGTAGGGGCAACTCGTCATGAACATTCGCTACGTCTAAGTAAAGTGCTCATCGAATCCGGATTTAGTGATTGGGTGGGACATTGCTCGCTCGGCTCCAAGGAACACTAAGTCCGCCGATGCTCTCCGAATGTCTTCATACGTGAATGATACTTATCAATGATGCAGCAGTTGGCACGGCGTAGAGTATGATTCCAAAGAAGATTTCGCGTAGTCTGAAAAGCCGTGGATGAAGGTTGCGAATATACTCAATCTCCGTGCGTTCCACACGCTCAAGCTCAAGCACTTTAGGATAGCTCCAGTTGGCTCTTTGGCGGATACGGCGGAACCGTTCCACCGTGATGGCGATCTCGTCGTGGCGGAATCGATCCACCGCGCGGTTGAGCAGCCACAGAGGAAGTGCAACATATGCGGGTATGCCAATTAGGTAGATTAGGGTGAAGGGGAGGTAGCCCAATATCGCGTGAAATGGGAGTAGCGTAAACAGAGATGTGAACGCGACAAGACTAGCGATTACTGAGATGAATACTGAGAATATCAGCCTCCGCGCCGGATACCATCCGTAGTACCCATCGATATTACGCTTATCCATCGTAAAGATGGCCTGTTTGCGCACTGCCCAAAAGAATGATACGAAGCAAACGCCCGCTAGGTTATGCTTAAGGATGACGTATACAGTGAATGTTGAGCCAAGTAGGTACGTGATCGCGCCTACGATGTGCCTGCGGTCCATGGTGGCCCACCACAAATGATATGCCATGCGGCCCCAACCTTGGCGAGCTTGTTGGGTAACACCTGGCGCCAGCGGCAGGAAGATGGGCGGATTGTGAGAAGAAACAAACATGAGAGATGCGATACCTAGCGCCAGAAGAGCCACCACAAGAGACAGACGTCCGATCGCCGCAAAACGAGCATTCGCCTTCTCTAGTTCTTGGTGAACAAGTCTTCGCGTGTTCTGATCGAGCCTAATCAGCCGCTCCTCGCTTAGATGAACACAAAGTAGCTCCATAAGGTGGCAGTTACGGTAGAATAGAAAACACGTCACTCCTGTGAACGTTATAACAATCAATGTCGGATAGTCTCGAAGTAGTGGAAAATATGAATCCGTATTGCTATGTCCGAGTCGCACTAGCCTCGCTAGATCGTCCCATGCCACTTCGAGACCGGCAGTATGACTAAAGGTGCCTTGCATAGCGGCCACTAGAGCGACCGGCACGAAAAAAGCAGGGATGAAAATCAGCATTGATGCCACGGGAAATCCGCGACGATGAGCGGCATGGAGGAACGGCTCACATTGATAGGGCCTCAGGGAAAAGGTAAGCTGCTCCTTAGAATTTGTCGGCTCGCTTGACTGCGTGGTCTTCATGCGGATTCGCGGGCCCGCCCGCCCGCTGCTAGCGGTGATAAGCATTGGCATGCCTTCCTGGCAGTCTGTGGAAAATCACTATAAGGGGAAGGGCAAGGAAACGGAAGAACGGAGTGGCGAACGCAGCCACTAGTTGCGTGTAGTGGCGCTCACCTCCTCTGGTGGCAGGAAATAGCCTGGGGCCATCTGGATCTATCTTCATGGCTAACTGGACTCGAGGCATAAGGGAAGTCCCCCTGAAGAAGATAGGGTTTCCCTTAATAACTTTCGCCCAAGCCGGTATCGACCGGCCAGTACCGTGAAGGGCAGGATCAGTCAGGTCAAGATGCGAGGAGTCGAAACCCGAATCCTGGCTCATTCTCGGCCAGTGGAGAACAATCTTGCCATTTACGCTCGCCACCGAAACGGGCAATCTCGTCGTCGAACTTCGCCTAGGGCTCAAGCCGGACCACTTATCACGCATCTCACCCCGCCTCATGCCTCCCCGCGCGGACTATGGTCGGATATACGACGGCCTTAACTCGGACGGTTCACTGATCGGCAAGAATTCTTGAAAACGGTCTGAGCTGCCCGCACGTGTCCAGCATGAGGCGATGGCGAAAGCTTGAATTGTCCATCGTATACAAATACAAGCCCGGTAGGCATAGGCGCAGGCCTGAGCAGGTTACGCATGATTCGCCGCACGATGGTTTGAGCGGGCTCATCGAGGTTAGTAAAAATACCGGGACAAGCGTGAACCGTTTGACCGGCAGACGTCGTATAAACCTGCTGGGGGGACTGGCAGTGTCGGTGACCGAGACTGCCGTAAAGCCTGCAGCCGTGTCGGCCGACGGGTGCGTGCAAAGCGGGCGGACGGCGGTCAATGCCGCCTTCGGGAAGCCGGGTGCTGCGCCTCGTCCTTGGTGCGGTCGGCCGGATCAGGGCTGGTGGCGGGTCAGCGCCGGCGGCCCCTGGCGGACCCGGTTCATCGCGTCCTGCGGGCTGCCGCGCCACCACCCGAGCGCTTCGATCCACCAGGTCAGCCCGGCCTCCAGGTACGGGGCCACCTGCCCGGCGCCGCGGCCGGGCACCGCGCCGTCGGTACGTCCCTCCAGGATCACGTCGAACGGGCCGTCCCCGGTGCGGTGCTGGCGCGTGTACTGCACCACGGCCCGCAGTTCGCCCGGCGGCATGGTCTCGCCGAGGCCGTAGCCGGCATGGGTGGGCATCACCCCGTCCCAGCGGGCGGCGCGCCGGAACGGCGCCTTGCCTGGCCACCGGCCGCCGCACCAGATGGGGATCCGCGGCCGCTGCACCGGACGCGGCAGCATCCGCACATCGGCGGCGGTCAGGTACTCCCCGCGCATCGTCACCGGTTCCCCGCGAGCCGGACCAGCTCAATCACAGAACCCAACCCCGCACCGAACCGGCAGCCATCAAGTTCATCGGCGATAACCTGCCGGGCCCGCTGCCCAGGCCGGAGCGCGCCGTCTGGGCGTGGCAGCGGGCGGTGCCCTCGAAGCGTCCGGACGTCTCGAAGTCCGGAACGCGCAGCGGCAGCTGCGCACCGGACGCGGCTCGTTGAGTCTGGCGGTAAGCCGCCGGGTGACAGGGTGGGGACTTACCGCCAGGCTCGTGAGTGGCGGGTGCCCGGTTATGGCCGGAGCTCGAGGATGACGTTGACCGGGGTCTGGGTGACCTGCCGGAACCGGCTGAAACCGGCGTCGTCGCCCAGTTGCCGTACCGCTTCGGGGCCGGCCTGGGCGCCGAGCGCGACCCCGCCGGGCTGGGCCAGGGCGGCCGGCGTGCACTGGAACGTGGAGGCGGCGTAGCTGAGCGCGGCCATCGGGCTGGACAGGTTCGCTGCGTAGTCGTCGGCCGCGTACGGTTCCACGACCAGGACGGTGCCGTCGGGGGCGAGCGCCTTGCGGGCGTGGGCCAGCGCGGCGGCCGGGTCGCCGAGGTCGTGGAGGGTGTCCAGCATGCAGATCAGGTCGAAGCCGTCGGCCGGGTAGCTGGTCGCGTCGAGCGGCTCGAACCGGATGCGGCCGCCGAGACCGACCTGGTCCGCCCGCTGCCTGGCGACCTGGATAGAGCGGTCGTGAAAGTCGTAGCCGTGGACGCTCGCCTGCGGGTAGGCGCGGGCCAGCAAGATGGCGGCCACGCCGTGTCCGCATCCGACATCGGCGACGCGGCCGCCGGCAGCGAGCCTGTCGGCCACCCCGGGCAGGGCAGGAACCCACTCGGTGGTGAGGCTGGCGGTGTAGCCGGGGCGAAAGAACCGCTCGGTGCCTTCGAAGACTGCCGGGTCCTGCTCGTGCCAGGGGATGCCGGCGCCGGTGCGGAACGCCTCGGCGAGACGGTCGATGCCCGCGAACCAGCCGCGGGTGATGGTGGCGCCGCCGGCTAGGAAGGCCGGCGATGCCTCCTGGGCGAGCACCGCGGCGGCCTCGGCCGGCAGCACGTACCGCCCGTCGCTCTCGCGGTAGGTGAGAAATCCGGCGGCGGCCTGCTGGGACAGCCACTCCCTCAGGTAGCGTGCCGCCGTGCCGGTGCGGGCGGCCAGTTCGTCCTGGGTAGCAGGCCCGCCGTCGGCGAGTGCCCGGTACAGCCCGAGTTGGTCGCCGACCGCCACCATGGCCGTGGTGG
>Ga0210408_10006165_pt1 | contig 10399 bp, 14 predicted proteins | sample IncBWH4MmetaG_FD_155471 | JGI IMG/M metagenome (GOLD analysis project Ga0210408, IMG submission 155471) | Forest soil microbial communities from Barre Woods Harvard Forest LTER site, Petersham, Massachusetts, United States - Inc-BW-H-4-M | ecosystem: Environmental > Terrestrial > Soil >...
GCACTGCGCGCCGCCGACCTCGACCAGTTGCGTCCGATCGACGCGCTCAATCTCCTCGCGCAACTGAAAAAGCAAATCTCATGATGCAGGCGCAAAGTAAGCATGCTTTTTGCGTGACGGACCGTTATAAGTTGCAGCAACAATTCGGCGTCGTCATTCCGAGGAGTGCGGCGCGCTTCCAGCGCGCCCGTTCTTCCCGCACGACGAGGAATCTCTCTTGAATTTCATTTCCTCGCGTCCAGCCCGCGGAATGAACATGCGTGCCGCTAGTAGCGAGCGTTCCCGCCTCGCCCTCGGCCTCATGTCCGGCACTTCCGTCGACGGCATCGACGTCGCGCTGGTCCGCATCGCGACCCCAATCAGAAAAAAGATCACACAGAATGCCCTGCACGCGCGTCTCGAAAATTTCGTCACGGTGCCCTTCCCTGCTGCGGTGCGCAGCGAAGTACTCCGCATCGCCGAGGGCGCGCGCGTCTCGCCGGGCGAAATCAGCCAACTCAATTTCCGGCTCGGCCGCGCCTTCGGCGAGGCTGCGCTTCGCGCTTGCCGCAAATTTCGCGTCGATTCGCGCCGGCTCAGCGTCATCGGCTCGCACGGCCAGACCATTTTTCATCAGGGCCGGCCCAGCCGCTTTCTCGGCGAAAAGATCTCTTCGACATTACAAATCGGCGAGCCCGCCGTTATCGCCGCCATCACTGGTGTGACCACCGTCGGCGATTTTCGCCCCGCGGACATGGCCGTCGGCGGCCAGGGCGCGCCGCTCGTCCCTTTTGTGGATTACCTGCTCTATCGTGATGCGCGCCGCGGCCGCGCGGTCCTGAATATCGGCGGCATCGCCAACGTCACGGTCATCCCGAAAGCGGCTTCGCCGCATTCGGTCATCGCCTTCGATACCGGCCCCGGAAACATGGTCATCGACGCCCTCGTGCATCATTTCACCAATGGCCGGCGCAGCTTCGACGCGGAAGCGCAAATGGCCTCGCGAGGCCATCTGCTGCCCTCGCTCCTTAATTCCCTCCTCGCCGAAAATTATTTTCGCCAAGCTCCACCCAAGAGCGCCGGACGTGAACAATATGGGAAAGCTTACGTGGAGAAGATTTTAGCGTGGGGCCGGCGCCACCGCGCCCGGCCCGAAGATCTGGTGCGCACGGCCACTGTAGTGACCGCGCTCTCGATAGCTGACGCCTTGCATCGCTGGGTGCTGCCGCCCCAGCGAAAAACTCCGCTCTCGCAATTGATCGTTTCCGGAGGCGGCGCGCGCAATCCTCTGATCCTGGCGCAACTCTCCGCCGCTCTCGGCGGAATCGAAGTGGTCACTACGGAAGCGCTGGGCCTGCCGGGCGACGCCAAGGAAGCCTTCATCTTCGCCTTGCTGGCCGACGAAACCCTGCACGGCCGCCCCTCGAATTTACCTAGCGCCACCGGCGCCCGCCGCCCCGCCCTCCTCGGCAAAATCTGCTATCCCCCGCCCCGCTAGCCCCGGGAATGTCCCGCCTCACCCTTCCATCGTCATTCTGAGCGGAGCGTCCCGACCTCTTCCTCCGGAAATCGAGCCTCTACGATTTCCGGTCGGGACGCGCAGTCGAAGAATCTCTCTTGTTCTATACGGATTAAGCTCAACCTTATGGCACACCGGACAAGAGCCGCAGCAACCAGCCACAATCCGTGCTAACCTGAAGCTGTAAGCGAAATGTGTCGATTCCCCGGCGAAAAATTAACCTACGCGCAAATCCTTCCCCGGCTATTTATCGGCTCTCATCCCCGCACAACTGACGATATAGAACGTCTCCGCCGCGAAGCAGGCATCACCGCCGTGCTCAACATCCACACCGACGACGATATGCGCGCCGTCAACTTGGATTTTCCTCCGCTCGAAGCCTACTACGAAACTTGCCCGATCCTTCTTCGCCGCGTTCCGATGGTTGAGGAACAAACGGAACTTCGGGCCAAGCTTTATGCCGCCATTCAGGCGTTAAGCGAATTGTTAGCCGAAGGCCACACGGTTTATCTCCACTGCACCGCCGGCATCGGCCGCGCGCCTACTGTGGCTATCGGCTATCTGCACACCTTTTTGGGATGGGACTGGGATGAGGCTGTCGCGCACGTGAAGCAAGCTCGCGAATGCGCGCCGCACGTTGAAGCGCTTCGCCTGGCCCTAGACGACCAAGGGATTCTCAAACTCTCTGACAACGGAGGCCCGCTAACAACGGACGATAGCACGCCTCCGAACAATCGTCCCTAGTTGGCGCTCGGCTGCAATCCCGGCCCCGAAGCCTGCCCGAAATCCCCGGAACGATGGATTAAATCCCGGCTGCCTCTGTATGATGCTACGTGCACTCATTCATCCACGCAGAGGTAACCAATGGCAATGGAGACAGCAGCAGCGATTCTCACCAAACTCGCTCTGGAGCAAAATGCCGAGCTTAAATCCAGGCTACATTCCGCCCACGGAGAAGCCAAAGTGGTTGCGTTGATTATGCCCTTATTCAGGCAGATACTTTCTGAGCTGGAAGAGGGCCGGCAAGCTCACGACAGTTTTCCTTCCGCTGTCCCTCGCTCCTTTCCCGGCAGCTCCGCTAATCTTCCGCCGCCAGGCTCAGGAAAGGTTAAAGACGTACACGCTGACGAACGCCACAGTGAAGGGGACGATATCGGCGGCGAAGGCTGATCGACCGGAGCATCGAGCGACTGCTATCAAAGGAAGTCCGGCTTCAGCCGGACCTACGCCCGCCACCGCCCATGCGGTGCTTGCGTGATTCTCTTCCCCGAGACGATTCCTCCGCCCCGCGTTGCGTCAATTTCTTTCCGCCGAGACGATCGAGATTTCCGAGGAAGGTTTTCTTTTCAGTCTTGTCGGTGTTTTTCTTCTTAGCCATAGCTGCACACTAATCGAAAGGTACTCCTGCGTCAATTAAGCGACTGCAACGGCCTGGTCTTCAAAGCTCAATTCGGACCGCTGCGTTGATTGCCCGAACTCTGATAACTTCGCATCGGCAGGCCTAGCGCGCGCAACGTCGCTTCGTCCGGCGTCGGTTGGCTGTTTTCTGTCGTCACCACGCCGAACCCGCCGTGGTACTCCCACATGGCCCAGCCGATGCCGTATTTTTCGAGCGACGTGCGCACATCAGTAAGCCACGCGACGCGATCTTTGGGCTCGGCGTTTTTGCGGTAAACGCCAAATTCGTTGCAGATCACAGGCACGCCCCAATGCTCGGCCCACGCCGCCACTTGCCCGATCTCCGCATCGACGCGTCCCGCATTCCAGCGGTCCAGTCCATAACGAACCACCGCCAGCCGGTGTACCGCGTCCGGCACTTCCGCCGCCGCGGCCTGTACGTTTTCAGGCGTCGATGGATAGGGCACGCCCTTCAGGTTGTGCCAATAATTCGAAGACCAGGTCGCCCCTTGATGCGTAAAGATGTGCGATTCATAAAAATGAAACGCATAGATGACGTTGGGATCGCGCAGCGGCTCGAGGAAAACCAGATCATCGTCATCCGACCAGTGCGCTCCGGTGGCGATGATGGTGTGCTGAGGCGCGGCTTCGCGAATCGCCGCCGCAAGCTTGGCCTCCACGCCATACCAGCGATAGCGGTCGCGGCCCTCAGGTTCATTGAGGATTTCAAAAAATACGCGCTCTGGGTCGAAGCGTGAGTAATGCCGCGCCAGCGTCCGCCAAAAGTCCGCGAACTGCTCAACGAATTCGTCATCGCTCGCGAGCTTCGCCTTGAATTCCGCGTCCGCGAAAATGTTGATGTCTACGGCCAGGCCGCGATCGAGAATCATCTTCACCGCCGCGTCCAGATACGCGAGGTCCTGCGGCGTAACCTGGTCCGCCTGTCGCGCGTGGAACATGGGTCGCGGGTCCACACTCAAACGCACGTGATCGAAGCCCATTCCTTGGATCAGATCCAGATCATGCGCCGTGATCGCAGTATCGAAATGCTCTTTAGTGTAGCCGCTCGGGTCGCCTAGCTGCGCGAGCCAGTCGCTCACATTGACGCCGCGCCGCAGATGCGCCACGCGCCGCTGCAAAACGTCATCTCCAGCCGTCGTAGCCTTCTCGGCCGCTGCCCGTTGCGCCGTGCCGGTGGGCACGACTGCCTTCACTGGCACACCTCTCTGCGCCGCCGCTGCGCCGCCCTGTCCAATCAAAAAAAGAGCAGCGCTTACGAGGAACCTTACGGTTCGCGCATAGGGAGATAGAGGGATCAGCATGACTCTCGTTGATCAAGCATGCCACAGAAGTCAGCTTTTCTGCTCAACGATTGCTGATTCCTCCCCCAGATTTGCTCTCGAATCATCCTCACCTGCGAACATCTCGAAATAACTTCTCCACGAATTGAGCGATTTGCGCCTCCTCTTGCTCCCTGCCCCGGCCGCTGAGGGCACTAAAGCCCAGGAAACAAGCGAAGAGGAGAGAAAATCCCGCGAAGAGTTTGCCTTTTAAGTCGCTCGATTGGAACCAAACCGTCGCGGCGATCCCCAGGAAGATTATCGTCGCGAGCGGCGGCCATATTTTGGCGAAGGGATGTAATACGAACCGCGCCAGCAATTCGCTGCCACCTCCTGTATCCCTCACGTCGCCTCGCAACATCGGAACTAGCTGGTTTCTTCTTCCGCGCCCACGGGTTGACCACTTCCAGATACGAAACCGGTTCCCGCTCACGCGAGAGAGGAACTCCCTGTATCTCGGCCTTGTGGGCTCGAGGTAAGGAAGGCCCTCCCGGGCCGTTTCGTCGATGATGCGCTGCAGGGCTTCCGATGCCGAACAGCGCATCTGGAATTCGATTGAGCTTTGCGTCATCTTGCCGCTTCTAGGACAACAACCTCACCTTGCCGGAAACATGGACTCGCACGAGCTCGCGAAACATCTCCAGCGCGGCCGCGTCCGCAAAGCAGCGTTTCGGCAGGATGGTCCTCGGTAACACGATAAAGAGCGACTTCGTTTCTCGCACCCCAGCTACATTGGACCAACCGCTTTCCGCGCTGAATGTCGGTCCGCTCGCCGAGATGCCCTTCTCCGTGATTACGTACTTTAGTTCTGACCGATACACCCGGCTGTTGCGAAGACCCCTGCGTGACCTCCAATAGATCATCCCGATATACGCCGGTGCAAAGAAGACCACGACAGCAATCACAACCGCTGTCAAAGATGACGGTGCGCCTGCCGCGCTCTGCGTCTTTTGATCCAGAATGACCATCGCGACAACGGCCAAGCCCAAGATTCCGATGGTCTTCACCAGACTTCGCCACCCCAGCGCCATATTCGCCCGGAATACGTCATCTGGCGTGAGGTTGAGTGCAAATTCTAAGCGGCGCTCTGAGTTCGCGCCTTCCGTGTTCACCAGCATTTCCTTTGCTCTCGCGAAAATTAATCCGTCGAGGGCATTTTTTCCTGCTTGGCCTTGCTCTTTCGAGGGCGCCTCTTGTAAACGAATCCGGACGAGAAGAACATGAAAATGCCGCCAAACATGAGTTTTACCAGCCATCCAGGACGATAGGGAGTCCAAAAATCCAGTGCAAAGTAGGCTGCGACGCTAGAGGCGGCAAATGAGTATCCCCCGTACTGAAGGAACGCCACGAGTGCATCCCGTCTGCGCCGTGGCAACTTGCGCCGCACCGAGATAAACGTCACGGCGGCCGTGTACGCTGCAATGACCCCAAGGAACCAAACAACTCCGATTTGGAACCAGTACGTGTGGCGGGTTATGAATACCAGCGCTATGCCAAGGAGAATCGGAATGACCACGATCTGGCGAAAATAGCGCTGAATCTCCGGCCAAAAACCTCGCATACTGAATGCTAAGCCGACGTCGATTTGCAGTCCACGCTCTACCCGCGCAACTGCGCACAATTCGTAATCAACCTGTCGCCCGCCGCGCACAACTCTGTCGGGCCTTAATACTCTAATATTCAGTAAAGGCAGAAATATTTGGATTCCTCATTCGTCTACAGTGTTAGGAGGCAGCGCTGAAAGCAGACTCCATGGCTTTTGCCGCACCCGGCTCCCCAACGCGGGCCCCGTTTGCCCGCGATAGGGTGAGCAGCGCGCTCGCCTCCGCAGCGCAGCGGCGAGACGCGCGCGAAGACGACCGCCGCATCCTCGAAGCCTCCGCGCGCTATCGCGCTCGCCTCGCGAATTTCATTCGCCGCCGCGTACCCGACCAGGGCGAAGCCGAAGACATCCTGCAGGAAGTCTTCTACGAGCTCGTCGCCGCCTATCGGCTCTTCGAACCGGTGGAAGAGGCCGGCGCCTGGCTCTTTCGCGTGGCGCGAAACCGCATTACGGATTTCTTCCGCAAGAAGAAGCCCGAACCTCTGCGCGACGTGATGCGCAGCCAACACGCGCCCACAGAAGACGCCGCGCCGCTGCAATTCGAAGAACTGCTGCCGTCGCCCGACGCCGGCCCGGAAGCGGCCTACGCGCGCGGCGTGCTTCTCGACGAGATCGAAGCAGCAGTCGACGAATTGCCTCCAGAGCAGCGCGCCGCCTTCGTCGGGCACGAAATCGAAGGCCGCAGCTTCAAGGAATTAGCAGCCAAAGCGGGCGTCAGCGTGAACGCCATGGTGTTGCGCAAGCACCATGCCGTGTTGTACCTGCGCCGCAGGCTGCAAGCCATTCACGACGAATTTCTGGGAGAGTGAGGTCGAAAAAATGAGACGACATCGATTTTTACGAGCAGCGAGATTTATTTTGTTTGCGATTGTGGCGGTGCTGGTGCTGAGTTTTGTGGCCATGCATTTGTGGAATTGGCTGATGCCGCCGCTTTTCGGGCTGCGCCTGATCAGCTTCGGGCAAGCACTCGGCTTGCTGGTGCTCAGCAGACTGCTCTTGGGCGGATTCCGCGGACGCTGGGGCGGAGGACACTGGCGCGGCCGCATGATGGAGCGCTGGGCCCAAATGACGCCCGAGGAACGCGAAAAATTCCGCGCCGGCATGCAAGGCCGCTGCGGCCCCTTCGCGCCTCCTTCGGCGCCCGAAGCCAAAGCGTAATCGTTGCGCGAGCCCTTGTAGCTCAGGTGTCCCGCCAACTTGGCCTGAGCGGGTTGCGCAGGGTGGCCCTCGGCGGGAGACCTGAGGTCTTCGCCCCTTCGCGGTGACGCCGTCACATCCGTGCCGGGCGCGCTCATGTCCGGCGCTAAAAGAACTCGGGTGTCATTCTGAGCGGAGCGTTGCGATATCTCTTCCGAAAATCGCGCCTTTGCGATTTTCGGTCGCGACGCGAAGCCGAAGTCTTCGCCTCGCGGTCACGCCGTCACCATCCGCCCCGGGCGCACTCACGCCCAGCGCGGAAATAACTCAGGTGTCATTCTGAGCGAAGTGGCCACGGATTCCCTCGGCCGTTTTGTGGCCACCACGCCGCACTCCCATACGTTAGCTTCGCGGTTACGCCGACGCCGTCTGCGTCTGTTGCAAAAACGCGAGCAGGTCAGCATTGATCCGGTCCGCATTGGTCGTGGGCATCCCATGTGGAAACCCCGGATAGACCTTGAGCGTTGCGTTCTTCAATATCTTCGCGGACAGCGGACCTGCAGCGACGATCGGCACGATCTGATCGTCGTCACCGTGCATCACCAGCACGGGAATGTCGATCTTCTTCAGGTCTTCGGTGAAGTCGGTCTCCGAGAACGCCTTGATGCAGTCATAGTGGGCCTTGATGCCTCCCAACATGCCCTGCAACCACCAGTGCTCGCGGATACCTTCGGAAATCTTTGCGCCCGGGCGATTGTAGCCATAGAACGGCAGAGTAATGTCCCGGTAAAACTGCGGCCGGTTAGCCGCCAGCTGTGCCCGCAAGCCGTCGAAGACCGAAATGGGCTGACCAGTCGGATTCTTTTCCGTCTTCAGCATCAGTGGCGGCACGGCGCTGATGAGCGCCGCCTTGGCAACGCGCTTGGAGCCGTGGCGGCCCAGGTAACGCGCAACTTCGCCACCGCCAGTCGAGTGCCCGACCATGATCGCGTCCTTCAGATCAAGCGCGTCAAATAGGGCGGCCAGATCATCCGCATAGGTATCCATCTCATTCCCGTCCCAGGTTTGGCCGGAGCGCCCGTGCCCGCGGCGGTCGTGTGCGATCACTCGATACCCACGCTGGCCGAAGAACATCATCTGCCCATCCCAGTCGTCGGCGGTTAGCGGCCAGCCATGGCTGAAAACGATCGGCTGTCCCTTACCCCAATCCTTGAAATAAATCTGCGTGCCGTCTTTCACGGTGATTGTCGCCATGGAATGTCTCCTTAATCTTGCTGGAAATCCGGGGGGATACTTGGAATCTGCGCTTTGACTTAAACTCTTTGACCTAAATGCTGTCTCGATCTTACACCTGTCCCCTGTTCGCCGGCTGTGCAAAACAATTTTTCCTGCGGAGCCGCCAAACAACTGAGATTCGCGACGCCACTGTTGTAGCGACGAAGAATGAAGAACGCCTACTCCCGCGCCAGCAACGGATACGCGATCGCAACGGCCACCAGCGCAATCGCCGCCAGCGCGGAGGAAAACAGAATCGGAGCGTTCACCGGCCCGTATGCATCAAGACTGTTCCAAAGCGCCGGCCACGCTTCGAACAGCACCCAGTTCATCCCATCCCCTATAGCGCCGCCTACTTCGCTCCAGTCCCGCACCAGCCAAACGCCCAGGCCGGCGCAAATGACCATCGCGCACGCAACTTCCACCCACTGCAAAATCTGGTGCGCGCGTTCGGCCGCCTGCTGCCTCTGGGAAATCTGAGCGCGCAGCCAAAGAATCTGCGGATCCGGCAAATTGGTGTGCTCGCGCGCCCCCAATTGCGGAGCGGGCGCCAGCGCCTGCATCCACTGCGCGGCCTGTCGCACGCTGCGGCAGGTCCCGCACGAACGCACGTGCGCCTCGAGGCTTTCGTCCCATTCGCCGTTGCGAATAGCGCGCGCCACCGCGCTCTCTTCGGAACAGTTCGTGTGGCTCATTCTGCCTCCTTCCGTCCGAGTCCGGCGTCCTCCAGCGTGCGCGCCAATTTCTTGCGCGCCCGGAAGAGCACCACGCGCACGCTTTTCTCCTTCAGCCGCAGCGCCGCGGCGATCTCCCGGTGTTCGAAGCCTTCGACATAAGCGAGCCACAGGAGCAATTGCTCCTGCGGCTTGAGCTGGCGGAAAAAACGCATGGAATCGCTTTCACTCTTCGGATGTGTCACCGGCTCGCCGCCCAGGAAATTCCACAGACTCCAGCGCCGTTCCCGCTTCACGCGCCGCCAGTGGTCGATAAGCAGCGACGATGCGATTTTGTACAGATACGCCTTCAGCGGCGCATCTGCTCGTGTCACGTCGCTGACCTGAGCGTTTCTGAATTGAGCGTCTCTAAACTGGAAAAGATCGGCGCGCAGAAAACGCAGATATGATTCCTGCAGAATATCGTCGGCAAGCGCTTCGTTTCCCGAGGCGCGCCGGATGTAACCCCGCAGCCCCGGCGCAGTCTTTGCATAGAAGACATGAAACGCGGCCTCGTCCATGCGTCGCGCCGGCACCGCCGCCGATTCCGCCGCAGTCAGATCCTGCGCGGCCGAATCCTCTCCGGCCACTGCAAACTCCAGGCTTGCGCTCAGCCGCATCGCGCTTCTCTACGCCGCCTCTAGCTGTGCGACAGCGGCGCGCCGGGCGTTGCCGGGCCGCCGCTCCACTTCTTCGAAAAATGATACGACGTTGCGGCCGATATCAACAGCCCTGCTCCCAGCGCCAGAAAGAGGACGCCGGGCACAACGAATCCGTGTCTCACCGGTGTCAGCAGCAGAAAGCCCACCCCCAGCACGGCCACCGTTATTCCGCCGCGCATGCCGCGCAGAATTCGCTCCCGCGATCCGAACGAATGGGCCGACAAGCTTTCCAGAAAACGCTGGCTCCCTTCCGTCCCCAGAAAATCAGCGAATTCTTTTCCGGAGCCGAATTTGTCCAGAATCTGCTTCTGGAATTCCGCGCGCGCCCGAAGCTCCGCCTGCCTGCGCCGCGCAATCACAAAAACGATCAGCGCAATCATGGCGAAAAAGGCGATGGGAACCAACACTTCTACTCCCGTTCCGCCGCCTCCACCGAAGCGAAATCGCCCACGCCTGAGCTCCTGCTGCACTTCTTCTTGAACGGCTTCCTGCAGGTCCGGCGTTATGGACTGCCAGAGCGGCATCGCATTCCCCAAAATCATCGCGCCCACCATAGCGTATTTCCTCCGTTGACCGCTTCCAAGCCGCCGCGCGTCAGGTCGCCTGCGCCTTCGGCTCGTCTTACATCTCTATAACGTCGTAGGAAGGACAAAGGTTAACGGGGATGCAGATCTGACAGCCAAACGACAAAATATGGATTGGTCTCATCCCTGAAAAGTCCGCGAGTCAGCCGAATTCCCGATCGCGAGGTCGGTTTTGCGGGTGCCCCACCC
>Ga0210408_10006169_pt1 | contig 10398 bp, 10 predicted proteins | sample IncBWH4MmetaG_FD_155471 | JGI IMG/M metagenome (GOLD analysis project Ga0210408, IMG submission 155471) | Forest soil microbial communities from Barre Woods Harvard Forest LTER site, Petersham, Massachusetts, United States - Inc-BW-H-4-M | ecosystem: Environmental > Terrestrial > Soil >...
CGCGCCGGAGTCACGCTCGGCGCAGGCGTCGTCGGCGGAGGCTCGCGTTCAAGCGCCTGGCAGAAAATCTCGACGTCGAGCCCCGTGCACGCACCTGCACTGGTGGTCAATCTATGCTCGATGCCCGCGCAACCGAAAGAAGAAGGAATCCTCTACCCTTGAAGCCGGGTCTCCGAACCGCCTGACGGCACAGCCGCAGGGAGCAGATTCCTACTCCTCATCGTCGGCGCATAACCTCCCGGACTTATTGAGTGTATTGGCAAAGCCACATCTCCCTTTAGGGTGCCGCCCTCAACGGGGGCCATGCCTTCATAAATTTGCTTCTTTCCAATTCTTGGTGATATAGATTTTTGCACGCCACCACCACTGGGCGTGCACTGTTCTCGGGGATACGTCCCTTTAGAAACCTTTCCTGGTTCGAGCCCGTGATCGGCAGCAGTCTTCGGAGTTTAGAAGTCTAGAAAGACCTCTTTTCGCAAGCGACCAGTGAAACCATCTTCATCGGTCCGCGTCTGAGGGCCGACGATAGGTGTCCACAAAAAAATTAGTGGACACGTGTACATCAAGCCAGGAATGCCCGGGCGGCGTCGGCGCCGAAATTCACTTGGATGGTAAGGGGTGTGTGATGAGTTGTGATTTCCCGTGCTCGGTCGATGTAATATCGGATAGAGGAGCGTCAAGGAATTACATGCGGAGTGTCAGTGCGGGGCTTGATAAATCTTGGGACGGCTGGGTTGTAGGGTGCGGACCTACCAGGCCCGCGGCGGCTTGCGAAGTATGGTGATGCGCCTTCCCTCGATCTTCACGTAGCCGCCGGCCTTCAGGTCCTTGAGGATGCGGCTGACCATTTCGCGAGACGCACCGATGCGCTCGCCCATTTCCTGCTGGGTCAGCCGCTCCTCGATGATCAGGCGGCCGTCGACCTCGCGCGCGAGGGACAGCAGCAGCTTGGCCACGCGGCCGCAGACGTCCAGCACTGACAGATCGCGGAGCCGGTCGTTCATCGACCGAGTCCGGTGAATCAGGTTCTTGATCAGAGCCAAGGCCGTGTCGGGATGATGGGCCAGGAAGTCGCGGAAGACATCCCTCGACAGGGCGGCCAGCTTGCAAGCCTCGAGCGTCATTACCGAAGCTGAGCGCACGCCGTCGTCCAGCATCATGTCTCCGAAATACGTGCCGGGCCCCTGGGTGTTCAGGACGATCTCGCGGCCGTCGCTGCTGGTAACGAACACCCTGACCCGGCCGGATAGCACGAAATAAAGGGTGTCGGCGCGGTCACCCTCGTTGACGACGATCAGATTGCGCGGATAGCTGCGTGTGACGGCCAGGGCGGCCAGCGGCGCGAGCTCCGTACGGTTCAGGCCGGCAAAGAGAGGGACGTCGGCCAGCGCGTCGATCATCGATCCACCCTTTTCGCGGATGCGGCAGGCAAATGTGAACGAGTTCACAGAATTATTGCGCGCCCGTTTGTACATTGGCCGCGTGTTGAAAAGCCCACCAGCGAGGTCCCAAATGAACGTCAACCGTACCAGCCGCCGTGACGATTTGCCGGGCATCCGCCGCGGCCCGACCCGTCAGGAGTCCGCCGGGCGCTCGATACCCCGGGCGAACACGGAGGCGCTCGAGCCGTTCGAGTCCGGCGGCGCAGACCCTATCGACTCCTACCAGCGGGGCAGCCGTGCCGGGCCCGGAGTTGCCAACAGCGAGCCGGCCCAGGTGGTCGGCCGGATCCCGGAGAAGAAGCTGTTTTGCCGGTTACCCCGGCCAATGCAACAGGCGCTGATGGCGCATTTGACCTGCGGCGAACAATCGCCGGACGGCTGAACCTGTTCAAGCAAGGTTCGAAGCGACAGGAGCGTGACAAATGGGGCTGTCGGTCACCGAGATCGTGGCGATGAGTCGCCTGCTGGAAGACGCGCTGCCGCTGACGACCGCGGCAAGGCACCGCTGGCTGGAGCAGATCGCGCCGGAGCACCGGGTGCTGGCGCCGGTGTTGCGGCGCGCGCTGCTGTCGCAAGACGACACCCATTCCGCCTCGGTCTTCCTGGACACGCTGCCGAAGATGACAGTCGGCCCCGAGGAGCAGCCGCCCGTGGCGAGCGGCCTGAACCCGGGCGAGCGCCTCGGCTCGTACCGGCTGTTGCGCCTTCTGGGCGCAGGCGGCATGGCTGAGGTGTGGCTGGCACAGCGCGACGACGGCACCTTCCAGCGCGAGGTGGCGTTGAAGCTGCCCAAGTTGTCGCGGCGGCGGCCGGACCTGGCGCGGCGCTTTGCGCACGAGCGCGACATCCTCGCGAAGCTGGAGCACGTCAACATCGCGCGCCTGTACGACGCCGGGGTCTGCGCCGATGGCCTGCCGTATCTGGCGATGGAGTACGTGCGCGGCGAGCCGCTGACCGACTGGTGCGACGCGCATCACCTGGGGTTGAGGGAGCGCATAAAGCTGTTCCAACAGGTGCTGGATGCGGTGCAATATGCGCATGCGCGCCACGTGGTCCATCGCGACCTGAAGCCGTCGAACATCCTGGTCACCGAAGCCGGGCAGGTGCGGCTGCTCGATTTCGGGGCGGCCAAGCTGCTGGGCAGGCAGGGTGCGCAACATACGCAGATCACGCTGGTGTATGGGCCGGCACTGACGCCGGAGTACGCGAGCCCCGAGCTGTTGCGCGGCGGCTCGCTCGACGCCGCGAGCGACATCTACTCGCTGGGGGTGCTGCTGTACGAGCTGCTAACCGGCCGTCGCCCGTACTGCATCGAGGCGTGCGCAACCGCCGCGCGGCTGGAGCAGGCGATCGCGACAGCGCGCATCGAGCGACCCAGCACGCAGGTGGATCTGAAAGCCGGGCCCGCCCGGGCCACTACGCAGCACAGGCTGGCGCAGCGGTTGCGCGGAGACCTGGACGCGATCGTGCTCAGGGCGCTGTCCAAGGCGCCGCAGCAGCGCTATGACTCGGCCTCAGCGCTGGCCGACGACCTGCAGCGTCACCTGCGCGGCGAGCCGGTGCAAGCGCGACCGGACCGCCTGCTGTACCGGGCGGACAGATTCGTGCTGCGGCACCGCACCGCCGTCGCGGGTGTCGCCGCCGTGGCCATGCTGGCGGTCCTGGCGGCCGTTGGACCTTGGGTGACTCGACCGCGCACAGCCATGCCGCTGGAGGTGAGCTCGACCGACCGCTCGTTCGGCGACGAATCAGCGCGCTTCAGGCAGCCTTTTGCAGGGCCTCGCGCAGAGCCATCGCTCCTTTGACGATGAAGTAGATCGCCACCGCGTGGAATGCGACCGGCATCCAGTCCTGGATCCGGACATAAATGAGCGCGTCGAGTACGTAAGCCGCAAGGCCGACGTAAAAGGCGGCGAGCTTGCCCTGCGAGGCGAGCCAGCCCACCAGGACGAAGAAGCCGAGCGCCACGGCATCGATCAGGAAGCCCGTCGCTTTGGCACTGACGAACAGCACATCCGACAGCGTCGTGATGCCAAGGCCGATGACGAAGCTGGTCTTGCTGCCGCTCTGGAACATCACGATGTTGACGAGCGACAGGCCGGCAATCCACCAGAACCAGCGCGCGCCCGACCGGACCATGGGGCTGGCCGCGGCCAGGTCGCCCGCGGTGGGTTTGCCGGCTGCGGGCGCGGGCGTAGCGCCTGAATCGCTCATTCGGTACCCCCTCGGCGTTTGATCTGGTTTGCCGCAGGATACCGAGGTGTCGGAGCGCGCGCCTCCGATCAGCGTCCTGATTACCGCTTTCGAGCGGCCGACCCCGTCACTTCTTCGAAAACAGCTTGTTGGCGGTCTCCGCGATTAGCCGACCCTGGAAGCGCGCCCCCTCCAGCTCGATGGCGCTGGGCTGGCGCTGACCCTTGCCGCCGGCGATGGTCGTGGCTCCATAAGGGCTGCCGCCGACGATTTCATCCACCGTCATCTGCCCCTGGTGGCTGTACGGCAGGCCGACCACCGTCATGCCGAAGTGCAACAGGTTCGCAATGATCGAAAACAGCGTGGCTTCCTGGCCGCCGTGCTGGGTTGCGGTGGACGTGAAGGCGCCGCCCACCTTGCCGTTCAGCACGCCGCTCAGCCACAGGCCGCCGGCCTGATCCAGGAAGCTCGCCATCTGCGAGGAGATGCGCCCGAAGCGGGTCGGCGTACCGATGATGATGGCGTCGTAGTTCGCCAGGTCATCGACGACGGCGACCGGTGCGGCCTGGTCCAGTTTGAAGTGGGCCGCCTTTGCCACTTCCAGCGGCGCCGTCTCGGGGACCCGCTTCAGGTCGACCGTGGCGCCCGTCGCCCGAGCTCCCTCGGCCACGGCGTGGGCCAGCTTTTCGACGTGTCCATAGGACGAGTAGTAAAGGACCAGAACCTTGGACATGGGCGGCCTCCGTCAGGCAAATGGATTGCAATAGCGAGCCTGACTGAATACTGCCGCCCAGCCCTTTTGGTCAAGGCGGTCATTACTACCGTGCGGCGACCTCGCACAGCCCACCGGCCAGGGCCAGCACGGAGGAGGGCGTCAGCCCGAAGGATTGCCCAAAACCGTTGCCCCAGACATCCGTGGAGCCGGTGCCGCAGACGGTCGGAAGCCCCGCGTCCGCTTGGCTCGGCCCGAAGGATTGGGTAAATCCGTTGCCCCAGAGATCCGTGGGTCCGTTCCAGCGGGCGCCCAGCCCGACCGTGTTGTTCGTTGCGGTCGGCACGCCGAACGATTGACCGAACGTGTTGCTGTAGATATCGGTCGATCCACCGCTGGCGGCTGCGTGGCCGGCCAGAGCAACAAAGCCGAGGCTGATCAGTGCTCGCGTTGCCGTCGTGAGGACATTCATTTGAGGCTCCTTTTCGGAAACAGAAAGTTTGATGAGATGAGTGTAGCTACACCTAACTTGCCTGTCAAGTACCCGGCGGCGGCGCCCGCTACGGGAGCCCGTTGACAGTTCAGATACGTGTGGATACACTCATGGCATGGTCAACGATGCAGCCAACAAAGGTGTCGCGATGGCGCGCAAGGCCACGCGCGAGTGCATGTGCGCGAATCTGCGCCGGGCCACGCGCGTGATGACCAAGCTGTACGACGAGATACTCAAACCGTCCGGTTTGAAGGTGACCCAGTTCGGTCTTCTGAGCAACCTGATGGCGCTGGGGTCGTCGACCCTGAGTGAGCTGGCGCACGAGATGCTGGTCGACCGGACCACGTTGACGCGCAACCTCGAAGTCCTCGAGACCAAGGGGCTGGTCGTGAGTGAAGAGGGCGAAGACCGGCGCGAGCGGCAGCTGCGGCTCAGCGACAAGGGAATTGCGGCGGTGAGCGCCGCGTATCCGCTGTGGCAGGCGGCGCAGGCGCGCGCAATGGACATGGTGGGACGGCCCAACTGGAGCGCGGGCGCGCCTTTGCTGCACCAGTTGGCCACCCACGCGAGGCCGGAAGAGGATTCGGCGGGCTGACGCTTTTCCGGTGCGGCTACGGAGCCTGGGTGAACATTTGGCCCCATTTGTATTAAATTATCGGTTCCGAGGGGACCCAAGAATGCACGGTGCCATGCGCGCCGACGCCAAGCCCGATGCGATGATCGATCCGGTCTGCGGGGCCGTGGTCGCATTGGAGTCGCTGTTCCGCCGCGCCCACGGCGGAGCGCTGTACTGTTTCTGCAGCGCCCGTTGCCTGGACTCCTTTGCGGTCGATCCGCTGCGGTACATCATGCTGGCCGCCGCCCGCGACAGCAGTTCGGTACCGGCCCGGGCCGGCAGCCTGGACGCCGAGGTCCTGGTTCCCGCGCGCGCCTCCCAGAGCGGCGCCTCGACGCTGATGCCCGACACGTTTCCTGCGATGGCCGACGAGGCCGACCGCTCGGAGCCGCCGACCACGCGCAGGTCCGGGCAGGTTCTCAAATTTCCCGCCGGGCCGTCACCCGCCAGCGCTGCGCGCTTGTCGCGGGTGCCCGATGCTTCGGCGGGTGTGCTGGCCGAGACGGAGCGGTTCAACCTCCTGGCAGGCCTGTTCCCGTGGCGGGAGCGGCGCTTTGCGCGGCGCGTCAGCCGGGAACTGTTGAAGCTGTACCGGATCGTCTCGGCCGCGCAACCCGATCTGCGCGGGCGCGACCTTTACCGCAGAATCATCATCGCCCGCAGCCAGGCCGATCCGGCGGCGGCCGATACCTTGATCGATCAGGCCGAAGAAAGCTTCGCGAGCTGGCCGGTGCCGCGGGAGGTGAAGTTCTGCGACGTGGTGCATTTCGTCGTCGTGTCCGAATTTCTGGCCTCGCACGGAAATTCCCGGTGGATTCACGCCAACGTCGGGCGCGAGGTCGCCTCCGAGATACCCGCCGATCTGTGAAGGAGCGCGGCGCGCGGATGGCCGCCTCCAAACGTGCGACGGGACGGCGCGCGCAGCTCTACGGGAGCACGCGCGGCGTCGGCACCCGGATCGGCGGCGCATCGGTGCGGAAGTGGCCGAAATCGAACAGCGGCGTCAGGTCGCCGATCGCCGGGCTGTTCTGGGGGCGGTAGCTGCCGTTATTCTGCACGGGGTTCGGCAGAGCGTCCCGGCTGCGGGACGTGAGCGGCTGCAGCTTCCAGTTGTGCTCGATGAACTTCAGGATCGATGCGTGATCGTAGTAGGTGTGGTCGATGAAGCCTTCGCGCGCATACGGCGACACCACCAGCAGCGGAATGCGGGTGCCGTCGCCAAAAAAATCGACCGTCTGCACGTAGCCCGAATCGAAGTAGCCGCCGCCCTCGTCGGTCGTGATCACGATCGCGACCGAGCGCCACAGCTGCGGATTGGCATGCACCAGGTCGACCAGGTCGGCGGCGTAGTTCTCGTAGGCGGCGATATTCGAGTTGGCCGGGTGGCCTGCCATCGTCTCGGGCGGCCGCACGAACGACACCGCGGGCAGCGTACCGGCGGCGATGTCGCCGTACAGCGAAGCGGTGTCCTGCAGGTTGGACTTCAGTGACGTCGTCATCACCGACGTAAAGGCGGTGAGCGGGTCGCAGATGCCGCAGTAATCGGACGTGGTGCTGGTGCCGTTGCCGCGCCCGCCCGAGTACCACTTCCAGCTCACGCCGGCCGCCGTCAAGGCATCGGCGATGTTCGGCAGGCTGGCCGGCAGCGGCGGCAGCGTGAACGGCCTGGCGCTGCGGTCCACCGGGGTGCCGTCGGCCTGGTAGCCGAGCGTGTAGTTGTTCACCAGGTAGTAATGATTGGACTCGCATTTCGGATCGATCTTGATCTTGGCCAGATATTCGCGAATCGCCTTGGCACCCGGTTGCGAACCGTCTGCGCAGTTGACGTACGAGCCGCCGTTGTAGCCGTCCTCGGTGTACCAGTTGGGGTTGCCGGCAACCGCCTGCGGGTTGGGGTTCTCGATCTGGCTGACGCTGATCGATGCGCCGTTGACGGTCGTGGTCACGGCCGTCGGCGGCACGGCCGGGGCGCCGGTCGCATCGGTGTAGAAGCCGGCGTGGCCGGTGACGATCGCGAGGAAGTTGGCGCCAGTGCCGCCCATGACCGGCTGGTGGTAGTTGTCGCCGATCGCGTAGCTGTGGGCCATCGCAGCGAACAGCGGCGCATCGCCCGTGCTCATGTTGTAAAACCCCATCGCAACGCCGCCCTGGTGCGTGTTGTCGACGAAGTTGCCCGAGGTGTGGTCACCGGCACCGGCGCTGCGCGCAACCCACACGAACAAGTCGGTGTTGTGGGTGGTGCCGATCTGCTGCCACATCTGAAAAAAGCGGTGCACCGGATCGCCCTCGAAGGCGCTGAATGTCGTATAGCGGGTCAGCTGAAACGGACCGTTGGGCAGCTCGGCCGGAATTCGCAGGTCCGGAACGTGGGCCGGCTGGCCTTGCGCCGTCGTGGTATCGGGCCGGGGCAGGCGCGGGTAGGGGGCTGCGCGGGTCGGCTCCAGCAAATACAAGCCATTCTGAGTCGCCTGATTCTGCACGGCGAGGGCGAAATTCGGTCCCGGCCGGCCGTCCGGGTCGATGATGCCCCGCGACAACAGGTTCCAGATGGTCTGCCCTTTGGGCGGCCGGTAGCCGGCGAACACGTTGTCGAAGGTATGGTTCTCGCCGATCACGACGATCAGATGCTGAATCGGCGTGGTGGTCTGCGCCAGTGCCGGCTTGAACGCGCCCATCAGGCCGGCGGCAACGCAGGCCAGCAGTGCGGCCCGCGCGGATCTGCGGCAATGTCTCATCGTTGTTGCTTCTTCCTCCTGCCCCAACGGGGGCATTGTTCCGGGGCGCCGTTACGCAAGGACTTCGTACCAACGGCTGAGAGCCATACCCAATTTCCGGCTGCGCGAGGCACAATCGGATACAGCTTTTTCCAAACCGGCACAATCCCGCCGGGGCAGGCCTGGACGCGCCGAGGTACCATCGCAGTGTTGCACGTGGGGCTCGCATGAAGCTCTTGTCTGCTGTACGAATCCGGGCAGGCTGGCGCATTGCGCTGCTCGGCGCCGGCTGCGCGCTGGTGTCGTCCTGCGGCGGCGACAACGACAACGAGAATTTTCCCCCGTTCTGGCAGGACTCCGGTGTGGTCGTGGCCGATTTCGACGGCGACGGAACCCCCGACATCGCGGTGGCGCAGACCTATATCAGCGGACCGCCGCCGCACCAAGGCTACGTCACGATCTATCTGCAAACCGCCCCCGGCACGTTCACCGCGCCGGTGCGCTACCCGGTGGGACCCGATCCGTGGGCGTTGGCGGCCGGCGACCTGGACGGCACCGGTCATGTGGACCTGGTCGTCACGAGTCCGAGCACTTCGCCTGGCGTGCCGGATTCCGGCGAGATTTCGATCCTGCATCACGATCCCAGCCACCCGGGCTCCTTCCTGGCGGCGCAGATGCTGCCCACCGGCGGCGGAGGCGACGCGGTTGCGATCGGCGATGTAACCAACGATGGTCACGCGGACATCGTGGTCGCCGACGGCAGCATCAGCGATGCGCATGTGATCGTGTTCGCGCAAAGCGCCACCAGCCCCGGCACGTTCGCGGCCCCGCTGTCATTGAGCCTGGGCACGAACCGCGGCGCCAACGACGTGGCCGTGCACGACATCGACGGGGACGGACGAAACGACATCGTGCTGGCGGCCAGCGACAATAACGTGGCGATCCTGTACGACAACGGCGCCGGGGGCTTCAACTCGCCGGTGCTGGTGCCGGCGGGGATCAATCCGCAGGGCATCGCGGTGGCGGATGTGGACGGCGACGGCCGGTTCGACATCGTGGTGGCCAATGCCGGCTACGCTCCATTCGGAGGCACGGGCGGCTCCAGCGTCACGGTGCTGCGCCAGGTCGTGGCCGGAAGCTTCGCGGCCTCCAGCATCACCGCGCCCGACGGCGCCGTGCAGGTGGCGATTGCCGACCTGGACCACGACAACCTGCCCGATATTGCCGTGCTGTCGTTCTCCTTCAAGAGTTTCAACGTGCCCTCGCAGCTGTCGATCCTGCGGCAATCGGCGGGCAGCCCGGGCAACTTCACCCTGACGGCCAGCTACAACGCGACGGCATCGACCAGCTTCCTGGCGACCGGCGACATGAACGCCGACGGCTACACGGACCTGGTCATCAACAACCCGCTCAGCATCCTGCTGCAGCAGACGGCGATGCCCGGCACGTTCGGTCCTGCCAAAGCGCTTTAGCCCTGCTTCGCGCTGCGCGCTTCCACCGGCAGCCCCAGGTCGTGCCAGGCGAGCATGCCGCCTTTCAGATTGGACACGTACTCGAAGCCCAGGCTGGTCAGAATCGCCGCTGCGGTCGTGCTGCGCACACCGGAGCGGCACACGACCACCAGCGGGCTGTCCTTGCTGCCGCCGAGTTCGCCGGCGCGCGCGGCCAGCGTGCGCAGCGGAATGGCGGCGGCTCCGGGAATATGGCCGAGCTCGCCGTCGAACTCGCTTTGCTCGCGCACGTCGATCACGCGCGGCGGCGGGCTCAGGCGGGCCAGCATCTCGCTGAGCGCCCGGGCCGGAATCTGGCGCACTTCGCTCAGCTGGGCCAGCGTCGGAAAACTCAACGCATCGTCGTCCAGCGCCGACTGATTCGGCTGCAGCACCTCCTGCACCCGGTCCGGCAGCGGCAGTTGCAGCGCGGCCATCAGCGCCACGTAGCTCTCGCGCGTCTGCCCGGCCAGGCGCGGATTCAGGCGCCGCTCCTCTGCGATCGTTGAGGCCGTGTTGCCTCGATAGTCGTGGGCCGGCAGCACGACCGTCTGATCGGGCAGCGTGAAGAGCTTGCCCACGATGCTGTCGTACTGGGCCGCCGCATCCCCGCCCGAAAAATCGGCCCGCCCGGTGCCCCGTATCAGCAGCGTGTCGCCGGTGAACACCGTATCGCCCACGACGATGCTGACGCCGTCCGGCGTGTGCCCCGGCGTCGCCAGGAACCGCAGCGTGAGC
>Ga0210408_10006170_pt1 | contig 10397 bp, 10 predicted proteins | sample IncBWH4MmetaG_FD_155471 | JGI IMG/M metagenome (GOLD analysis project Ga0210408, IMG submission 155471) | Forest soil microbial communities from Barre Woods Harvard Forest LTER site, Petersham, Massachusetts, United States - Inc-BW-H-4-M | ecosystem: Environmental > Terrestrial > Soil >...
CAACTGCCGGCCGTTGCGCGTGGCCGTGGCGACGAGGTTGAATCCCGAGGCGCAGATAAAGCCGGTCTTCATCCCATCGGCGCCCGGATAACGGCCGAGCAGCGTGTTGTAGTTACGCACGATGCGCCGGCCGTATTTGATCGCCGGAATGTGCCAATAAAAGTTGTATTCCGGAAAGTCGCGAATGAGCGCACGCGCCAGAATCGCCATATCCCGCGCCGAGACGATCTGCCCGTCGGCCGGCAGCCCGTTGGGATTGACGAAATTCGATTGCGTCATGCCGATGCGGTGTGCCGTCCTGGTCATGTCGTCGGCGAAATTCTCCACCGACCCGTCGACGCCCTCGGCGAGCAACACGGCCATGTCGTTTGCCGACTTCACCATCATCATCTTGAGCGCATTGTCGACGGTCACCTGCGTGCCGACGGCGTAGCCCATCTTGGTCGGGGACTGCGCCAGCGCATTGCGCGACACGGTGAACAGAGTGTCGAAAGTGACGCGCCCCTGCTTCACCGCTTGCAGCGTGACGTAAAGCGTCATCAGCTTGGTGGTGGAAGCCGGATACCACGGATAGGTGGCATTCTCCGCGCGCAGGACTTTGCCGGTATCGGCCTCGATCAGAATCGATGCGCCGGCCTGGGCGGGCGTCGCGGCAAGATTGGCGGCAAAAGCCGAACCAAACGCGATTCCCAGCGCCAACGCCCGAAGAGATTTCACATGCTGCACGTGTCGCGGTCCGTTCCGTTGGCCGGCCCCTTCGGAGGTCACCTGCCCGGCCGTGATGCAGGCGAGCCAGAGTGACCGATTAGGCCGCGATGGGTTCACGAAAGGTTCCCGAAGCGGATGTGGCACCCTATCTAAACCGAAGGGACGCTCGAAGGCAAAGCGAAATCCCGCCCAGTGAATTTCGCATTCCCAGCGAATTTCACATTCGAGGCCGCATCGGCTAAATCAGAGTAGCCGCAAAACACAACAGCCAAGCAAAAGCGTCCGAAATTCGGCAAGGAGAGCGACATGACAGCCTGCATCGTGGGTTGGGCGCATACCCCCTTCGGCAAGCTTGCCGGCGAATCCGTGGAAAGCCTGATCGTGAAAGTGGCCGGCGAAGCGCTGGCCGACGCCGGCATTGAGCCCAAAGACGTCGACGAGATCGTGCTCGGCCACTTCAATGCCGGCTTTTCGCCGCAGGATTTTACCGCCTCTTTGGTGCTGCAGGCCTCGCCAGATTTCCGCTTCAAGCGTGCGACGCGGGTGGAAAATGCCTGCGCCACCGGCTCCGCCGCCGTTCACCAAGGTTTGACATCGATTGCCGCGCGCCGCGCGCGCATCGTGCTGGTGGTGGGTGTCGAGCAGATGACGACTACGCCGGGCCCGGAGATCGGACGCAATCTCCTGAAAGCGTCCTATGTGCGCGAAGAGGCCGATATCGACGGCGGTTTCGCCGGTATTTTCGGCAAGATCGCGAGCCTCTATTTCCAGCGCTGGGGCGATCAATCGGACGCGCTCGCCCGCGTCGCGGCGAAGAATCACAAGAACGGCGTCGACAATCCTTATGCGCAGATGCGTAAGGATTTCGGCTACGATTTCTGCCGCCAGGAGAGCGAGAAGAATCCGCGCGTCGCCGGTCCGCTCAAGCGCACCGACTGCTCGCTCGTCTCCGATGGCGCCGCGGCGGTGGTGCTGACCGACGTCGAAACCGCCTTGACGATGAACAAGGCGATCGTATTTCGCGCCGCGCAGCATGTGCAGGACTATCTGCCGATGTCGCGCCGCGACATCCTCAAGTTCGAAGGCCCGGCGCTCGCCTGGCAGCGAGCAGTAGAGCAAGCCGGCGTCAAGCTCTCCGACATGTCGTTTGCCGAGGTGCATGACTGTTTCACCATCGCCGAACTCCTGGTCTACGAGGCGATCGGGCTTGTGCCGCAAGGCCAGGGCGCGCGCGCGATCGAGAGCGGTATCGTCAACAAAGACGGCAAGCTGCCGATCAATCCGTCCGGCGGCCTCAAAGCCAAGGGCCATCCGATCGGCGCCACCGGCGTGTCGATGCATGCCATCGCCTCGATGCAGCTCACCGACAAAGCCGGCGACATGCAAATCAAAGGCGCCAGGCTCGGCGGCATTTTCAACATGGGCGGCGCCGCCGTCGCCAACTACGTCAGCATCCTCGAGCGGCTGCGCTGATTTGTAGCCCGGGTTGAGCGCAGCGAAACCCAGGCAGCGGCGTGCGAGCTCAAATGTTATGCCCGGATTTCGCGGAGCCTGTCATCGGGCCGGCCACTTCGGGCCAGGCCGTTGGCTCGATCCGGGCTACGTCTCGACTGGCGGCCGCTCCTTTTCAGTAACGGTACGCCGGACATCTTCGGCGCCAAACTGGGCCTTCACCAAGTCGGCAAAGGAGCCGCCGCGCTGCAAGAGCTCGTCGTAGGTTCCGGCCTCGATGATCCGGCCGTTATCGAACACCAAAATACGCGTCGCATTGCGGATGGTTGCAAGCCGGTGCGCGATGACGAACGTAGTGCGGCCTTTCATCACCTCGTCGAGTGCCGTGGTGACGCGCGCCTCGGTCACCGGGTCGAGCGCGCTGGTGGCTTCGTCGAGAATGAGGATGGGCGGGTCTTTGAGCAGCGCGCGGGCGATGGCGAGCCGCTGACGCTCACCGCCGGAGAGCAGCCGGCCGCGCTCGCCGATCGGCGCATTGAAGCCTTCGGGGTTGCGTTCGATAAAATCGAGCGCTTGGGCGCGGGCGGCCGCCGCGCGCATATCGGCCTCGGTGGCGTCCGGCTTGCCGACCCGCAAATTCTCCGCGATCGAGCGGTTGAACAACAGCGTCTCCTGAAACACGACGCCGATATTGCGGCGCAGCCCCGTGAGAGTGAGCGCGCGGATATCCATGCCGTCGGCGCTGATCACGCCGCCCTGCGGATCGAAGGTGCGGTGCAGAAGCGCGAGCGCCGTCGACTTGCCGCTGCCGGTCGGCCCGACCAGCGCCACGCGCTCGCCCGGCAAGGCGGTGAAGCTTAAGTCGGCGACGGCGTGGCGCTTGCCGTCGTAGGAGAACGAGACGCTGTTGAATTCGACGAGGCCGTGCAGCCGCCCGGGATCGACCGCATCGGGCCGGTCGCGCACCGCCGGCACCGTGTCCATCACCGCGAAGAATTCGGCGAGCTTCGGCGCGTCCATGAACAGCCGGTTGGCGAATCCGACCACCTGCTCGAGCCGGCCGATCAGGAGCGTGGCGATCGCCATGAAGCTCACGATCGCGCCTACCGAGGCGAGCCCGACGAGCTTCAGATACGTGCCGACCAGAAGGATCGCGAGCAGCGTTAAGGTTGTGGCGCTGCGGGTGAGCACGGCCGCCACCGCCCACCACGACAGAACCGGCATTTGCGCCCGCAACAGCGAATTCACCAGGCCCTTGAGCGCCGACACTTCCAGCTCGATGCGCGCGAAACTCTGCACCACCGCCACATTGCCGAGCGCGTCCGCGGCGGTTTCGGCAAGATCCGAATAGTGCCGCTCCACCGCGCGCTGCATCGCTTCGGCGCGGCGCATCACGATCACCGTGAGAATCGTGAAGGCGACGCACAGCACCAACAGCGGCAACGCCAGCCGCCAATTCAGCACCAGCGTGGTCGGCAGCAGCACGACGATGAACACGAAAGCCGCGAAATGCTCGCGAAAGAACTGCACCCACAGCCACCAGAGCGTATCGGTGCCGGTCAGCATGACTTTGAGCTGACGGCCCGAATGCGTGCCGGCGTGATAGGCGAGCGGCAGTTGCAGCACATGCTCGAAGAAGTCGGCGAGCACCAAGTTGCGGCGTCGATGCGCGAGGCGATCGGCGAACCAGGCGACCAGCGTCGAGGCCGCGACGATGAACAAGCCGAAGGCGACCCAAGCACCGATCAGCGGCGCCAAGGCGCCGATTGCAGGTCCGACCCCGGCCGGCAGTGCGCCCGACAAAGCATCGATGATATGCCCGAACAGCACCGGTTCGACGAATTGCGCGACCGCCAGCGCGATGTTGGCAAGCGCGAGCATGCCCGCAAGCCGCGCCTCCGGCGCGAGCAGGTCGAGCACCCGGAAATAGATGCGTAAAAACGACATACCGGAGGCATTATACGCTGAGATGTTGGAAGCCGCACGGCACCAGATGTGTCGCGCAGCGAACCCGCGATGTCAGGACAGCTCGCGCAGACCGGCGCGCACGACATCCGCGCCTGCGGTATGCAGGAGCCGTTCGACCCGCGCATGCTCACGTTTCCAGATCGGCGCCGCGGCGGCGAGTGAAGCGCGGCCCGCGGCCGTGAGAATGAGCCGGCGGCTGCGCCTGTCGTTCGGATCGACGACCACTTTCACCAGGCCGCGGCGCTCGAGCGGCTTGAGATTGGCGGTGAGCGTCGTGCGGTCGAGCGCGAGCAAGTTCGCCACCGCACCCATGGTCGGCGGCTCGGCGCGGTTGAGCGAGGTCAGCAGCGAAAATTGCCCCTGGGTCAGCCCGACCGGGCGCAAGGCGTCATCGAAACGTCGTGCCAGCGCCCGCGCCGCCCGTTGCACATGCAGGCACAGGCAACGGTCGCGCACATGATGCGTAAAGGCGTACGATGCTTCAGCGCGATTTGACATTCGGCAATTATGTTGATATCAACCTTATCTGTCAAGCGATGGAACCGCCTTGCCATCCGACGACACGGCCCCAACAACCCAGCCCAGCAACCAAGGAGACGTTGATGCATGTGCAACCGTATCTAAATTTCGACGGCCGCTGCGACGAAGCGCTGGAATTCTACAAGCAGGCGATCGGCGCCAAGGTCGGCATGCTCTTGCGTTTCAAGGAAGCGCCCGACAAATCGATGATCTCGCCGGGCAGCGAAGAGAAGGTCATGCATTCGGCCGTGCAGGTGGGCGACTCGACCGTGCTCATGTCGGACGGCCGCTGCACCGGCAAGCCGAACTTTAACGGCATCGCGCTGACCATCTCCGCCAAGACCGAAGCCGAAGCCGACAAGCTTTTCAACGGCCTGGCCGAGGGCGGCCAAGTGACCATGCCGCTCGCCAAGACCTTCTTCTCGCCGAAATTCGGCATGGTCGCAGATAAATTCGGTGTCGGCTGGATGGTGCTTGTGGCAGACTAGCCCTGACAGTCGACAACCGTGGGGGCGGAAATGACGAGTGCCGGAGGTGTGGATTTTGCCATTTTCCGGGTGCTCGATGCCCCCCGCGACCGCGTCTGGGCAGCGCTGACCGAACCGGAACAGATGAAGGAATGGTGGACGCCCGTAACCTTCACCATGATCGCCATGAACATGGACTTTCGTCCCGGTGGCTTCTTCCACATGGGGATGCGTTCGGGCGAGGGTTACAAGATGTGGGGCAAATTCGTCTATCAGGAGATCATCCCCCTGGAACGGATCGTCTTCGTCAACTCGTTCTCCAACCAGGCCGGCGAGATCACGCGCCACCCGATCGTGCCGACCTGGCCGCGCGAAACCAAAGTCACTGTCACGCTCGAGGATGAGACCGGCGGCAAAACGAAGCTCAACGTCCGTTGGTCGCCGCATAATGCGACCGAGGTGGAGCAGAAGACGTTCGATGTTTCCCATGTCGGCATGCAGGCGACTTGGGGCGGAACGTTCGATCGGCTCGCCGCCTATCTGGCGCGGATGGCATAGACCACGGTCCGGCGATTGCTGCCCGGCGCTGATCCGGGGCGGCGATCGGTTCCGACCGGTCATGCACAGAGCACGTGAGAGCCGGAGTTGCAATCGTCGCCATCTGGCGCGATTGCGCTCTATCTCTTGCTGAAGCATGATCTTTTTCGGAAACTCGGTTTCCACTTCCGGGTCATGCTCAATGTCGCCGCGCTCCCTCGGCCAACCCAAGGGATGCACAATGCCGGCACTGACACGCAAGATTACCCCGTTTCTGTGGTTCGACACCCAAGCCGAACAGGCGGCGAAGTTCTACACAACGATCTTCAGGAACTCCCGGATCAACCAGATCAGCCGCTACGGCAAGGCCGGGCATGAGACGCACGGCATGGATGCCGGCTCGGTCATGACTGTCGCGTTTGAGGTTGAAGGGCAAAGCTTCGTCGCGCTCAATGGCGGCCCGCATTTCAAGTTCAACGAGGCGGTCTCTTTCCAGATCACCTGCGAGACGCAGGACGAGATCGATTATTTCTGGAGCAAGCTGTCGGAAAACGGCCAGGAAAGCCAGTGCGGCTGGCTCAAGGACAAATTCGGCCTCTCGTGGCAAGTCGTGCCGGCCATCTTGCCGCATTTGCTGATGGGCGACGACAGGGCAAAGTCCGAGCGGGCCATGGCTGCGCTGATGCAGATGAAGAAGTTGGACATCGCGGCACTGCAGCGCGCACATGCGGGTGGCGGCCAGACGTAGCGCCGTCGCGGGCTTGAGCCGCTGCCCGTTTGGCTGGGGAGACCGGCGATGCGCGACTTGTTGCTGTACGCCTCTGGAATCCTGGGCCTCGCGGCGGCGTCATTGCATTGCGTGCTTGGCGAGACGCGGGTCTTTGCCCGCGTCCGCATCGAGCCGGAGCGGCTGCGGACACTGATCCGGCTCGTCTGGCACTGCAGCGTTGTGGCTTGGGCAGCAGTCGCCGTTTTACTGATCGCTGCACCCTTCATGGGTTCGCCAGCTGCGCGATATTGGATCGTCGGCGCCGCCGTCGTCGTCTTCGGCTTCGCCGCAATCGCCAATGCCTGGGCCACGCGCGGGCGCTTCTTCGGCTGGGCCGTGTTGACGGCCGTGGTCGGCCTGGCGATTGCCGGATTGTGAGGCTGGAAGTTTCGCCGTTGCTGGTGGCGTAACTCGGCCTTCATTCGAGCAGGCCGCGCAACTCGTCTGCATTGGTTGAACGTTCACTTGACAGGAGGTGCGTCAAAGCGTATTTAACCGATTAGTTATTTAACCAGATAGCTAAATGCACCTCGACGCCACCTTCGCCGCCCTCGCCGATCCCACCCGCCGCGCCATCCTGGCGCGGCTCGCCCGCGGCGAAACGACGGTGCAGGAGCTGGCGGAACCGTTCGCCATGAGCCTTCCCGCCATCTCCAAGCATCTGAAGGTTCTGGAGCACGCCGGCCTGATCTCGCGTTCGCGCGAGGCGCAATGGCGGCCGTGCCGGATCGAGCCGCGCGCGCTCAAGGATGTCGACGACTGGCTCGATCACTATCGCCGCTTCTACGACGAGAGTTTCGATCGCCTCGACAGCTATCTGAAAACGTTACAGGGCAAAGACCCCAACAAGCCAACCAGGATCAAGGGCGGTAAAAAGGAGAGTAGACATGGCCGTAAGAAGTAGCCTCGATCTCGACACCGATCCGCGCTCGATTATCGGCATGCGCGAATTCGATGCTCCGCGCGATCTGGTGTTCGCGGCCTGGACCGATCCCAAACATTTGGCGCAGTGGTGGGGACCGAACGGCTTCACCACCACAACCACGAGCTTCGATCTGCGGCCGGGCGGGATCTGGCGCTTCGTGATGCATGGCCCCGACGGCCGCGATTATCAGAACCGCATCACCTTCGACGAGGTCGTGCCGCCGGAGCGCATCGTCTACCGTCACGGCGGCGGCGAGGATGTCGAGCCGGTGCAATTCCGGCAAACCGTCATCTTCGAGGATCTCGGCGGCCGCACCCGCATGACCTGGCGCGGCAACTTCCCGTCGGCGGCCGAACGCGATCGCGTCATCAGGGAATACGGTGCCGCTGAGGGCCTGGTGCAGACCATGGCGCGGCTCGGCGAATATGTGTCAGCCAATCTCGCGTCGCGGACCACGCCGCGCGCCGCCGCTGCGAGCTAACCGGGAGGATTCATCGTGCTGGAAACACAGGGCAAGGATTTCGTCATCACGCGCATGTTCGACGCGCCGCGCGAGCTGGTGTGGAAATGCTTCACCCAGCCCGAACGCATGAAGGAATGGTGGGGGCCGAAGGGCTCCACCATCGTGGCATCGAACATGGATTTGCGCGTCGGCGGCACCTATCACGGCGCCATGCGCGATCCACAAGGCAATGTCATGTGGGCCAAATTCGTCTATCGCGAGATCGTGGCGCCGGAGCTTCTGGTCTGGGAGCACTCGTTCTCCGACGAAGCGGGCGGCCTGACGCGGCATCCCTTGAGCCCGACATGGCCGCTGAAGCTCTTGACGCGAGTCGCATTGGAGGAAGCGCGCGGCGGCAAAACCAAGCTGACACTGCGCTGGGCTCCGCTTGATGCGACCGAGGAGGAACAAAAAACCTTCGCGGCGGCACACGACAGCATGAACGGCGGCTGGACCGGCACGTTCGATCAGCTTGACGCCTATCTGGCGCGCCCTCAAGCATGATCCAGAAAAGTGGGACCCGGTTTTCGGAAAAGATCATGCGCAAATAGATGGCGGAGCGGGATGACGATTCGAAGAAAAGTCGCCCCGCTCTCGCGCGAAGGGCTGAGCAGGCTGATGCTCGCCCGGACGCTCATCGACTAGACAATGCAGAGAGGGCGCTGCTCGCCAGCCAGATCGCCGGCGATTGGCGGCCTCGGTAACGAGGTCGTGGTTAGGACGCCCGCGGAAGCGCTTTGGGATCGGCGGCGTATCCGTTGCGCCCGCTTTTTGCCGCGCCAGCCGCGGCGCGCCGCGGCGCCTGGCCGGCCGGCTTGACCGGCTTCGCCGCGCTGGCTGCGGCATGCCTATGCGCAAGCCGGAAATAGCCGACGCGCTCGTCCATGACCTTGGCCTGCTGTTCGAGCGTCTTGGCGGTGGCCGCATTCTCCTCCACCAGCGCCGCATTGCGCTGCGTCACCTCATCCATCTGGGTCAGCGCCTTGTTGACCTGATCGACGCCGTTCGATTGCTCCAAGCTGGCGCCGGCAATGTCCGACACAAGCTCCGCGACTTCCTTGATGGCGGCGGCGATTTCATCAAGTGCCGAACCGGTCTTGTTCACGAGCTCGACACCCTGCTGAACCTGGCCGCTCGAATTGGCGATGAGGTCCTTGATGTCCTTCGCGGCTTGCGAGGAGCGCTGCGCCAGCGTGCGCACTTCCGATGCGACCACGGCGAAACCGCGTCCGGCATCGCCGGCGCGCGCCGCTTCGACCGCGGCGTTGAGCGCCAAGAGGTTGGTCTGCCGCGCGATCTCGTCGATGACGCCGATGATATCGGCAATCTTGCCGGACGACGTTTCGATCTGCGCCATTGCCGCGACCGCATCGGCCACCACCTTGCCGCTGCGATCCGCAATTTTGCGCGCCTTGGCGGTCGATTGATCGGCTTGCTGCGCGTTCTCGGCGTTCTTCTTCACCGTGGCCGCGATTTCTTCCATCGACGCGGAGGTTTCTTCCAGGCTCGCGGCCTGCTCTTCCGTCCGCTGCGACAGGTCGGTCGTGCTGCCCGAGATTTCCGCCGAAGCGCTGGTCACTTCCTGGGCCGCGCGCTTGATTTCGGCGATGGTCTGCCCGATCCGCTCCGCGGTCGCATTCGCGTTGTTCTTCAGCGTGGCGAAATCGCCGCGATATTCCGAAACGATGCGCTCGGACAGATCGCCCTCGGCCAGAGCCGCCAGCATCTGAACGAGATCGCGCAGCGCTTGCGCGACATTGTCGCACAAGCCGTTGATCAGGGTGCCGACATTGAGCACCAGTCCGGTCTTGCCTTCGAGCGCGACCCGCCGCGAGAAGTCGCCGGCTGCCGCAGCCTGCACGATGTCGCCGACGGCGGTCTGGAATTCGTCGGCCATTTTCGCCAATGCGGCCTGGCGCTCGGCTTCGGCGCGCTGGTCCTGCTCGGCCTTCTCGGCGGCTTCGCGCTGCGCCTTCTGGGCCGCTCGCACTTTGAACTCGTCGACGGCTCGGGCGATGTTGCCGACTTCGTCCTTGCGGGCGAGGCCGGGAAGCACGACGTCGAAGTTGCCGGCCGCCATCTCGCGCATGCTTTGGGTCAGCGCCGTGATCGGGTTGGAGACCCCCCGTGCCAGGAAGAAAGCGATCAAGCCGCCGATCAGCAGGGTCAACGCGGCGATGATCTCCTGGATTGTGACCGTTCTCGCGATCGAGCTCTCGGTCGCGGTGCGCGCTTCGCCGAAGGACGTCTGCAACTGAACGCGCGCCTTCTCGGCGGCCGCCTGCATCGCTTTGGCTTGCGGCGCGATCTTGTTGACGTAGAGATCGCTCACTTGCTGCTGGTGCTTAATATAGGCTTCCGACGTCGAGGCGTAGTCCGCCAACACGGTCTTGAGTTGCCCGACCCGGGCACGCAGCGCCTGCCCACCGGCGGCGCCTTCGAGCGCCGCGATCGTTTCAGAAGCCTTGCCGACCTCGCTCGTCAAGATCGCCAGACCTTTCGAATCGAGCGTCGCCTGGGTCCGCCAGTTGGCGACCCGCACCGCAAGCA
>Ga0210408_10006172_pt1 | contig 10397 bp, 12 predicted proteins | sample IncBWH4MmetaG_FD_155471 | JGI IMG/M metagenome (GOLD analysis project Ga0210408, IMG submission 155471) | Forest soil microbial communities from Barre Woods Harvard Forest LTER site, Petersham, Massachusetts, United States - Inc-BW-H-4-M | ecosystem: Environmental > Terrestrial > Soil >...
GAGCTTTGGTCCCGGGGGAAGCAGTATCTGCGGCAGGCGACGCTGAACGGAGGTCGGTCACAGCGATGAACGAAGCCTCGTTTTCCCGAATCGCGAATGAGATCGGCGCACTAATATTCCTGATTTCTCCACTTGTTGTGCTGTGCATGCAGGTAATCAATTGCTTGGTTATGCGTCGCACCAGAAAGGCTGTCGCTCAACTCAAGCATGCCACGAATAGCCTCATGGATGAATCCAGAGAAGCCGCAAGGGTTGTGGGATTTGCAGCTGACCTGCAGCAAGGCTCCGATGACGCGGAGCGCGCAGCAGGCTCGATAAGGGCTCCTGCTTCATTGGCCGTGCGTGCTGCGCCACAACTAACGTCAACAGAGCGGACATCGTGATAACCAAGGCGCCGAGCCGGTCGATACTGGGATCCGACATAATGATTGTCGTGGCGATCGCGCTGCATGTGTTCGAGGCAGTGGTTTTCCTGACCACCAGCGCAGCGGACGGATCGATCGGCATGGCGGCGCTGCTCGCCGTCTTCAGGGGACACTTTACCGCTGCTGAGGCCATGCTTTTTGCGTGCGCAACCGCGGCGCTTGGCCAATGGTTTCGCAGCATTGCCCCCTTCGCCAGATTGTGCCTGCTCATTCCCCAGCAAATTTTGCTGTTGATAACGGCTTTCGGTTCTGTCGAGGCGATCTTGGCGGGCTCCTACGCCGATGGGATCCTGCGATCGCCGCTGTTTATTGCCTGCGATCAGCTTCCCCGCATTAGTCTTGCGGGTCTCTACTCTGTAGCGATTCTCGCCAGGATAAGGGCGCCGCGATGATGGATGCCAATGGCATGTGGATCGCGATCGCCGCAATTATCCTGTCTGGTGCAACCCTGTGGAACGGTGCCCGCCGGACTACCGTGGATATGCTGTCGCGCCAGGTCGAGACGCTTAAGGGTAAAGTGATAGAGCTCAGAGCGCACTGCAACCGATGCGATGATCAACTGAAACGGATGCGCGACGAAAACACCGAGCTGATGAAGCAATTGCTGTTTGGCACCAAGGAGCACGGTGGGCGGTCAACTGAGCCGACCCCCTAGGGTGATGGGACCAAATGAGGCCAGCCAACATTCCAACGATCAAATCGACGGAGAACCCGTTGTGAATCAACCCTATTTGCCGCCCGTCACGTCGGACATTGTGATCGACCTCAGTCACTGGCAGGAGCCGGTGGATTTTACGCGCGCAAAATCAGCCGGTATCGCCGCGGTACTGCTGAAGGCTACGCAGGGATCGGACTGGATCGATGTCGTGTTCGCGCAAAGGGTCGCGGCGGCTAACGCCTCCGGTCTGCTGGTTGGGGCCTATCACTTCCTTGATGATTCGCCGCCGGAACTCCAGGTCGCGAACTTCCTATCGGCGGCGGAAGGCTGTTCTATACTGGCGCTTGATGCCGAGCCGAACGCCATCGGCGGCACTGTGACGGTTGCGCAGGCCGCCGAAGCCGCGGCGCGGCTGCACATGGCGACAGGTTCTATGCCGTTGATCTACATCAACCGCTATGGACCCGACCAACGAGGCACCGGCCTTCCGAACAGCGTCTTGTCGAGGTGCCCGCTGTGGTTGCCTGCCTACAACTCGCGGCCGGTTTGTCCACCCGGCTGGTCCAAATGGGCGCTGTGGCAACATACCAACGGAACCGTCGGCTCCGACGTAGTGCCGGTCGCAGGGATCGGCCGATGTGATCGCAGCCGATTCGCAGGCACGATCGCCGATCTCACCTCCTGGTGGAAAAGCCCCCGGCTCTGACGCTATTCGACGGCTTGGGACTGGAAGCTCGATCGAGAGCGAGAGAGGATTGCCGCCCGCCACAGCGAGGCGATTCTCGATCGCGATTCAAGATGAAATTGGGGGGCCGGGATGCTTTTGACGACGGGAATCCGCAATGCGGCGATCGTCGCGGTTCTCATGCTGACCGGCTGTAGCGCCACGCGCGATGCCTCCTGCAAATGTCCTAAGCCGGTTACTTACGACGAGGCTACGCTGAAGAAAATCTCACAAGCCCTGCACGCCTTGCCCTCCGATAACGTCCTTCATCAGGCGATGGAGGATTACGAGAACGAGCGAGACGACCTTCGCTTTTGTCCGTGAATGTCCGTTTCCCCGCCTGTAGCACGGCTCGTTAGGTGCACAACCCGAGAAGTGGCGGCGCCCGTGCCCCCAAAGTATAGCGCTGCGGTATGGCACTCGCCAAAATTGGCTCGCAGGCTTAAAAAGACCGCTCACCTGCGGTCGAGAGCCATGTCCGAAGAGTTCTATCGCATCAAGCGCCTCCCCCCCTATGTCTTCAGCGAGGTCAATGCGCTGAAAGCCCAGGCGCGCGCCGCCGGGCGTGACGTCATCGATCTCGGCATGGGTAATCCCGACTCTCCGACGCCGGCCCATATCGTGGCTAAACTCGTCGAAGCGGTGCAAAATCCGAAGACCCACGGTTATTCCGTGTCGCGCGGCATTCCTGGGTTGCGGCGCGCCTGCGCCAACTATTACGCGCGCCGCTTCGGGGTCGAACTCGATCCCGAGCGCGAGGTTGTCGTCACGCTCGGATCGAAGGAGGGGCTTGCTAATCTCGCTCAGGCGATCACCGCACCCGGCGACATCGTTCTGGTCCCAAACCCTTGCTATCCGATCCACGCTTTCGGCTTCATCATGGCCGGCGCCTCTATACGCCACGTTCCTGTAGCCCCTGAGTTCGACTTCCTCAGCGAACTCAAAAAGGCGGTGCGGCACAGTGTCCCGGCGCCACTGGCGATCGTTCTCAATTTTCCCGCCAATCCGACGACACAGACCGTCAATCTCGAGTTTTACGAGGAGATTGTTGCGTTCTGCAGGCGACACGACATTGTCGTCTTGTCCGACATCGCCTATGCCGAGATCTACTTCGACGGGAACCCGCCTCCTTCCATTCTCGAGGTGCCGGCGGCCCGGGATGTAGCAGTCGAGTTTTCCTCGCTCAGCAAGACCTATTCCATGGCCGGATGGCGCATTGGGTTCGCAGTCGGCAATGAACGGTTGATCGCGGCATTGACGCGAGTGAAATCCTACCTCGACTACGGCGCATTCACACCGATCCAGGTAGCGGCGACTGCGGCGCTCAACGGCCCGCAGGATTGCATTGCTGAAATCCGTGAACGCTACCGCACGCGCCGCGATGTCTTCATCGACGGGCTGCGCCAAGCTGGTTGGGAAGTCCCGATACCTGACGCGACAATGTTCGCCTGGGCGCCGATTCCGCCCACTTTCCACCCGATCGGCAGCCTTGCTTTTTCCAAGCTCCTGCTCGAACAGGCCAATGTGGCGGTATCGCCTGGCATCGGCTTTGGCGAATACGGCGAGGGGTTCGTTCGCATCGCCCTGGTCGAGAACCGGCAGCGCCTACGTCAGGCGACGCGAAACATCAAATCCTTCCTCTCCGGCCGCAATGACTTGGCCGAACCGCGCCGCGGCAACGAGAAATTTGCCGCGGTGGCTTCGGACTAGCAGCATGTTCACGGAATTCTCAAAGGAGTAGAGGTACCGTTTCTCGGGTTTGACTCCTCCGTGGGTGCTTCCTATGTTCTGGTCCTTGCTAAGGGCTACGGATATGAAGATCGTCAATTCGCTGAAGACATTAAAAAGCCGGGACAAGGGCTGCCGCATCGTGCGCCGAAAGGGGCGAATCTACATCATCAACAAGGCCAATCCCCGGTACAAGGCGCGACAGGGCTGAGAGAGAGACTTCAACCAGCTCCGAGGCTCTGTTGATGCGAATGCCGATGCCCGACGTCGCAATTGTTGAGCGCCGCGCGGACATCGTCAAAGCGCTACGCAGTATAGTTCCAGGTGAAGGCGTAATCGCATCCGAAACTGAGCGACGCGTCTATGAGAGCGATGGGTTGACCGCCTATCGGCAGCTACCCTTGGTCGTTGTGTTACCCACGACCGTCGAACAAGTGGAGGCGGTACTTCGCTATTGTAAGCAAATGGGCGTTAAAGTGGTCCCGCGCGGCGCTGGCACTTCGCTGTCGGGCGGCGCACTGCCATTGGCCGACGGCGTCCTCCTCGGCATGGCCAAGTTCAATCGCATTCTCGAGATCGATTACGAGAACCGTTGCGCCATTGTTCAGCCCGGCGTCACCAATCTTGCGATCACCAAAGCCGTCGAGCACGCCGGCTTCTACTATGCTCCGGATCCATCGAGCCAGATAGCTTGTACGATCGGCGGCAATGTCGCGGAGAATTCTGGCGGAGTACACTGCCTTAAATATGGTCTGACGACAAACAACATCCTCGGCATCGAAATGGTGCTGATGGACGGAGCGGTGATCCGGCTTGGCGGTAAGCATCTCGACGCCGAAAATTATGATCTACTCGGTGTGATGACCGGATCCGAGGGTCTGCTCGGGGTCGTCACCGAGGTTACCGTGCGCATCCTTCCCAAGTCGACTATGGCGCGCGTATTGCTGGTGGGATTTCCGACAACCGAGGATGCCGCCAGTTGCGTCGCCGCGGTGATTGGCGCCGGGATCATCCCGGCGGGCATGGAGATGATGGATCGGCCGGCCATCCATGCCGCTGAGGCTTTTGTCAAGGTCGGCTACCCCCTTGATGTCGAGGCACTTCTCATCGTCGAGCTGGACGGCGCTCCGGCGGAGGTTGATCATCTGATCGGTAAGGTCGAAGCGATCGCTCGCGACCATAATGCCTCTACGATCCGGCCCAGCCGTGACGAGCTTGAGCGTTTAGCATTTTGGTCCGGACGCAAAGCCGCTTTTCCGGCGGTCGGGCGGATCTCGCCTGATTACTATTGCATGGACGGCACAATTCCGCGGGCGCGCCTAGCAGATGTCCTCAGCCGAATGCGAGAGCTGTCAGACCGGTACGGACTCGCGGTTGCCAACGTTTTCCATGCCGGCGACGGGAATCTTCATCCGCTGATACTTTACGACGCCAATAAGATTGACGAGGTTGAACGAGCCGAGGCTTTTGGAGCCGATATCCTGAGACTATGCGTCGAAGTCGGCGGCGTGCTGACGGGCGAGCACGGTGTCGGCGTCGAAAAACGCGATCTTATGGAAACGATGTTCGACGAGTGCGACTTGGCGCATCAGCAGCGCCTGAAATGCGCTTTCGATCCAGACGGTCTGCTCAACCCAGGCAAGGTGTTTCCACAGCTGCATCGCTGCGCCGAACTCGGCCGCCTTCATGTCCACGCGGGCCGGCTGCCGTTCCCCGATCTGCCGCGTTTTTGATTCCGCCCGGGGGCCGGCCATGAGCCACTTCGCCCCCACCGATCTTCACGAGTTGCGCGATGCCATTGGCGAGGCGCTCGCCGTCGAAGAGCCGCTCGAGGTGGTAGCCGGTGGATCAAAGCGTGGGCTCGGCCGCCCACTCCAGCTGCCGCGCACGCTGGATCTGTCCAGTCTCGCAGGGATTCGAGACTATCAGCCAAGTGAGCTGGTCTTAAGCACCGGTGCGGCTACCCCGATCGAGGAAGTCGACGCCGTGCTCGCGCAGGCAGGGCAGATGCTCGCCTTCGAGCCGCCAGATTTTGGGGCGCTATATGGTTTGCCCGCGTCTATTGCTGGCCGGCGTACCTTGGGCGGTGCAATAGCTTGCAATCTTTCCGGCCCCCGCCGGATCAAAACGGGCGCTGCACGCGATCATTTCCTTGGCTTTCGGGCCGTCAGCGGACGCGGGGAGGTTTTTAAGGCCGGCGGCAAAGTTGTCAAGAACGTCACCGGCTACGACCTTTGCAAGCTGATGTCCGGTTCCCACGGAACTCTCGCCGCTCTCGAGGAAGTCACGGTAAAGGTGTTGCCTCAGCCGGAGGCTCTCTCGACGGTGATGCTCTGCGGTCTCGACGCGGCCGCTGCGGTCCGCAATCTTAACCGATCGCTCGCCTCGCCGCATGAGGTGTCGGGCGCCGTTTACATACCGACTCCCTTGGCAGCCGGTTTTAAGCAACTGTCTGGGCTGGCGGCCGTCGTCGCGCTTCGCCTCGAAGGCCCCTTGCCTTCGGTTGTCTTTCGACGGGAGGAGCTCTTGGCCGAGTTGGGATCGGATTGCGAGACGAGCGTCCTTGGTCACGAGGCTTCTATCGCATTCTGGCGAGCGATTCGGGATGTCCTGCCGCTTGCTGAGTTAGGGGACCGCGCCATCTGGCGTGTTTCGGTCGCACCCAGCCGGGGGGCCGAACTGGCCGAGATGATCGCGCGCGCTTTCGACGCCAATTGGTATCTCGATTGGGCAGGCGGCCTCGTTTGGGCGGCGATCGCCGGAGCTGATGACGGCGGCGCGGCGGTAATCCGTGCCGCAATCCGTGGGGCTGACGGGCGGGGCACCGGGCATGCCACTTTGATCAAGGGTTCGCCTGAACTCCGGCGTTCGGTCCCGGTGTTCGAACCGCTGCCCCCGCCGTTGGCCTCGCTCACAAATCGGATCAAAGAGGCTTTTGATCCACGTCGAATTCTCAATCCTGGGCGGATGGTCGAAGGGGGTTGAATCGGTGCGGACCGATTTCACGCAAGAGCAACTTGCCGATCCCGACATCGCGCAATCCGAAAAAGTGCTACGGACCTGCACCCACTGCGGATTTTGCACTGCGACCTGCCCGACGTACGTCTTGCTTGGCGATGAACTCGACAGCCCGCGTGGGCGCATTTACCTCATCAAGGAGATGCTTGCCAGCGGCAAAGTTACCGCCGAAACGGTGAAGCACATCGACAGATGTCTATCCTGCCTCGCGTGCATGACGACTTGTCCGTCCGGTGTTCACTACATGCACCTTATCGACCATGCTCGGCGGTGGATTGAGCGATATCACCGCCGGCCGTTGCTAGAGCTGGTGTTGCGAAAGTTGCTCGGCACGATCCTGTCACGGCCGCCGTTATTCCGGCGCGCGTTACGTTGCGCGGCTGTCGCCAGACCTTTTGCGCGCTACCTCCCTAGGCGGCTGGCGCCTATGTTCGCGCTCGCTCCAGATTCTATCCCGGCCACCTCTCCAATGGACCCGCCACAAGTATTTTCCGCCAACGGCGTGCGGCGGGTGCGAGTTGCGCTATTGCCCGGTTGCGCGCAAAGGGTTTTGGCACCGGGGATAAACGAATCGACCATCCGGCTTCTGACGCGCCATGGCTGCGAGGTGGTCGTGGCAAAAAGCAGCGGTTGTTGTGGGGCGCTCGTCCATCATCTCGGACAGGAAACTGCGGCACTTGGCTTCGCTCGCGCCAACATTGATGCGTGGGAACGCGAACGCTTGGCGTCGGGGATCGACGCCATTGTCATCAATGCCTCAGGCTGTGGCACGACGGTGAAGGATTACGGTTTTATGCTGCGCGAGGATCCCGCCTATGCGGAGAAGGCGATGCGCATCGCCGCCCTAGCCCGCGACGTCACCGAGGTTGCCGAGACTCTCGGCATTAGCGGAAGCTCAGGTGTCGTCACTGCGGGCAACCGGCGTGTCGCCTATCATTCGGCCTGCTCGATGCAGCACGGACAGCGGCTCCACGCCGGACCGAAGGCACTACTTGCAGCAGCGGGCTTCGAGCCGCTCGAGATCCCGGAAGGGCATCTCTGCTGCGGCTCGGCTGGGACCTACAACATACTTCAGCCGGACATTGCTGCGGCCCTCCGCGATCGCAAGCTGGCCAACATTGCAGCCACGCATCCGGATTTCGTCGCGACCGGCAACGTTGGCTGCATCACTCAGCTCGCAGCCGGCTGCCCAGTGCCGGTAGTACATACGGTCGAGCTCCTGGACTGGGCCACCGGCGGTCCGGAGCCAAAAGCGATAAGGACCGTCAACGGGAGCGCCGACGGAAATAGGCAGGGAACAGGAACGATAGCGAAAGAGCGGCGAGGCCTAGCAACGTCGGCTCCACCCAGCCAGCGCCAAGCAGCAACCGTTCTCCGGCCGCACCGAGCTCCACATAAGCGATCGTTAGAGGTAATTGGCCGATCAGCGATCCAAAGGCGTAGGCGCCGAGCGGCAGCCGGGTCAGACCCAGACCATAATTCGCGAAGCTGTGGGGCATGATCGGGATCAGTCGCAACAATGCTACAGCGCGCCAACCGCCTTGCTCGACCCGCTCCAACACCGACTTGACGCGCGTCGCGCGTTCGAAATTTATCAAACCTGAACTGACGTAGCGCACGAGCAGAAAGCCCGCGGCCGCCCCGGCGACGCTGCCCAATTCGGCCCACACGATCCCCCATCCGGTGCCGAAGAGTAGTCCGGCAGCGATTGCGAGTAGGGTGCGCGGTATAAATACCAGGCTTGCTGCGATGTGCGCGGCGATAAATCCCAATGGAGCTGCCGGATAGCGGCCGATCGCGTTGGTGATCGCGATCGGATCGAAGACCACCCTCCAGCGCCAAGCTGCCAAGGCAGCAATAGCGACGAGGCCGAGGACCAGTATGCGGGCCGCGCGGTTTAAGCCAATAAAAGGAACAGCTGCGGCTGCTCCCCCGCTCTTTGGCGTCATCGCACCGCCGAGATGCGATCGGGGGTCGACGTGGGCTGCGAATCGAGCAACACCTCATCGAGGAGATACGGTCGAGCGGCTCGGCGCTTCAGCCAAATCATACCGAAAAGGTCGACGACTCCGACCCCCAACCGGTCGAAAATTCCGTATTTCGAGACACCTCTTCGCCGCGGACGGTGGTTGACTCGCACCGATCGCACGATCCCACCCTCGCGCAATACGAGCGCCGGAAGAAATCGGTGCATGTGGTCGAAATAGGGCAAGTCTAAGAAAAGCGAGCGCGGAAACAGCTTCAAACCGCATCCAGCATCGGGCGTGTCATCTACGAGCAGCCGGCGCCGTATCCGGTTTGCAATTTGGGACGCAGTGCGTTTCGTCCAGCTGTCTTGCCGGTCTTCGCGATGGCCGGCTATTAACAGTGACGGAGTAGTCGGAGCGGTGACGCCAATACGCCACAATTCCAGGATGTCGGCAGGATCGTTTTGGCCATCGCCGTCGAGGGTTGCGATCCAGACCGCGCGCGCCGCCCTCACCCCGGTCCGAATGGCGGCGCTTTGTCCACAGCTGCGTGCATGCCGCAGCAAGCGCAGATGCTGCGTTTCGGCCTGAAGCCGGACGACTTCGGCGACCGTCGGATCCTCGCTGCCGTCATCGACATAAACGATCTCATAATTCAACAAGCCGTCGAGCGCTTCGCGAATCTCCGCAACAAGCGGCGCGATGTTGGCCGCCTCGTTCTTTACCGGGATGACGACTGAGAGATCCATCAAGTCCCGCCTGATTTCAGCGGTGTAAGCCGTTCCCGGTCGTAAAACAATCTGCTTCCTGATTAAAGGTGAATCAGACAAGCGCAGCGGCACATAATAGTCGCGACGATTGTCGTATCGGCTGTACTCGGCCTAACACTTGGCGCAGTCCTCGGCTTCGAACAGGGCGGCCGTGCTAATGTCCGGTAGAGCAATCGTTCAGCTCAATCGTGCATCGGCGCAATAACTAGGATCAGCGATCGACCCAAGCGATCCTGAGGACATTGGTTGCGCCCGGCGTACCAAACGGAACGCCTGCCGTGATGACCACCCGCTGCCCCGGTTCGGCGATCCTTTCGCGATGGGCAATCCGCACCGCCTGCTGCACCATGTCACCAAAGCTCTTGACGTCTCTGGTGTGTACGCAATGCGCGCCCCACAATACCGCGAGCCGCCGCGCGGTTCCAAGGCTCGAGGTTAGAACCAGGATCGGAGCTTTGGGTCGCTCGCGTGCAGCGCGAAGCGCGGTCGCACCGGAGGTCGTATACGAGACGATCGCCGCCGCGCCCACCAGGGCTGCTACTTGACAGGCCGCGGCGCTGATAGCGTCTGGAGCGGTGTGTTCGTGCTCGATGCGTGTGCCCTCCAGTATCGAGTGATAGAGCGGGTCTCTCTGCACGCGGCAAGCGATGCGATCCATGATCGCAACTGATTCGACCGGGTAACGTCCAGCCGCCGTTTCGGCCGACAGCATCACCGCGTCCGCCCCCTCGTAAACCGCCGTCGCAACGTCGGAGGCCTCTGCGCGGGTCGGCGCCGGCGAACCGATCATGGATTCCAGCATCTGTGTCGCCACGATCACAGGTTTCCCTGCCAAACGGCAGGCGTGGATAATCTGCTTCTGCACGCTCGGCACGTCCTCCGGCGGCATCTCGACACCCAAATCGCCTCGCGCGACCATCAAACCATCAGCCAGCTCTATGATCTCGGGAAGGCAGTGGATTGCCGCCGGCTTTTCGAGTTTGACCATCACGCCGGCACGGCCAGCTATCAGCTTTCGTCCCTCGGCCACATCATCGGGACGCTGAACAAAGGAGAAAGCGATCCAATCGGCACCTTGTTCGAGCGCAAAGGCGAGATCGGCACGAT
>Ga0210408_10006173_pt1 | contig 10395 bp, 7 predicted proteins | sample IncBWH4MmetaG_FD_155471 | JGI IMG/M metagenome (GOLD analysis project Ga0210408, IMG submission 155471) | Forest soil microbial communities from Barre Woods Harvard Forest LTER site, Petersham, Massachusetts, United States - Inc-BW-H-4-M | ecosystem: Environmental > Terrestrial > Soil >...
GCTTTTCGCCCTTTCCACACCAGCGCGCGCTCCGCATCCGATTGCGCCACGCGAATTTCCCACGCGCCGTTCTTTCTGCAAATTTCATCCACGTGACCCATCAACGCGGCGACTTCCGCCGCCGGCCCGTCCAATTCCACCAGCAGCAGAGCGCCGCAATTCGGATAATTCGCATGCACCGCTGCTTCCGCAGCCTGGATCGCCAGATTGTCCATCATCTCGATCGCCGCAGGCAGCATGCCCGCCGCAATCATGTCACTCACCGCCGCGCCCGCTTCATTTGTGGACGGAAACGCGGCCAGCAGCGTTCGAACGCATTCTGGCCGCTTCACTACGCGCAGAATAATTTTCGTGGCAATTCCCAGCGTTCCTTCCGACCCGACAAAAACTCCCATCAAATCGTATCCGGGCGCGTCCAAAGTCTTTCCGCCCAGATGCACCAGCGAGCCATCCGCGAGCACAATTTCCAGTCCCAAAACGTGCGTGGTGGTGAATCCATACTTCAGGCAATGCGCGCCACCGGAATTTTCCGCCACGTTTCCGCCGATGCTGCAAACTGATTGCGAGGAAGGATCCGGCGCATAAAAATATTCCTGCGGCGCGACGCGGCCGGTCACATCCAAATTAATCACGCCGGGCTCCACCACCACGCGCGCGTTCGCCAGATCCACTTCCAGGATTTTGTTCATACGCGTCAGGCTGATCACGATTCCGTTCACCACCGGGAGCGCGCCCCCGCTCAGTCCCGTCCCGGAGCCGCGCGCGACAAATGGAATTTTCTCGCGGTGACACACGCGCACAATTTTTTGCACTTGGTCGGTGGAATCGGGCAGCAGCACCGCGCGCGGCAGCACGCGAAAATTGGTCAGTCCGTCGCACTCGTAGGTGTGGAGTTCTTCGCGCGAAGTGATCAGGCCACGCGGTCCAACGATTTCGCGCAGCTCCTCGAAAATCCTGCTTTCCACGGCGCAAGGCCTCGCACAGAAGCTTGCCCCATCAGTGCATGAAGGTCAAACCGTGGGGAACCAAATACGGGAACACGTATGCGTAGAGCATCACAATCACACCGACGATGGCGCCCAGCGCGATCGAATGCCAAAACACAAAGCGGAAAATCATGCCCTCGTTTCCGAGCTGGTTGGTAGCAGCGGTGGCCACGCAGATGGACTGCGCATCCACCATTTTGCCCATCACACCGCCGGCGCTGTTCGCGGAGGTCATGAGAATTGGATCCAAATGCAATTGTTCGGCGGTGATGCGCTGCAAGCTGCCGAACAAAGCGTTCGAGGAGGTGTCGCTGCCGGTCAGCGCCACGCCCAGCCATCCCAGGAAGGTTCCGAAGAACGGGAAGAACCATCCCGTGTGGGTGAACGCGAGGCCCAAGACGGCATCGGTCCCCGAGTATCGTGTGACAAAACCGAGGCCGAGCATGCCTGAAATGGCCAAGACCGCAAAGCGCATGCGGAAGAGTGTGTGCCCGAAAACCTGAATCAGCTTTACCGGCTTCACGCCGCGAATCAGTCCGCCAACAATCGCCGCGAGAAAGCACCCGGTCCCGGTAGCCGAGAGCCAGATGAACGGAAACTTGGCGCCTTCCGGCGTTGGCTTGAGCACCACGGGCTTGTCGCGAGAAATTTTGCGATGCAGCGGAGTGCTCCATCCTCCGTTGGGCTTGCCCTCAGCGGTAAGCCAAGCGGGTGTGGTGTGCACGTTCATATAGTCTTTTACCGGCTTGTAGCCCCACAAAAAGACGAAGACAGAGAGAATCAGGAACGGTATCCATGCTCTGAAAATCTGGCCCTTGGTGTACGAACTGCTGGAGGTGAGCGCGGGCTGCGCGGAGTACATGGCCCGCGCGGTTGCGGCCGCGGGCACGGCCACTCCAGCCACCGGTGGCTCGGTATCTTCGGCGAAGCGCCAGATGCGCTTCGGTTTCCAGAAGAGGAGGAAAATTATGGTGCAAAGGAGCGAGAAAAGCCCGGCGGTAATGTCCACCAAATTGCTGTCCATGTGGTTGGACCAGAAAAACTGCATGGACGCGAAGGAGATTCCGACCACGAGGATTGCCGGCAGAACCTCGAAGGTTTCCTTCCATGGGACCATAGCGCGGACCAGCCAGAAGGGCACGATGATGGCGGTGATGGGCAGAATGCGGCCGATCATGGCGTTCATGTCGGCTTCGGGAAGCAATGTGACAGCGGCGAGCATATGCACCGGAGTGCCGATGGCGCCCCAAGCCACCGGCGCGGTGTTGGCAATGAGGTTCAGCGCGGCGGCATGAAAGGGCTTGAATCCCAGACCGATCATGAAGGCGCCGGCGATGGCGACCGGAGAACCGAATCCCGCGCAACCTTCGATGAAAGCGCCAAAGCAAAAAGCAACGAGCAGGAGTTGTAGACGGCGATCGGACGAGATGCCGCCTACGGAGGCTTTCATGATCTCGAAGTCTCCGGTGCTGACAGAGATATCGTAGAGATAGACGGCGGCGACGACGATCCAGACGATATTCATCAGGCCGGTAGCGACACCGTAGAGAAAGCTTTCGCCAGCCAGGGAGGCGGGCATATGGAAAACGAGGATGCCCACCAGGATGGCAGTGGCGGCTCCGGCCAGGGCGGACCAGTGCGGTTTTACGCGAAGGCCGGCGAGCAGCGTGAACAGGACAATGATGGGTAGGGCGGCGACCAGTGCGGAGAGCCACCAATGTCCGTAGGGGTCGTAGTTTTGCGTCCAGATGATAGGCGTCACGGGCAAGCCTCCAGCGAAGGGAGCTGTGGGTGAACTGAGCTTTTCGCTGTGCTGCAATACTTTTTTTGGCGCGTAAAGTCAAGGCGGAAGTGTTGCCTCAGAAGTAAGGAGCGCACCGAGAGAGAGGAGAGGAGCGACCCTGGGAACAGTTGGAGCAGCCCGTCGCGACTTGGCTCGGGGGTAAAGGGATACACCCGTGGTGACAGGAAGTATTCGCAATCGAGTGAGGGCACAGGGGATAGAGGCGCCACGTGGCGCATATGACGGCGGGAGCGAAGGTCGGCGCGGAAGTGTTGACATACCCACCCGGGTGCTTTGCAAAAAGAGGCTGCAAGCGATTGAAAACAAAGGACCGGTGTCGGAAAAAGAGAACGAAGAGGCTGCAAGCGATTGAAGGGTCGAGAGTTAAGGATAATGCATGCATGAAGGAGCCCAAAGCCGGCCCGCCTCGGGACGCAAATTCACCTCTTTCTTGTTTTCGGAAGGATTGAGGGGTATGAGTGGACCGTACGCCCGGGGAACGCAGGGGCAAGTCGCAAGCGGCTTGGGCGGCGGACCGAGAGCCCCTGGCGCGCCCGGAGGTAAACATGTTTGTTTTTGCCCGTACGGTCACTTACGCTACGCTCTTTATCGGCTTCGTGCTCATCTATTTACCGGGCCGCTTGTTGTCTTGGACTGGCATTGTCCGCCCCGCGGCGATGGAAGTGCCGCAGATTGCTGGGATGGTGATCGGGGCCGCCGGTGCGGCGGTCGCGCTGTGGTGCATCTTCACATTCGCAGCGATCGGAAGAGGGACTCCGGCGCCTTTCGATCCGCCTCGCCGACTGGTGATTCGGGGTCCCTATCGTTTCGTGCGGAATCCGATGTACATCGGAGCAGGACTCGCCCTCGCCAGCGCCGCGCTCTTCTACGAGTCGTTGCCGCTGCTGGGCTATGCTGGTCTCTTCTTTCTCGCAACGCACGTCTTCGTGGTGGCCTACGAGGAGCCCACGCTACGGCGGACCTTCGGGCCAGAGTACGAAGCGTACTGCAGCCAAGTCAGGCGATGGCGGCCGAGGGTAGGAGCCGCGCATGATTCGGATGCCGCCTAGCACTGGGATGGAGCGGACTCGAAACGCGAAGGGGGACGGGTGCCCTGCAGTGCCCTTGGAGGCGGGCACCCGTCGTTCGGCGAGGTCGGACTCGCCGATTATGTCGCGTGGCGGGGATGCTACGGTGCGGTCTGGCAGGTTACAAGCAGGTGTTCACCTGATAAAAAGCTCGGGTCTTTCAGGTATCGAATGGGATGGACAAGGTGTAGGAATCTTGTCAATGCCAGGGCTCGCACAGCTCCTGAGTGACCACGTGCCAGCACGGCGCGCAGCGCTCGCGTAGGAAACAGACATGGCAACGACTCCTCAGCAAGGACTGCAGCCGGATGGGCAGCGATCCGGGCGCCAACTGTGGGCGTTTGGCTTTTTCTGGTTGGCGGTGCCGTTGATTATCCTCGCCGGCTGGTTGGCGGTGAGCCGGATCAATCGCCTGCTTCATTGGTCGAGGGCCGATGCGGACGTCCAGCGGTCGGAGGTCTATTTGATGAATCCCGGAAAAACCAAGAGTGCGTGGGGCGCCGCGGTGACGATCCGGTATGTGGCGAATGGCCAAGTTGTGGAGACGACGGTCGACCGAGGATTTCAGAGCGGCGTCCGGCCGTGGATGAAACAATGGGCGCGGCAATATCCAATCGGGTCGCATCGGAAGATCCTGTTCGATCCGGCTTCTCCGCTGGAGGCGGACCTCGATGGCGAGTGGAGTCTAGCAAGCTTCTCGTCGCCAATCGGGTACGGCTTGGCGGCAGCGATCTTATTGTGGGGGTGGCGGCGATTGCGTGTCGCGGCGCCGAACAAGTAGCGCCGGCATTTCTAGGCAAGGACGATGCTAATTATCCCTGCATGAAGCGGAGGCAGTTGCCGTCGCCATCTTTGACGTACATTTCGCGGGTGCCCCAGGTCTGGTCGACCGGCACGACGGGGTGGGCGGGGCAAATTTTGCCTGCGAGGGCGCATCCTAGTGGGCGTAGACTTGGCGGCGGATAGCTTATCGCTTGACAGGTGCCTCGATGCGGCCGCGGACGCTGATTCCCCCTAGACAGACGCGCTTCGTGTGGCCTCGGACCCTAAGCCTGCTTCTGGCCCTCTTCCCTTTTCCTACATTTGGCGCGCAGTTCGCGGCGAGCGATGTGGCGTATCCGATTCGCGGCACGGTGGTCAACTCCATAACTGGGGAGCCGATCCGCGGGGCGCTGGTGCAGATTTTTTCGAATCGGCAACGCAGCGTGCTGACGGGGGCCGACGGCAGCTTTCAGTTTGCAGACGTGCCGACCGGAACGGTCAATCTCAACGTGCAGAAACCTGGATTTTTTACCGCGCAGGCGATCCAGTCGCCGAGGGCGCAGGCGTCCTTTGCGATCTCGGGCCCCGACCAGCCTCGTGTGGTGCTAAAGCTAATACCGGAAGGGGTGATTTCAGGCCACATCAGCGGAGACGGTGGGGAGGAGGTGGAAGGTTTGTCGGTGCAGCTCATGGCCGAACGGGTCGAAAATGGGAAAAGGACGCGGGTGATTTTGAAAGGTGCAAGTACCGACGAGCGAGGCGAATACCGGATTGCGGATCTGCAGCCTGGGAAGTATTTCGTATTTGTGGGTGCGAGCAACAGAATGGAAGCGTTTGCCGCGACACCAACGCAACAGGGCGCGCGCGGGTACGCCGCTACTTTCTATCCAAATGGGAATGATTTCGCGACTGCCAATCCCGTGGAAGTGGCCGCCGGGCAACGCGCGGAAATCAATTTCAATCTTCGTTCGCAATTCTTTCACCGCATCAGCGGGACGGTGAGCGGCTACCCGCAGGGGACAGCCGGAATCAATCTGCAAGTGACCGACGCGGCGGGACAGCAGATGCAAGCGGGATTTCGATTTGACCAGGCTGGCGGAACGTTTCGCACACTGTGGCTGCCCGCAGGGGCTTATACGCTCACCGCGGAGATGCGAAACCCGGAAAACGGTCAAGTGTATTTCGCTGCACAAAATTTGAGTCTTACCTCGGATGTCGCGGGCGTTCGTCTGCATTTGCTGCCCGGACTGAATATTCCGGTAAGTTTTCGGGTCGAACAGACACGGAGCGATTCGCCTCTGCCCCTGGGATTCTCGGTCATCAGAGGGCCGCGCGGCGTGCAGCACCGGCAAGTAAATGTTCCCGCTCGCGTGGCCTTGATCCCGCAGGGCGGGGCGCTTTCGCAACAGCAGCGCTTTGCGCAACCTGGGGAGCGGGAAGATGCACTTGAAATCGCCGAGGTGCCACCCGGCGTCTACGCGCTGCAGGTGTTTCCGAACGGACCGTACTACGTCCAGTCGGCGCGCTCTGGGTCGCTGAACTTGCTGGAGCAGAACTTGACCGTGGCACCTGGTTCTTCCGTGCAACCAATCGAGATTGTTCTCCGGGATGATTTCGCGAGCCTGAAGGGGAGCGTCACTCTCGGCGAAGAAAGTGATTCGGCAACGGTGATTGCCATTCCGGAGGGCGGGCAACCGCAGATGTTTGGCGTGGGCCGTTGGCGCCCCTCGCCGGGCATTGACGCTTCGCACGCCGGTGCGGTGTTCGAGATGTCGCAGCTCGCTCCGGGCACATACAAAATTCTGGCGGTGGACCGGCCGGATAATTTCGAATATGGGAATCCAGAGGTTTTGCAAAAATACTTGAGCAAAGCGCGAGAGATTTCGCTGGTGGCGAACCAGCAGGCGAAAATTGAACTCGAGCTGGTGCACATCGGAGAGTAGGCCATGATGGTGCAGGCGTTGTTTTGTTTGCTGCTGGTAGCCGGTTTGTCGCAACAGCAGGCGCCGAGCGCCCCTGCGCATGCCGCTACTTCTGCTGCGGCTCCCGCCGCGGAGCAGATGAGCTTCCGGATCAGCGGAACGGTGGTCGATGGGATGACAGGGCAGCCATTGGCTCATACACAGGTCTCGATTGCCGCAGAGGGAATCCGCGATTCCGGCCAGTTCACGGTGACAGAGGAGGACGGGCGTTTTGTGTTCGAAAACCTTGCGCCGGGTCACTACTCGCTGTTCGCCAGGCGCAGGGGCTATCTGCAACAGTTTTACAAACAGCACGACCAGTTTTCGACGGCGATCATCGTTGGACCGGAGCTGCATACGGAAAATTTGCGATTCGAGATGCGGCCTGACGCTTCGATTTCGGGCCAAGTGCTGGACGAGATGAATGAGCCGGTTAGGAACGCACAGGTAATGCTTCTTCGCCTAGGATTGGCGCTGGGGCGGCGCCAAAATTGGCACCAGGGCTCAGCGCAAACCGATGATTTGGGGCGTTTCCATTTCGGCCATCTGGATCCTGCGACGTACTTCGTCGCGGTATCCGCGCAACCGTGGTATGCGCAACGGGTGATGCACCAGCGCGTGCAGCAGACGGATTCTTCCGGGCAGACGACGATGCAGGAAATCACGAATGGCGAGCCGGAGTTGGACGTGGTCTACCCCTTCACGTTTTTTCCGAACGCGCCGGATATTGCCGGGGCCGCGCCGATCACCGTGCATTCGGGGGACGTGGAGACGGTCGATTTGCGGCTGCAGCCGGTGCCCTCGCTGCACATGATTGTTCGTACGGCGGCTGCTTCTTCCGGAGATCCCGCGGAAAACGAAAACGTCTGGGCGCAAGTCACGCAAGTCGTCGCCGAGGGAATCCAGATGGGCGTGCAGGCAAGCAACCAGCAGATCGCTCCCGGGGTGATCGAGGTCTCCGGACTGCCTCCCGGACGGTTCAATCTACGATTGAATTCCAACAAGAACGGCGCAACGACAACGCACACGCAAAATGTGCAGGTTGGCGGGGATGCGGAAGTTACTCTGAGTGAAATCGATTCTTCCGGCACCGTCAGCGGCATAGCGAAGCTAGAGAACGGGGCTGCGCTGGCTCCCGCGCCGACGCTTCTGCTGCGAGCGCGTCCGAGCGGAGAGCAGTTTTTTATGCAGGCAGATCCGAACGGCGAGTTTCGTTTGAAGGAGCAAGCGGCGCCACCCGGAACGTACGACGTATTGTGCCAACCTCCAGGGGTGGCGGTGAAGAGCATGTCGGCAACTGGCGCCAAGGTGACCGGGCGCAGCATCGAGATAGCCGGGGGGCAAGACGTGCGGCTTAAGGTTGTGCTGTCGGAAGGCACCGGACAGGTTACCGGCTTCGCCTTGAAAGATGGCAAGCCCGTCGATGGTGTGATGATTGTCCTAGTGCCGGAAGTGCCCGAGCACAACTTGGTGCTATTCCGCCGCGACCAGAGCGATTCGGACGGCTCGTTCCGCCTGCCGGGAGTGCACCCGGGGAAATATACGGTGATAGCGATTGAAAATGGGTGGGAGCTGGAGTGGCTGACTCCCGGCGTGCTCAAGAAATATTTGGCTGGGGGCGAGCCGGTGCAAGTCGCGGCTAACGCGAAGATTGATGTGAATGTGAAAGCGCAGCCTCCGCAATAGAAGCGCGGGGTCTTCGAGGCTCCTCTCGAAGATCGGGGCGAGCATGGCAAGCCGACGGGCGGACCGACAAGATGCCGACGTTACCCAGTGGGGGTACCAGGCGAGGTAGCGCTCCATCACCTGCCGTGAAAAAGTTTGTTGCGGATGCATTTTGTTGTTGCATGCAGAGATGGACCTTGTATCCTTCGGATGCGAAGTCGCTCGGTGTTCGGCGAAAGTGAGCGTTCGCTTCAGGAGGATCGAGAGTAAAAATTGAGCACGTTATCGCTGCCCGCCCCACTTCCCTCTCACGCAATCCCTCAAGCGAAAAAGCGAATCGCCAAGCTGACGCTCTGGCCGTTGGTCGCCGCGACATTTTTCATGGTGTCCGGCGGTACGTACGGCACGGAACAAATTGTGCAAGGCGCCGGATATGGGCGCGCGATTTTGATTTTGCTGCTGACGCCGGTGTTGTGGAGCTTGCCGACGGCGTTCATGATCGGTGAGCTATCGAGCGCGCTGCCAGTGGAAGGCGGATATTACGCGTGGGTGCGGCGCGGACTGGGAAATTTCTGGGGATTTCAGGAAGCGTGGCTGTCGCTGGTGGCCAGCATTTTCGATATGGCGATTTATCCTACGCTGTTCGTGGCGTACTTGACGCAGATTGCGCCGTGGTTTCGCGAAGGACATCGCGGGGTGATGGTCGGGCTGTTTGTCGTGATCGCGTGCGCGGCGCTGAACATTGCCGGAATTCGCGTCGTGGGGATCACTTCGCTGTGGCTGTTTTTCCTGCTGTCGACGCCGTTTGCTCTGATCGTTCTGCTTTCACCTTTTAAGTTGGCGGCGGCGAGTAGCGCACCTGTCGCACCCGCGGTAGGCACGGTGGGATTGCTAGGCGGTATTCTGATCGCAATGTGGAATTACACGGGGTGGGACAACGCTTCGACCATTGCACAAGAAGTGGAGCGGCCGCAGAGGACGTATCCGAGGGCGATGATTGCGGCGGTGATCCTGGTTTCGCTAACGTACGTGCTGCCGTTCGCGGCGGTGTATCTGGCGGGCGTGCCGGCGGCGGCATTTACTGGCGAAGGAGCGTGGGCGCAAGTGGCCGGGCTAGTCGGGGGAACCTGGCGCGGCGCGAACTGGCTGGGATTTCTGTTGGTGCTGGGCGGGATGATGAGCGCGTTTGGGATGTTCAACGCGCTGGTGATGAGCTATTCACGGTTGCCACTGGCGATGGCGCAGGATGGGATGCTGCCGAAAGTATTTGGCAAAACGCACTCGAAGACGCGGGCGCCGTGCGTGGCGATTGTGGTGTTGGCGACGGGTTGGGCGCTTTGCCTGGGATTGGGATTTGAGCGGCTGGTTACTCTGGACATCATTTTGTATGGAGCCAGCTTGATGCTGGAGTTTGTGACTTTAGTGGTGCTGCGAATTCGTGAGCCGGAGCTGAAGCGGGAGTTTCGGGTGCCGGGTGGATTGGCGGGGGCGATCTCCGTGGGCGTGTTTCCATTGTTGGTGCTGGGATTGGCGGTGGTGCACGGCTGGAGTGAGACCGTACTGGGGATGAATGGTCTGGTGTTCGGGACGGTGATTATTTTCGCCGGCTTCGCAGTGTACCTGGTGACGGCACGGCTGCGGCGGCGGACGCTGCGGCCAGCGGTTGTGGAGCGCGTCGAGGCTGCTTAGCGGAATTGATGGCTTTTGCGGACGTCCGGCTCGAAAGGGCAGGACGTTTTTGTTTTTTGGATCGACGAGAAAGCCTTAACACAGGGCACTGAGTTTGGACACAGAGGTCACAGAGAAGAGAAAAACGGAGTGGTATATACTCGCGGTTCTTTGGGTTACGCGATTCTGCTGGAGACACTCTAGTGAAATATTTTTGCGGTGCGATTTTAGTGTGCGCGGGCTTGTTCGGCGGATGGAAGGCAATAGCTTCGCCCGACGCTCCTCAGAAATTTGATCCAAAATTGCTTCAGGGATTGCGGTGGAGGTCGATTGGGCCGTTTCGTGGCGGACGAACGCTAGCGGTCACGGGCGTACGAGGGCAACCTGAGGTTTTTTATTTTGGCGCGGTGGGCGGAGGCGTTTGGCGAAGCAACGATGCGGGACGCACTTGGAAACCGATATTTGATTCGCAAGCGATTGCT
>Ga0210408_10006175_pt1 | contig 10388 bp, 11 predicted proteins | sample IncBWH4MmetaG_FD_155471 | JGI IMG/M metagenome (GOLD analysis project Ga0210408, IMG submission 155471) | Forest soil microbial communities from Barre Woods Harvard Forest LTER site, Petersham, Massachusetts, United States - Inc-BW-H-4-M | ecosystem: Environmental > Terrestrial > Soil >...
GACGCCGTCACGGCTGTTGGGGCGGGTCTCGGCCATCAATATCATGAGCTATGGCGCCCGCCCGCTCGGCTCCGCGCTTGGCGCCATCGTCGGCGGGTTTTATGGCGCCGAGGCGTGCCTCTATCTCGCGGTCGCCATCTTCGGCGCGCAGGCGCTGGTGATCCTGGCCTCGCCCGCGGTATCGCTGGCGCGGCAGCCGGAGATGGTTGCGGACAAGGCCGTGCAGGCCTGTTGACGTATCGTCATGGCCGGGCATAGCCGTCCGAAGGACGGCGTCGCTTCCGCTCGCCTATGTCCCGGCCATCCACGTCTAATTCCTCTTTGAATGACAAAAGACGTGGATGGCCGGGACAAGCCCGGCCATGACGACGCAAAATCCTTCCCCCATCAGCGCTTCCCTCCGGCCCGCTTTATATGATATACGTCATACAATATCGCACCGGAGCCGCCATGACCGAACAAGCCGTATCGTCGATGCCTGCAGCTTCGCGGGCCGAGACTCCCTCCACCGCCGCGGAAATCGCGGTACTCGCCGCACTTGCAGCCACGGGAACGCTCGCCACCAGCATCCTCTTGCCTTCGCTGCCGGCGATGGCGACGTCGCTGAACGTGTCGAGCGCGGCCGTCACCTCGGCGATCACGGTGTTTCTGGCGGTATTCGCGCTCGGCCAGCTCGTGGTCGGGCCGATCTCGGACCGTTATGGCCGGCGCTGGCCGGTATTATCAGGCTTTGCGGTGTTTGTGGCGGGCAGCATCTGGTGTGGGCTTGCGACCGACTTGCCGATGCTGTTGGCCGGCCGCGTGATCCAGGCCGCAGGCGCCTGCGCGACCTCGGTACTGTCGCGCGCCATCGCCCGCGACCTGTTCTCCGGCACGGCGCTCGCGCGCGCGATGGCACTGATCATGATCGCGATGGCGGCCGCGCCCGGCTTCTCACCGCTGCTTGGCGGCGCGCTCGATCACTATTTCGGCTGGCGCGCCGAATTTGCCTTCATGGGCGCGTTCGCAGCCGTGACCGCCATCGCCTATGAATGGGCATTCGGCGAAACCCATCGCTCGACGCGCATACCGCTCAATCCGCTCGCCATCGCCAGGAACTATGTCGGTCTGATCGCCGATCGCCGCTTCCTCGTTCCGGCGGCCACCGTCAGCCTGATCATCGGCGGCCTGTTCGCGATCTTCACGGCGGCGCCGCGGGTGCTGATCGAGGGGCTGCATTTTTCGCCGATCGAGCTCGGCCTGTTCTTCGCGGGCACCGTCATGGTCGTATTCGCGGCGGGCATGCTGGCCACCAAGCTGGCGCTGCGCTTCGGCCTGGACCGCTCGATCCGCGGCGGCCTGTGGGCTGCCGCGACCGGCAGCATCGCCCTCCTCCTGGTATCGCTGTTCACCCCGACCTTCCTGCCGTTCCTCGCAGCCTCGTCCGTATTCCTGCTCGGCATGGGTATCGTGAACCCGCTCGGCATCGCGCAGGCACTCTCGCCGTTCGGCGAAAAAGCCGGTGCCGCCTCCGCGCTGCTCGGCTTCGGGCAGATGATGAGCGCGGCGATCACAGTGTGGCTCGCAGCCGCGGTTTCGTATCAGGCCATGGTCGCGCTCGGCATCGTGCTGACGGCGACCTCGCTGGTGGCGATGCCGCTCTACGCGATGCGCGCCAAGCCCAGCGCCAATTAGCGCGCGAGATAGCGCTCGTAGCTGCCGGTCACGGGCTCACTCGAAGCGATATCGGGATCGAGGGTATAAAGATCCTGGGCGCGGCCGATGCCGCGCAGCGCGTAGCGGCCGGTAGAGACCAGATAGCGCCGGCCGGTGGCATCGAGGCCGCTGCGGAATTCCGCCGAAGCCAGCAAATCGCGATCGATCGACCGGCACATCGACGCGATCCGGCTGACCTCGTTGACGGCCGGACCCACCACCGTGAAATCGAGCCGGTCTTCGCTGCCGATATTGCCGTAATAAACCTCGCCGACATGCAGGCCGATATAGGCCGACGTGATCGGCAGGCCTTCTTTGGCGCGGCGAGCGTTCAGCGTGATCATGTTTTTCCTGAATTGATGCTCGGCCTGCAGCGCCGCCCTTCGCGCGCCGGCCATGTCGTCGCCGGTGAACATTGCGAGCACGCCGTCGCCGATCAGCTTCAACACGTCGCCGCCGGCATCGTGGATGGCCTCGATCGAGGCCTGCGCGTAGTCGTTGAGAAACGGGATGATCTCGCCGGGCGTGATGCTCTCGCTGATCGCGGTCGAGCCGCGCAGATCGGAGAACCACAATACGGCAGCGATCCGCTCGGTGACGCCGCGCGAGATCCGCCCGCGCAGCACCTGCTCGGAGGCATCGCGCCCGAGATAGACCCGTCCCAAGGTGCGCGCGATCTCCACCTGCGCGCCGGACTTGATCGCGAGCCCGAGCAGCGGCACCAGGTCGCGCAGGGCCGACAGCCCCAATTCCCCAAATCCCCCGGGGCGTCGCGTCACCCAGTAGGAATAGACGCTGTCCATCTGGCCGAGCGTTCCGGATTCGCCGAACCCGTGAACGAACGCGACCAAATGCCGATGCCCCTTGGCGGCGAGCTCGTCGATCAGCGAAAAATCAAGCGAGGCGCGATCGGCGAAATCAACTTTGAGCTCCCCGACGCCACTTTCGAGCATGTAATAGAAAATCGAGCGGCGCCAGTTCTGTGCGGCTTCGCCTTCGCTGGTCGAGCGGTATTCGAACATGTCGCTTTCGTTAGTCTGAGTGTCGTTCCAGCGAAATCCGCGGCCCTCGAAAATCGGGTGCAGGGTATCAATGAAAACGCTAGCGCGGGAAACATCGAGCCCCGCCGTCCGGCAGCGCTCGCAGAAGCCGCGGATCAGATCGTTTTCGGGCAGACCGGTCAGGCCCTGGCCAACCAGCCAGTTCATCAGGTTCAGGCGCGGGGCGAGGTCCATAAGCTGATTATGCCGCGCAATCGGGCGTGATGAAAGGCATCGCTACCCAATCCCGATCGCAGGGCTATTTCCCGCGCGCGACGACCTCGCCGTCCTCCTTGACGAAGGAGATCGCGGGATGCGCGAGTAGATCGAGCACCAGTTCCGATGGCCGGCACAGCCTGGTGCCTTTCGGCGTCACCACGATCGGCCGGTTGATCAGGATCGGATGCGCCTGCATGAAGTCGATCAGCTCATCGTCGCTCCATTTCGGATCGCCAAGCCCCAATTCCGCATAGGGCGTGCCCTTTTCGCGCAACAGCGCGCGCGCCGGAATGCCCATCGCCTTGAGCAGCTCGATCAGCCGCGCCCGGCTTGGCGGAGTTTTCAGATATTCGATGACTTGCGGCTCCTCTCCACTCTGCCGCATCATGGCGAGCGCGTTGCGCGACGTGCCGCAATCCGGATTATGATAGATCGTCACGCTCATAGCTGAGCCTCCTTCGCGATTGCACTACCCTCGCCTTTCGTGCGCAGCAGCCAGCTCATCAATAACAATGCCGCCAGCGCGCCGCAAAACTCGGCGGCGATGAAGCCCGGCAGGTCGACGGGACGAATTCCGGAAAACGTGTTGGTCAGGGATCGCGCAATCGCGACGGCCGGATTGGCAAACGATGTCGATGACGTGAACCAGTAGGCCGCGGTGATGTAGAGCCCGACCAGCCAAGGCACGGCAGCGCGCTCAAAGCGGATGCCGCCAAGAATGGTCGCCATCAGGCCGAACGCCGCGACGCCTTCGGCAAACCATTGCGCGCCGCCGGTCCGCGCTTTCAGCGAAGCATCGAGCAGCGGCAGCGCGAACATCGCATGCGCCACCATGGTGCCCAAAATGCCGCCCGCGATCTGCGCCGCCACATAGGCGAGCGCATCGCGCGGGGTCAGATCGCGCTTGATGGCGAAAACCAGAGTGACCGCCGGATTGAAATGCGCGCCGGAGATCGGCCCGAGAATGGCGATCAGGACCACCAGGATCGCGCCGGTCGGTAGCGTATTGCCGAGCAGCTCGAGCGCAACATCCCTGGTCAGGCTTTCGGCCATGATGCCGGAGCCGACCACGGTTGCGACCAGTAGCGCGGTCCCAAGCGCTTCGGCCACCAGCCGGCGCGGCAAGTCGAACGTTTGCATCAACCGGCCTTTTCCTGGTCAGTTCGGCGCAGGAACAGAACGTTGTGGATGCGCTCAGGCATGGGCTTTACTCTTCGTCTTCGGCTTGGGCGGACAACATGGGGTGAGGTCCTCGATCAGCGGCGCGCATATTTCCGGTCGTCCGTCGCAACAATCCCTGAGCATGAACAGCAACACGGCCTGAAGGCGCCTCAGATCGGCGCGATAGACGATCGAACGGCCGAACCGCCGCGCCGACACCAGCCCTGCGCGGGACAGGATCGAAAGATGCGATGACATGGTGTTCTGCGGAACCGCGAGGTCTTGGGCAATATCGCCGGCCGCGAGCCCCTCCGGCTCGTGCTTCACCAAGAGCCTGAACACATCCAATCGGGTCGATTGGGCCAGTGCGGCGAGTGCGAGAATGGCGTCCTCTGATTCCATATATCCAGAGTTATGGATATATTTTCTGCCGTCAAGCAAATTGCCCTCCCCGGGTTGTTTTCTCCTGGTGATCGCTTATTTCGATCCTACTGGAAATACGGTTGACAATCGCGAGTTCGTCCGAAATGATGCCGCCATGAAACTGGATGACGCCGCAGCCCATCTCGAAGCCCTGGGCAATCCCACGCGACTGAAGATCTACCGCGCCCTGGTGCGCGCCGGGGATGCGGGACTGCCCGTCGGCCGCCTACAGGACAAGTTGAAGATCGCGCCGTCAACGCTGTCCCATCACATCAAGACATTGATGGTGGTCGGCCTCATCAACCAGGTGCGGGACGCGACGACCCTGGTCTGTCACGCCAACTACGATGTGATGCGAGGTCTGGTGGATTTCCTGGTCGCCGAGTGCTGCGCCGATAGCGCCGAGGGCGACGACACCAAGGCGGCATAGTTTCTAGTCGCCATGAATTTCGATAGTTCTAGCTTGATGGGAGGACATCATGAGCGAAGCGAAGAGCGTCGCCATCATCGGAGCCGGCCCGGTTGGTCTTGCCGCGGCCGCCCATGTTCTCGAGCAAGGCCTACGGCCGATCGTGCTGGAGGCGGGTGACAAGGTCGGGCACTCGGTGCGCCAATGGGGTCACGTTCGACTGTTCTCGCAGTGGGAATACAACATCGACCGCGCGGCGGCGCGCCTACTTGCGCCGACGGGCTGGAATTCTCCTGCGCCCGATCAGTATCCGACCGCTGCTGAGCTCCTGGAGCGCTACCTTGAGCCGCTGGCCGCCAAGACCGCTCTCGCGACGCATATTCACACTTCAAGTCGCGTCACCGATATCAGCCGTGCCGGCTTCGACAAGCTCAAAACAAAAGGCCGGGACGCCGCACCGTTCGAAATTCGCTATCAGAACGGACAAGGCCCCAAGACGATGAGGGCCGATGCCGTCATCGACGCATCCGGCACCTGGCATTCGCCAAATCCGGCCGGCGCCAACGGTCTCTACGCCATCGGCGAGAAGCAGGCGGCATCCAAAATTGCTTACGGGATGCCGGATGTGCTGGGCAAGGATCGCGCGCGCTATGCGGGCAAGACCGTCGCGGTGCTCGGTGCAGGCCACTCGGCGATCGGCACCCTCACCGATCTTGCGCAGTTCGCAACACAAGCGCCGGAAACCAGGCCGATCTGGCTGCTGCGGGGCAATGATCCCGCAAAGGCCTTCGGCGGAGGCGCGAATGACAAGCTCCTCGCCCGCGGCGAGCTTGGCGCGACCTTCGCGGCGCTGGTCGCGGCGGGCCGGATAAAGGTGGAGAGAGAATTCCGCGTTTCGCACCTGACCTTAGACGGCCCTCGCCTCACCGTCGGCACCGGCGCAGGATGTTGTGGTCGTCATGTCGCGGTCGACGAACTCATCGTGGCAACCGGATTCCGGCCGGAGCTGGATTTCGTTCGCGAACTTCGCATCCAGCTCGATCCCGCCATCGAGTGCCCGGTGGCGTTGGCGCCGCTGATCGATCCCAACGAACATAGCTGCGGCACCGTGCGGCCGCATGGCGCGCGGGAACTCGCCCAGCCCGAACCAGGCTTCTATTTCGCCGGCGTGAAATCCTACGGACGCGCGCCGACCTTCCTGATGATCACGGGATACGAGCAGGTGCGCTCGATTGCCGCCGATATCGCCGGTGACCGCGAGGCCGCAGAACGCGTCGAGCTGGCGCTGCCGGAAACCGGCGTCTGCAATCTCTCGGCCGCGCCGGATGAGAGTAAATGCTGCGGCGGGCCTGCATTATCGGCTGTTGACGCCTGTTGCGTGGCCGATGCAAATGCCAAGCAGCAAGGCAAGACAGGGTGCGGGTGCGCGTCCTCGATGCACGAGGGGTGAGCAGAATTTCGTTAGAGGGCCGATCTGTTATCGTCGCGATGTGCGTGGGGCAGCTTGGCAGCCTGCTTCCCCACGTCGTGGTGCCGTCGATTCTTGCCGCGTTCCTGATTCCGGAATGGCACTTGAGCGGTGCACAGGCTGGCCTGCTGGCGGGTTCCGGTGCCGCAGGTTACATGCTGACCGTGCCGGTATTGGCAACGCTGACCGACCGCATCGATGCGCGCAAAATACTGATCGCGGGATCGGCACTGAGTGCATTCGGCACGCTCCTGTTCGGCATCTTTGCCAACGGCCTTTGGTCGGGCGCACTCTTCAATGCCCTCGCTGGCGTAGGCTTCGCCGGCGCCTACATGCCGGGCCTCAAGGCTCTGACCGACCGCCTAGCGCCCGGCGATTCATCCCGCGCGATCACGCTGTACACCTCAAGCTTCTCATTCGGCGTCGGCTTGTCTTTTCTGGTTTCCCAACTAGTTGCGGAATCTTGGGGGTGGCGCACCGCGTTCTTTGTAACGGCAGCCGGCCCGCTCGTGATGCTGACGGTCTGCTTCCTCTTGCGGCCGGTCGAGCCAAAGTCCGTACAGGGGAGCTTGCTGGATTTTGCACCGGTGTTCCGGAATGCGGGTGCGATGGGATTCGTTCTCGGCTATGGCGCCCACTGCTTCGAACTCTACGGAATCAGAACATGGCTAGTCGCATTCTGGACGTTCGTGGTCCTGAAAAAAGGCCATACTTCCATTTTTACACCGGTTGTCGTCAGCGTCGTCTTTTCCCTTCTGGCCATGCCTGCAAGCATCTTCGGCAATGAACTAGCGCTAAAGTTCGGCCGTCACCGCGCGATCACGGCTGTAATGTTCAGTTCTGCCGCGGTGGCGCTGCTGATCGGAATGTTTGCCGATAAATCGCCGTGGCTCCTGCTCCCCTTGTTGGTGGTCTATGCGGTCACAGTTCCAGCCGACTCCGGTGCACTGACGTCCGGCATGACGATGGCCGCCGATCCGCGCTATCGCGGAGCGACGATGGCCATGCATTCGACCGTCGGCTTCAGCCTATCCGCCCTCGGCGCATGGGGCGTCGGCGTCGCGTTGGACCTTGCTGGGGGGCCGTCAAACGCGACTGCTTGGACGGCAGCATTTTCGGTTTTGGCCGCAGGCATTCTGCTGGGTCCGGTGGCGCTCTATTGGTCCAGAACAATGGTTCTGCAGCCATGAACGGGCGCCAGCTTCCGATCATCCTGGCGCTCGGCACAACGCAAACGCTGGCGTGGGCCTCCAGCTATTATCTGCCGGCCATCCTGGCCGATCCGATCGCGCGCGATCTCGGCGTTTCCCCGAATTGGATCTTTGCCGCGTTCTCGGCCTCGCTGGTGATTTCGGCCCTGCTCGGCCCGCGCGTCGGGCGGCAAATCGATCGCGTCGGCGGACGCCAGGTGCTGTCGATCTCCAATTTGACGCTGGCCGCGGGACTGGCCCTGCTCGGTCTCACGCATTCGATCCCGACGCTGGTCGCAGCCTGGCTGCTGCTCGGGATCGGCATGGGATTGGGCCTCTATGATGCCGCCTTCGGCGCGCTCGGCCGCATCTACGGCAGCGCCGCGCGCGGCGCGATCACCGGCATTACCCTTATCGCGGGCTTTGCAAGCACCGTCGGATGGCCGCTGACGGCTCTCGGACTGGAGCGCATCGGCTGGCGTGACACCTGCTTTGCCTGGGCAGCCGCGCATATTTTGATCGGCCTGCCGATCAACTTTTTCATGCTGCCGGCGGTGAAGGCAGTGAAAGCTGCGGTAGAAGCGCCGGTCAAACCGCACATTCCGATCGATCGCAGCATGATCCTGCTGGCATTCGTGTTTGCCGCCGTCTTGAGCGTCACCGGCGCGATGACGGCGCATTTTCCGCGCATCCTGGAGGCGGCCGGCGCCACGAGCCTGCAGGCGGTGGCGGCCGGCGCGCTGATCGGACCGGCGCAGGTCGCTGCCCGCGTCCTCGAGGCGAGCGTGTTGAGCCGCTATCATCCGCTGGTGTCGGCCCGGCTTGCCTGCCTGGCGCATCCGATCGGCGCGCTCATCGTCGCCCTCGTGGGCGGCGGTGCCGCAAGCGTGTTCGCGATCTGTTATGGCGCCGGCAACGGCGTGCTGACGATCGCGCGCGGCACGCTGCCGCTCGCCATCTTCGGCCCGCAAAATTACGCCTATCGTCTCGGCATCGTCGGCGCGCCCGCCCGCATGGCGCAGGCTGCAGCGCCGTTCGCGTTCGGACTGCTGATCGACGCCATGGGCAGCCGCATCCTGATCGTGTCGTCCGGGCTTAGTCTTGCGGCCCTGTTGGCGCTGCTCCTGTTGCGCGAGCGCTCGACCCAGCCTTGAGGCGTGCCGGCTGAACCGATTTGGTCTTCCCTTACGCGCTCCTTTGAAGCAGAACGAAGCCATGAAAAACGAAATGGAAACCGAAAAAGGACCGCCGCAAAAGCCCAAGAGCTTTTTTCAATGGGCAACCACGCCGCCGCAATCCTATGCGGTCTATCTGATCTGCCTCGTCCTGGTCTGGGGCCTGTCGTTCTATGCCGGCATGATGAAGCCGAAAAAGCCGGTCGGCCTCGGCCCGCCGCCGCTCTCCGCGCCAAGGAATTGACATTGCCGCGCTCCATTTTTTGGAATCACGGGCTTCGTCTCGCCCTATCTGATGTCGACGAGACGGTAGCCGATCTTTATTGCGCGGCCGAAGCCGGTATGCTGGATGCACTCACACGATTACTGGATCAAGGGATTTCTCTGGTTCTGATTACTGGCCAGAGCGTCAAGAATGTCGAGCAGCGGGTCATCGTGAGTCTACCGCCGCAGCTTCGGCAACGAATAGCGGTTGGTGCGTGCAGCGGCGCCGAGCTATGGGGCTACTCGGCAACGGGGGAGCGAAACACGACGGCATTCTACGCGGCGGACAGCGCCCTAACCGCCGAACAGCGGAGAGCTTGGCGAGCCGTTACCCAGCAACTGATAGCCGAGTTCCGGCTTACCCCCTTCCCGCCGATGCCGATCGATGATTTTAGGCTTCAGCACGGTGAAGTACCATGGCACGTGCTGCTCGATGATCGCGGCCCGCAGATCACTATAGAATTCCCAACCGGATACGCGCTCTCAAACGCAGCGCGCGAGCGGGTGCGGAGCCGACTCGGAGGCAACTTTGAAGGTCAAGACTTGAGAATTCCGGTCTTGCAACGCGCGCAGCTGCTGCTTGAAGCTCACTCCGTGCCGGTCACTCCAAGGATCGCAGGAATGTTCGCCCTGGACCTTGCGATCGCGGGCGTGGATAAAGCGCGCGCCGTTGAGGAAGCATTGACTCCCACCGTCCTTCGCAGTTTGGGGCTTGGACCGAACATGCCCGGCGCCGGAGAGATCGAGGTGTGGGGCGACCGCTTCTCGCAATCTTCCGGCACGGATTGGCTCATGTGCAAGCCAATCGACCGTCGTGTGCGCGCGCTCTCATTTCGGAATGAGGATCCAGCGGAATTCCCAAAAGGTTACAATATCCAGTTATGGGACGGCGCACGCCGCCTGCACATGGGGCTGCTGGAATATCTCGAAAGTCGCGACTAGCCTTGGATCGCCGTTGCACCCCCGCTACGTCCGAGTAGGAACCAGCGGGAGATCAGGAAATAGTCTCTTCCAGCATCGCCATGGACCCCTACCGCGCAAGAGGTCTGGTGCAATTTTTGTTTTGCGACCAGGACATCCTGATCGAGATCGAGGCCATTGCAGCCGCCTGATCAGGAACCCGGCGCTTGCAGCGGCCAAAGCATTCATAGTGAAGCCCACAATTGCGCCCTGGCGGCAAGAGCCCGACGAAGCGCATTGACAGCTTGCGCCGAATGCGCTGTAACGCCTCTATGGGGGTTCTGCGATCCTCCCACGAGGCGACATGCCCAAGTATCGCGTCCCGAATTCACACGAGGACGCATCCATGTCATCCCCTACATCGATATCTCCAGACAGACTTGC
>Ga0210408_10006176_pt1 | contig 10388 bp, 8 predicted proteins | sample IncBWH4MmetaG_FD_155471 | JGI IMG/M metagenome (GOLD analysis project Ga0210408, IMG submission 155471) | Forest soil microbial communities from Barre Woods Harvard Forest LTER site, Petersham, Massachusetts, United States - Inc-BW-H-4-M | ecosystem: Environmental > Terrestrial > Soil >...
CGGCGTAGTTACGCCCCTGTGAAGCTGTCGCGGTTGCGGCGCCATCCCCATGCGTGCGAGGAGGTACGCCGCCTTGCCCGAGCTGGTGAAGCGGTGGCTCTTCGCAATCGCTCGACTGCCGCTGCATTTTGCCGCCCTTTTCCAACCAGACACGACGATAAGCATAGCACGTGCCCGACTGTGCAAAAGTGATCCAGGTCACACTGCCGCCATGCCATGCTGCTGACACACGCCGTTGCTGTCACTGCCTCGCAGGTGTAGGGGCGGGTTTGAAACCCGCCCGACACGTCGCCGTCACATGGCACCCTGCGTAGGGGCGACGCATGCGTCGCCCTACGGCAACAGGGTGCATGTGGAAAGAGGGCGAGGCATGCCTCGCCTCACGAAGAGAAAACGGCCGAAGGAGTGCAAGGAAATGGCCAAGGTCATGTTCACGCCCAACATCCAGCGCCACGTGCCCTGTCCGGAAACGCACGCCGCCGGATGCACGGTGGGCGAGGTTCTGGCGAATGTCTTCGCAGCGAATCCGGACGCGCGCGGTTACGTGCTCGATGACCAATCGGCGCTGCGCAAGCACATCACGGTGTTCGTCGATGGGACGATGATCCGCGACCGCACGCGTCTTGCCGACGCGGTCGGCGAGGCTAGCACTGTCTATGTTTTCCAGGCTCTCTCAGGGGGATGAATGATGAGCGACCGGCTTATGGTTTCGACCCGCAAGGGACTGTTCACGGTAACGCGCCGAGGCGGCAGCTGGGAGATCGGGAAGGTCGATTTTCTCGGCGACAACGTCACGCTCACGCTGACCGATCGGCGCGACGGGCTGGAGTATGCGGCGCTGGACCATGGTCACTTCGGGGTCAAGCTTCACCGTTCGACGGGAAACGGTTGGGAGGAGATCGCCGCTCCTGTCTATCCGCCCAAGCCGGAGGGCTACGAGGAGCTTGACATGTGGGGCCGTCCGCTCAACTGGAGCACGGCGCGAATCTGGGCGCTGGCGGCCGGCGGCGCCGACGAGCCCGGGACCATCTGGTGTGGAACCCTGCCCGGCGGCCTCTTCCGCTCGATCGACCACGGGAAGAGCTGGGAGATGGTGCGTTCGCTCTGGGAGCATCCCAAGCGCAAGCAGTGGATGGGAGGCGGAGCCGACCTGCCGGGAATCCATTCCATCTGCGTGGACCCGCGCGATTCGAAACGCGTATGGATTGCGGTCTCGACCGGCGGCGTCTGGTTCACGCAGGACCGGGGTGCGAGCTGGGCGCAGCGGGGCGAGGGCATGCGGGCAGAGCACGTCCCGCCGGAGCTCACCCACGATCCGATCGCGCAGGACGTCCACTGCCTGACGCAATGTCCTGCCGCGCCGCAGCGCATGTGGGTGCAGCATCACAACGGAATTTTTGTCTCCTCCGACGAGGGAAAAACGTTCAGCGAGATCACCGGAGTCGAGCCGTCGACGTTCGGCTTTGCCGTAGTCGTGCACCCGCGGGAGCCGGATACGGCCTGGTTCGTGCCCGAGATCAAGGACGAGAAACGCATCCCGCGCGAGGGCAAGCTCGCGGTCACGCGCACCCGCGACGGCGGCAAGAGCTTCGAGGTCCTCACCAAGGGTCTCCCACAGTCGCACGCTTATGATGTCGTGTACCGGCATGCGCTCGCGCTCGATAACACCGGCGAGCGGCTCGCCTTCGGCTCCACCACCGGAGGGCTGTGGGTGAGCGAGGACCAGGGCGACAGCTGGGCATGCGTCAGCCACACCCTACCGCCGGTCTATGCGGTGCGATTTGGATGAGATCTAATTTATCTGCAGATGGGCGGCCTTGATGACTGCGCTCCACTTCGCCGCTTCGGCGTCGATATAGGCCGCGAAATCTTTCGGGCTCCCGGCGATGATGTTGAGGAAATTCGGCGTCAGGAATTTCTGCTTGTATTCGGGGTCTGCGAAGATTTTTTGCACATCGGCATTGATCTTCTGGATTATGTCGCTGGGTGTTCCTTTCGGCGCAAAAAGCCCAAACCAGCTGATCGCCTCAAATCCCGGCACGGTTTTGGAGACGGTCGGCAGATCAGGAAACTCTTTCAGGCGCTCTCTGCTGCTCACGGCGAGGCCACGAAGCTTGCCGCTTTTCATATATTGATCCACGAGCACGGTGCTCAAAAACCCCATGGGTACGTGATTGCCGAGAAGGTCGTTCAGCAGCGGCCCGCCGCCACGATAGTGTACCGGAGTGAGCTTAACTGCAGCCAGGTTCTCCAGGAGCACCATGTTGATATGGCTTGACCCGCCTATTCCGATGGTTCCGTACTGCAACCCACCATTTTCCTTGCGGGCTTCGCCGAGCAGGTCCCCGATATTCTTGAGCGGTGAGGACGCTGGAACCACCAAGATCTGATTCGAATAGCCGAACGAGCTGATCGGCATGAAATCGTTGACCGGGTCGTACGGCAGCTTGTTGGCATAGAGGAACGGGGCGATGGCAAATGTCTCCATGCCCGTCACAAGCAACCTGTATCCGTCCCCGGGAGATTGAGCGACTGCGCTCGCAGCGATCTGCGTTGCTCCGCCCCCACGATTATCAACGACAACTGTCTCGCCCCACATCTGGGAAAGCTGCTGCGCGACGCTGCGTGCTATGACATCGGCGGTCCCGCCGGCCGGATAGGCAACGACGAGCTCCACCTGTCGCGCCGGATAGCTGTCGGCACGGAGCGGGAGAGCACCGAGTAGGACAAACACTGCAGCGATGGCGCCGGACCGTAGCAATGCAGTCATTCTTAGCTCCGTGGCAGGTTGCATCCCGGCAGAACTTTGGTGTTGTGTTTTCTGAGGCCTCATACACTCAACGTCATTCCGGATCGCCGCAAAAGCGGCGAGCCCGGAATGACAAAATCAACTCATCAGTCGCGACATTAGCCGCCGTTGCCACGCCCGAGCTCCTGCCCGGCGGCGACGATGGCTGTGATGATATTGGCGTAGCCGGTGCAGCGGCAGATCTGGCCGCTGAGCTCGTGGCGAACGGCTTGCGCGTCCGGGGTGGGCAGGCGCAGCAAAATGTCGCGCGCCGTTACCAACATGCCCGGGGTGCAAAATCCGCATTGCAGCGCGTGGCACGCGTGAAAATGCCGGCGCAGCGCCTCCATGATCCGGTCGTCGGCAAAGCCTTCCAGCGTCTGCACGGATTTTCCGTCGCACATAATGGCGAGCCGCAGACACGAGCGCGTCACCCTCCCGTCGACGAGCACCGTGCAGGCGCCGCAGGCGCCCTGCTCGCACCCGAGATGAGTTGCGGTCAGGCGGCAGCGTTCGCGCAGAAAGTCCGCAAGACTTTCCCGCGGCTCGATGTCAGTCGCGAGCCTGGCGCCATTCACAGTGACCGCCACGGACGTCATCGGCTGCGCATGTCCCGCACCGCTCGCAGCACGGTCGACGCGTGCAAGCGCCGCGAATAGGAATCCGTCTCGGGCGCGAGCGCCGCCAGGTCCTGCGCGACCGTGGCCCGCAGCATATCGTCCGAGCTTGCTCCGGAACTAACCTGCTTTGCGACGCCCGGCAGCAAGCATGCGCGCGGCCCGGCCCCGGCAAGCGCCACCGCTACCGGTCCGCCGTTGCCCGGTTCAACGACAATGGCGATCGAGCTCGCGAACGCCCCACTCTTGCGCGCCACCTTCGATGATCCCCAGCGCAGCGGCGCCTGCGGACGCTTGAGGTCAAACCCGAGGATGATTTCGTCCTTCTCGAGGGATGTCGTGTATTGCCCGCGAACGAAGTCGCTGACGGGCTCGGGCCGTGTGCCGTTCCGGGTCGCGATCCGCACATTGGCCCCGAGCGCCATCAGACAGACCGGCCAATCGGCGGCAGGATCGGCAAGCGCGACACTGCCGCCGATCGTGCCGTAGTTGCGGATGGCGCGATACGAAATTCCCGACGCCACGTGCTGCATCAACCCGCCGAACAGATCGGGCAACTTGCCGTCCTCGATATCGGAATGCGTTGTGAGTGCTCCGATGCGGAGGCCGTCCGCGGTTTCGCCCGTTTCCTTAAGCTCCTCTAGTCCTCCGACATCGACCAGAAGGTCGGGCTGGGCGATCCTCAAATTGAGCAGCGGTATGAGCGACTGGCCGCCCGCAATCACCGCCACGGACGTTCCCGCCCGAGCCAATAGCTCAATGGCCTCCGGAACCGTCTTCGGCCTGACGTACTCAAATGCCGCGGGTTTCATGCGCGCGAAGCTTGTGCGCGCCGCGCCAGGTCGATGGCTTCGGACACCCGCCGTGGCGTGAGGGGCGTCTCGTTGAAGCTTGCGCCGATGTCGCGAAATGCGTCGGCAATGGCATTGGCGATCGCTGCCGGGGGCGCGATGGCCCCGCCCTCGCCTAGGCCTTTCACGCCGTATTCGGTGGTAAGCGCAGGAGAAACGAGATGCTCGATGCGGACGGACGGAATTTCCGGAGCGCATGGCACCATGTAGTCGGCGAATGTGATGGCAAGAGGTTGCCCGAGATCGTCATAGGGAATCTCTTCATAGAGGGCTGTGCCGATGCCCTGGGCGATGCCCCCTTGCACCTGACCATCGACGATCATCGGGTTGATCATCGTGCCGCAGTCCTCGGCTACCACATAGTCGAGGAGCTCGGTCACGCCGCTCTCAGGCTCGACCGCGACGACCACGGCATGGGTGCCGTAGGCGAACACGCCTCCCGAATCCGTCGGCTCATACGTGGCGACGGTTTCCAGCAAAGGAGCCATGCCAGTCGGCAACTGGTCCGGTCGCGCGTTTGCGGCAAAGGCAATCTCGGCAAAGCTGACACTTGCGGAGGCCCCATGCACCATCCCTGCCTCGATCCGTGTCGCGTCAAATTCGGTCTGTAGGAGATGCGCGCCAATGCGCCGGATCTTTTCGGCGAGCGCGCGGGTCGCCTTGCCCACCGCGCCGCCAGCAAAGACGATGGAGCGCGACGCGAAGGTGCCAAATCCGTAGGGGCCCACCGACGTATCGCCGTACCGGACGGAGATTTGTTCGGGGTCGATGCCGAGCTCATGCGCCGCGATCTGCGCCAGCGATGTTTCGTGCCCTTGCCCGTGGTTCTGCACACCCACAAAGAGGAGCACGCTGCCGTCCGGGAGCATGCGCGCATTGGCAGATTCGTATCCGGGTATGACACGGAACTTGCGTTTGGCGAACTCCACGATGCCGTGACCGCTTTGCTCCGTGTAGAAAGCAAACCCGACACCGATCCTGCGCCCGTCAGGCTCGCCTGCGGCTTGGCGCTCGCGGACGGCCGTGAGCTCGATCTTCTCGCGCGCCATGTCGAGGCAGGAAACATAATCACCGGTGTCGAGCTTCATCCCGGCCGCCGTCCGGTAAGGAAGCTCCGCGGCGGTCACGATGTTCTGTCGGCGCAGATCGAACGGCTCGCGGCCAAGCTCGCGTGCCACTTCATCTACCAGCCGTTCCAGTGCAAAGGTGGCCCCCGGCCGCGCGACGCCGCGATACGGGCCCATCGGCGCCTTGTTGGTAGCGACCGTATGCGCGTTGAGCTTCAAATGCCGCATGCGATAGGGCCCGGTCAGGTTGCGGGACGCCATGCTCGCTTCCTGAAAGGCGCCCGTGGGCCACAAAGCGTAGGCCCCCGCGTCGATATAGATGTCTCCCTCGATGCCCAGGAGCGTGCCGTCCCGCTCGGCACAAATCACCAGATCGTAGGTATGGTCCCGAGCATGCGGCGAAGCGAGGAAATGCTCGCGTCGATCCTCGATCCATCGCACGGGATGCCGGACCTTCATCGCGATCGCAGCGACTGCAACGTCCTCCGGCATGATCCGGTTCTTCCCGCCGAAGCCGCCTCCGACATCGGGCGCTATGACACGCACCTTGTGTTCCGCAATCCCCAGCATGCGGGAGAGCGCCAGTCGCTTCACCTGGCCACCCTGGGTGGAGAGATAGACGACCAGCTCATCCAGGCGACGGTCCCAGTAGGCGAGCACGCCTCGCCCTTCCAGCGAGACGGTGGCCTGTCGGTTGAGCCTTAGGCGGCGGCGGAGACGAATGGGCGCCGAGGCAAGCGTCTCCGGATTGCCTTCTATCACGGTCGTGCTGATGTAGGCGTTGCTCGGCCACTCCTCGAACACGCGCGGGCTCTCGGGTCGCATGGCGGCGACGACATCGATCACGGCGGGCAATTCCTCAAGCTCGACATCGACCTTATCGGCCAGATCCTCGGCCTGCGCCCGCGTCGGCATCACGCAGGCGGCGAGTGTCTGTCCCACGTAGCGCACGCAATCGTCTGCGAGCGGAGGATAAGGACTATGGCGATGCGCCGAGAGCTCGGGGCCGGCCTCGAGAATCTTGATGGGCCCGATGTCGGCGAGCGTGAAAATGCGTGCGGCAGCGTGCGCGGGTTTGCTCACGCGGCGGACGCGGGCATGTGCCAGTGGACTGCGAACGAAGGCAACGTCCTGAACGCCGGGCACCTGGACGTCCGCGATGAACATGCCGTGACCGCAGAGATGGCGGGCATCCTCTTTGCGCAAGAGGCTTGCGCCAATCCAGCCGTCCGCTCCCGCTCGTTCATTCATCCCCATGTCCCTTGACGTACACTTTCTTGCAGCGGATGCATATCGCTGTCTGTGGTCGTCATGGCCGGACTTGTTCCGGCCACCACGTCTTGGCTGGGGCATGAAGACGTGGATGCCTGCGAGCGCAGACAAGTTTACGCAGTCTGCGCAAGCTTGACTGCGTTCGCACGCCATGACGATCAATAGACGGCGGATGCATACTGCCGCGACAATAGAGGAATGGCGACTTCCCGATGGTAACGACGCTTACTCACCCCGCCGGCAAAGCCGGCTCGCAGATCGGACGATCGATCCCTCGTCTCGAAGGCCGCGACAAGGTCACCGGCCAGGCCGAATATACCCATCTCATGCGGCTGCCGGGCATGCTGCATGCCAAGCTGTTCCGCAGCACGGTCGCGCACGGGCGCATCAAGTCCGTCGACACCAGCGCGGCAAAACAGCTGCCGGGAGTGCTCCATGTCGTTACCATCGACGACATCAAGCAAGTCATTCCGGATCCGTATTACGGCCCGGCATTTCACGACCAGCCCATCCTGGCGGATGGCCGGGTACGTTTCGTGGGCGAGCCGGTCGCCGTGGTCCTGGCGCGCGACCCGCACGTTGCGGAGCAGGCAGTGCAGCTCATCAGTGCGGAGTACGAAGAGCTGCCTGCGATCTATGACGAGGTGGAGGCATTCACCGCGCGCACTTTCGTCCATGACGAGCTCAAGCCAGCCGCAACCTTCCCCGACCTCAAGCACCTGAAAGGCGTCAGCGACACCAACGTCGCGCTCGATTACCGGCTGCGCCGCGGCGATTTCGAAAAGGCCTATGCCGCCGCCGCGCACAAGTTCGAGCACGAGTTCAAGACGCAAAAAGCGCTGCACCTCCCGTTCGAGCCGTTCGTCACCATTGCCGACTGGCGAGCTGATGGCGTCACCATTCACACGGCGTCGCAGGGTCCTTCATTCGTGCGCATCGAGATCGCGCGACTGCTCGGCTGGCCGGAAAACAAGGTGCGGGTCAAAGTACCGTATCTCGGCAGCGGCTATGGCGCGAAGCTCTATATCAAGCTCGAGGCACTCGCGGTCGCACTGTCCATGATCGTGCGCAAGCCGGTCAAGGTCGCCGCTACCATGGAGGAGATGTTCTATCAGATCACCAAGCACCCGAGCACGTTCCGCATCAAGAGCGGGGTCGACAAGGACGGCAGGATCGTCGCACGCAAATGTGAGGTGTTCTGGAACGGCGGCGCCTATGCCGACATCGGACCGCGGGTGACGCAGAAGGCCGGGTTGACCGCTTCCGGTCCTTACAACATCGACAATGTGTGGATCGATTCCTACGCCCTCTATACCAACATGACCCCGGCCGGATCGCTGCGCGGCTTCGGCCTGCCGCAAATCGCATGGGCCTACGAGAGCCAGATGGACATCATGGCGCGGGCGCTCCAGCTCGATCCGGCCGAGTTCCGTCGCAGAAATCTCCTGCGCGAAGGCGGGGTGCATGCAACAGGGCAGGCGATCGTCGATGCGCCGCTCGATAAGGTATTGAGCACGATCCTCGACAGGATCGGATGGAGCAGTTCGTTCGACCGCGGCAGCGGCACGCTGCGGCGTGGACGCGGCTTTGGGGTTGCGATCAAGGCCATAACGTCGCCTACGACGTCGGTTGCGATCATCAACGTTGCGGCCGACGGCTCGGTCACGCTCTATTGCGGCACCGTCGACATGGGCCAGGGCTCCGACACCGCGCTCGCCCAGATGGTTGGTGAGGCGCTCAACGTTGCGGCTGAATCGGTCAAGATCGTGCACCCCGACACCGATGCGACCCCATACGACATGGGGACGCTCGGCTCGCGTTCGCTGTTTCATATGGGGCACGCGATCCAGCGCGCGGCCGAGGAGGTGCGCAACAAGATTGCAGCACTGCGGAGAGATGTCGGCGAGGTCGAGGGCTCGAATACGCCGATCTCTGAGCTGTTCCGCAAGCGCTACGGAATGCAGGCCGGCAACATCATCGGCAGCGGCGCGTTTCGGCCGGACTACGTGTCGCCCTCGCGCGAGACCGGGCAGAGCACGGCCGTGACGCCGTTCTGGATCGTTGCGGGGGCGGGTGCCGAGGTGGAGGTCGATACGGAAACCGGGCACATCAACATCGCGAAGCTGGTGAACGTGGTGGACGCCGGCAAGGCGATCAACCCGGCGATCGTTGCGACGCAGATCTCGGGCGGGGCAGTCATGCAGCTTGGCTTTACGCTCTTCGAGAAGATGCACCTCGACGCCGGACAGGTGGTCAATGCCTCGCTCGCCGACTACAAGATCCCGGGCTTTCGCGATCTTCCGGAGCGCATGGAAAATCTGCACGTCGAGCACGAGCAGTCAAACGGGCCGTTTGGTGCCAAAGGCGTCGGAGAAAGCTCCATGTTCTGCGTGTCGCCGGCGATCGCAAACGCGATCGAGGATGCGGCCGGCATCCGATTGACCCGACTGCCGCTTGATCCCGAAACAGTCTATCGCGCGCTGCGGGCCAAGGCCGGCAAGCCGCTCGAGGAAGGCTGAGGTGAGCGGGAACGCGGCGTACTCCCCTCCCTCTTGTGGGCAGGGCTATCGCATTTGGGCTGTCGTCCCGGCCAAGCGAGACCGGCTGCGCTGGGCTCGCGCGAGCCGGGACCCAGTAATCCACGGCCGACGTGAATGCACGAACGGCTTTGGTTACTGGATTCCGGCTCTCGCTCGCCGAGCGAAGCCCAGCTGGCTCGGCCGGAATGACAGGCAAGAATGTTGCAGCATGGAGTACACGGAACGCGCTCCAGCATGAAAACACTCGCCAGAATTGGATTAATACTCACGGGTGGGACGATCGATTCCGTGGGAACGGACCGGCTCGATCTTGCCTGGTACATGGAGGCCGGAAAACGGCTCGGCGACGGCGAGTTGCTGGCGCAAGTTCCCGAGCTCGCGAAAATCGCGTCAGTTCAGGAAATCCCGTTCCGGCGTTTGCCCAGCCATGCTTTGATCGACAAGGACTGGCTCGAACTGGTGCGCAGGATTCACGCCATGTTGGATCAGGATCGGGCCGACGGCATCGTCGTCACACACGGGACCAACACCCTGGAAGAGACCGCCTATTTCCTCAATCTCACGCTGAAGACGGAGAAGCCGGTCGTAATCGTCGGCTCGATGCGGCCATCGTCCGCGATCAGCGCCGATGGTTATCTCAACGTCATCAACGCCGTGCGGGTGGCAGCCGATCCGAGCTCGCGCGGTCGCGGCTGTCTGGTCGTCATGAACGATACGATCTTCAACGGGCGGGACGTCACCAAGACTTCGACCTATCGCGTGCAGGCATTCCAGTCGCGCGATATGGGACCGCTGGGTCTCGCCGACGCGGACGGGAAGGTGATCTACTATCATCAGCCCACGCGAAAGCACACGGTACATACGGAGTTCGATGTGCGCTCGGCGCAATCGCTGCCGCGCGTCGATGTTGTCCTCTCGTACGTGGGCGCCGACGGCACCATGATCGAAGCCGCCGCCAATGCCGGAGCAAAAGGGATCGTCAGCTCAGCAACCGGCGCCGGCAGGCCCACTCCCCTCGAGGACGCGGCGTTCGACAAGGCTTATGCGGAGAAAGGCGTGCTGATGTGCCTTTCCAGCCGCGTCGGCTCCGGCCGCGTGGTTCGCAGCCCGGGTTTGGCGAAGCGCGGATTTGTGGCCGCGGATAACCTGCAGCCTTGGAAAGCACGCATCCTGCTTTCCTTGGCGCTGGCCAAGACCAATGACGCCGCGAAGATCCAGCAGATGTTCGACACGTACTGACCTGCAAAAAAAGA
>Ga0210408_10006177_pt1 | contig 10388 bp, 9 predicted proteins | sample IncBWH4MmetaG_FD_155471 | JGI IMG/M metagenome (GOLD analysis project Ga0210408, IMG submission 155471) | Forest soil microbial communities from Barre Woods Harvard Forest LTER site, Petersham, Massachusetts, United States - Inc-BW-H-4-M | ecosystem: Environmental > Terrestrial > Soil >...
CAATGCTCGCGTTGCGCCTGCGGAAGGCGCCTCGCAAAGACATCCTTAAGAAAAAAACGGTGCAACCGATCCCAGTGATCAAACACCTTGCTCATCAGGGAAGCGACGAGCCGCGTGCCGGATTTATCGCAGATGAACCTGTGAAAACGGCGATTTTCCTGGGACCAGAATTCCGGTTCGCCGACCAGGGAATCCATCTTCACAAGAATTTGTTCGAGAGCGCCGAGATCCGAATCGGACATGTGTTGGCATGCCGCCCGACTGCTGACCACTTCCATGGTCTCCAGCAGGCTGAATACCTCAACCACCGACTCTGCTTCAATAGGCGCTACTCTCGCGCCGAGATAAGGCTCAATAATGGCGTAACCGTCAGCGCTTAGCTGTTGCAGCGCCTCCCGCACAGGTATAGCACTGACCCCAAGTTGCTTTGCCAGATCATCGATCACCAATCTCGTTCCAGGAGTAAATTCACCGTTGAGAATCGCGTTCCGCAGGGTCGCCGTTACCAACTCTTTCTTGCTGCGTGAAAAACCGACCGGTTCCATGCTATTTCCGATTGAATTTAAACATAGGAGAGGAACCTGTCTTTAACGAGCTGGAGTAATTCCTTTCCGGACTTCCTCCAGAGATGTTGGTTGAAAATCTCTACTTCGATCGGACCGGTATAGCCGGCCGAGTTCACTGCTTCGCGAAGTCGTTGAATTTCAATCACGCCATCGCCCATCATTCCACGCCCGTGGAGCATATCTGGTACTGGTACGATCCAATCGTTTACATGGAAACCAACGATGTGCCCGGATCCGCGGGCTATCTCGCTATAGACCGCGGGATCCCACCACACATGATAGACATCAATCACGACTCCGAGATCAGGCGATTTCAAGGACTCGATGATTTCGTTGGCTTGGCTCAATGAGACGATCACCGAACGATCTGCTGCGAACATCGGGTGAAGCGGTTCAATTCCTAACTTTACTCCTGCCTGGGTTGCATGCGGCAGCAGTCGGGCAATGCCTTCCGCTACCATCTTGCGACTTCGGTCCAGATCATGGTTGACTATTCCTCCGCAGACCAAAACCAGAACTTCGGCTCCGATAGCGGCCGCTTCATCCACGGCACGATAGTTTTCTTCCAAATTCCTGGTTTGCAGATCAATAGTCTCAGCAGGAAAAAAACCGCCGCGGCAAAGACTGGAAACTTTTATTCCCGAACCGTCCAGGAGCTTCAGAGTCTCGTTCAAACCGGCCTCGGCAATTTTATCGCGCCACAGAGCAACAAAGGGAATTTTTTCCGCCGCACAACCTTCAAGCAATTGTGGAATCGTCCAGTTTTTTAACGTGTACTGGTTGATGCTCAATCGGCTTATCGTTTGCATTCTAAATTCCATTGAAGGCTAGGAAGTGTCGCATGCGGGCGACTGCCAGATCCGGATCGCGGATCGCGCCCGCGTGATCAGCGAGAACCAGCAATTCGCAAAGATGCCTGACCGATCGCCCGGCCTCCAGACCACCTACCATCCGAAAGTGATTTTGATGACCATTGAGATAGGCGAGAAAAGTTAGTCCCGTTTTGTAGTAATAGGTAGGTGTCTGAAATATATGGCGAGCCAAGGGCACCGTGGGCTCGAGGATACTGCCAAACAACTCGACGTTACCTTCATCGAGAGCCTCGATCGCGGCCGCGGCTGCCGGTGCAATCCCATCGAAAATGCCAAGCAAGGCATGACTATAGCTGTTGGCGTTGCCAAGAAGGAGCTCCGGATAGTTGAAGTCGTCACCAGTGTATAGTTTGACGCCGGCTGGAAGGCGTTCGCGAAAGCGGATTTCCAACTCTTTGTCCAGAAGTGATATTTTGATGCCGTCGATTTTTGGCGCGTGTTCTTCGATGATCTTCAAACAGGTCTCGGCCGCCAGACTGAGATCCCGCGATCCCCAATAACCTTCGAGTTCGGGGTCGAACATCGCGCCAAGCCAATGAAGGATAACCGGACGAGAGACCTCGGTTAGAATTCTGCCGTAAACTTTTGCGTAGTCGTCCGGACCCTTCGCGCTCGCGGCTAACGCCCTGCTCGCCATTAAGATGACTGTGGCGCCGGCAATCTCGATTACTTCACATTGCTCCAGATAGGCGGCTAGGATCTCCTGAAGCGGAAAACGTTGGCCCTCGGTGAGTTGGTCGGTACCGCCTCCGCAGGCGATCGGTTTTTGCGCGGACGCCGCATCAGCCGCCGAGCGCTGGATGAGTTCCCTGGTGGTTTTCCAATCCAGACCCATCCCGCGCTGGGCTGTGTCCATTGCCTCGGCGACACCAAAACCCAACGACCAAAGATGATGGCGAAACGCCAGCGTCGCTGCCCAGTCCAGAACCGCCGGGGCACCAAGTCTATTGTCGGCCAGAGGATCAGCCACGACGTGAGCCGCAGCGTAAACCGTCCTGCTTCGCAAAGAACGAGGTGCGGCGAACGCTGGAGGCTCACGCAGAGCGTATGCTTCAAGTCTTCCGTTCGCTTGGGGGAGTCTTATGGTCGCATTCATCAAATCTCCGGAAGTTCCACCCAACGCCGCTCACGCCACGATTCGAGGCCGGCTTCGGCTAGCTGAACACCCTTTGCCCCTTCCCTGAGGGTAAACTTGAAAGCGGTATCATTAACGACATGACGCAAGAATAGCTCCCATTGGACCTTGAAGCCATTGTCAAACTGATTGTTATCCGGTACTTCCTGCCAGTCATCGAAGAAATTATAGGCTTCAGGCAGGTCCGGATTCCAGACCGGCCTTGGGGTATTCACTCTGTGTTGGACCTTACAGGAGTGCAGGCCGGCAATCGCGCTGCCAAGGGTCCCGTCCACTTGTAAAGCGAGAAGTTCATCGCGGTAAACCCTCACGCACCATGAGGAGTTTAGCTGAGCGATAATGCCCCCATCCAATTCGAAAATCGCGTACGCCGCATCGTCTGCCGTGGCGGCGTAGGTTTTGCCATTTTCATCCACGCGTCGCGGAATATGGGTGGCTCCCAGGGCCATCACTGAGCGAACCGGGCCGAAAATATCGTCCAGGACATAGCGCCAGTGGCAAAACATATCTGCCATGATGCCGCCGCCGTCTTCCGCGCGATAATTCCAGGAGGGTCGCTGCGCCTCCTGCCAATCCCCCTCAAAAACCCAGTAACCAAACTCTCCGCGAACCGAAAGAATCCTGCCAAAAAAGCCGTTCTCCACCAGCGCCTTGAGCTTTCGGAGACCCGGCAGAAATAGCTTGTCCTGGACGACACCGTTCTTGAGGCCGGATCTGTCGGCGAGCTCGGCAAGTTCCTTGGCGGTCTGAAGATCTTCCGCGATCGGTTTCTCACAATAAACGTGTTTTCCCGCTGCGAGAGCGGCTTTGACGGCAGACGCCCGCTCCGAGGTCGCCTGCGCATCGAAATAGATCTCAGCATCCGGGTCGGAGAGGGCCCCCTTGAGGTCAGTAGTCCAGAGCGTTATCCGATGCTCTTCAGCCAGCGAACGGAGGCGCCTTTCATTTCTGCCGACCAGGATCGGCTCCGGCCAAAGGGTTTCGCCATTGGGCAGTGGAATACCGCCTTCTCGGCGGATAGCGACGATAGAACGGGCGAGATGCTGGGTGCGGCCCATCCGGCCGGTCACACCGTTCATGATAATTTTGACGACTCGATTCTGCATAAAGACCGGTTAGAGGTAAATTTAAGTTGACAAAAATATATTATATATGATATCAACGTCAATCGAAATTTTCCCTCCCATGATGGGTCTTCCTCTTCGAATCGCGGTCGTCGGCTCCGGAATCGGTGTTTCCCACATCGAAGGTTTTCGGGAATTCCCAAACCTTTTCGACGTTAAACTAATTTGCGACCTCGATCTCAAGCGCGCGACCGCGGTCGCCGCAAAATACCACATCCAGGAAGTAGCCGAGCGTTTTGACCAAGTCTGCCGCCGACCCGATATCGACGTGCTCGATATCTGCACTCCGCCAAATCTCCATCTAGACCAGATTCAGTCTGCGCTCAAAGCTGGCAAACATGTCATCTGCGAAAAGCCAGTCGTTGCCACTCTGGCCGCCGTGGATTCTCTTTCACGTCTGGCAAAGGAAAGCGGTTGCCATCTTATGCCAATTTTCCAATATCGGTTTGGCCACGGTTTGCAGAAGCTCAAATACCTGGTTGACCAAAAACTCGCGGGCGAAGCCTTTGTATTTAACGTGGATGTAGCCTGGTGCCGATCGAGGGAATACTACAACAATCCATGGCGCGGAAAGCTGGCTACCGAACTTGGAGGTGCCTTGCTCAGCCACGCAATTCATGCCGTAGATATGGTGCTCTACATTTTGGGGCCCGTGAAAAGCGTTTTTGGACGGGTCAGCACGCGCGTCAATCCGATCGAGGTTGAGGACTGTGTGGCAATGTCGATTGAAATGTTGGATGGTTCCCTTGGCACGATTTCAGTCACACTGGGCTCAGCGGCCGAAATCTCCCGTCACCGATTTACCTTTAGAAACGTCACGGCGGAAAGCAATACCGAACCGTACGGGAACTCGCGTGAGCCATGGATCTTTTCGTTCCAGGGGGAAGAGCAGCAAACAAGGATTACAGAGGCGCTGAACCAATTTAAGCCTCTTCCCGAAGGATATGCTGGTCAATTCTACAGGTTTTGCAGGACTCTTCTGGATGGAATCGAGTTACCGGTTACACTTGCGGATGCCCGGGCAGCTCTAGAGGTAGTCGCCGGCACCTACTATTCAAGTCAAACAGGTGCGCCCGTAAGCCTTCCGATCGGTCCGGGTCACCCAAAATATGAAACCCTCTAGAATCGCGAACCTGGAAGCGTTACCGGGTGGTATCGGTGTGAGTCATCTAATGGTATATGATACTCCAGCTTCTGATGGGTTAATCGGTGGCAGCCCTCATATGCATTTCGCATGCTCAGAAGCCTACCTTGTCATCAAAGGCCAAGGGTCCGTTCAGACCCTTTCAAGTGAAGGGTTTCGCGAGGTGCCCCTTAGCGCGGGATCTCTGGTCTGGTTTACTCCGGGTCTGATCCACCGGCTGATTAACCAGGACTGCCAACTTGAAATCTTCGCCGTGATGGAGAATGCCGGTTTGCCAGAGCACGGCGATTCGGTGCTCACGTTTCCGAGTGAGCACCTCGCTGACGAAGACCGCTATTTGCACTTTGCGTCTCTCGAAAGGGCGGGCTCGGCGTTTGCCGACACTCGAGAAGCCGCCGAAAAGCGCCGGGATTTGGCTGTCGAGGGATTCCTTTCACTCCGTGCCGAACTGCAGAAAGGAGGATCTTTGCACAGTTTTTACCGCCAGGCGGTCCGTTTAGTGCAGTCAAAGGAATCCACCTGGCGCGCGCTTTGGCAAACTGGGCCTGTGAGCACGATCCAGCGCACGCAGACTTTTTTGGACAAGCTGCAAATTGGGGTCAGCGATTACCTGGACCAGGGAAGAGTGTTCGAAGTTCCGTTGGATCCCGCACAGGAGGAACGAAAGCTTGGAATGTGCGGAACCCTCCGGAAATACCTTCCAGAAGGTGAAATAATTGTCAGCGAGGCCGCTCCAGGTTAGGTAACAACGGAGAAAAGCAACAATTCGACTCAGAGGGTTGTTCCCACCTTTCAACCCGGAATAAACGTGAAATCTCGCCATCTCAAAATCATCTGCATCTCAGCTTATTTGCTGTTAAGCGCAGCGCTCAGCTCCGCAAAGACGCTAACCGTAATTCTTTTGGCCAACGCCAGCACTCAAGACGTGATCCAGAGCTTCTTGAAGGAGTATAGCCACGACAATCCCGGAACAGATTTCAACGTTTCGATTGTTCAGTACAGCGCATTAACTGCAAAGATAAACACTCTGCTGACGGCTGGTGAACCTCCAGATATTCTGGAGGTAACGACGGCTTATATTCAAGTGTATGCCGACCAGTCCCTGGATTTGGCAAAGTACACAGACGGGGCCGATTTGTTGAATCGGTATCTTCCAAGTTATCAAGCTTTTGTCAGGTCGGGGGATAAAGTGATCGGAATTCCGATCGAAGCCACGGTCAACGGGCTTTTTTACAACAAGGATCTCTTCAAGGAAGCCGGAGTAAGGGCACCAGTCGATCCTGATCACCTTTGGACCTGGTCAGAGTTCAAGGATACTCTGCAAAAACTGATGAAACTACCATCTTGCCGGATTGGCGTAGCCTACGATTGCAGTGTTCAGCGGTGGTCTAACCTCCTCTATCAGGCAAATGGTCGTTGGATTTCGACAGATGGCCAGACGATCTTGCCGAATCGTGACGCGGCCAAAGAAGCCCTGACCTATTTCCGAAGCTTGATCGAAGCCAGATTGGTGCCCGTTTCTTCCTGGCCGGGGAAGACCGACGGTGGCCCACTTTTCAAGACGGGAGTTACGGCGATGATGTGGGCGGGTAACTGGGAATTAAAGACGCTGGTGGAAGGTGGAACACGATTCCCGTTTGCAACTACTTATTTTCCCAAGAATGCCATACGTGCGGCCTGTCCCGGAGGGGAGTTTTTGATCGGCTTCAGAAAATCGAGCAACCACGATGATGCCGCCAAGGTCTTGCTCTGGTGGGCGGAACCAACGACGATTAAGCGTTACCTCGAAAGTCTCGGTGGTTCACTGCTGAGCCCGATCAAAGATCTGCCTGTGAACTATGGAAAGTACAGCGATTACCTTAAGCCAATGCTTGCCGATCTGGCGGTAACTCCGCAATGGGTTGCCGAAGATCTCGCGAGACCCGAGCTCAACATCTTGCAGAATGACTTGCTTGATCAGTTGATCCTGTATTCCACTGGGCGGATGCGCCTGGACCGCACGATCTCTGAGATAGAAAAACTTGGCTCGCAGGTCCTCGAACAAAAACGGCCTCCCCATGACTAGCACATCGTTCTATGCGAGAAAGTAAACCGGTGCAACGAGTCGGACCACTTGTCGGCGGCTTTTTTCTGGGTGGCAATGGAATGGTAGATAAGAAAGATAGCCTATGAAGCCCTCTGCCTCCCGCAGTCAGTCCTCGTTTCTGTGGGCGCCCTACCTGTTTGCATTTCCAACGCTGGGTCTCATTATCCTCTTCAGCCTGGCGCCGATGCTGTACGGCATCTGGATGTCGCTTCAGAAGGTAGATGTCCTGAAAGGGACATCCAGTTTTATCGGGGTAACGAATTATATTCAGCTGTTCCACGATCCTCAATTTGGTCTGAGCGTCTTCAATACCGCCTGGTACACCTTGACGGTGGTTCCTCTCATTACCGCTGGAAGCATTGCGATTGCCGTGTTTCTCCGCCAAAGCAGGCCCGCCTTATTGTTAGCTCGCGTCGGCTTTTATATACCGTTTGTTCTCTCACCGGTGGTAGTTGCCACTTCCTGGAAATGGCTTCTGAATGAGGACCTGGGTGTCATCAACGGTTTTCTCAAGTGGGCTGGAATGTCGACCATTCCATGGCTTTCCTCGGACTTTTCCGCGCGAGTAAGTGTCGTTCTGGCTTCCGTTTGGAATCTGGTCGGATTTTACATGCTGATGATTTTGGCTGGTCTAAGCCAAATCAGCCCGGATCTTTACGAAGCGGCGAGAATCGAGGGCGCAAACGCCTGGCACCGATTTTGGCGTATTACGTTGCCTATGCTGAGGCCGACGATTCTGCTGGTGGTTATCCTGGCGACGGTACACGCGACGCAGGCTTTTGAGACGATTTTGTTGCTCACTGACGGCGGCCCAGGCGGGGCCACACGGCTCGTGGTTCAGAATATGTATCTGGCGGCGTTTGGTCGGCTGCAACCCGGCTACGGTGTCGCGCAGGCGGTGATCCTGTTTCCAGTGATCATGTTCGTCGCCTGGGTGCAGATGCGGCTATTCAAACAGGAGGGCGTCATCTGAGACGAGGCCCAAGATGAAGAATGAGATAGGAGCAGGGTTTAGCAAAGTGGTTTACGATGTTTGTGCGCTCGGCATTTGCATCGTTTTTCTGGTTCCCGTCCTCTGGGCTATTTTGTCGGCTTTTCAGGCCCCAAGTAACTTGTTTACGTTTCCGCCAAACCTCGATCCGCGAAAATTGAGCCTGGTTAACTTCGCGTCGGTCTTTGCCACCGGTGACGTGCCGAGATACGCGATGAACTCGGTGATTGTGGCTACCACGAGCAGCCTGCTTACGGTAATCGCCAGCTCAATGGCTGGCTTTGCTCTTGCAAAATATCGCTTTTTAGGGCGGAACTTTCTCTTGTTGCTGATCATCAGCGTCCTCTTGATCCCCCTCCAAGTGTTGATGGTTCCGGTGTTCCTGATCTTGAAAACCCTTGGATGGATCAACAGCCTGATCGGAATAATCATCCCTCCGGCAGCTACGGCAACGGGGACTTTCATGATGCGCCAGTACATGGTTGGAATTCCAGACGCGCTCCTGGAGTCCGCCCGGATCGATGGAGCGTCCCACTGGAAAATCTATCGCCACATCATTCTGCCATTGTCTGCTCCTGTCCTGGGAGCCGTAGGGATCCTAAGTTTTACTTGGCGTTGGAACGATTACTTATGGCCGTTGATCGTGATTAACAACCAACAGAAATATACGCTGCAGCTATCACTTGCCAACCTGATAGGAACTAACACCGTTGAGTGGGGTACATTGCTCGCCTACGCGACTCTGGCGCTGATTCCAGTCCTAGTGGTCTTCCTCTGTTTCCAGCGTTATTTCCTGAAGGGATCGATGAGCGGGGGGGTTAAAGGCTAGATCTATGGAATGTGTAAAGCTCGGAATCATCGGTATTGGCACAATGGGCAGCGTGCACGCCCAAAACATCATGGAAGGCAAAATCGCACGCTGTAAACTTACCGCCGTCTGTGACCCGAAGCCCGAACGCCTGAAGCGCTTTTCATCCGCCGACGCTTTTCACTCGGTCGAAGATTTCCTGCGCTCATCTGAGACGGATGCAGTCCTGATTGCCACTCCGCACTACTCACACACCACTATCGGGATTCAGGTTCTAGAATCGGGCCGGCATCTGCTGGTCGAAAAACCGATATCCGTCCACAAAGCCGATGCCGAACGCCTGATTGCGGCCCACCGGCGGTCGGATCAAGTCTTTGCCGGTATGTTCAACCAGCGGACGGACCCTTTCTTTCTGAAGCTCCGTCAGCTGGTTAAGTCTGGCGAACTTGGGGCGATCCGACGGGTAGGCTGGACCATTACAAACTGGTTCCGAACGGAAGCGTATTATCAGTCCAGCGATTGGAGAGCTACCTGGGCAGGCGAGGGAGGCGGGGTGTTGCTGAACCAATGCCCCCACAATCTCGATTTGTTCCAGTGGATCTTCGGAATGCCTGCGACGGTGCGCGCATCCTGCCATTTTGGCCGGTATCATGATATCGAAGTCGAAGACGACGTGACCGCATATCTCGAGTATTCCGACGGCATGACGGTCGTGTTCACCGCTTCAACCGGGGAGGCACCCGGTACCAACCGACTCGAAGTGGCTGCCGAACGTGGCAAGGTCGTTATCGAGAATGATCGATTGTCATTCAGCCGAAACGAGATGCCGATGAGTGAATTTTCGCGAACAGATCCGGGCCGCTTCTCTTCCCCTCCTGTTTGGGAAATCATGATTCCGATTGAGGGCCATGGACCCCAGCACAACGGAATTCTTGCGAATTTCGTGTCTGCAATACTGGATGGAACTCCATTGATTGCGCCTGCTCAGGAGGGGATTTATTCCCTGGAACTGGCGAACGCGTTTCTGCTCTCGACCTTGGAAAATCGATCGATCGAGCTCCCAATCGACGCGAAATTGTTCGAAGAACATCTAAGAAAGCTGATTGGCTCCTCTACCCGAAAGAAGCCAAAAATCGTTAATGAGGTCTCTGATGACATGAGCCGCTCCTTCCGCTGATGCTAAGTTCCGAAACCGAAGCCCATTATATGCGAGACAGCATAATAGGGAACCCAATTTATAGCTAATGTTCACAAAGCCGACCCCGGTGGATCGGTCGCCTCGGAGATGCGACCCTGCCAGCCCGACTTGGTCGAACGCCCTAACCATTTGCTATTATTCAGAAGAAGAGAAAAATGGGACGGGACAGAGTCCGTCCCTCCCCAGATGGAACAAGAGGCCGTTCTCTGTCGGTGCTATTTTCCATCTGGAGAGGGATGGCCTCCGTGCCGTCCCAATTGGATTTCTCCTGCAGCCTACCGAAGAAAAACAAAATTCCGCCGTCCGGCGCAAAATGGACTAACCAGTTATGAGTCAAACAGGTTTCGACTACGCTCCGAAAGGAAAACCCGAGCCGGTTTGCCGGCCGGGGGACTTCAAGTTTGCGGCTGTTGCCCTCGACCACGGCCATATCTACGGCCAGCGCAATGGTCTGATTGAGGCTG
>Ga0210408_10006178_pt1 | contig 10388 bp, 5 predicted proteins | sample IncBWH4MmetaG_FD_155471 | JGI IMG/M metagenome (GOLD analysis project Ga0210408, IMG submission 155471) | Forest soil microbial communities from Barre Woods Harvard Forest LTER site, Petersham, Massachusetts, United States - Inc-BW-H-4-M | ecosystem: Environmental > Terrestrial > Soil >...
ACTCTTTTGTACTTTACAAACCAAAGGATGTATTAAGCGGCGATTTTTATTGGCTCGAGAAAACAAAAGATACAATATTTTTTGCCGCATGTGATTGTACGGGTCATGGCGTGCCGGGTGCTATGGTGAGCGTAATATGCAGCACCGCCCTTAACCGAGCTGTAAAAGAGTTTGATATTAAAGATACCGGAAAAATCTTAGATAAAGTCCGCGAGTTGGTTTTAGAAACTTTTGAAAAAAGTGAAAGTGAAGTGCAAGACGGAATGGATATTTCCATTTGCGCCATCAACACAAAAACACGCGAATTAAAATGGAGCGGCGCTAATAATCCATTATGGTATTTACAAAACGGCGAGCCAAAAGAAGTTACCGCCAATAAACAACCTATTGGTAAAGTCGATAATCCAACTCCTTTTACAACGCATACGGTCCAATTAAATAAAGATGATATTATTTATGTTTTCACAGATGGCTATGCCGACCAATTCGGCGGGCCAAAAGGAAAAAAATTCAAATACAAGCAATTGAAAGAACTTATTTTATCGATCGCCTCGAAAAAAATGAACGAACAAAAAGATATTCTCTTTACCGCATTCGAAAACTGGAAAGGTAATTTAGAACAGGTTGACGATGTTTGTATTATAGGAGTCAGAGTGTAAAATTCTCCCTTTGAAGGGAGACGTCCGACGAAGTCGCTGACGGTGGGATGTCAAAAAAACCCTTGCATAAAAGCATATAAAACCCTATCCTTGTACTCTCAAATTTTACTCTTATGAACCCTTTCAAATTATTAGTTCCAGCTTGTATAGCATTAGCATTTACGGCCTGCAAATCGGATAACAATGAATTATCTAAAATCGAATCTAAAATTCAAGCTATGGATACAGTTAAACCGGTGGAAGAATTCGAATACGTATCTGAACAATTTGCCGATCTGCGTGTTTTACGTTATAATGTGAAAGATTTTGATAAACTTCCTCCTAAAACAAAAGAACTTTTATATTATTTATATGAAGCCGCACTTTGCGGAAGAGATATTACCTGGGATCAAAACTATAAATACAATTTAACCGTTCGTAAAACTTTAGAGAATATTATTTCTAACCCTAATAACGAACATCAGTCGGATGCCCAGTTTAAATCTTTCATGACCTACGCCAAACGCGTATTTTTTAGCAGCGGCATTCACCATCATTATAGCAGCGATAAATTTGTACCTGAATGCTCAAAAGAATTTTTCAGAGAATTGCTTCATCATTCTGATACCACTACATTACCAAAACTGGCAGGACAAACTTCAGGCCAGTTCATGGATTTTATCATTCCAATTATTTATGATGAAAAAATTGCTCCAAAAAAAGTTCAGCTTGATCCGAAGCAAGATCTTGTAACATCATCAGCTGTTAATTTTTACGAAGGCGTAAACGAAAAAGAAGTAACTGCCTTTTATGATAAACAAATTGATAAAAAGGATACAACTCCTGTAATGACAGGACTTAACAGCAAACTTGTAAAGGAAAATGGAAAATTAGTTGAGAAAGTCTGGAAAGTGGGCGGCATGTATACTGCTGCCATAGAAAAAATTGTTTATTGGTTAGAGAAAGCTGTTACAGTTGCTGAAAATCCAAAACAAAAAGAATCCCTCGAAAAATTAATTACGTATTATAAAACAGGCAGCCTTGAAGATTTTGACGCATATTGCATTGCGTGGGTAGAGGATACTGAAAGCACCGTTGATGTTGTGAATGGTTTTATTGAAGTTTATCAGGATCCATTGGGACGTAAAGGTTCTTTTGAATCTGTTGTATCCATGAAAGATTTTGAAGCCAGTAAACGCATTCACGCGATTGGTTCCAATGCGCAATGGTTTGAGGATAACTCCCCTCTTCTGCCGCAGCATAAAAAGAAAAACGTAAAAGGAATTTCGGCAAAAGTAATTGATGCTGTGGTAGAGTCTGGCGATTCCGGTCCTGTTACACCAATAGGAATTAATTTACCAAACAACGAATGGATCCGCGAATCATACGGTTCGAAATCGGTTAATCTTGGAAATATTGTTGAAGCATTTGATCAGGCCGGCGGCGCAACTGTGGTTGATGAATTTTATTTTAATGATGAAATAAAAAATCGCGTTAAAAACTTTGCACCTCTTGCAGATAAATTACATACCGATATGCACGAGGTAATTGGTCATGCCAGCGGACAAATTGAACCCGGTGTTAAGCAACCACATGAAACATTAAAAAATTACGCGAGCGCTTTAGAAGAAGGCCGTGCTGATCTGGTTGCACTTTATTATTTAATGGATCAGAAATTAGTTGAGCTTGGCGTAATGCCATCTTTAGATTACGGTAAAGCAGCTTATGACGAATACATCACAAAAGGTTTAATGATCCAAAGCTCGCGTATCAAAATGGGCCGCAATATTGAAGAATCACACATGAGGAACCGTCAAATGGTAGCAGCCTGGGTTTTTGAAAAAGGAAAAAAAGAAAATGTGATCGAGAAAATTGTGAAAGATAATAAAACTTATTTTGTGGTTAATGATTATAATAAATTACGTATTTTGTTTGGTGACCTGCTAAGAGAATTACAACGCATTAAATCGCAAGGTGATTATAAAGCCGGACGCGATCTAATTGAAAACTACGGTGTAAAATTAGATCCTGCTTTACATAAGGAAGTATTGGCACGTTATGAAAAATTACATATCGCGCCTTATTCAGGATTCATACAACCTAAATTAACTCCGGTTATGAAAGATGGAAAAATAATTGATGTGAAAATTGAATATCCAAAAGTTTTCATTGATCAAATGATGGAATACGGAAAAAATTACGGGTTACTGCCTGCGCTGAATTAGGTTAAAAGTTATTGGGTTATTGGTTATTGGTTATTGGTTATTGGTTATTGGTTATTGGTTATTGGGAATTAATAAAAACTAACAACTTAATAGCTCAATAACTTACTCTCTTAATAACTTATTTTCTCAGCTTTCTCTATCATTTCGTAAAACGCACGGTGAATTTTTCCTCTGATACCAAGCTTGGCTAATTTATTTTCTTCCGCATCAGGATAAACTCTGTTTGATAAAAACACAACGATCAATTTATTTCTTGGATCAACCCAGGTAAAAGTTCCGGTAAAACCTGTATGACCATAACTATCCGGACTGCATAATTCCGTAACCGGACTGTCTTTTTTCTCATCCGGCTCCGGTTTATCAAAACACAAACCGCGGCGGTTCATTGGAGAAAAATGATAAGATGTAAAATCTTTTACCACATTGCTGTCTAAATATTGTACGCCGCCGTAATTCCCTTTGTCCAAATACATTTGCATGAGTGTAGCAAGATCTTTGGCAGTTCCAAATAAACCTGCATGTCCTGCTACTCCGCCCAACATAGCAGCACCGGGATCATGCACATAACCATGTACAACTTGTTTTCTGAATTTTGTATCGTTTTCAGTTGGTGCAATTTCATTTAATTTATATTTTTCAAGCGGACGATAGGTTAAACCTAAGCCCATGGGTTTGTAAAAATTTTCACTTACATATTCGTTTTGCGGTTTTTGAGTTAATTTTTCAATAATGCGCTGCATGAAATAATAACCCAGGTCACTGTACAAATATTTTCCTTTCTCCTCAGGTTTGCTTCTTAGTATTCTACCGAACATCGTATCAGGTAGCCACGTTGCAGCGTAAAGATCTTTCGCTACTTGAATTGGAAATTTATCTGATCTTTTTGAATCGTAATAGCCGGGTTTGTAATTCCCTTGTTTATCTAATGTTTTCAAATAAAAAGGGATCCATGCCATTAAACCCGAACGATGTGTTAATACATCTTCGATCACCAGATCATTCTTATCACTTCCTGCTAATTCAGGCAAATAATACCCGAGTGTTTGTTTGTAATCGAACTTTTTTTCTCCGTTCAATTTCATCAGTGCCAAACACGAAGACGAAATTTTTGTAATGGATGCAAGATCATAAATTGTTTGGTTGGTAACTTTTGGCGATGCGCTATCGTAAGTAAAATTTCCGTACGACTTTTGAAAAAATACTTTTCCGTCTTTTATGGCAACAACCTGACATCCGGGATAAGCTTTTTCACTTATTCCATAATTCGCAATGCTATCAATTATCTCAAGGTTTTTTTTTTGAATACCTAATAGGGAAGGTTCAACAAATTTCATTCTGATCATTTCGTGGTTTTCTAAACCTGTATTGTACTTAAAATATTTTGTCGTGACAGGTAAATGTCCGTTTACAGGAACAACGCCGAAAATAACATTCGCTGCAGCCTTTTGGGTGTATGTTGTATATTCATAAGCCATGATCACCGAAACTAAATGACTCGGCCATTTTAATGCATTTAATAAATACGGGTTATTAAAGAATGTTGCAATTGTTGGTTTCCATTCGGAGATCGAATCAATTAATTCTAAACTTTGATCCGACACGCCAAAATTTTTAGCAGGACTTAATGTTGATTTATTCACTTGCAATAAGATCAGATTAAAATTTTTCAGTCTTGAAAATAAGGAATCGATTTCCTTTTTACTTGCATCATGTTCAATCCCAAAATGTTTTATGGGCGCATATTTAGAAACCGAATTATAAAAAGTATTTTCTTCTTTTATTCCTATAGAAATTTCTGCAATGCGTAAAGTGTCTAAAGCTTTTAGCGGTAATATGTGATGATCGTTTTTAAGAAGCGTCATTGTTGCTTCTGCGAGCTTGATATTCAAGGCATCGGATTCGGCGGTATTTAATTCTTCATACAAATTTTTTAAATGCACATGTTGTTTTTTATTTAATCCACACCAGAATTTCGCTTTTAGTATTTTTTTACAATGTGCGTCAATTTCTTCTTGCGTAATTGTTCCTGCTGCAATTGCTTTTTTAATTTCTTCCAAAGCTTTTGGTACATCATCTAAAAATAATAAAACGTCATTCCCTGCCTGCAACGCCTTTACATCTATAACGCCGGGAGTAAAAAATGCAGATGCTCCTTTCATGTTTAAAGCATCAGTGAAAACCAAACCTTCAAAACCCATTTCTTTTTTTAATAGATCAGTCACGATTTTTGGCGATAATGTTGAAGCTAAATTTTTTGTTGTATCTAATGCCGGAACATTTAAATGTGCGACCATAACACTCGCCAATCCTCTATTAAATAAATATTTAAAAGGATATAATTCTAATGAATCTAATCTTTCTCTTGGGTGATTGATCAAAGGCAAACCTTTATGCGAATCAACATCCGTATCACCGTGACCGGGAAAATGTTTTGCATTCGCCATGATGTGTTCATCCTGCATGCCTTTCATGTACATGTAAGCTTTCTCTGCTACTTTAAATTTATTCTCACCAAAACTTCTTATTCCTATTACAGGATTGGCCGCATTGTTATTTACATCCACGACCGGTGCAAAATTTACATGAATACCAACGCGCTTGCATTCTTTCGCAATTTGTTTTCCCATAAAATAAATAAGTGAATCATTTTGAATAGCGCCCAATGCCATTTGTTTCGGATAACGCGGCGTACTATCTAAACGCATTGCTAATCCCCACTCCCCATCAATACTCAACAACAAAGGCGTTTTTGCTTTATCCTGATAATATGTAACTAATTTTGCATGTCTGATCGGACCACCCTGCATCATAATTAATCCGCCAACATTATATTTTTCTATCAACTCACGTGTTTCGCGAACGTGTTTCATGTCTTTATTACTGTAAGCAGTGATCATGAACAATTGCGTTATGCGTTCATCGGGAGTAAGCGCATTAAAAACCGAATCCACCCATTTACTTTGTTCCGCCAGAAAATCTGGTTTATTGTCTTTTGGTTTTTCGTACGAAAAGTTCAAAAACAAGACAAAGCAAAATAGTATGAGAAAAACTCTTTTCATTAGCTTATAAAGTTAGCCAATAGACATAACGCCATTTTTGACCTTTCGGAATGTTTTTAACATCCTGTTTTTAATCGTTTAATATTCCCGTCTATCAGCCCATGACTTCTAGTCATGGGTTAGAAGAATTATGCCAATTTGCTTACGTAAAATTTATTTATACATTTGTACCCATGATTCACACACAAGCATATTATTATTGGTATCCGCAATCTGCAGGAACAAATATGCTTTATATGTATTAATCCAAATTAACATCTAATGCCAATTGTCATCCTGAGCTTGCCGAAGGATGGGCTTTTTTATTTATTTATTATTAACAATTAGAAAACATGAAGACTTACGCACTCAAACAAAACCTGAAACAAGACTACACCCTTTATACCGAAGAGGCTTTTTTGGTATGGAAAATGTTATTTGAAAGACAAATTCCCATTTTAAGAGAATTGGCTTCTGAAGAATATCTTTCAGGTATAAAAATCACTGGTTTCACCGCCGAAAAAATTCCTGACTTTAAAGAGGTAAATGCTGTTCTTGAGAAAGAAACAGGGTGGAGTTTGTATGTTGTTGAAGGCATAATAAATGAAGAAGATTTTTTTGTACTGCTATCTCAGAAAAAATTCCCGGCAACAACATGGTTACGGAAATTAAATGAACTGGATTATTTATCGGAACCCGATATGTTTCATGATGTGTTCGGTCACGTGCCACTACTTACGAATCAAAAATTTTGTGACTTTTTTAAAGCAATAGGTGATTTAGGAGTAAAACACAAACAAAATCAGGAAATTTTAAAAATGCTGGGACGGATTTATTGGTTTACGGTTGAATTTGGTTTGATAAAACAAAATGATGCTTTAAAAATTTATGGAGCGGGCATTTTATCATCACACGGTGAAACAAAATTCTCTGTAAGCAGCGAACCGCAACATTTAGCATTTGATGCTGAAGAAATAATGAATACACATTTCGAAAATGATAAGATCCAGGATAAATATTTTGTGATCGCGTCTTTTGATGAATTATATAATTCGATTGAAATAATAAAACGAATTGTCGAAAAAGAAACCAAATCTTCTATCAATCTTCTTAACCCATGACTAAAAGTCATGGGTTAAGAAGAATAAAGCCAATTTGTAAACACAAGATTTTTTTGTACATTTGTCACGTTATTGGTTCTTTATTGTTTTTTAAAGATTAAAAGGGAAGTGCGTGTAATTCGCAAACAGTTCCCGCTGCTGTGATTCTCAATACAGCCTTTGATTATTCTAAACCACTGTGTAGGTCCTGAAATACTTCAGGATGACGACGCGGGAAGGTTATCAAAGGGAGATAAGTCAGAAGACCTGCCACTAACACAATTTTGTAGCTTTCGGGAAGAAAAGCGGACGAAGACGATTTATTACTGATTGTTTTTTGTTCCCGTATTGTTGCATCATTTATTTATGTTAAATAATTGAGCAAAAAAATAAATAAACGTCATGCGCTAAGCATGTTCTTATGTTTTGGAATTGTTCAGGCAATTTCCCAAACCAAAGACAGTTCTGCAATTTCCCTAAAGGAAATTGAGATCACTGGTATTCAATCCAAACAATTTATAGCAGGAAAAAAAATACAGCAATTCGATTCGCTCACCAAACAAAATTTCAGCAATAGTAATTTAGCCGAACTCCTATCGGTTAATTCTCCGATTTTTATAAAAAATTATGGCCCGGGTAATTTAAGTACCAGCAGCTTCAGAGGCGGTAATGCATCACAAACATCTGTATTGTGGAATGGTTTTAACATTCAGAATAATATGCTCGGACAAAACGACTTTTCGCAGCTGCCAAATTTTATTTTTGATGATATTGGCATTGAATATGGCGGTTCAGCTTCAGTTTGGGGAAGCGGTGCAATGGGAGGAAGTATTCATCTAAACAATAAACCAAAATTTAACCAGGGACTTTTTACTTCCATGAATATAGGCATCGGAAGTTATGGTGCACGAAAATCAAATACTGCCATACATTATTCAGGAAAAAAATTCAGTTCCACAACTAAAGTGTATTTAAATGAGTCGAAAAATAATTTTGAGTATTTAGATACAACGGTAAAACATCAAACACATTCTGATTATAATATTAGAGGGTTTTTGCAGGAACTAAGTTTTCTTTTTCTAAAGAATCAAAAAATAACCGCCAGAGCCTGGTATAATGTTTCTAACCGCAACTTCCCTCCTACTTTAGAAAATAAAAAAAGTGCCGCTTCACAATTGGATGAAAATTTAAAGTTAAGTGCTGATTGGATCTATCAGGGTAAAAAAATAACACCTGCAATAAGATTCGCCTGTTTTGATGATGTTTTAAATTACACTGATAGTACCGCCAAATTATTTTCAAATAGCAAAATAAAAACTTTGATCACTGAAGGCGACGTAAATTATTTGATCAATTCTAATCACAAAATTTATTTTGGCGCTAATTACACAAATTACGTCGCACAAACATTAAATTATGTTAAGCCAAATCAAAGCATGAGTAAGGAAGCCATTTTGGTGGGCTATCATTTAAATTATTTTGAACAAAAATTAAATTTTGATTTAAACCTACGGAAAGAATTTTCAAGCGCATTTACAATTCCTTTAACAGGAAGTGCAGGTTTATCCTATCAATTACTAAAACCAATGCCTTCGGCAGGCAGGCAAATAAAATTAAAAGCCAACGCGGCTAAGGTTTACCGTTTGCCAACTCTTAATGATCTGTATTGGAACCCAGGTGGTAACCCCAACTTAAAACCTGAAGATGGCTATACTTACGAGGGAAGTTTAGAAATAAAATTGCCTTTCAAAAATTTCTTACTGGAAAGTGAAATGACCTATTTCAATAAAAACATAAATAACTGGATCTATTGGGTGCCTGGCGCAGGAGGAAATCCAACTCCGATCAATTTACTAAAAGTTTATAGCAGAGGAACCGAAACATCCAGCTTTATAACTTACAAACAAGATAAAATAAAATGCAAAATTGGTTTTAACAGCACTTATGTTTTATCCACCTCGCTTCAATCCAATATAGCAAATGATGCTTCGGTAAATAAACAACTTATATACACGCCGCGTTATAATTACGGCGGAAGTTTTTCTTTCTCATTAGATAAATTCAGCATTTCTTATTATCACAATTATATTGGTTACCGTTTCACAACCAGTGACAACACATCCTGGCTAAAACCTTATACTTATGCCAATTTAAAAGTTGCTTATGGATACGGCTTTCAGAAAATAAATGCAATTGTTTCATTCAATATAAATAATTTATACAATTCAAGTTATGTTGTTATTGCACAGCGGCCAATGCCATTGCGGAATTACGAAATAAGTTTAACCCTAACCTATCATAAACCCATTAAAGCAGAACAAAGTTCACTTTAGTATTAACAATATAAAAACAAAATATAAATCAAAAAAATCAATAACTATGAAAAAAACAATTACACTTTTTGCGCTCTTAATTTTCGGAATCACTAAATCCCAAAATGTTGCAGACTTCGAAAGTTTTTCATTACCGGCCGATTCATTTTACTATAATGCAGGCGGCGCCGACTGGCAAACAACAAATGCTTCGTTTCAATACGACTGGACAACAAGTTTTGGCGGATATTGGAGCGGTGGTTTTGCTTATACCAATATTGTAAATGTGGATAGCGGTAATTACCGTCACTTATACAATTGCTCAGCAGGTAAAGGTTATAACCTATCAAATTATTACGCAACCGGTCAGCCCCGTAGTTTTATAAGAGTAAAATCACCATACAATGGTGTTAATGGTTTTTATGTTACCAATACAACTTATGCTTATATGTCGATGAAAAACGGAGATTCTTTCGCGAAAAAATTTGGCGGTGTAAGCGGAAATGATCCTGACTTTTTTAAACTTACAGTAAGAGGATATAGGGCCGGCACTTTGAAACCTGATAGCACAGAATTTTATTTAGCCGACTACCGTTTTAGTAATAATTCGCTCGATTATATTTTAAAAAGCTGGCAATGGGTTGATTGTACCAATTTGGGTGCAGTTGATAGCGTTACTTTTTTCATGTATTCAAGCGATAATAGCAGTTTCGGCATGAATACGCCTGCTTATTTCAGTATTGATAATTTTACAACGGCACAAGGTGTGGGTATTGCAGAAGTTTCTTCTTTTAACTCGGTAAACTTATTTCCAAATCCAGCCAATGGTATTGTGAATTTAAATTTAAGATCAGAAAATGCGTTTAATGCTACTATTAAAATTTACAATTCAATTGGAGCGTTAGTAAAAACTGAAACCGTTGATTTTAATTCAGGATTAAATAATTACTCAATGGATTTAAGCAGTTTAAGTAACGGAATGTATTTTATTGAAATAGCCGGAGAAAATAAAAAACAAAACTTCAAACTAATTAAAAATTAAAATGAGAATTAAATTTTTTGTCTTACTGATTTT
>Ga0210408_10006179_pt1 | contig 10387 bp, 11 predicted proteins | sample IncBWH4MmetaG_FD_155471 | JGI IMG/M metagenome (GOLD analysis project Ga0210408, IMG submission 155471) | Forest soil microbial communities from Barre Woods Harvard Forest LTER site, Petersham, Massachusetts, United States - Inc-BW-H-4-M | ecosystem: Environmental > Terrestrial > Soil >...
GCACTCGGCCAACTCCCCGTAGTCGACCGTCCCATGGATGCGCCCGCGCACCGCGTCGGCGTCCTGCTGACTCGACTTCCCCTTCTCCACGGCGCGCGCGAGCTGCTTCTCGATCTTGCCGATCCCCTTGGCGAGCGTCGCGTCGTCGACCTCGCGCAGCACCACCTCGTAGGAGCTCTGCGCCGCCACCTGCGCGATCCCGTGCCCCATCAGCCCCGCTCCGAGCACACCTACCTTCTCGACCCGCCGCGCCATTTCTGCCCTCCGTTTGGTCTCTTTGGTTTCGGGAGCCTATTACGCGCCCGTCGCACCTGCCAATCGCCTCTGTGCCGGGAAGATCCCCGCGAGTGCGGAGTCTTGTGCTGGAAAGCCCATTTACAAGGGAGGTTTCATCATGTCCAACCATGCCCACGGGCTCACGACAACGACTACTACGACGACCCCCTCGGTCGCTCCGCGCCGCGCCCCTCGATCAACGCCGAGGTCCGGCGTGAGAACGCTCCTGCCGGGAGCGCTCGCGGCCCTGCTCGCCTGCGCGGTGCTCTCACCCGGGAGCGCGGCGGCCTTCGACCATCCATTCATCGGCCAGTTCAGCACGATCACCTCGATCGGCTCCACCGTGCCGGCCAACGGCGACGTGAACCCCTACGGGATCGCGGGCGTGCCACGTAGCGTCGGCTCGCTGGTGCGCGGAAACCTGCTCATCAGCAACTTCAACAACTCCGAAAACCTGCAGGGAACGGGCACCACGATCGTGCAGATGACCCCCTCCGGCGGCCAATCCCTGTTCGCTCAGATCAACCCCGCCACCCTCCCCGGTCCCTGCCCCGGCGGGGTGGGCCTGACGACGGCGCTCGCGATCCTGCCGCGCGGCTACGTGGTGGTCGGGAGCCTGCCGACCGGCAACGGCATGGCGAGCACCGCGCAGGCCGGGTGCCTGCTCGTGCTCGACAACACGGGGCACGTCGTGGAGACGATCTCAGGACCCCCGATCAACGGTCCCTGGGACATGACCTCCGTCGGGGACGGCGCCAACAGCACCCTGTTCGTCACCAACGTCCTCAACGGCACGGTCGCCTCGGGAGAAACGCCGATCGACGAAGGCACGGTCGTGCGGATACGCCTGCACACCGGTGAGGACCGCCCACCGCAGGTCAAGGCGATGGACGTCATCGCGGGCGGTTTCCCCGAGCGCACCGACCCCGCAGCGCTCGTGATCGGCCCCACCGGGGTCGACCTGGGCGACGAAGGCACTCTGTACGTCGCCGACACGCAGGGCAATCGCATCGCCGCCGTCCCCGACGCGCTGCATCGGCAGGCGCCGCTCGGCGGCGGCGGGACCACGGTCGCGGTGGGCGGCTACCTGAACAACCCACTCGGGCTCACCGTCGCGCCGAACGGAGACATCCTCACGACCAACGCAGGCGACGGGAAGATCGTCGAGACGACCCCGATCGGCGCCGAGTTCCAGCCGGTCGATACCGGCGCCGGCGGCGGCGGGCTGTTCGGGCTCACCGTCGCGTCGAACCCTCGCGGGATCTTCTTCGTGAACGACGCCAACAACACGCTGGACCTGTTCCACTGATACACCGGCCATCCGGGCGGGGCCGGCGCATAGCCGGCTCCGCCCCGAGGCCACTCGCCGGATGAGAGCCGCTACGATCGCCCCCATGACCCTTGTCACCATCGACGACCACGGCCCCGTCCGCCACGTCGTCCTCAACCGCCCCGACAAGCGCAACGCGATGAGCCAGGCGCTGCTCACCGAGCTCGCCGGCGCCCTGCGCGATGCGGCCGACAACGCGTCCGTGCACTGCGTGATTCTGCGCGGCGCCGGCCCCGTCTTCTCCGCCGGCGTGGACCTCGGCGAGCTCGCCGCCTTCGCCGGTGACCCCGACGTCCTGCGCCCCTTCCGCGGCGTGTTCCTGGACTGCGCCAACCTCTGCGAATCCATGCCCAAGCCCGTCATCTGCCAGATCCACCACACCTGCGTCGGCGGCGCCCTCGAGGTCGCGCTCGGCTGCGACCTGCGCATCGCCTCCGAGGGCTCCCAGCTCGGCCTGCCCGAGGTCCGCTTCGGCATCATCCCCGACGTGGGCGGCTCCTCGCGCCTGCCCGCGGTCGTCGGGCTGGGGCGGGCCAAGGAGCTGATCATGACCGCCGGCATGATCGACGCTTCCGAGGCTCATCGGATTGGGCTGGTCAATCGCGTTGTTCCGGCCGAGGAACTGGAGGCGGCCACGCAGGCGCTCGTCGACGAGCTGCTCGCCAACTCGCACGTCGCCGTCGGTCGGGCCAAGCTCGTGATGGACGCCTCGGCCCGGCCTGTGCTCTCGCGGACCTTGGAGATGGAGGTCGCCGTTCAGGAGTACTGCGTCGCCGCCATGCGCGAGGCGGCGCGCGAGGCGCAGGCGCTCGAGGAGACCGAGCGGGTCGCGTAGAAGCCGACGCGTTGACTCGGGAGCAATGCCGCCCCCGGGTGTCCTGACTGGCGAAACTCCCAGATAACTCCCAGAAATCCTAAACTGGGAGTTAGTCCTGCTAAAGCTCCCACGCCGCGAGCCATCGCGTAGCGGAAGAGACGGCTCGCTCCGATCTCATCCAGCTTCTCGACGCCGGCTTGCTGCAAAGACGGAAAACCGGACACAGACACGTCTACAGCGCGGTTGCCTGCCTGCCCAACGTGCTCAGGGCACGGTAATCGCGCGTCAGGCGCCATCATGCAGCTCGGGGGATTCCCCTGGCTTTGGGCGCTCTTAGCTCACTCCCACGCCACCGGCCCCGCCACCAGCGTGTGGCTCCCCAGCGGCCGGCCCAGCACCTCCTGCGCGCGCCGTGCGCACGCCACGAGCGCGTCCAGGTCGATGCCCGTCTCGATCCCCATCTCTCTCAGCATCGAGACGAGGTCCTCACTGGCGATGTTCCCCGTGGCCCCCGCCGGCACCGGACACCCGCCCAGCTCGCCGAAGCTCGACTCGTAGCTGTCGATCCCGGCCTCCAGCGCCGCCAGCACGTTCGCGAGCCCCTGCCCGCGCGTGTTGTGAAAGTGAGCGGTCAGCTCGACCCCGCCCAGCCCCTCTTTCCACAGCGCGAACACCTCCCACACCTGGCGCGGGCTCGCCATCCCCGTCGTGTCGCCGAACCCGATCTCCTGCGCGCCCGCGTCGTGCAGACGCATGGCGATCTCCAGTACGCGCTCGGGCGCCACGCGACCCTCGTAGGGGCATCCGAACGAGGTCGAGATCACGCCCTCGCAGCGCAACCCCTCATCGCGTGCGCGCCCCAGCACGGCCTCCAGCCCGGCGAGCGACTCCGCGATCGAGCGGTTCACGTTCTTGCGGTTATGCGTCTCCGAGGCGGACAGGAACACGTTGATCTCGTCGAACACCGGTCTGCCACCGCGCACGGCTCGATCATCGCGCAGCGCCAGCGCGCGATCCAGACCGCGCTCGTTGGGAATCAACACGCTCACGGCCACGTCCTCGGGCACGTCGATGCGCGCCAGCACCTCGGCCGCATCCGCAAGCTGAGGGATCACGTCGGGGCGCACGAAGCTCGTAACCTCCAGCCGCTTGACACCGGTGCGCGCGAGCGCGTCGATCAGCTCGACCTTGCGCTCGGTGGGTATCGCCTCGGGCTCGTTCTGAAACCCGTCGCGCGGACCGACCTCTCTGACCCTCACGACGCGCGGCAGCTCGCTCATAAGCCGCTCACCACATCGACAGCCCGCCGCTGACATTGAGCGTCTGTCCGGTCACGTAGGAGGCATCGTCGCCGGCCAGGAACGCGATCGCGGCGGCGACCTCCTCGGGCTCGCCGGAGCGGCCCATCACCGTGGCGTTGACCATCCCCCGCTTGAGCCGCTCGCCGATCTCGCCCAGGACCTTCGGCGCATCGTTCAGCAGGGGCGTCTCGATCGGCCCCGGCGCGACGGCGTTGCAGCGCACGCGGTAGCGGGCGGACTCGCGGGCGATCGCCTTGGTGAAGCCGATCACGCCGGCCTTGGCGGCCGAGTAGACGACCGAGCCCTGCGAGCCCACCCGCCCGGCCTCGCTGGCGACGTTCACGATCGCGCAGCCGCTGCGGCGCTCCTGCATGCGGGGCAGCACGGCGTGCGTGACCGCGAGCACCCCGCGGAGGTTGACGCCCAGGACGAAATCCCACAGCTCCTCGTCGGAGTTGACGAAGAACGCGAACCGGTCGGTGCCGGCGTTGTTGACCAGCACGTCGATCTCGCCGAGCGCCTCGGTGACCGCGGCGACTCCCGCGCGCACCGAGCCCGTGTCCGTCACGTCAAGCGTGCATGCAAACCCGTCCAGCTCCCCGGCGACGGCGCGTGCGCCCTGCTCGTTGAGATCCCCGATCGCCACGCGCGCGCCCTCGGCGGCCAGCCGACGCGCCGTGGCGGCGCCGATGCCCGACGCCCCACCGGTGACAAGCGCGGTCTTCCCCTCGAGCCTCATCCGTCGAAGCCTATGGGTTCTCAACGACCTTATACTCGGCCGCCGTGCCGTCGCCGCAGCCCTTCCCCACCGATGCGGTCGCCGTGGTCGGTGCGTCGGGCTCGCTCGGCTTCGGTCTCGCCATGCGCCTCGCCCGTGCGGGCGTACCGATCGCGATCGGCTCGCGCGACCCCGAGCGCGCCGCGGCCACCGCGGCTCGCGCGGCCGCCGTCGTCCCCGACGGCTCGTTCGCCGGCTACGACAACGCCGGCGCCGCGCGCGCGGCGGGCACCGTGATCCTGAGCGTGCCGTTTCGCAACCAGTCCGAGACGCTGGCCAACCTGCGTAACGCGCTGCGCCCGGGTCAACTGCTGATCGACGCGACCGTGCCGCTGGCGGCGGCGGTGAGCGGCAAGGCGACGCGGATGCTCGGCGTGTGGCAGGGCTCCGCCGCAGAGCAGGCGGCCGAGCTGGCGCCCGAGGGCGTGCGCGTCGTCTCGGCCCTGCACACTGTCAGCGCGGCCAAGCTGAACGACCTCGACCGCGTGCTCGACGAGGACGTGCTCGTGTGCGGCGACACGCGCGCGGACAAGCGCGAGGCGGCCCTGCTGATCGAGCTGATCGACGGCCTGCGCTGCGTGGACTGCGGTCGCCTGGAGATGTCGCGCACGACCGAGTCGCTGACCGCGCTGCTGATCGGCGTCAACGCTCGCTACAAGGTCCACGCCGGCATTCGCCTGGCGGGCTTGACTGACGTACCCTGGGAGTGATGTCCGGGGACATGGGAGCGCTGGACGGTGCGGGTGGCGTGGTCATCCTCGCCGGGGGCACCGGCGGCGCCAAGCTCGCGCGGGGCATGGCCGATGCGATCGACCCGCCCGGGCGCCTGACGGTGATCGCCAACACCGGCGATGACATCGAGATCTACGGCGCCCACGTCTCCCCCGACCCGGACCTCGTCTCGTTCTGGCTCGCCGATCTGATCGGCGAGCGTGGCTGGGGGCTGCGCGAGGACACCTTCGCGGTCATGGACGGTCTGCGCGAGCTCGGGCATGACGTGTGGTTCAACCTCGGCGACCGCGACCTCGCCTGGTGCCTGGAGCGCGCACGGATGCTGGCCGAGGGACTTTCCCCCACCGCGGCGCTGGCGCGTCTGAACGAGGCGATCGGCGTGCGCTCATGCGTGCTGCCGATGAGCGACGATCCCGTGCACACGTGGGTGCGCAGCCCCGCCGGTTGGCGCTCGTTCCAGGAGTTCATGATCCGCGAGCACGCCGAGGGCATCGTCGAGGGCCTCGAGTTTCGCGGCGCCGAGCAGGCGCAGCCGAGCGAGCAGGCGCTCGCGGCGCTCGCGGGCGCCCGCGCGATCGTGATCGGGCCGTCCAACCCGCTCGCCTCGATCGCGCCGATCCTCGCGGTGCCCGGCATCCGCGAGGCGCTCGCCGCCGCCCCGGCGCCGGTCGTAGCGGTCAGCCCTGTCGTCGACGGGAAGATCCTGAAGGGTCCGACCGCCGCGTTCATGGCGTTCGCCGCGCTGGAGTGCAACGCCGACGGCGTCGCCGACTTCTACGGCGAGCTCCTGGACGGAATCGTCGCCGACGAGAACGTCGCGCGTCTGCCCACCCTGCAGATCGACACGCGCATGGACGACCCCTCCGCGCGCGCTCGCGTCGCCCGGCGGACGCTGGACTTCGCCGAGGCCCTCACGTAGCAGGGACTCGGCCCCAAGCGCCGGTCGCGGCGCACTATCGTCTGCGGCACATGCGCACCGCCGCGATCCTGCCCGTCAAGCGCTTCACCCGAGCCAAGCAACGCCTTGGGGCGAGCGTCGCGGATCCGCTGCGCGAGGATCTCGCGCGGGCGATGGTCGGCGACGTGCTCGCCGCCCTCGACAAGACCACCTCGATCGAGCGCACGATCGTCGTCACCGGCGAGGACTCGGTCGCCGCGACGGCGCGCTCCGTGAGTGCGCTCGTCGTCGAAGACCCTGGCGAGGAGAGCCAGAGCGCGGCCGTCGCCCTCGGAGTCGAGCGCGCCCTCGCCGAGGGGTTCGAGCGCGTGCTGTGCGTGCCCGGCGACTGCCCCGCCCTGGACCCGGCGGAGCTCGACTCGCTGCTGGCCGGCGCCGCGCCCGGGGTTGCGATCGTCCCCGACCGTCACGGGACGGGAACCAACGGCCTGCTGCTCATGCCCCCGGACGCCATCCCCCCCAGCTTCGGACCCGACAGCTGCGAGCGTCACCTCGCGCTGGCGCGCGAGGCCGGCGCGGCCTGCCGGGTCGAGCGCCCGGCGTCGCTGCTGCTCGACATCGACACCGGCGCGGACCTCGCCGCGCTGCGGGAGCGGCTGCCCGGGCACCATGCGGGCGCGCCGCGCACGCGCGCCGTGCTCGGCCTGCCCGGACAGACGAACGCGGTCCCCGTCGCCGAGACCGGCTGACCGAGGGTCCGTGGCGGGCGAAAGCAACCACCACTACCACCTCAGCGCCGGCGCCCTGGGCGGCCTCCCGGAGGTGCGCGCGGGAGACGACCTCGGCGAGCTGATCGCCGCGACGCTCCATGAGGGTCGCCCTCCCGGTCCCCTGCGGGACGGCCAGATCGTCGCCGTCGCGCACAAGGTCGTCTCCAAGGCCGAGGGCTCGGTCGTTGCGCTGGGGAGCGTCCAGCCCAGCCCACGCGCCCGCGAGCTGGCGAGCGCCCAGGACAAGGATCCGCGCGCCGTGCAGGTCGTGCTCGACCAGTCCGCAGAGATCGTGCGCGCCGAGCGCGACGTGCTGATCTGCCGCACACACCATGGGTTCGTGTGCGCCAACGCCGGCGTGGACGCCTCCAACGCGTCCGCGGAGGGCGCGAGCGACGTCCTTGTGGTCCTCCCCCGCGACCCGGACGCCTCGGCGCGAGGACTGCGCGCCCGCCTGCGCGAGCTGACGGGCGCGACCGTCGCCGTGCTGATCACCGACAGCTTCGGGCGCGCATGGCGTCACGGGCAGTGCGACGTGGCGCTCGGCTGCGCGGGAATGACGCCGCTGGATGACTGGCGCGGACGGACCGACGCGGGCGGCCTGCAGCTGCGGGCGACCTGGCTCGCCGTCGCCGACGCCGCCGCCGCGACCGCCGACCTGGCGCGCGCCAAGGACGCGCGCGAGCCCATCGTCCTGATCGACGGCCTGGAGCGGTTCGTCACGTCCGCGGACGGCCCCGGCGCGGCGGCGCTGCTGCGGCCGCTGGAGGAGGACATGTTCCGGTAGACGTCAGGCCGCCGCGGCGGCGCTCAGCTGCTCGCGCAGGAACGGGACCACAGCCTGGGCGACGGCCTGGGGATCGTCCTGAAACGGCCAGTGTGCGCTGTCGGGGAGGATCACGACGTCGCGCACGTCGAAGAACTCGCGCTGGCGCTCGGCGTACTTGACGCTCAGGAACGGGTCGGCGGCGCCCCATACGACCAGCGCCGGCTTGTGCAGCTTGGCCAGCTCCGCGCCGACCTGCTCTTGCACGCTCTCCATGCCGGGCGTGTCGGCATCCGGAGTGGCGCGGTACAGCTTCAGCACCGCGCGCCGCGTGCCGCGATCGTACTCGTCGTACATCTTCTCGACGAACTCCGCCGGCAGGCCCTTGGGATTGGCTCTGGCCATCGCCCGCCGCCAGCCCGAGCGGGGAATCCACGCCTGCACCAGCTCCCCGAGCACGGGCGTGCGCCAGCGTTTGGCCATCGTGTGCCATTTGTAGCCGGGGAGGATGCCGATGTTGATCAGCACGACGCTCGCCCAGGCGTCGGCGTGCTGCAGCCCCCACAGCAAGCCGAAGGGACCGCCGAAGTCGTGCACCACGAGGTGGACGCGCTCGATTCCGAGCTCGGCGAGCGCACCCTGGATGAAGTCGGCGTAGGCGCCCACCTGGTAGTCGAAGTCGCGCGGCTTCTCGGCCCGGCCGAAGCCCGGCATGTCGAAGGCCACGGCCCTACGCCCGTGCTCGCCGACGGCTCCGACGAGCATCGTCCAATCGGTCGAGGAACCCGGATTGCCGTGCACGAACACGACCGCCTCACGCACGTCCGCAGGACCGGCTTCGATGACCGGCGAGCTCAGGCCCTTGACCGTGATCTCGCGCGCGCGGAGAGCCTTGGTCGTCTCGGTCATCACAGCCTCCTCCTCACCCATCGGATCGCTCCTTCGCCAGCATGCGAGAACCATACTCCGCGGGCGGCGCCGCGCCGTCCCCGCGCCGCGCGAGCGCGTGACGCGCGTTGACGAACACGGCACGCGGCACGGTGGTGGCGAACATGCGCGCCGGCCCGCTGCTGCGCGTCGCGAACGCCTCGAACGTCCTGGCCTGGCGTTCGTCGCGCGCGGCGGAGGAGAACAGCATGCGTTCGAGCGCGGTGATCTTCCTGCCGCCCGCGTAGTCGTACATCAGCAGCGCGTGCCCGCGCAGCTCACGGGCGTGGCGGCGGCGATAGCGCTTGAGGCTCCGGGCCAGCGGCTCGGCCCCGGCCAGCGCCGGGGCGACGCTGTCTGACAGCCACTCCGCGGACTGAAACGCCCAGCCGCAGCCCACGCCCCACAGCGGGTCGATCGCCAGCGCGGCGTCGCCGACGAGCGCGAGCCCGGGGACGGTGGGGGTGTGGGCCACGTTGGTCATGTCGATCTTGCCCTGGACCGGCTCGGTCAGGCGGGAGGCGCGGATCGGCGGAGCCTCGGGGATCGCCGCCACGAACTCCACGAGCGCCCTGGCGGGGTCGGCGCGGAACTCGGGCAGGCGCTCCATCGTGGGCATGGCGGCATAGAAGACCTGGCCGCTGTCGGTGGGAAAGCAGGCGGCCATGTGCGGGTCGAGCAGCCACAGCGAAGCGTCGGGCGAGCCCACGGGCTCGGGCCCCTCGAAATAGCCGCCGTAGGCGAAGCGACCGTGGGGCACCGTCTTGGTGCGCACCCCCGAGAGCCTAGCCACGCGCGAACCGCGGCCGTCGGCGCCGACGACGAGGCGAGCGCGCAACGTCAGCGTGTCCCCGCGGGAGTTGTGCGCTCGCACGCCGCGGACGACGTCCCCGTCGCGCACGAGCTCGGTGACGGTGTGCCCCAGCATCATCTCCACCCCGGGAGTCTCGGCGGCGATGCCCCGCACAAGCGGGTCCAGGCGTTCGCGACGCAGGTTCACCCCGGCCGGCACGCCGCTGCCGCCGGCGGGCGCCACCCACCCCCAGCGCGTCCACAGGCGCCCGCGCGAGCGTCGGGCTCCAGCCCGTTCCATCGGCTCGAGCAGGCCGGCGCGTTCGAGCGTGGGCACGGCCGAGGCCTGTATGTAGTGCGAGCAGACCCGCTTGAATGCGTTCGCGTCGGGGCGCTGCTCGATCAACGCCACCCGCGCTCCCGCCCGAGCGAGCATGATCGCGGTGCCGGCGCCGGCGAGGCTCGCGCCCACGATCGCCACGTCGTAGTCGGCCACGGTTCCGCTGTGCTCCGCCACGCTCACGACGGCGGCCGCCGTGTCGTGATCCGAGGCGTCAGCGATGATGCCTCTGCTCGCGCTGAATCGGCCATGTGTCTCACAGCTCCTTTCGCTCTGTCTCACCCGGCCGATCGGCAGATCGTCGATCTTTCCCGATCGGTGGGGCAGCCCAGACGCCCTACAGTTCGAGTCGAACTATACAGAACAAACTATGAAAAAGCAAGCCCACTCGCCTCACGACGAGCTCATACGCGGTCATGAGCCTGCTGGAGATGCCGGGCGAGGCAAACGCCATACGACCTCAAGCAGGCGCTGGGGCGTTCGATCGAGAACCTCTGGCCAGGGAGGGGAATGGCGAAAGGCTGCGCGAGAACAAGTGGCGGGCGCCGAGGCGACGCTCGTGGGAGGCATCGCCTACCACCGTCGGGTGATCGGCACCTTCGAGCGCTTCAGCGAGCGGCGCGAGCAGTGACTCGCCTCACGCGCTCGCGGCCAGCGAGG
>Ga0210408_10006181_pt1 | contig 10387 bp, 9 predicted proteins | sample IncBWH4MmetaG_FD_155471 | JGI IMG/M metagenome (GOLD analysis project Ga0210408, IMG submission 155471) | Forest soil microbial communities from Barre Woods Harvard Forest LTER site, Petersham, Massachusetts, United States - Inc-BW-H-4-M | ecosystem: Environmental > Terrestrial > Soil >...
GCGTCGCTGATGGTGTGGTCCGGCGAACGGTACGGTCGCGTGCCTACCAATCCGCGACTGTCCTCCAGCACGCCTGCCACGCTGTGAATGCGCGTCGTCTCGATGGCTTCCTCGAGCGACATCGGCGGCAGGATCGTCGGGATGCGCTTCGCCAGCATGGTTTTCCCCGCGCCCGGCGGCCCGATAAACAAAATGTTATGCCCGCCCGCGCAAGCCACCTCCAGCGCCCGCTTGGCCGCCTGCTGCCCGTGCACATCGCGCAAATCCACTGAGTATTGCGCGGCCTCGGAAAGCATTTGCTGTGCATCCACTTTCACCGGCGTGAACGACTCCGGCGAGTTCACCAAGTCCACCGCCTGCGGCAGCGACTTCAACGCAAACACGTCCACGCCTTCCACCACCGCCGCTTCCTTCGCATTCGCTTCCGGAACGGCGAGCGCCTTCAGCCCGAACTCCCGCGCTGCCAGCGCCGCCGAAAGCGCCCGCGCACCGAGCGCACGCTCCCGTCCAGCGACAGCTCGCCGAGGAACATCATCTTGTCCAATTGCTTCCCAAAAAGCTGCCCCTGGCAGCCCACCAACCCCAGCGCCATGGGCAGGTCGAATCCCGAGCCTTCCTTCCGCACATCCGCGGGAGCCAGATTGATCGTTACCCCTTGCCCGTGCGGAAACTCATAACCGCAATTCCGCAGCGCGCTTTTTATTCGCTCGCGGCTTTCCTTGACCGCGTTGTCCGGCAGCCCCACAACGTTGAAGTCCTGCATCCGCGCGGATCCCACGTCCACCTCCACCTCCACGAGGTAGGCGTCAATCCCATACACCGATGCGCTCTGCGCTTTGAATAACATGTCGAGGGAAGCTCGCCAGCGGCCGCCGCAAGCATAGACCACAATTGAACACGATACCAATCATTAATTACGTGCTTAGGCTTTATACGGTCTTACGCTCCATTTGCGGGGCGCACTCCTCTGGATTCCACCGAGACGAACAGACGGATTACTCGGATTCTTTCGGCCCAACGCCATACAGCACCAGCACATCCTGTAGCGTCACAACGCCCTCAAGTTGATGTACGTTGGCGCGGCTGACGACTGGCAACAGGTCCAACTGGCTCGTGCCCATGCGATCCAGCGCCAGGTGCAGCGAGTGGTCCCCATGGACGTGAGGGAATTCGCCCGGGTCGATGATCTCCCTGAGCCGCTTCCCGCCAAGTCCATCGTCATTCACACGTTTCAGGCTTCGCAGGCTGATCACGCCAATCACCCCGCGTTCATCGCATACCGGCCATGACTGGAATTCGCTCGACTTCGATTTCTCTAGCGTCTGCTCAACGCTCATCTCCGAGCTCAGCACTTCCGCTGCATCGCGCATCGCATGAATCACCTGGCGATTCGCTGACTGCTGTCGCGCCTCCGCCGTCGGCAGGTGAATGCCGTCCTGGCGCGCCAGCACCTCATAGATGGGTTGCTTCTGCAATTTCGCGGAAATGAAAAAGCTCACCAGGTTGGAAATCATCAGCGGCACGATGACGGCATAGTCGCGCGTAATTTCAAAAATCATCACGACCGAAGTCATCGGCGCCCGGATGATACCGGCGAACGCCGTGCCCATTCCAACGAGGGCATAAGCTCCCGGCGAACCCGCGTATCCCGGCAGAAAGTGCTGGGCCACCGTGCCGACAATTCCGCCCAGCATGGCGCCCATGAACAAGCTGGGCCCGAATATGCCGCCGGCGTTACCGGAAGCGTAGCTGATTGCCACTGCGAAGAGTTTCAGCACCAGCAGGAGGATCATTAACTTAAGCGCGAAGCGTCCGTTCAAGACTTCGCCGACGTGCTTGTATCCGACGCCGAGAATCTGCGGCACGAACCAGCCCATCAGCCCAATCGTTAAACCACCGGCCACCGGCTGGAACCACACAGTCTTCTTCGGAAAGCGCAGAAAGCGCGCCCGCATCCAGACTAGGAGTCGTACGAACGCCGCCGAGACGAAGCCGCCTGCGACTCCCAGTACGGCATAAATCCCGAATTCCCCGGGATGAACCAACTGATACTGCGGCACCTGGAACAACGGATCATTTCCCAGCAGCAATCGCAGCATCGCCCACGAGGTTGCGGACGCCAGCACTACCGACCCCAGCACTGGCGCATGCAAATCCCCGACAACCTCTTCAAGAGTAAACAACACCGCGGCAAGCGGTGTATTGAACGCGGCGGCGATCGCCGCAGCCGCTCCGATGGGGATCAGTGCTTTCACTTTGTCAGGCCGCAGGCCCAGCCTCCGCCCCAGGACCGATGCGATTCCGCTCCCGACCTGGACCGCCGGTCCCTCGCGTCCGAGCGGAAGCCCGCTGGCCAGCGTTGCCGAAGTGCAGAAAAACTTTCCGATTACGGTACGAAGGCTGATTCGCCCGCCGCGCGCGTACAAAGCCGCTTTTGTTTGCGGAACTCCGCTCCCTCGGGCATCGGGAAAGAAACGGTAGAGCAGGTAGCCCATGCCCAACGAACCCGCGACAGGCACGAGCAGCCGGCGCCATGCCGCTCCACCCGCGGGATACAGCCTGGCTCCAAATCGCTCCGTCACGAGAATAAATGCAACAACTACCAATCCGACGAGCGCGCCGATGAGCAGCGTGAGAGCTAGAAAAACCTGTTCCTCCCGATTCCGGAGAAACGCAGCCCACTGTTGCGACGAAGCATCCCTCCAGTTTCTCTGGTCCGGTTCTCCAGCTTCGTTCAATTCTGTCACGGGGATTTTATTCACCGCGGCTTTCCTTGGTTCGCTTGGAAGATCTTCCAGTTTGTTTCGTGCTTGGCGACGGGCGGCCGTTTTCCAGCAGCGCGCTGATGGCGGCCACCAGTGCCGCGCCGCTGGCGCGTAACTCGCCGATGCGGTCGCGCGCTACTTGTTCTAGCAATTTTTCTCCGCGAGGCAGCAGGGCCACCAGAACTCGACGGCGGTCGTCCCGGCTGCGGCTCCGGCGCACGTAGCCATGCGTCTCCAGCCGGTCGATCAACTCCACCGCGCTGTGATGCTTCAGGGCCAGCCGGTCCGCCAGCGTGCGAATGGTCGCTTCCACGCCGTCCGGAAGCCCGCGCAGCGCGAGCAGGAGCAGATACTGTTGCGGCTCGAGCCCCGCGGCGCGGGCCACCGCGTCTCCTTCGCCGACGAATTTGCGAATGCGGTAACGCAACTCCGCTAAAGCGCGATACTCGGCCGTTGTGATCTCCCCCGGCATGCCCTCAGTATATCGTAATGCGATATATGTCGCTATCTGCTGCATTCGGTAATTCCTCGGCGTAATGCGAGTGAGCTCAGCGGGGTTAGAGCGGCTTGCGGAAGGACTTCTGCGTTTTGTAATGCTCGTAGCCGTTGCGTTCGTAGAACTTGTGGGCGCGCTCGCGAATGACATTGGAACGGACGGACATACTCTTGCATCTATGTTTGCGCGCCCAGTCTTCGGCGGCGGCCAGCAATCTCGCGCCCGCCCCTAGGCTGCGCTGCCCATCGGCTACGACAAGCCCGTTGACTTCCGCGCGAATTTCGCTTTCAAGAAGCGCGTCTCGGCTCACGTGCAGCCAGCCAACCACCCCGTCTCTTGAGGAATCGGCAACAAACACGGCATTTTGCGACGCGGGCTGAATTCTCCGCAACCGCTCGCGGATCTGTGCAGCCGTCGCCGGATAACCCAGTTGGCCGGTGAGCACGGCAAGCTGCGGCGCATCGGCGCTTTTCGCGCGACGGATCTTGAGTTCTTCGTCTTGCCCTAAACGCGTCTTCTTGCTCAAGTTGTTTTCCCATGAAGCCGCTCTTGCACCGCTTCACTCTTCAATTCGCGGAGAGCGTCCGCGGCAATCCACCGGGCGGAGCGCGAGCCTTGCTCGCGAATTCTTTCCGCGGCGCGAATTGCTTCGCCGTTAAGGCGTACGCTCCGTTTCCCGATGTTTCGCAGCGCCCAGTTGACTGCTTTCTTCACGAAATTTCGTTCATCGTGCGCCTCGCGCTCAATCACGCGCAAAAATTGCACAAAACGCGCATCGCTGGCGCCCTTGTCCTTATAGCTGAGATACGCAGCCAGGGAAAAACTGGCGCGCTTCACGAACTCTTCCGGCCGCCGGCTCCACTCCGCTGTTTTTTTCCATGCGGGCTTGGCATGCGCGTAGAGATAACAGCACGCCGCGTCCACCACGTCCCAGGAATCGAAATCGCGTGCCCACCGATCCATCTCAGCCACCGTGACTTTTTCAGACTCACCAATCAGCGTTGCAAGGATTCGGGCTTCATGAATGCCTGTCGCCCAGAGTTGTTTTGCAAGCCGATGATCCTTGCCAATCTGTTTGGCGAACAGGTGCAACACCGGCGCGGAGATGCCGTGCGCTTTCGGCACATCCACGCCGAAGTAAGACATTTTTGCACGAACCTTCGGGTCCGCAAGTTCTCTGAGTTCGAGTAAAACGGCCGCCTTGGTCCATCGCGGCAACTTCTCTCGGCCGCCGCTCTGTCTAAAACGTTTTTTCGGAGTCGAGGAGGATTGTGACCGGGCCTTCATTCACCAGCTCCACGGACATCATTGTCTGAAAAACACCGGTGGCGACATTCACGCCCAAATTGTGAAGCGCCTCGCAAAATTCTTCGTAGAGTGCTTTCCCTAATTCCGGAGGCCCCGCCGAAATAAAACTTGGCCGCCGCTGCCCGCGCGCATCGCCGTAAAGCGTGAATTGCGAGACCACCAGCGCGCTTCCCTTCACATCCAGCAGCGACCGGTTCATCTTACCCTGATCGTCTTCAAAGATGCGCAGGTTCACGCACTTCTCCGCCATCGACGCCGCCACAGCGGACGTATCCTCCCGGCCGACGCCAAGCAGGATCATCAGCCCAGCGCCAATTTCGCCGATCACGCGTCCTTCCACCGTCACTTTCGCGCGGCTGACTCTCTGGAGAACCGCTCGCATGACGCCGACTTAGTTGCCGCCTGCTGCCGCCGTTTTCACCGGCTTACGCGGAAGCATCTCCGGCAACTGCGCCACGTTATACGCAAACACCGCAAGCACCTGCGCGCCCTCCGTCAAGTCGTCCCAGCGCACGCGATCGATGGTGTCTGCCTGCGAATGATGCGTCTTGTCGTAATCCGCGGGATCCTGCACGCACCAGAATCCCGGCACGCCGGCTTCATCAAACGGCACATGATCGCTTCCACCTTCCGTGCGCAGCGACGGCTCGGACAGTCCAACTTCCTTCGCGCGGCCCAGTGGATAGAGCGCATGGTCGATGGTTTCACGAGCGCCGTAGTTTCCCATCAACCCGACGGTCAACACTTTGCCCGTGCCGCTGTCATGCACCAGCACGCCGGATATTTTTCCAAGTTCCGCGGCGTGAGCCTTTACGTAGGCCTTCGAGCCATTCAGCCCCTGCTCTTCACCAGTGAACAACACAAATCGAATCGTGCGCTTCGGCTTCACGCCCAGTTTTTGCAGCGCGCGCGCCGCTGCCAACACCGCCATCGAGCCGGTGCCGTTGTCGGTCGCGCCGGTTCCCAGGTCCCAGGAGTCGAGATGCCCTCCGATGATCACTACCTCGTCCGGCTTTTCGCTGCCCGTAATTTCCGCGACCGTGTTGTAAACTTCCACAGGCTTCCCGCTGAAGCTGCTCGCGATGTTCACTTCGGCTTCCACTGCGCCCGCGTCGAGCAATCGCCACAGGAGGGTGTAGTTCTCTCGCGTGATAAACGCGGACGGGATCTTGCTAGGCGCGTAATCCCGGCTGGCAGTGCTCATGTTCAACATGCCATACGATTTTTCAGAGCCTCGCAGCACGGCGCTGACTCCTTCTTCCTCGAAAAAACTTGTTTGTGCCTGCCGGAATTTCATGTACGCCGCGAAATCAATGGGTTTACCGGCCTCCATTTTCGGCATCGCGACGGGAATCGTCTCTTCCGCCCACGGCGTTTGCAGAGGATTCCCCGGTGAAACCATTTCCGTGGGGCGACCGACGATGACGATGGCTCCTTTTAACTTGCCTTTGTACTTCTGCAAGTCCTCGGCTTTCTCAGCATCAATGCCGATCACACCGCCGCGAAGCTCGCCTTTCGTGGCTGCGGACCAGCCCGCTGTTTCCAGCGTCAGAACATGGTGAGTTGGAGAAATGATCTGGCCCGTCGCCGACCCTCGCGTCCAACTGTTGGCGATGGTCCATGGCTCCAGGTGCACGTTCGAGAGGCCAAGTTCCTTGAATCGTTCGAGGGTCCAATGACTGGCTTGGTCGAGTTGAGGTGATCCTGTAAGCCGCGGGCCGATGCGGTCCGCCAAATACTGCAAATTTGTTTTCAGCAGAGCTTGATCCGTCTTCACTTGCTCCAGAATCTTCGTATCCATTTCTGTAAGTGGATCCACCTTCGGGGCTTCCGCTTTGCCCGCATCCGTCGACGGAGTGAAGGGCAGCGGCCGCCGCGGCAGCATGCTAGGCAGTTGAGCCGTGTTGTAAGCCCACGCTGCCAGCACTTGCGCGCCCTGATTCAAATCATCCTTCCACACTTTGTCGAAGGTGTCGGACTGGCTGTGATGCGTCTTGCTGTATTCCGCGCCATCCTGAAGCGCCCAGAAACCCGGAACTCCGACGTCGTCGAAGGACAGGTGGTCTGTGCCCGACATGTGCAGCATCGTCGGCTCAAGCAATCGCAATTCCTTTAGCGGTGCCAGCACCTGGTCCACGACCTCCCGGTCCTGGTAATTGTCGTGCAACGCCAGCGTCAATACTTTTCCTGTTCCGGTATCGTGTACCAGCACGCCGGAAATTTTCTCCAGCTCAGCTTTGTGCGCTTCCACGTATTTCACCGAGCCGCACAATCCTTCTTCTTCGCCGCTGAACAAAATGAAACGGATGGTTCTCTTCGGCTTCAAGTTCAACTTCGCTAGCGCGCGCGATGCTTCCAGCACCGCCATCGAGCCCGTGCCGTTATCGGTTGAGCCGGTTCCCAGGTCCCAGGAGTCCAGATGCGCGCCAAGAATCACTACTTCATCCGGCTTCTCGGTTCCCTTGATTTCCGCGACAGTGTTATAAACCTCCACTGGCTTATCGCTGAAAGAATTCGTCATTTCGATTTCGACCTGCACTGGTCCATGCTTTTGCATGCGGTAGAGCATGCGGTAGCCTTCGCCGGTGATGAACGCCGTAGGAATTGCGCCGACGTCGAATTTCTCGCCGCCGATCCCGGTAATATTCAGCAGCGCGTGCGGCTTGTTCGAATCGCGCAGCACGACAGCCACGCCCTCCTGCTTGAAAAAGTCCGACCGCTTCTGCGCCACGGCCATCATCGCAGCAAAAGGCGACGGTGGGACCGGCTCGCCTTTCAGCGGCGGCGGCGTTTGCATCGGGCGATTCCCTTCACCGAAGAAACCGCCAGGCCGAGGCGGTGAAAGGCTTTCGGGCTCTTGCGCGATTACGATCGCGCCTTTCAGCTTGCCGCGATATTTCTCGAAATCTTCGTCCTTCTTAATGTCTACGTACACCAGCGGTCCGCGCGCCACTCCGTTCGTTCCCGGCGCCCATCCCGCCGACGCAATCGTTAACGGATGCTCGGTGGGGCTCACGATGCGCGCGTGCGCCGTTCCGCGCGCCCAGGAATGCGCGATCGTCCAGGGTTCCAGGTGCACATTGGTCAGGCCATACTCGCGGAACTTTGCCGCCGTCCATTCATTGGCTTGCTTCAGTTGCGGCGAACCCGTCAAGCGCGGCCCAATGACATCGCCAAGATACTCGCTGTTCTGCATCGCCTCGCTGTGTTCGCGCACTTCGCCCAAAATCTGCGCGTCCACGGTCGCAGTGGCACTTGCTTCATCTCCCGCGGACCACGCGGGCACCGCGCGGATTGCCCCCATTGCAAACAACGCCGCAAACACAAAAAGAACTACTCGCCGTAAGTTCATTCGCTCTCCCCTAGCCATATTCAACCAAATTTTCAGATTGAATCTATCTGCCTCGCTCAGCCAATCCGACCGTTCTAACGTCATGGCCGTACGCCCCAAGCTCGAGCTTGTCGCATAGACGTGTTCGGGCGTGCCCTTCGTTTCGTCCGATGTCTTTTCTCTGCAGTCCTCAGCGCCCTCTGCGCCTCTGCGTTATCTTTTTCTTCTCCGTTTTTTCGTGCCGCAGCAACGGCAGTGCAGCGAAACCGCGCGGCGGCGGTTGGCACTTCGGACAAAAATAGCTGCTGCGCCCAGCAACAATCGCGCGCCAAATCGGCGTCTTGCAGCGATAGCAGTTTTTCCCCTCGCGCCCGTAGGCTCGATGGTGCCGCTGATATTCCCCCGGCTGGCCTTCCGCGTCAAGAAAATCGGAAATCGAGGAGCCGCGCATTACGATTGCTTTCTGCAAAATATCCTGCAGCGCGCGGCGCAAAGTCTCCGCCTCTTTACTGCTGAGCTTGGCTCCCAACCGCGCCGGATGAATTTTCGAGCGCCAAAGGCTTTCGTCGGCGTAGATATTTCCGACACCGCGCAGCACGCTCTGGTCCAGCAGCAAAGCCTTGATCCGCGCGCGCCGTCCGCAAATTCTGTCCGCGAATTCTTTCTCGCTCACTTCCAGCGGATCGGCGCCGAAACCGGTCAGCTCTTCGGCAAGCAATGTTTTGGTCAGATAAGCGATGCGGCCAAACCGCCGCGGGTCGGTGTAGCGCAGTTCTCGCCCATCATCCAGAAGCAAACAAACATGCGTGTGTTTTTCGAGAGGCTGCGCGGCTGGAGCGGGCGCGATCTGGCCGGTCATTCCCAGATGCACGAGCAGCGAGGCCGGCACCGCGTCCCCGTTTGCGGCTGGGCGCGTTTCCCCGTAGATTGCCGATAGCCGCAGCAACATGAATTTGCCGTAACGCTCGACGGCTTCGATCTGGCGCCCCGGCAAGTGTTGTTCCAGCGCGGACGGATCGTCGATGAAATCCGTCTTTCCCAACGTAACGGACAGTATCCGTCGCCCGAGAATAGTTTGGCGCAATCCGCGCGCTACGGTTTCGACTTCTGGAAGTTCAGGCATGGGAAGAGCGACCCTTCAAAATAGCACAGCGCTAGGACCTTTGCTCTTCGTGGCGAAGTGATCTGAGACAGTCCGCACATTGTGCGCGGCCTTCGAGGAAAAAACTTCTCAGGGCAGGATCGCAAACACTCTGACAGGTCCTCCGGAGCCACCCTCCAACTTAATCGGAGCCACGACCAGAAACGCGCCCGTTTCCGGCAATTCGCTCAGATCGGCCAGATTTTCGAGGTGATACAAACCCGCTCCCAATGCCAGGTGATGCACGGCGTAGTCGTTTGATGCGCCGTAGTCAACGCTCAGCGTGTCGCACCCAAGGCCGCTCGCTCTCCGCTCGATCAAAAGCTTCGCGGCTTCCGCGGAGAAACCCGGAAAATGCATTTTGCCCTGCGCATCCTGATTGCGGTACTTCTGCACATCTGGCCACCGTGAGGCCCACCCCGTCCTTAACAACACAATCGCGCCTTCGGGAATGCGCCCGTGCCGCTTCTCCCATTCTTCAATGCGCGCAGCACTCAGCTGATAATCCGCATCCTTACTGCTTTCGATGCGGACATCCATCACCACGGCCGGCCCGAACAATTGTTTCACGGGGATTTGATCGACGGTCGTTTTCCCCGGCGGAAAATGCGCTGGCGCATCCAGGTGCGTCCCGTAATGCTCCAGCATCCAGAAGCTCCGTGTGAAGTATCCGTTCTTCTCCACGCTGGCGTTGACCTTTGCTTCGAAAAATCTCTCATCTCCCGGCCACGGCACGAGCTTGTCGCTGATCGCATAGCTCAGGTCGAGTACTCGCGTCTTCCCGGAAGGAATGCCTTCCATCGTCGAATGGTTGTGCATGTTTTGTAAGAGGAGCGTGGAAATTGCAACAAGACAAACGGTCACAATACTGGAGCGGCCAACGACAGCCATCTCTCACCTCAGTTCAAATTGCGCCAGACAGCCTTCTCTTGTGGCTTCAGGGCAGCGGAATTCCCGGCGTCGCTACGATTCCGGCCATGCGCAGGATTTCCTGATATTCCAGGTCGGTGAGCAGCGAAATAATCAACCGCACATTTTTCAGCAATTTCATTTTCTTCAGCGCCGGATTCGCGCGCATCTCCGCCAGCGACACCTGGCGAGGCAGCTTTTCGAACGCTCGCAGGTCCGCGACCAGGTTTTTTCCTTTGCGGTCATGCGGGTCCGGGTAGGGATCGCGCGTCACTTCCGCGATCGAATACAGGGTGCGCTCCGGGGCTCCATGATAGCAAAGTACCCGGTCGCCCTTGCGCACCTGCTTCAGGGCGCGGATCGCGTCAGGCTTCGACCCCGCACCGTGCCACATCTCCTTGCCCTTAACGAAGAGGGTGTCCCAGTGATAGTGGTGT
>Ga0210408_10006182_pt1 | contig 10386 bp, 1 predicted proteins | sample IncBWH4MmetaG_FD_155471 | JGI IMG/M metagenome (GOLD analysis project Ga0210408, IMG submission 155471) | Forest soil microbial communities from Barre Woods Harvard Forest LTER site, Petersham, Massachusetts, United States - Inc-BW-H-4-M | ecosystem: Environmental > Terrestrial > Soil >...
AATCACGGGAACAGTCACCTCGGCTGCGACGTCATCGCCCCTGGAAGGCGTAAGCGTCTGTCGCTACGCCATACACGAAGAATTCTTCGGCTCGTGTACGACAACCAACGCTCAGGGCGAATACACCTTCACGGGACTGGCAGCCACCGAATACAAGCTGGCCTTTTCAAGCTATAGCAGCGATTATCTAACGCAGTACTACCACGGCAAGGGTTCCCTCGCCGAAGCCGAACCGATAGCCGTGGGCGTGGGCGAAACAAAGCCCGGGATCAACGCCGCAATGCAGGTGGGTGGCGAGATCGAAGGCACGGTGACCAGTGCGGCGAGCAAACTGCCGGTGTCCGGCGCCATTGTCACGGCGTATTCATCGACCGGCAGCTATGTGGCCAACACGAGGACCAATGCCAAAGGCGAATACACGCTGCCGCGTCTGGCGACGGGGACCTACAAGGTCGGGTTCAACGCTACCGAACAGAACCTCATAGCCGAGTACTATGAACAGAAGGGCTCCCTCGGGGAAGCCACCGGTATCAGCGTGACGGTCGGAGCAACGACCACCGGCATCAATGCTGTCCTGCAAACCGGCGGGGCCATCTCCGGCAAGGTCACCAACGGGAGCACCAAAGCGCCGTTCTCTGGCGTCAACCTCGAGGTGGCGACGGCCAGCGGCGAATTCGTAGCGTCCGGCCTTACCAACGCAGCGGGCGAATACAAGGTCAGCGGACTTCGTGAAGGCGCGTACAAGGTGAGCTTCTTCGTGTCAGGATTCGAAAGCCAGTATTACAACGGCAAGAGCGGCTTCTCGGAAGCCACCGCCGTCGCCGTTACCGCGGGCGTTGTCGCTGAAGGCATCAACGCCGTCATGCAGTCGCTCGGGTCGATCTCCGGCACGGTCACGGACGGGACCACACACAAAGCCGTGGGTGGTGTCGAGGTGTGCGAGTATCAGCAGAGCAACAATCTCTTTGGCTCGTGTACCTCCACAAACGCGAGCGGCGAATACACGATCGCCGGGCTCGTAGCGGGCTCGTACGAGATCGGCTTCTATCCGGGAAGTCCGGAATACCTCCAACAGGTGTACGACGGCAAGGCATCACTAGCGGAAGCGACGGCGATCTCGGTCGCATCTGGGGCCGCAGTCTCAGGCATCGACGCGGCGCTGCAGACGCCGGGCCATGTCAAGGGCACGGTGACGAGCAAGGCGAGCAGTCTGCCGCTGGCCGGGATCGAGGTGTGCGCCGAGCCGACGACTGGCAGCGTGTCCGGCAACTGCACCACGACGGCCGTCAATGGCACGTATGACGTCGCCGATCTGCAGACCGCCAACTACCGCGTGGAATTCTTCCCGCCGGAAGGCAACAACTACCTGCGGCAGTTCTACAACGACAAGGGCAAGCAATCGGAAGCCAATCCGGTGGCCGTTGTCGCGGGAGCCGCGACCGAAGGTATCAACGCCGCCCTCGTCGAAGGCGGTGAGATTCACGGGACGATCAAGACGGTTATCACGAAAGCCCCACTGGCCCATGCCGGGGCCTGCGCCTACTCGTCAGAAGTCGAAACCTACCAATGCGGCTACACCAATAGCAGCGGCGAATACACCATCGCCAGCCTGGCGGCCGCGAAATACGTCGTCTACTTCTTCCCGACCGAAGGCGAATACTCGATCCAGTACTACAACGGCGTGGCAAGCGAATCCGAAGCCACGAAAGTGACCGTCACGACTGGCGCTACGACTACCAACATTGACGGCCAGCTTCACGCCGCCGGACGCATCAGCGGCATCGTCACGAGCGCCGCAACGTCCAAACCGCTGGCTGGCATCGAAGCCTGCGCCTACACGGGCGCCGAAGTGCTCCAGAGCTGTACGACCACTGGAGCTAGCGGCGAATACGTCTTGATCGGGCTCACTGCTGGCAAACACAAGGTCGAGTTCCGCACGAGCTCCCAGAGCTACGAAACCCAGTGGTACAAAGGCAAGCTGCTCAGCAGCGAAGCCATCCTCGTCGAAGTTGGCGAAGAAGCGACGACCGGCGAAATCAACGCGGCGATGATTGAACTGGGCGAAATTGCGGGGCGGGTCACGACCGAAGGTGGCGTCACCGGCATCTCTGGTATTCAGGTCTGCGCTGACGGCGTGAGCAACTTCCTGGTGGGCCACTGCACGAACACGGCGGCTAACGGCGAATACACGCTCGCCAAACTGCCGGGCGGGACCTATAAGGTGAGCTTCTACGCACCGCCCGGCCTGAACTACATCCAGCAGTACTACCACGAAAAGAGCGGCTACTCAGAAGCCGAAACGGTGACCGTCTCGCCGGGCATGGCGACAGGGAGCATCAACGCGGCGATGCACGTCGGCGGCGAGATCACGGGCAAGGTCGTCGCTGCGAAGACCACCACCGGCATCGCCGGGATCGAAGTCTGCCCGTATCTGGTCAGCACCGGGGGCACGGCGGTCGGGTGCGCCATGACCAACGCGACCAGCGAATACACCATCGAAAAACTGCCGACCGGCGAATACAAGGTTGGCTTCGCTGATCCGTACAACAGCTCACTGAACTATATTCGGCAGTACTACAGCGGACACGCCCACCCGTCCGAAGCTCTGCCGCTATCCGTGACGGCAGGAGCCACGACAGGCGGTATCAACGCGGCACTGGAAGCTGGTGGCGAAGTTTCGGGCAAGGTCACGCGCATCGGCACGAAAGCACCGATCCAAGGGATTACCGTCTGCCCGCTGTCGCACGAAGGGTTCGAAGAGCCGGGGCCCTGCGTGCTGACCAACACCAACGGCGAATACACGCTCCGCGGGCTTCCGGCGGGCCTCGTCGACGTGGAGTTCGTCTCATACCTCAACGAATACGTCACCCAGTACTACAAGGAATCGTCCGAGGTAGACTTCGCGACGGCCGTGCCAGTGGAAGTCCTGCACGTCACGACGAATATAAACGCCAGGCTGAAAAGTACCCACCCCATCGTGCCGGAACTCGTGTCGCCGCCGACGATCAGCGGTACCGCCCAACAGAGTGCACCGCTGACCGAGCACCACGGCGGCTGGATGAACGAACCGACCGAATATCGCTACCAGTGGTTGAGCTGCAACAGTCTCGGCCTGAGCTGCCTGCCGATCGCGCATGCCGAAAACCAGGTCTACACGCCGGTCGCGCAGGACGTCGGAGCCCGGCTCGAGGTCCAGGAGATCGCCATCAATCTCGAAGGCGAAAGCCAGCCCGCGCTGTCCGAACCGACGGCTGTGGTGGTCCCGGCTAAGCCCGTCAACCTAACGCCGCCGTCGATCACAGGGTCTGCACGCTCGGGGCAAACGCTGAGTGAGACCCATGGCTCATGGTCCAACGAACCGACGAGCTACACCTACCAGTGGGAGCGCTGCGACAAGAGCGGCGAAAACTGCATCTTCCCAGCAAGCTCCACCGAACAGACGTACAAACTGGGCAGTGCCGACGTCGGCCACGACATCCGCGTCATCGAGACGGCCATCAATGCTGGCGGCGAAAGTGGACCGGCAGTCTCGTCGCAGTCGGCGGTCGTCGTGCCGGAAGTGCCGGCCAGCGTATCGCCGCCATCGATCGCCGGCTCAGCCGCCCAAGGCATGGAACTGAGCGAGTCGCACGGGACCTGGACCAACGAACCGACGAGTTACAGCTATCAGTGGGAACGCTGCAGCAGCGCGGGCACCGAATGCGTGGCAATCGCGCAAGCCACGAACTCGTCTTACAGACTCACGCAGGCCGATGTCGGCCACAAGCTGGTCGTCGCCGAGACGGCCAGCAACGCTGGCGGGGCCAGCAAACCGGCAGTGTCGGGGCCAACGGCTCTGGTAGTCGCTGCCGCACCCGTCGATACATCGCCGCCGACCATTACGGGCTTCGCTCGGGAGGGGGCGACGCTCAGCGGTGTCCACGGCTCGTGGACCAACGAACCGACGAGCTACAGCTATCAATGGCTGCGCTGCACCAGCGCCGGCAAGGAATGCAAGCCGATCTTCGGAGCGACCGAACAGAGCTACACGCTCGAAGAAGCCGATGTTGGCCACGAGCTCGTCGTCGAAGAGGTCGCTGCCAACGAAGCGGGCCCGGGCGCCGGAGCATTCTCGACCCAGACAGTCGTGGTGGTGGCGGCCGCGCCGGTCAGCACGTCGCCGCCGACGATCTCCGGAACACCGCTCCAAGGCGAAACGCTGAAAGAGTCCCATGGAACCTGGACGAACAGCCCAACGAGCTACGACGTCCAATGGCAGCGATGCGACAGCGCCGGCGAAAATTGCGCCACGGTCACCGGAAGTTCTGAAGATACCGAATACCTGCTGACCGCTGAAGATCTCGGTCACACCATCCGGGCTGTCGAGACAGCCAGCAATACCGGCGGACCGGGCAACCCGACGCGTTCAGCACCGACAGCTAGAGTCGTCGCGGCGGTACCCGACAACACCGTTCCACCGACGATCTCCGGCCATACCGTCCAGAACGAAACTCTGACCGAGGTCCACGGCGCTTGGACCAACGAACCATCGAGCTACGAATACCAGTGGGAACGCTGCTCGGCCGGCGGCACCGAATGTGCGCCAATCGGCGGGGCGAGCGCACCCACCTACGTCCTTACCTCGGCTGACGTCGGCCACAAGCTGGTCGTGGTGGAGACCGCCAACAATGCCGGCGGCGCGAGCAAACCGCAGGCCTCCGCGGCGACGGCCATCATCGGCCCGCCGGTACCCGTCAACACAACCCCGCCGAAGATCTCAGGTACGGCCAGCGTTGGCTCAACCCTCACCGAGGAACACGGCGGCTGGACCAACAGCCCCACGAGCTACAGCTATCAGTGGGAACGCTGCAACTCCGTCGGCTTCGGCTGCCAGCCGATCAAAGGCGCGAGCCGTCAGACGTATGTCCCCGAAGCGGCCGATCTCGGATTCACGCTCGTCGTACAGGAGATCGCTGGCAACATCACAGGGCCAAGCAGCCCGGCAGTATCAAGCCCCGTCGGGCCCGTCACGCTCCCACCACCGGTCAACACAACGCCGCCAACGATCACCGGATCGTCCGAAAGTGGCCAAACGCTGCTCGTGACCCACGGCGGCTGGACCAACAACCCGACCGAATACCGCGAGCAGTGGCTGCGCTGCGACGCGGGCGGAGGCAGCTGCACCCCGATCCACGACGCCATCAACCCGACGTACGCGTCGGCTGCGGCCGACATCGGTCACACGCTCCGGGTTCAGGAGACCGCCAGCGATGCCGGCGGCCCAGGCGAACCGGCTAACTCGCAGCCGACCTCGCTCATCTCGGCGGCGCCGCTGCATGCCAACGCTGGGGAAGACATCGAAACCACAACGGGAACGGCCGTCACACTCGACGGCAGCGGCAGCACCCCGGCCAACGAAATCAACGGCTACCACTGGGACTACGGTGATGGCAGCAGCGGCGAAGGCGAGATCACCGATCACGGCTATGCATCGCCTGGGAAATACACCGCGACCCTGACTGTCGAACGAGGCAGCGAAACCAGCAAACAGGCGATCGTGGTAACGGTCATCGCGCCGCCCGAACACCAGGTGACCGTCACGGCGCTTGACGAAGGCAAACATCCGCTGGAAGGCGTCGAGGTACTGTATAACGGGCCTGGTGGAGGGGGAATCCCAGCAACGACTAACGCCGCCGGGCAGGCCAAACTGGCCAATCTGCCGGATGGTACCGACGGCGTGGATCTCTACAAGGAAGGCTACAAGCCGACCGTTGGCCAAGTGAGCGTTTCCGGGGGCGGGGGCGAAGCGACGGTCACGCTTAGCAGTGGGCCGGTTGGTGAAGCGCACCTCAAAGCGCACCCAATGACGCTCAAAGAAATCGAAGAAGCAGGGATCAACGTCAACGAACCCGGTAATCAGAACGTCTACTCGTTCGAAATAGACCTCAAGTTCGGTCCCCTGACATGTCACGTCAACAGCGCCGGCGAATTCGTTGGCCTCGAAAGCTGCAGCGGCGGCGGCGGCGGAGGCTTTACGTGGTCGGCGACCGGAGGCTACGGCGGAGGCATCGGGATCTCTGGTGAGAGCATCAAAGGCCACCCCATCATTCAAACACTCATTCTCCACGGCAACGTGACCGTACTCAAGCAGTTCTTCTCGGTCAGCATGATCGTCAACAACCTCTCGCCTGAGCCATTCAAGTTCACACACGGTCAAGCCACCCTGACGGTGCCGGACGGCATGAGCCTCGCGCCGACACCGACGCCGCAAAACCAGACCCAGACCGTGGCAGACATTCCCGGCGACGGCAGCGCCGAAGCAAACTGGATCCTGCGCGGCGACACGCCGGGCGAATACTACCTATCAGCCAGCTACCACGGACAGCTCGAACCCTTTGAAGCTCCCGTCGAACTCCAGGCCGCCACGAACCAGCCGCTCAAGGTATGGGGAGCCGAAGCCCTCGGCTTCCATGTCCAGGCCGACTCGGGCTCTCTCCACGAAGGCGTCCCCTATCACGTCAAGATCGGGATCGTCAACAAGGCCAACATCCCCCTCTACAACGTCGCGATCGACGTCAACGGATCGCTCGGCGAACACTTCATCTACCAGCCTGACCAGCAGTTCGCAGCCAGCGTCAGCGAACTCAAGCCCGGCGAAATCGTGTACGCACCACAAGACATCCTGGTACCCGACGGCAACAGCGGCACGTTTGAACCAGAGAAGTCCAGCGCACGGTTCGTCGGGGAAACTGTCCACCCTGGCCAGGGCATCGAAGCCGTCAAACCGCCTCCTCTTCACAAGATCGCGGCACCGGCGACGACCCCCGGCTATGTGCACCTCGAATGGGAAGCCACGCCAGGGGCCACCGGATATGAGGTCTTCGCGACGCCTAACCTCGACACGCCCTTCGCCGAAGAACCGAACGAAGTGCTGACATCGCCGCTGTCGAAGACCCCAGTCAAGGTCTTGCCCGCGAACGCGACGACCGCCTACGTGCCGAGCTCCGGTAAGCCTCTCTTCTACGCGGTCACGAGCATCGTCGGTGGAGGCGCCTACCTCGACCACACCGTCATCAAGGCGGAAGCGGCAGCGGAAGAAACCAAACAGCGCCCCTTCGAGGTCACCTTCGGTAAGCACAGCTTCACATCCGCATTGCCAACGGCCGCAGTCGCTACCTACACGTGGAAGCCTGGGTCCAAGACGGTGGACTGGTGGAAGACTGCGCGTTCGGGTACCAAACTGGGGGCGAGGCTAGAAGAACAAGCGCCTCTTTCATTCGGCGCCGCCACGCTGGCGCCGCGGACGATCAATGTCAACACAAGCCCGTCGTCTGGGGCTCAAACGATTGATGGTTTTGGCGGTGCCCTCACCAACTCATCGGCGTACCTTATCGAGCACTCACCCCAAAAGAGCACGATCCTGTCGGATCTTTACAGTCCGGCGGGCGCGGACTTCAACTTGGTGCGCCTGCCCCTCGGCGCGTCCGACTTCGTCGCCCGCCCGTTCCCGAAGGAAGGCTGCTCACCGCTGTGGCCGGAATGCTACGAGCCGAACCCCCTCTGCTTCACCAGCAAGCTCACCGGCGAACTGCAGGAAGGCGAATGCTTCGGCTCCTACGCGGACAAGAAAGGACCGGAACAAGACCCACTCGAACACTTCTCAATCGCCAACGACGAACGAGACACCATCCCAGTCCTCGATGCAGCCAAAGCGGACGCTCCCAACCTCAAGATCCTTGCCACCCCATGGAGCGCGCCAGGCTGGATGAAGGTTTCGAGCCAGTACCTCAGCAACTGCAAGAGCCGCGCAGGCTTCCTAAGCCGGAACTCCGAGGTCATCGACGCTCACTACCTCGCCCTGGCAGCCAAGCGGTACGAAGAAAAAGGCTTGCCGTTCTCGATTCTCTCGATTCAGAACGAGCCGCAAGCATGCAACGCGCACTACCCAACGATGGAGCTGGAACCGAAGGAAGAGGCCGGCGTAGCCAACTCGCTGTACTCGCAACTTCGCAGCAGGACCATCGGGGTCACACGCCCGCCGAAACTGCTCGGTTGGGATCACAACTGGGTCGAATGCAAAAAGAAGGGACCGGCAAAATATCCTGCCGAACTCCTAAAACTCGCCCCGAAGAGCATCGCCTTGATCGGCTACCACTCGTACTGCGGCGGGCTGCCGTACAAACCCTCGTTCCCGACCAGCGCCGGCTTCTATGTGACAGAGAGCACCGGCTTCTACGAAAAGCAAGAACTGAAAGAACAAGCAGAACATCAACATCTGGAAGGCGACTCGGGCGCCAACCTCAACTACGAGGTGCAGCACGAGCTCATAGACCCGATCCGCGATGGTGCCAAGGCTTCCCTGTACTGGAATCTGGCGCTCGATGAAGGATGCGGGCCGCAGTTCGGCGGGGGCGAGATATGCAAGAAAGCTCTCCCTGGTGGCTGCGGAAATTGCCGCCCCGCAATCACCCTCAACGACGAACGCGGGACCGTTACGCTCAATGAAGACTATTATTACTGGGCGCAATTCTCAAAGTTCGTCCGGCCGGAGGCACGGTATCTAGGCTCGACGCCGTCGGCAGGCTCGCTGGACTCCGCAGCATTCAAAAACCCCGACGGCTCCATCGTCGTAGTGGTGCTCAATAAATGAGAGGCCCAGCGAAGGGCCCATCGCGGCGACCTGTTTCGCGGCGTGCGCTGCTGGCCTGGCCCACATCAGATCAGCGTCAACGCGAAGGCGCTGGGCGTCATCATGGGGCACTCGACCATAGCCATGACGTTCGACCCCTACCGCCACGTGTGATGCCCGGCGAGCGTCAGGCTCGCTCGAGTATCCAGACCGTGAGCGACTCGTTGCCCCAACCGATCTCGGGGAACGATCGCACGAAGTACCTGCGTCCAGCGATCGTGACCTGCCCTGACATGGGCAGGCGGACGCGAGCGGCAGCCCCCAACGATGACCGTACGTGCCCACTCGCGCCGCGGACCACGACCTCGGCGTGGGTGAGCCTGTGCACGAGCTTCACGAAGCCGGTCACGTCCTGGATCGACACCAGGAGCGTACCCAGAAGGCGGCCATGCAAGTGCAGGACGCGTCTCCCCGGCGCGACGACGAACACCCCGTCGCTGTTGACTGTCGCATTGACGAGCACCCGCGATCCGTGGATCACGCTGATGCGTGTCACGTGGGCGAGGTGGTTGATCGGACTTCTCAGCTGGGCGTCCGCCTCGGCCTGAGCGCCGGCCAGGTCGCCCCTGCTCAGGGCGTCCAACAGGATGCCGTCGCGGGCTATGCGCCCGAGCTCCTGGCGGAGCTTCGGCCCCTTGGTCTCACCGTAGTAGGTCCCCTTCGCGACATCGACTATCCCATCGATGTGGCTCCGCGGAGGACGTGGCCTCGGCACCGTCGCGTGCGCCGGGGTGGCCAACAACGACGAGGGCGTCTGGGCTGACGTATGAGCCGACCGGGTCACGGACGATGCCGATGGCGGGGCCGAGGACAGCGCGGAAGGTGTCGAACCGCAGGCGGCGAGTGTGATCGCGAGGGCGGATAGCGTGAGGAGTGTCGAGGGGGCGCGCTTGCACCTGGAGCGGCTGGCTTGCTTCGCCACCTGCTCCCGATAGCTGGCCGCAACTGTCGTACGGCTCATGGTCTCGTCTGTCACCGCCATACGATTAGGTTACGCGCGTGTTTATGAGTCTTGTGCAAGCAAAAATGAGAAGGCTCACACAGACGCCCCGGACGCCCACCGCATAGAACTCACTGAGTTTTGCGTGCTCGGATTTGAGCTCCCGAAGCCGGCTACGCGGCGGCCTGCTCGGACCAGTCGCGGTAGAGCGCGTGGTAGCGGCCCTCGGCGGCGATCAGCTCCTCGTGGGTGCCCTGCTCGACGATGCGGCCGTGCTCGAGCACGACGATCTGCCCGGCGCGGCGGATCGTGGAGAGGCGGTGGGCGATTACGATCGCGGTGCGCCCGGCGAGCAGGCGGCGCAGACCGTCCTCGATGCGGCCCTCGGTGTGGAGGTCAACGTTGGAGGTGGCCTCGTCGAGGATCAGGATGCGGGGGTCGGCGATCAGGGCGCGGGCGAAGGCCACCAGCTGGCGCTGGCCCGCGGAGAGCTGGGCCCCGCGCTCGCCGACCTCGGTGTCGTAGCCCTTGGGGAGCTCGGAGATGAAGGTATCCGCGCCCACCGCCGCGGCGGCCTGCTCGATCTGGCGCTGATCGGCGGTGGGGTTGCCGAAGGCGATGTTCTCGGCGATGCTCCCCGAGAAGAGGAACGCCTCCTGGGGCACGATCCCCATCTGCGAGCGCAGCGACTCGGCCGTCACCGAACGCAAGTCGTGCCCGTCGACCAGCACCGCGCCGTCCGACGGGTCGTAGAAGCGCGCCACCAGCTTGGCGAACG
>Ga0210408_10006183_pt1 | contig 10385 bp, 6 predicted proteins | sample IncBWH4MmetaG_FD_155471 | JGI IMG/M metagenome (GOLD analysis project Ga0210408, IMG submission 155471) | Forest soil microbial communities from Barre Woods Harvard Forest LTER site, Petersham, Massachusetts, United States - Inc-BW-H-4-M | ecosystem: Environmental > Terrestrial > Soil >...
GAGCGCCGTCCCGAGATCTCGTGCACGGAGATGCATGATCACGTCCCACTCAAAAGTTGTACCGCACCTCGAACGTGACCCAACGTGGCGGGGCGAGGCTGCGTTCCGAATATCCCCCACTCGACACAACGTCGAACCGGTCGACAATGATGGCCTTATCACCCACGTTCTTGACCGACAGGATGGAGTTCCATTTCCCGTTCGGGCTGGTATAGCCAGCGCTCAGATTACCTTGGACATAACTCGGCCCGAGGAGCTCCGGCTGGTTGACCGAGCCGTAGTAGCGTGAGCCGACGTACACCAAGGTCCCTTCGGCGAAGACGGTACCGAATGGCTCGCGCCATTCCTTGCGCAGGTTAGCCGTCGCCGCAAGATTCGGCGAAAGGGGCTGCACCTGGTCCGCGAGGGTTCCATCCGGCAATGATACGTCCATCACCTTGGTGTGAAGGTAAGCGACGCCGACATCCGCGGTGAGAGTCGGCGTCAGCAACATGGAGGCGGTCAGCTCGGCGCCGTAATCGCGCGCCGGGGCGTTGAACAGAATGCTCGTGAAATGTACGAACTCGAATGCCTGGTAGTTTTGATAGTGATAGTAGAACACATCGCCATTCAGTCTCAGGCGATGATCGAACAGCTCTGACTTGAAGCCGACTTCCGTGTCCGTCAGTATTTCGGGTTTCACGTAAATAGAAGCGAACGTAATTCCAGGCGCAGGGTAAGTCGTCGCCGAAAACGCTGCGCCTTTGGTGCCACGGCGAATCCCGCCATAAAACATCAGATCGGGAGATGCCTGATACTTGAGCTGCAGGTTACCCGACCATTCGGTATCGCTGACGTCCCCCTGCACGAACTCGCTGGTGGGGACAAGGCCATAAGTGGTGCACAGAGCCGGACTGGCGATCGTGCAGAATGCGGTAAGGTCGATCCCCTTTTTGTCCCTCTCTACGCGCCCGCCCAGGGTGATGCTCCACAGGTGGCTGAGTGCGTAGTCGACCTGACCGTACAAGGCATACGTTTTAACGTTCTGAGTGTATTGAGTGCCCGTAAGAAGAATAGGATTCAGGATATCGATATAGACGCTGTCGTTGTCGTAATTGCCGTGGATGTTGAGATAATAGAGTCCGGCGACCCATTGCGTCGACTGGGTCTGACCGTTCAATTGGAACTCTTGCGAGACCTGATAGGCATCGGCGTCATTCCGGTATCCGACTATCGCGATAGGGTCATCGCTGTCGTCCTCGAGGTAGTGCTTACCATAACCGACGTAGTTCGTGATTGATTCGAGCTTTCCCCACGACATTTCATGGGTGAACGTGTTGGTGACGCCCCAGATTGAACGAGCAAAGTTTCCCGGGCGCGGGTTCTCGATCTGAAATGGATCATTGCTCGCCGGCCGATAACCCTGGCAGTTGGTCGCTCCGGCCGAGACGGTATACCCGAGACTCGCGCAATAGTTCACGAACAGTGTGCCGCTGTTGTCCTCGGCCAGGCCGTGATTTGCCGGATTCGGAGCCGCCGGAGACGGGAGATACGTTCCGGCAGCGATGGGGAAGGATCGGGAGATGAAACCTTGCAGCAGATTCTGCGTGCTGTCACTGAACTTGTACAGCAGCTGCAAGCGCCCGGTCGCCGTGTTGTCGGCTCCGAGTGAAGGACCGAGAGTGTTGTGCCACCAGGGAGAGTTCTTGTCGTAGAGGAACGAGAAGCGCGCATCCAGATTATCGCTCACTGGCCCGCCTATTGCGCCCTCGGTAGTGAACTGGCCGTAGCTGCCGATCGCTTGCCGCAAATACCCGTCGAAATTGTCGGTGGGCTTGTTGGTTGTGATCTGCACCACCCCGCCGTTTGCGTTGCGCCCGAACAGGGTGCCCTGCGGGCCGCGCAGTATGGAAAGTTGCTGCAGATCGTACAGCCCGAGTTGGGCGGCTCCCTGGAAGCTGACGTAGGCGCCGTCGATGTAGAGTGCAACCGGCGACTCCTGGTGCTCGGCAAAGTCCAACTGCCCGATGCCGCGTATGTAGATAGCCATCGCGTTCGCGGCCGTCCCGAATTGAGTGATCAGCACACCGGGGCTCGCTGCCGCCAGGTCGTCGGTGCTCAACACGCCGCGGGTGGCAAGCTGATCTCCGGACAGAGCGGTGATGGCGATGGGCACTTGCTGGAGGTTCTCGGACCGCTTCTCGGCCGTGACCAGTATTTCCTGGAGTTCGCTGGCTTCGGCCTTCCCGCCGGAAGCGGGCGTGGGCGGGCCCACGGCGTCGTCGGCGAGCGCCGGCGCCGGGCGCAACGCCAGTATCAGCAACGCGGTCAGTACGAGCGTCGAGATCTTCCCTGAGATCGATGTCGGCCTTCCGTGGTCGGCTTCGCGTGCAGTCGAGTTGATCATGGTTGTTCCCCGACAAGAAGCGAATGCGCACCGCGCACACTGCCTGCTGCCGTCCCCGCCCCAGCAGGCACCCCGTTATTGCGTCACCGATAAACGATCCGGAACCTACCCTGTCTATTGCATGTCAGTGAATATTTTTGCACACGAATACCACGTCGGATGAACCAAGGTCAACACGAAGGTGTTGCTCGCGCGAGACAGGAAATCACCCGGCGCTCGTGCGCAGCCCGATTGCGCCACAGCAATGCGACGACGCGTTGAAGCAACCCGCCATGATGATGGTCACTCACCCCACGGCCATGCGTTTCTTCTTCTGCGGGTCATCGAACGGCAACGTGTGCGCCGTCGCCGGGCCTTTGACGTTCTTGCCGCGGATCTCGAGCCGCGTGCCGTGCACGGCGACCGGCAGGTCGAGTCGCGCCAGCGCCATCGACTTCCTGGTGAGCGTCGAGTACATCGCACAGGTCACGACGCCCACCTTCCGGTCGCCCGTATACACCGGGTCGCCCATATCCGCGGGCACGTTGCCCTCGACAAGCAGACCGAAGATGCGGAAACGCTCCTTGCCCTTGAGCCGATAGTGCTGATCGGCGCCGCGGAAGTCGGTCTTGCCGGGGCTCACCGTGAAATCGAGCCCGAGCTCCCACAGCGTGTCACCCGGCGGATCCTTGTCGAAGGGATACATCTGCGACATGTCGTACGGGAAGAAGAGCAGGTAGCTCTCGACGCGCAGCATGTCGAGCGTTGCGAATTGGGTCGGGACGATGCCGAGGCTCTTGCCCTCCGCGAGCACCGTATCCCAGATGAGGCCGGCGTCCTCGCCCTTGCAGAAGATCTCGTAGCCGCGCTCGCCGGTATAGCCCGTGCGCGACAGCAGCACCGGCCGCCCGAACAGCTGGGCCGTCATGTGGTGGAAGTAATTGAGATTGCGAATGCCGGGCACGTACTCGGCGAGAAACTCCACCGCCAACGGACCCTGGAACGAGAGGTCATGCAGATCGTCATCGAACACCAGCGTGGCATTGCGGCCGACGACTGCGGCGGTGAGCGTCTCGTGCCCGGCGCCGCTGCCGTGAACCACCATCCAGGTGTTCGGTCCGGTGCGGTAGAGGATGCAGTCCTCGATGAAGTGGCCGGCCTCGTTCAGCATGCAGGCGTAGGCGCACTTTCCCGGGTAGATCTTGGTAACGTCGCGCGTCGTGGCCTGGTGCAGGATGGCGGCGGCGTGGGGACCTGTGAGGTAGAGCTTCTTCAGCCCCGACACGTCCATCAGCCCCGCCTTGGTCCGGATGGCGACATGATCGCGCGCCATGTCGTGGGCATAGGTCCACGCGGTGCCCATGCCGTTCCAATCCTCGAGCTTCGAGCCGAGCGCGCGATGACGATCAGCGAGAACCGATGTGCGCCAACTCAATGCCATATGTCTCTCCTGACTGTTGCTTTGCCGGGTAGCGGTCAGCTGCGGATTTGCGCGCGCAGCGCCGCAGCGAACTCGAAGATGTCCGCCACCACGCCGTAGGTCGCGACGCTGAAGATCGAGGCGCTGGCGTCCGCGTTCACCGCCACGATGGTGGCGACGTGCTTCATCCCGGCGAGATGCTGGATCGCCCCGGAGATCCCCATCGCCACATAGAGCTTGCAGGCGCTGGCGGTCTTGCCCGACTGGCCGATCTGGCGGCTCTTCGGCAGCCAGCCGGCGTCCGCGATCGGCCGCGAGCATCCGAGCGCCGCGCCGATCGTCTCTGCGAGCTCGCGGAATTGCTCGACGTTCGCCTGCTCGCCGACGCCGCGCCCGATCGAGAGAATGAACTCGGCGGCGGACATGTCGATGTCATCGCCGGCGCTCACCTCGATGTACTCCCGGCCGGTCAGCCGCGCAGGCGCTGCCGGGGCCGCGAAGGCACTCACGGCCGGCGTCGCCCGGCCCTCCGGCGGCTTGAACACGTTCGCGCGCAGGGCGAGCAGCACCACTTCCTTGCCGGGGAAGTCGACTTCGATACTGACCTTCTGGCCGTAGCCGCCACGCGTGGCGAGGAGCGCGTCGCCCTCGAAGGCGATGCGAAACACGTCGGTGGCGAAACCGTAGTTGCCCTTGACCGCAAGGGCCGCGGCATAGCCGAAGGAGTCGATGCTGTGCGGCACGAGCACGAGCGCTGGCCGGCGCGCCTCGATGAGCGCGCCGAGCGCGGTCTCGAGGGCATCGGGATCGAAATCCCGCGTCGCCAGCTGCACGGTGACGATCTCGTCGACTCCGGGGACGCTCACGGCGGGGACGAACCGTTGCGGCTCGTCCGCGAGCAGCGCCACGGCGACGCGCTCGCCCGGGCGGCGCACCGACTGCGCCGCGGTCACCATCTCGAGCGTCGCCGGCCGCAGCTCCCCACGTCGCTGCTCGGCGATGACCAGTACGCCGCTCATGCCGCACCTCCCGCGCGCTCGCGGATGAGTTGCGCGACGCGCGCCGCCTGCTCCTCGACGCTGCCTTCGATCATCTGCGCACGCCCCTTTTCCGGCACGTACATGCGCCGCACGCGCGATGCCGAGCCGGCCTCCCCGACCTCGCCCGCGGGCATCTGCAGATCCGCCGGCGTCAGCACCTCGATGGGCTTGGCCGCCGCCTGCTTGATGCTGCGGAGCGACGCGTAGCGCGGCGTGTTGATGCCGAGCTGAATGGTGAGCACGGCTGGACATTCGATCTGCATCTCGTGCAGTACACCGCCCTCGAGCTCGCGGCGCAGCACGGCGCTGCCCGATCCGGGCGTGTAGTCGAGTTTCGTGATCACCGCCGCATGCGGCCAGTCGAGGAGTGCCGCGACCGCGATCCCGGTGGAAGCGAAGGCGTGATCGGCCGCCTGGGCGCCGGCCAGCAGTAGCTGCGGCTCCTCCCGGCGTGCCACCGCGGCGATGACGCGGGCGATGGCGATGGAATCCGCGCCCGCGAGGGTCTCGTCCCACACCCGGATGGCGCGATCGGCGCCCTTGGCCAGACACTTGCGCAGCGCCTCGTCCGCCTCCTCGGGACCGACGCACACCGCCACCACCTCGACGGGCGTGCCGGCGACTTCCTTCATCTTCACCGCCTCTTCCAGCGAGAAATCGTCCCACTCGTTGAGATCGCGCACCAGAAAATCGGTCTCCACGTCCTTGCCGTCGGCGCGTATCTCGAAATCCTCATCGAGCGCGGCCACCTGCTTCACCGCCACCAGCACCTTCATTGCTTCATCCTCGTCATGCCGCCACTCCCGAAGAAGCTTCCGCGGGCCGCTGCTCGAGCGCTTCCTGCACCAGCTCGATGAGCTCGCGCACGACGAAGCGTCCCTCGTGGCCCGTCGCCTTGAGCGCATCCTCGAACATCGTCAGGTCCTTCGGACAGCTCACCACGAACACCTGGAGTCCGGGGATGGCCGCCGCCTCGCGCATGCGGTTGTGTGCCGGCCGGTCGGCGCCGACCGGATCCGGCATCCAGATCCGCCCGCCGCCCGCGCCACAGCAGAAGGAGTTCGAGCGGCAGCGTCCCATCTCGATCAGCTCGCAGCCGATGAGGCGCAGGATCTCGCGCGGCGCGTCGTAGCCCTTGTTGAAGCGTCCGAGGTGACAGGGATCGTGGAAGGTCGCGCGCAGGCCGAGCCTGCGGGCGACCTTCACCCGGCCCTCCTGCAGCAGGCGCAGCAGCAGCGTCGTGTAGTGCTCGATCTGAAAGCTGCCGCCGAAGTCGGGGTACTCGTTGCGAATGGTGTTGTACGAATGCGGATCGGTCGTGACGATCGTCTTGAAGGAGGCGGCAGACAGCGCCTCGATGTTGGCGCTCGCCAGCACCTCGTACAGCCCCTCCTCGCCCACCCGCCGCACGTCGTTGCCGGCGTTCGCTTCGCCTTCGTAGAGAATCCCGAAATCGACGCCGGCCGCGTGCAGCAGCTGCGCCAGCCCCTGCGTCACCTTCTGGTTGCGCGGGTCGAAGGAAGCGTAGTCGCCCACGAACCACAGGACCTCCACTGGTTCCTTGCGTGCATCCTTCACCGCGAACGGCAGCCCGCGGGTCCAGGCGGCGCGCTTGCGCTTGCTCTCGCCGAAGGAGTTGCCGGTCTTGTGGATCGTCTGCAGCGTCCTCTTCAGCTGCGGATCCATCTGCCCCTCCTCCACCAGCTTGCGGCGCAGCTGCACGATGATCGGCACGTGCTCGATGGCCACCGGACACACCTCGACGCAGGCCATGCAGGTGCGGCAGGACCAGAGCGTCTCCATCATGATCTGACCCGGACCCTTGCCGTGCACGTCGAGCTCGGCCTGTGGAGGCAGCGTGCGCGCTTCCAGCGTGCGGTTGGCGAACTCGCGCAGCGACAGGATGACATCGCGGGGCGAGAGCGGCGCTCCCACGGCCTGCGCCGGGCAGGCCTCGTGGCAGCGGCCGCACTTGGTGCAGGCATCGAGGGCGAGCAGCTGCTTCCACGTGAAGTCGGTGATGTACTGCGCTCCGACACGCTGCTGCTCCGTCGGCACCTTCGGCAGCCGTTGCGCGGCGAGCGGATCGCGCAGCATGAGCGAACCCGTGGCGGTGAAGATGTGCTTGACCTTGGTGAAAGGGATGAGCGCGATGAAGGCGAGCGCGAGCACGCCGTGAAACCACCAGAGCCCCTGGCGCCAGGCGGCGCCCGCGGCCGCGCTCATGCCCGCCGCCCGCATCCCTTCCGCGAGCACCCCCCCGACCGGTGACCACCAGCGCGCCTGCCAGACATCGGGGCGCCCCTGAAGCCACACGAGGCGCACGGCTTCGAGGAAATATCCGGTGATGGCGATCACCAGCAGCGTCCACAGGAAGGCCCAGTCTTCGCGCCGGTAGCCGCTGCGGTCGTAGTCGAGATCTCCCGGCTTACGGTCGGGGCGTGAGTAGTCGAGCTTGGGGGGCTTCAGCCACCCGCGCCGATACATCATGTAGAGCAGTCCGCCGCCGAGCAGCACGCCCGCCACATCGAGCACCAGCGAGAACCAGAGATAGAACGCGCCGTGCCAGAAGTGCACGCCGAGGATCGGACCCACGATGTCGTAATCCAGCGTGATGGTGGCGGTGCCGAGGAAGAGCAGGACGAAGCCATAGAAGATCAGGCGGTGAGCCGCACCCGCGGGCCGGTCGCGGCGTGCTATGGTGCGATGACTCAACACCGTGCCGACCATCGCCCGCAAGCGTGCGGAGAGGTCGCCGCCGACCTCGGCCGCCGACCCGCGGCGGTACTTGCGCACCGCGATGTAGACGCCGAAAAAGAACACGGCGATCGCCGTGTAGGCAATCACGTAGAAGGCGATGATCGCCGCCGGCGCAAAGTCCTCGAACAGAACGCGCGTCGCGGCATTCACGTCAGTCATGCGCAGGCTCGGCGATGAATCCTCCGTCCCCAGGACTAGTCAGGTCTGATACTCGACCTGCGTCTTGCCCTCCGGCATGTGTGACACGCCCCACACGGCGACTTCGCGCCGGTAGGGCTTCGGGAACTGCGCGTTCGGCTCCTCGATCTCGCGCGCCAGGCGCTGACCCGAGAAGGTCGCATCCGCGATGAGACGCGGCGCCTCGGCATCGCCGATGAGATACACCGCCTTGACGCCGTTCTCGGCCCACTTCGCCTTCATCGCTTGCAGCTCGCGATACAGCGCGTCATCCGAGTGGCGCCCGGTCACCAGCACGAGCGAGTCGAAATCGACCCAGCGATGGGTGCGGTTCTCATCGCGCGGGGGCACGCCAAGTCCCCGGTAGCTGCGCTTCGAGCCTTCGCCGTAGACGTCGTAGACCTCGAGGCGCTTCCCCTCGACGCGCGAGCAGAAGGTGTGGGCGAGCTCCTTGACGTGCAGCTCATGCAGGCGGCGCATCATGTTCGGGTACTCGAGGGTGAAATGCATGTAGTTGGCGAGGTGCACGCCCGTCACGATGGTGACCTCGTGTCCGGCAAGGGCGAGCTTCTCTGCGAGGCTCGGCGCCATGAAGTAAGTATCGGCATTGAGTATCACGACGCGCTTGCCGATCGGCTTTTTGCCCTCGAGCACCTGCTCAGGGGTGAGCTGCTCCGGTCTCGAAGCATCCGCGCCGGGAATCGGCTCGTGCGTCAAACAATTCGTGCCATCGGTGTCCCAGCTCGAGCCCGTGGCGACGACGATCTTCTCCGCGCCGTAGGCGAGCGCCGCAGCCGCGGTCATCGGCTTCTGTCCGAGCGCCACCTGGGCCTGCTTGTTCTTCTTCACGAGCTTGCCGATCTGCAGCTCGCGGTAGTCGCGGTGATAGCCCCACTCGCCGAGCCCCGGAAGCGTGACGATCTGGTTCAGGTGGCCGCCGATCTTCGCCGCCGTGTCATACAGGTGCACGGCATAGCCGCGCTCGAGGAGTACGCGCGCGCACTCCGAGCCCGCGGGGCCCGCGCCGACCACGAGGATCGAATCCTCGGAAGTCTTCTTGGGAAACTTCTCCGGGTGCCAGCCGCGCCGATACTCCTCCCCGGCGGTGGCGTTCTGGGTGCAGATCATCGGCGGCCCGCCGATCTCCCAGCGCGAGATGCACACGTTACAGCCGATGCACACGCGGATGTCATCGTAGCGGCCTTCCTCGATCTTCTTCGGCAGCCAGGGATCGGAGATCGAGGGACGCGCGGCGCCGATGATATCGGCGATGCCCTTGGTGACGATCTCCGTCATCTTCTCCGGGTCGGTGAAGCGGCCGACCCCCAGCACCGGTTTCTTCACCACCTGCTTGATGATCTTGGTCCACGGCACCTGGTGTCCCTGCAGGTAGAAGCGCGAGGGACCGGCGTCCTCGCCCCATTCGGCGATGTCGCCGACGTCGATATCCCAGAGGTCGACCAGCGGGTCTGCCATGCTCGCGAACTTCACGCCCTCGCGCTCCACCTCGACGCCGGCCGATCCATACAGGGTATCGACGGCGAAACGCGTGGCAATGGCGCAGTCCTTGCCGACCGCCTTGCGCACCTTCTCGAGGCTCTCGATCCAGAAGCGCGCGCGGTTCTCGACCGAGCCGCCGTAGCCATCGCGGCGCTTGTTGTAGTAGGGCGAGAGGAACTGCAGCGGCAGATACGAGTGCGCGCCATAGACATAGACGATGTCGAAACCCGCATCGCGCGCGCGCAGCGCCGCATCGACGTAGTACTGCTGCACCATGGCGATGTCATCGAGATCCATCTCCTTGCAGTAGGTGAGGGTCTCGAACTCGGACGCGTACTGGCTCGGCCCGCGCGGAGTCGCACGCGATTCCATGTTAGGTGCGTGGGAAGCGCCGTACCACAGCTCGATCCCAGCGAGCGCGCCGTACTTGTGAATATGGTCGGTCATCGCCCTGAGGTTGCGCACGTCGCCTGCGTCCCAGATGCGCGCGGAGAGGCGATGGGTGTCGTCGGACTCGGGATGAATGGAGCAGTATTCGGTGTTGATTCCGGCCCAGCCGCCTTCGGCCTTGAGCGAGCGGTGCGCCGCCTGGAAGCCCGGGCGGTCGGAACCCGCGCCGATGCAGTGCGGCACCTGGTAGAACCGGTTGCGCAGTGTCTTGGGCCCGATCTTGATGGGCTGGAACAGTACGTCGTGCTTCGGATCGCGTGCCATAACCCTATCCCCTCTGGTGTATTGCGTGGCTCGACGCCTCTACGCGCGCGGGCGCCCCGCTGTATTCAGTCACCGCGACTGTGCCGAGGTCGCGCCCGACCTCGAGCAGAGTCGTCCAGAAATAATGCGCGAAGCTCGGGTCCACCCACAGCGTGAGGACGGCTTCCCGGTCGCTGCCCTCGCGCACGAGCGCCACGACGCTCACCCCGATCATGGAGGTGAGGGTGATCGGACCCGACGCGGCGGCCCGCGACTCGAGCAGCGGTGCGAAATCGACGCTGCAGATCTGGCGCAGCAGCAGGTTGAGAGCGGCGCCGCTGATGCCGATCACCAGATCCGACCGCGCCACCGGGTACACCTGCGGCGGCCGCGCGGCCGATCCGAGCTGCCCCCTCGATGCGGCGACGCG
>Ga0210408_10006184_pt1 | contig 10383 bp, 7 predicted proteins | sample IncBWH4MmetaG_FD_155471 | JGI IMG/M metagenome (GOLD analysis project Ga0210408, IMG submission 155471) | Forest soil microbial communities from Barre Woods Harvard Forest LTER site, Petersham, Massachusetts, United States - Inc-BW-H-4-M | ecosystem: Environmental > Terrestrial > Soil >...
CAAATTACATTGATATTTCGAATGAATTTTATAAACGTTACGAACAAATAAAAAAGGAATTACCTAAGGATTACAAAATAAACATTGCTTTAGATAACACTAAATTCATTCAAAAATCTATTCTTGAGGTAAAAGAAACTTTATTGATCGCCCTCTTATTAGTGATCTTAATTATTTATTTATTCTTCCGCGATTGGTTGATCGCATTTCGCCCGCTTATCGATATTCCGGTTTCATTAATTGGTGCATTTTTTATCATGTATATAATGGATTATTCAATTAACGTATTAACGTTATTAGCAATTGTACTTGCAACGGGATTAGTAGTGGATGATGGAATTGTTGTAACAGAAAATATTTTTAAGAAGTTAGAGAAGGGAATGAAACCCGATCAGGCTGCGGTGGAAGGCACACGCGAAATTTATTTCGCCGTTATCTCAACATCGTTAACACTGGTTGCTGTATTTATGCCGGTAATATTTTTGCAAGGTTTTGTCGGACGTTTATTCCGTGAGTTTGGAGTAGTGATCGCAGGTGCCGTATTAATTTCTGCATTTGTATCATTAACCCTCACGCCAATGCTTAACGCGAAAATGGTTCGCAAAGATCCGACAAAGAGAAGCCGTTTTTACATTTGGAGTGAGCCGTTCTTTAAAGGTCTCGATAGTTGGTTCCGCAATTCAATAACTAATTTTTTACGCAAACGCTGGATGGCATTTATCATAATTGTTATTTCTTTGGGAAGTGTTTTTTATTTTGGTTCTCAATTACAATCAGAACTTTCTCCACTTGAAGACAGAAATTGGTTAAGACTCACTTATACAGGTCCGGAAGGTGCATCATACGAGGCAACTGATGCTGTAGTTGATCGCTTATCAAAATTCATTAGTGATTCTGTTCCTGAGAAAAAAGTTTGTCTAACGGTTACCGCACCTGGTTTTGCAGGTTCAGGTGCTGTTAATACCGCTTTTGTGCGTCTTGCTTTAACAGATGCGAACGAGCGTAAACGTTCACAAAACGAGATCGCTGCTTATATAAATAAAAACCTCGCCATGTTTCCTGAAGGAAAAGTATTTGTTATTCAGGAACAATCCATTTCATCAGGCGGCGGCCCGAAAGGTAATTTACCAGTGCAATTTGTTTTGCAGAATAATAATTTTGAAAAGTTAAGAGATGTGCTTCCTAAATTCATGGAAGAAGTAGGGAAGAGTCCTGTTTTCCAGGGTAACGATGTGAATTTAAAATTTAATAAACCTGAATTAATTATTGAGATCAACCGCGAAAAAGCTAAAACACTTGGAGTTTCTGTTGCTGATCTTGCGCAAACTTTGCAATTGGCGTTAAGCGGACAACGTTTTGGTTATTTCATCATGAACGATAAACAATACCAGGTAATAGGACAAGTGAAGCGGGAAAACCGTGATGACCCTTTAGATCTGGAGGCTTTGTATGTCCGCAATAATAAAGGCGAAATGATTCAACTGGATAATATCACCAGTATGCATGAACAAAGCAGTCCGCCGCAATTATACCATTATAACCGTTACCAGGCAGCGACTATTTCAGCGGGCTTAGCGCCGGGAAGAACGATAGGAGATGGTATAAATGAAATGAATGCCATTGCTAAAAAATTGTTAGATGAAACTTTTACTACTTCCTTAACAGGTTCATCGCGCGATTTCGCTGAGAGCTCATCAAATACATTATTCGCATTTTTATTGGCGCTCTTATTAATTTATTTATTGTTAGCCGGGCAATTTGAAAGTTTTATTCAGCCATTAATAATTATGTTCACTGTTCCAACAGCTTTAGCGGGAGCAATTTTTTCATTATGGTATTTTAATCAAACCATAAATATTTTTAGTCAGATCGGAATGATCATGTTAATTGGACTCGTAACCAAAAACGGAATTTTAATTGTTGAATTTACAAATCAATTACGTGAAAAAGGTTTGGGAATAAGAGAAGCTTTAATTGAAGCCAGCACGGCGCGTTTACGTCCTATATTAATGACAAGCTTAGCAACAATATTAGGTGCCATGCCCATCGCATTAGCATTAGGAGCAGGAAGCAAGAGCAGAATGGGAATGGGAATTGTAATTATTGGTGGTTTATTATTATCAATGATATTAACGCTGTTTGTAATTCCTGCTATTTATTCATATTTCGTTAAGGAGAAAAAAGTTAAAGATGTTTAGAGATCTTTACATAGTTTTTTGTGTGTTGTGTTTTGGCATGATGAATGCGCAGGATGTTTTGACTATTGAAGACGCTATTAAAACCGGTTTGGAAAAAAACTACGCTGTTATGATTTCTAAAAACGATAAAGAAATTGCTAAAGCTCAAAATAATTTTGGAGCGGCGGGTATGTCGCCGACCGTTAGTTTAAACGGAAATTTGAATTTATCAAATATAAACTCTCATCAGGAATTCGCTTCAGGAACAGTTCAGGATAAAACAGGAGCGCAAACAAATAACACGGGTGCATCGATAAATTTTGGCTGGACTATTTTCGATGGACTTAAAATGTTCGCCATTAAAAAGCGCTTGAATGAAACTGAACAACTGAGTGCTTTGCAATTGAAAACGCAAATGGAAACTACGGTTTACAATATTATTTTAGCTTATTACGATATTGTGAGATTAAATCGATTGATAAAAACCTCTCAGCAAAATTTATCCATTTATGATGAGCGCGAAAAAATCGCAAAACTAAAATTAGATATTGGCAATGATTCGAAAGTGGATCTACTCTTAACGCAATCTGATCAAAACAAAGCGAAAAGTGATCTGTTACAATTGCAGCAGCAATTACTAACTTCTAAAGTAAACTTAAATAATTTATTAAGCCGGCCGGTGGATGTTGATTTTAAAACGAATGATACCATAATTTTAAATTACGATCCGGCTTACGATGAATTGAAAAAGACAATGGTAAAAAATAATTCATCGATATTAATTTCTTTGCAAAATGAATTAATTGCCGAGCAAAGTATAAAAGAAGCTCGCTCCGCAAATTTACCTCTTGTACAATTAGTAGGCGCTTATAATTTTAACCGCAATCAAAGTCAGGCCGGGTTTGTATTTGTTAGTCAGCAAGCGGGATTAAACTATGGTGTTACAGCAAGTTGGTTGTTATTTAATGGCGGGAGGAACAGTAAATTAATTAAAGAACGCCAGATCCGTTTATTAGATCAGAAATATGTAACTGAGATGAGTAAATTGCAAGTTGATGCGGTTGCTTATATCAATTATCAAAATTATTTAACCAACAAATTAATTTTGCAGTTAGAAACTGATAATTTAAAAGGTTCCCAGGAATTACTGAATATCTCAATGGAGCGTTATAGAATAGGGAAAGCTAGTTTATTAGAGACAAAAGAAACGCAAAAGAATTTAGAAGATGCGCAATCACGTTACATCAATGCACTTTACGATTCCAAAAAATCGGAAACTGAATTGTTGAGGGCCAATGGGGCTTTGGTGAAGTAAGAACATTCAATTAGTCAATTGCTTTTAAATATTGTTGGGCTGTAAGGCTAAGAATGAATGGGGTTTTAGTGAAGTAGATTGTGGTTGCATCGCCTCCCTTCCGTAAATGGATTTTCACCTCTTGATGAAGTTATCCACTAAAATTAAATCTGTCTACAAACCGTCCAGTAATTTGTTGAGAATGCTTGCGGATTGAGCCTTAGTTTTTTCAGTTGCCAACTCAAAAAGTTGCTTGAATAAAAGAGTGTATCCTGAATTTAAGTTTTGATTTAATGTTAATTACAAAACCATTTCGCCAGTAGTTGCGCCTTGAATTGTCAATATGTAATTATAAGTCTGACCTTGAGAGGTAATAACCCCTATAGGATGTACAAAATCCAAGTAAACAAAAACCCCCGACAGAGATGTCGGGGGTAGGTTAGGTGTGAACTATCTCAATTTCTTTTACGAGTTCGCTTTTAAGGATCTTTAGCGATTTTGAGTAGTTGAGTATGTTGTTAATGCTGTTTGCTGATGGTTCAGCAAATTCAGGTAATTGATTTTCTTCTTTAGTTTCAGAAGTTTGTTTTGTTTGTAAAGAAGATGTTGTAGGTAGAGTAGATGTTTTGATCATCGGCTATGGGTTTGGGATTAGACATTAATAGTGTTTAGTTTATATAATGTATAACGAAAGGTATTCCATTTTATTGTGCAAGTCAATTAAGTACAAAAAAAATCCCGACCTAGTTATTAACAGGGCCGGGACCTCAAAAACTAAAAACCATGGCGTGCTTTTAGTTTGCTCTTCCCGGAAACTCGTCCGGATTGATTTTCTTTAAAACACCATTTTATTGAAAAACAGTATTTTATGTGCAGTTAATTACTTTTTACCGTCAAGCTTATCTTTAAGATCAGATAAAGCTGAGATATCACCTAAAGTGGTTTTCTCAACGTTATCTTTAACCTTTTTAACAGCTTTTTTCGATTCGTCGTAATCTGCTTTTTTAGCAGTTCTTTCAACTTTGCGAGCTTCGTCTTTTACTTCTTCATGCAAACGTGCATGAGATACAACAATACGTTTAGCTTCTTTGCTGAATTCAATTACTTTAAACTCTAATACTTCTTCAGTTTTTGCAGTACTTCCATCAGCTTTTGCTAAATGGCGGGCAGGACAAAATCCTTCAACACCATAAGGTAAACCAATGATAGCGCCTTTATCGTTAACGCTTAATACAGTACCATTGTGAACTGAGTCGATCGTAAATACAGTTTCAAAAACATCCCAAGGGTTATCTTCTAATTGTTTGTGACCTAAAGATAAACGGCGGTTCTCACCATCGATCTCTAATACTATCACATCCATTTTGTCATTTACCTTACAGAATTCACTAGGGTGTTTGATCTTCTTGCTCCATGAAAGATCAGAGATATGAACTAAACCATCAACACCTTCTTCTAATTCAACAAACACACCAAAATTAGTGAAGTTGCGAACTGTACCTGTGTGACGGGTTCCTTTTGCATATTTTTCCATGATCAGATTCCAAGGATCAGGAGTTAATTGTTTCATGCCAAGACTCATTTTGCGCTCTTCGCGGTCTAACGTTAATACAACTGCTTCAACTTCTTCACCCACTTTAACGAAATCCTGTGCGCTGCGTAAATGCTGGCTCCAGCTCATTTCACTTACGTGAATTAAACCTTCAACGCCCGGAGCAACTTCAATAAATGCACCATAATCAGCAATAACAACTACTTTGCCTTTTACTTTATCACCAACTTTAATTTCGGTTGATAAAGAATCCCAAGGGTGAGCAGAAAGTTGTTTCAAGCCTAATGCGATACGTTTTTTATCATCATCAAAATCTAAAATCACGACTTGAATTTTCTCGTCTAATTTTACAATTTCTTCCGGGTGATTGATACGCCCCCATGATAAGTCAGTAATGTGAATTAAACCATCAACACCACCTAAGTCAATGAACACGCCATAAGAAGTAATGTTTTTCACAGTTCCTTCCAATACTTGTCCTTTTTCTAATTTAGAGATGATCTCGCGTTTTTGATTCTCAATTTCAGCTTCAATTAAAGCTTTGTGAGAAACAACTACGTTTTTAAATTCGTTATTAATTTTTACGACTTTAAATTCCATTGTTTTACCAACGTAAACATCGTAATCGCGAATAGGTTTAACATCAATTTGTGAACCAGGTAAAAATGCTTCGATACCGAATACATCAACAATAAGACCGCCTTTGGTACGGCATTTAACGTAACCTTTAATGATCTCATCATTTGTAAGAGATTGGTTAACGCGTTCCCAGCTTTTGTTAGCGCGTGCTTTTTTATGTGATAATACTAGCTGTCCGTTAGTATCTTCAGCAGTTTCAATAAATACTTCAACTTTATCGCCAATTGCCAGATCAGGGTTATAACGAAATTCAGAAAGCGCAACAACGCCGTCTGATTTATAACCGATATTTACTACAACTTCGCGATTGTTTTTTGATACCACAGTTCCTTCTAAGATCTGAAGATCGCTGATCGTGCTTAATGATGCACCATACAATTCATCTAACTTTGTTCTTTCATCATTAGAATAATTGTCTTGCTTTTTTCCGATGGAACTCCAGTCGAAATCCGGATTTCCTACTAAGGCTTTTTCTGCCATTTTGATTTAATTTTACTTGTATCAAACAATAAAAGGGCTTGTTTGAGGGGTTAGTTTTATATTTTTTGACCGTTTTTCCCTTTAAAAACGGGGTACAAATATACAACAAAAATGAGCTAAGGTTTTAATTTTAAGCTATTTTAATTAAAAATAAATAGTTGATAATTAGGTACTTAATTCTTTTGCTTTAAAAGCAAAAAACCCATTAATTTGTAAGGTATTAATAGCCAAGTAAAATGACAAAAACCTTAACACACGGCATAGAAATTTCGGTTGAGTGTAAATACTGGCCCGAGCAATCGAATCCGAAGGAGAATCTTTACTTTTTCATTTATTTTATTACAGTTGAAAACAAAAGTTCAGAACCGATGCAATTGATAAAGCGTCATTGGGATATTTTCGATAGCATTAATGACAAACGAATGGTGGATGGTATTGGTGTTGTTGGAGAAACTCCGGTAATAGAACCCGGACAAAAATATGAATATAACAGCGGCTGTAATTTAGTTTCGGAAATTGGGTTTATGAAAGGACATTATACCATGAAAAAAATTAACGATGGTACTGAAGTGGATGTTATTATTCCACAATTTAATTTAATTGTTCCGGCTAAGCTTAATTAATCAGGATAGATCACGTAATTTCTTGGTGTTTCGTAAAGGGTAACCTGAATTTTTAATTTAGAGTTGAATTTTGGTTTTAAAATATCGTAAATAACTTTTGCAATATTTTCGGCAGTTGAATTCAGGTTTTTGAATTCGGGGATGTCGAGATTAATATTCCGGTGATCGAAACGTTCTACAATTTCCAATTGTAAAATATCATTCAATACTTTTAGATCTATTACAAACCCGGTATCTTCTTCAATAGGGCCTGTTACTTTTAAATGTAATTCGTAATTATGTCCGTGATAATTTGGATTGTTACATAATCCAAAAACTTCTTTGTTTTTTTTATCGTCCCATTTCGGGTTGTGAAGCCGGTGAGCCGAGTTAAAACTTACTTTTCTTATTACTGAAGTTGTCATTTATTTAAGTTCAAAAAGATTAAAAATTATTTCCGGTTATCATTCATTCCTTTGCAATATTGTTCAATTAATTTATACGCCATCGGGTCGCCCAAAGTATCGGCTTTATTCAGATCTTCACAGGCGCCTCGTTTGTCTTTACTTGCAAATTTAATGGCAGCGCGGTTTACATAGGCGGCTGCGTAATCAAACTTTAATTGTATAGCGTAATTAATGTCTTTTAATCCTTCCACAAATTGTTTGTTACCTGCTTTTGCCATGCCACGGTAATTGTAGCTCACCGGATTTTTCGGATTTTTCTTTATAGCTTCATCCAGATCTACCAATGCATTGGTGTGATCATTTATGTTTATCCGCGCGGCTCCTCGTGCTATCAGAGCTTCTTCTTCGCCGGGGTTTCCATCTAAATAAACACTCCAATCGGTAATTGCCCCTTTATAATCCTGTATCTCAAATTTCGCTTTAGCGCGTGTTTTGTAAGCGGAATAATCTAGCTGATCCGATTTCATCATTGCAATTCCTTCGTTCAATTCTTTAATAGCATAGTTATAATCTTTTTGTGCAAAACGTATTTCACCTTTTAAAACAAATGCTTCAACGTATTTTGGTTTTATCTCAATAGCAGCGGCAAGCATATCTAAAGCCGTTTTATAACTTTTACCAATGAACATTAATTTGGCTCTGTAAAAATAAAACTCCGCATCATCAATTTTATCGGTAGTTGCAATGGAAGCCGCGCTATCAAAAAATATTTTACATTCTTTATAATTTTCAATATTAAAATACATAAAACCCATTGTTTTTAAAGTCTCAAAGTCGTTGGGATTGCCGGTTAATGCGGTTTTAAGATCTTTTTCAGCGCCCTTAATATCCTTAAGTTTAATTTTTGCGATACCCATTTTGGTATAAGCAGCAGGATAATCCGGTTTGATTTTTATTGCTTTTTTTAAGTCAGCGATAGCTTCTTTATAACGGGCAGAATCAATGAGCTTAACTGCTTTTTTAAACAATTCTTCTTCCGGTGCGGCCTTTGTGGTATCCGCGGTTGCCGTTTCCTGACAAAACCCAACAAAGGAACAGAGCAGTAATAGCCCAATTAAAAACCGTTTATCCCAAATCACAACCTTAAAAGTAAAAATAAATTGCCATGTGGTGAAATGAAGTATAAATTTGTCAGTAAACAATTATAAAAAACAAATTTAACTTTATTCAATGTGACCTTTAAAAAATAAATAAAGCCACATTAATTTTTATATCTTTAAAAAAAATTAAATCATATGCCGTCAGCTCTTTTAATCGTATTGTTAGTATTGGGATTCCTGATATTTCTTTTATCATTCAGAACAGTTCAGCAAGGAACTGTTGCAGTTATTACAGTATTTGGTAAATACCGCAGGGTAATGCGGCCCGGATTAAATTTCAAGATACCGATCATTGAAAGAGTTGCTAAAAAAATATCGATTCAAAACCGGAGTGCCGAATTAGGTTTTCAGGCTGTAACTGTTGATCAGGCCAATGTAAATTTTACAGCCATGTTATTATACGCTGTTGTAAATCACGAAGAAGAAACCATTAAAAATGTTGCTTTTAAATTTATTGATGACCGCAATTTCATGCAGGCTTTGGTAAGATCAGTTGAAGGCTCAGTGAGAGGATATGTCTCAACTAAAAAACAATCTGAAGTATTATTGGTTCGCCGCGAAATAGTTGAAGCAGTTAAAGACCAATTAGATAATACTCTTGAACAATGGGGTTATCATTTAATAGATCTGCAATTAAACGACATTACTTTTGATGAGGAAGTAATGCGTTCGATGGCAAAAATTGTTGCGAGTAATAACCTTAAGGCCGCCGCCGAAAATGAAGGTCAGGCCCTGTTAATAACCAAAACAAAAGCCGCAGAAGCCGAAGGTAATGCTATTAAGATCTCTGCTCAGGCCGAGAAGGATGCGTCGCAATTACACGGACAAGGTGTTGCGCTCTTCCGTGCTGAAGTGGCAAAAGGTATGGCTTTGGCTGCGCAGGAAATGCAGCATGCTAATTTGGATGCAAATTTGATACTATTTAGTATGTGGACAGAGGCGATCAAGAACTTTGCAGAACATGGTAAAGGAAATGTTATTTTCCTTGATGGCAGTACCGATGGCATGCAGAGGACCATTAAAGAAATGATGGCTGTTAACCAGTTAAATACTAAAGACAAAAAATAGACCAAAGTCTGAAAATTATAGATGAACTTTAAGGGTAAAAATTTGCTTTTATTCTTTTGGTTTCGTACCTTGTATAAAATTAAAACACACCATATCACATGAAAAAAAATATACAAATCATTTTGCTTTCGATGTTTGTTGGAAGCTCGGCAATTTTCGCTCAAGTACAGAACATGGTTATGCCATGTGCTACTTACAACGCAATGGAGGCGGAATTTTTAGCTAATCCTTCATCAAAACTGCGTTACGATCAGGAACAGGAAAAATTACGTTTAGCAACTATTGCCTATGAAGAAAGTTTAAAAAGTCATAGAACTAACGCAGCCGTTCAATATACTGTTCCGGTTGTGTTCCATATTTTACATACTTATGGTCCCGAAAATATTCCGGATGCTAATTGCATTGCTGCATTGGCTAATATGAATAATGATTATTCAGCAACCGGTCCTGATGTAGGAACCATAGATCCAAATTTTGCTTCACTTTATATCAATAGCGATATTAAATTTATGTTAGCTCATAAAGATCCTTTAGGTAATTGTACCAACGGAATTGTTCACCATTATAATGTAAATACAAATTGGAATCAGGCTGCACCAAACTATGCTTATTCAGGTACAGGTGTAGGGCAATGGAATCCGACCAAATATTTGAATATTTATGTTGTTAATTCAATCTGTCCTAGTACCTCTACTTGTTCTTCTTCAGGCGGAATTATTGTTGGTTATACGTATAAGCCGGGTACATGGTCTACAGGTGCTTCTCAGGATGCATTTGTTATCCGTGCAGGATGGGTAAGCAGTAATTATATTGATTCACGTACACTTAGTCACGAAATTGGTCACTGGTTTAATTTAAGTCACCCTTGGGGTAATACAAACAACCCCGGCGTTGCTTGTGGTGATGATGGTGTTGCTGATACTCCTATTACTAAAGGGTTTTTCTCAATTTGTCCCGGTTCACCATGGAGCGGATGTACGCCTAGCGGAGAAAATGTAGAAAAT
>Ga0210408_10006186_pt1 | contig 10374 bp, 10 predicted proteins | sample IncBWH4MmetaG_FD_155471 | JGI IMG/M metagenome (GOLD analysis project Ga0210408, IMG submission 155471) | Forest soil microbial communities from Barre Woods Harvard Forest LTER site, Petersham, Massachusetts, United States - Inc-BW-H-4-M | ecosystem: Environmental > Terrestrial > Soil >...
AGGCTCCCTCGAGAGCAGGGCATGGTTCTCGCTATCGAGTGGCACAAATCTGGCATTGGGTATCGAGCAAGCGAGAAGCCGGCCCTGACTGAAGGGGATGAGATTGTCGCGAATGCAATGAAAGACGATTGTCGGAACGTTGACCATCGGCAACAGGTCGATGACATCAATCTTACCGACCGCCATTCCGAATTTTGCCTGACTTTCGCTTGAATGCGACACGCGCGCCAAATCCATGAACCATTGGACCTGTTCGGGAGTTCCGGAAGGCAGCCACAGTGAACTGAACGCCCGAATAAACACCGGATGCTCCTGACTGCTCCCGAGCACGACGGTCATCGCCTTCGCCCAATCGGCGTCTCTTGACAGGTTGCGTTGTTGGTGGCCCTGAGCATAGCCGCCAAAAAGAACGAGCTTTGACACACGCTGTGGATGCCGCACTGCATAGGCGATCGACACTGCGGCGCCGCTGTGCATTCCGAGCAAAGCGAAACGCTCGAGCGCAAGCGAGTCGACGACGGTTTCGAGGTCGTCGAGGAACGTTTCCAATGAAATCTCTCCCGCACTCCAATCTGATAGTCCGGTACCCCGCCCGTCATAACGGACGAGATGGAAATGGCCAGCTAGCCGTCGCAGAAGTGGGCTGGTCAAAGGATTTTGCAAGTCATACTCGACATGTGTGCCCCAATGGGCCGCCCGCACCAGGACGGGACCGCTTCCGACGCTTGCAACCGCTAGGTTGGCGCCATCCTCGGTTTGGCAAAACGTCACTGCCTGCCTGGGAGGTACTGACGGCTCGCTGGCCGACCCATCGGCCAAACGTTCAGGCTTTGCGGTACCCGCAACGCTGCTAGCCTGTACTTCGCGAGCCAGACCAACAAAACGAGCCCCTTTGCGTAGGAAGGTGCGGATCAGCCGTTGATCTTGCCCATTGTCCCCTATGGCGCTTCGCGCAGCATTGATACGGCTGGCAAGCGTGGATTCCGAAACGATCCGCCCGCCCCACACTGCCGCGAGCATTTCATCCTTGCTGACGACCCGGTCGCGGTTACGCAGCAGAAACTCCAACAGATCAAACACTTGGGGCTGGAGCTGGATGACAACTTCCCTGTCACGCAGCTCGCGCTTGTCCCCGTCGAGAGTGTAATTGTCGAAAATGTAAATCACTTTCAGTCGCCGATGGCCTGAGCAATGCCTGCGTTGTCTGAAGCTACCTCTTCCATGCCGAGGTTATTCCATTTCATGGCCCAGTGAATTCTATTTCATGGGCTCGTGATGAAAATCAATCCGTACTCAAAGCAATATCAAGATCGGCTCAAAGCGCGGGGATCGCGGATCTGCCAGTGTTGGTCCATCAATCGGGCGCGCGCGTCACAGTCTGGTTTCAGCGTCGGTGTCCGGTCGAAAACGAGGCGACAGAGGCATGATAGCAGATTCCGCCGAGTTGCGGACGGCCGTTCGGGAGGATCGCCGAGGCGATCACGGGGAGGTATCGTTATGGACTGGAATTGCGATCCTAGACGTCGTGATGCTCGTCCTCTTCGCGATGAGTGCGAATCTCGATCTTCGCCCTGCGCTGACCGCAGTGATGTGCTTTGGTCCATAAACGACAGGTCTATAGAGAACAAGCGTCTTGGTCATGCTCGGGTCCAGCCGGCACTGATGCTGAGGCAACTGGCGTTCGCGATGCGCATCTCTCGCGCGCTTCACGTGGCTGCGCAGCTTGGCATAGCCGATCTCTTCGCCGGCGGACCGATGACGAGTGACCGGTTGGCCCTCGCTGCGGGCGCCGATGCTCAAAGCTTGCGTCGTCTCCTGCGCGCTCTCGTGGCCTATGGTGTTTTCGAGGAAGATGCGCCGGATAGATACTGCCTCAATGCGGCGGCCGAATTGCTGAGGTGCGACGTGCCGGGATCGCAGCGCGCTGCGGTACTGTTCACGGCCGGCGACACGACATGGCAACTTTGGGCGGACGTTCTGGAAAGCGTCCGCACGGGACGCGCAGTCGTAGAACGCGCATTCGGTAAGAACATTTTTGAACGTCATGCGGAGAATGGGGGAGAATGCGCACTGTTCGCCCAGGCGATGGCGGCGTTCAGCGCCGCCTTGTCTCTGCCGCTCATCGCCGCCTACGATTTCTCCTCATTCGGGTGCGTCGCGGACGTGGGTGGGGGGAGCGGACGCCTGCTGGCGGACATTCTCGCGGCCAACCTGGAAGTCCGGGGGATACTTTTCGATCTGCCGGAGGTTTCGACTGCTGCCCCACCGCTGCTTCAGGCGAGCGGAGTATCCGGCCGGTGCAAGCTCGTGGCCGGAAATTTCTTTGAAGGCGTCCCAGCCGATGCGGACGCCTACGTGCTCAAGCATGTCCTGCATGACTGGGATGACCAACGCGCTATCACGATCCTTGCGAATTGCCGAAAGGCGATGGCCTGCGGTGCAACATTGCTGATCGTCGAGCGCATCTTGCCTGACAGGGCGGAGCAAGGAAGAGCAGCGGAGGCGTACCTCGTTGACCTGGAGATGCTCGTCCTGGCCCCAGGTGGCCGCGAGCGGACCGAGAGTGAGTTCCGAGCAATCCTGTCAGCCGCAGGGTTTGCGACGACGCGCATCGTGCCGACAACCACTCCAGTAAGTCTGATTGAGGCACGGCTGGCCTGACGCCCACCCAGCGATATCTGCCCGACGCCTTACTTACAGAGACAGCGTTCTGCGGAAGGACGTTCGTGCCATGGATGCGATCGACGCATATCCGCATCGGATGTCCGATACTGAGCATCGGGCATGTTTACGCCGAGCAGTGATTGCCAGCACCGTCGGCACCACAATCGAGTGGTATGATTTTCTGATTTACAGCGTCGTAACAGGGCTGGTTTTCGGAAATTTGTTCTTCCCGGACGCGGACCCTGTGGTTGGTGCGTTGAAGGCTTTCGGGGTGTTCTTTGTCGGCTTTGTCGCACGGCCGATCGGAGCAGTGATTTTCGGGCATTACGGTGACCGGATTGGCCGCAAAGCCACGCTGATCGCCACTCTGTTGATGACGGGCATCGCCACTGCCGCAGTCGGGATGGTACCGGGCTATGATACGATTGGAATTTGGGGTGGCATCATCCTTACTGTGCTCCGCATCATCCAAGGCATCGGCGTTGGCGGCGAATGGGGAGGCTCCGTGCTGCTGGCGATGGAGTGGGCTCAAACCAACAAGAACCGCGGTTTTCTCGCTTCCTGGCCGCAAATCGGTGCACCGGCAGGAACGTGCTTAGCCAATATTTCGGTGCTGGGCTTTAGCTGGTTGTCGGGCGATCAATTCCTGAACTGGGGGTGGCGGATCCCGTTTCTGCTCAGCATTGTTATGGTGGGGATAGGGCTTTGGATCCGCGTCGGCGTCCTAGAGACCCCCGTCTTCCAACGCTTGATTGCTGAAAAGAAAATCGAGCGGGCGCCGACACTCGAAGTGCTGAAGCGGCAGCCGCGGCAGGTCATCCTGGCTGCACTCCTGCGCTTAGCAGAACAATCGCCGGGCTACATCTTCAGCGTTTTCGTATTCACATACGGTACGACCTTTCTGGGAGCTTCTCGCAATCTGCTGCTGTCGGCATCGATTACCGGCACCATCCTTGGCTCCATCTGGGTCCCCATTGCCGGCGCTCTTTCCGATCGCATCGGGCGCAGGCAGACGTACATCATCGGTTGTGCGTTCGTGGCGGTATTTATCTTCGTGTACTTCGCACTGTTGGGCACGAAGGTGCCGGGCCTCATGTTTCTTGCGATTGCTCTTTCCTTTATCCCAGTAATGACGCTGTACGGTGCCGAAGCAGCTCTGATCAGTGAGGCATTTACGCCCAGGCTGCGCTATAGCGGCGCCTCCATCGGCTATCAACTGGCCTCGATCATCGCGGGCGGGCCGGCACCGTTTATTCTGCCTGGCTTTTTCGCAGCCTATCATTCGACGGTTCCCATCGGAACCTACGTCGTCCTCTGCGCGGTGATCAGCGTCGTTTCCGCTGCGCTGCTGACCGACTATACCAACAAGGATACTTCGCTAGAGGTCCGATACGGCAATATGTGAGAGCTTACCTCTAAACCAGCGTTCTCGGTCGACCATCATTTCTGATTGGAAGTTCGAATGTCTCAAATGGGTCTTGGTTGTGCGAAAACGAAATCTGATTTGGTCGCAATGCCGAGCGGAAGACAAATTTTTCCGTTTTTTTTTTGCCCTCCGCATCACCACAGAGCCCAAAATTCCGGGTGCGATTATACCGCGTAGAGTTTTTACACAGCCAGGGTCAATCGCGACAGGGCGGGCAAGGTGCAGGTCCAGCCATGTCCGCAGTACCCCGTTAGCGACGGTCGGCCCGAAAAAGGTGGCGTGTCGTGAAGGGCCACATCCGACATCGCCCCCGCCCAGGATGGCGCCAGCGCTGCCGCCGTCGGGGCGAGGCTTAAGTTGTTGAGAGCGGTCGCTTCTGGCTTGAAACCAATGAACAGACAGGAGCTCCTCGGTAGATTACCCTCGCCCGCCCGCGCACTCCGCCACGGGTTGGCAAGGTCACATCGAAATTGGAACGGAAGAACTGGGCTATCGACAATTCAGAAAAATGTTTACGATGCGCGCTAAGTCGGCAGCCATGCCAGACTCGAAGTTACGATGTCGCAAGTGGACGCATCCGACCCACTCCGCGCGTCCCGGTGGTCCGAAAACCAAGTGAGGACTCCGATGCTGCAGCGATCAGAAGAGACAGTCAGAGAGCTCCGCGAGATCACAACCAAGACGGATACGCGTGACATCCTCTCGCACGCGACGATCCAGGCGGAAGCGCTCGAGGATTATTTCCTGGTAGACATCGACGCCCATGTGACCGAGACCCAGTTCTGGCCCGAGATCCTCGATCTAATCGACAATGATGTTATCCGTCACATGGGCCAAGCTGTGGCATCACGGCCGGGTACCTCGACGGCGTTGCTCAATTCCCAGCCGGGCACACTGTATCAGCACGTCTATGGGCGCATCCCGCATCAGGTCGCTCTGGCTGAGGCCGTGGACGGAACCGAGTGTCACCATTTCACCGAACTGGCACGTCGCGCCATGGATGCGATGGGCCTCGACTATCAAGTGGTCTTTCCGACGCCGATGCTGCTGCTCGGCATGCATCCGCAGGATGACATTGAGGTGGCGATCGGCCGCGCATACGATCGCTGGCTCGTCGAACGTATTCTGCCTGAAGACAAGCGGGTCAAGGGGCTGCTCTACCTGCCCTTCAATACCCCGCGCGCCTGCCTCGACATCATCAGGGATTTCGGTGATGCGCCGGGCGTCATCGGCTTTACGGTGTGTGCCACCCGAAACAAGCCCGTCCATCACGATTCCTATATGAAGCTCTATTCGGCAATCGAGGAGACCGGCAAACCGCTGGCCTTTCACTCCGGCTTCCATTGGGGCGACCCGTCCTTTCTGCAGCTCAACCGATTCATTTCCATGCACGCGCTTTCGTTTGTGCACTACAGCCTGATCCACTTGACGAATTGGGTGATCAACGGGCTGCCAGAACGCTTTCCCAAGCTGAAATTGGTCTGGGTCGAGAGTGGCCTCGCCTGGGTGCCGTTCATCATGCAACGGCTCGACCACGAATTCATGATGCGGGTATGCGAAGCACCGATGCTCAAGCGGCTGCCGAGCGAATACATCCGGGAGATGTACTTCACTACTCAGCCGCTCGAAAAGACCAATATGAATCTGCTTGAGGCAACGTTCGGCGCCATTAACGCTGAGACCCAGCTGCTGTTCGCTTCCGATTGGCCTCACTGGGATTTCGATCCGCCGAGCGCCATCACGACGATCCCGTTTCTGAGCGAGCAGGCGAAGCGCAATATTCTTGGCTTGAACGCGGCGAGAGTGTTCAATCTTGAAGTCAAGCGCTTGCGCCCGCAGGCACGGGACGTCCTAGCAAGTCGCCCGGGAACGACGTGACATGCCCGGCGAACTCGAATCGCCCGCGGCGGTAGCTGAAGCGAGTGTGGAACTTCGTATCTTGGTAGAGGCGTTCAGCGATGCGGCAGAGCGCGCGCTATCAAGTGGCGATTTTTCAGGAGTCACCAGTAGCGATCTCGAGCGGGTGATCACGGCGGCGGTGAAACTCTATGCCGCAAAATCGGAGGTAGACGAGGCGCTTGCAGCCCCGATCTCGGCGGAAAGAGCCACTCCGACCGAGGTGGTAGTCGTCGTCAGCGAAATGCTTCGGGCAGTCAATCTCAACGTCTTTGACCTGGCGATGTGGTATCGCCGCCCTAGATGAAGCGGAAGAACGCGCGCATGAGAGAAATTGTGATTTGCAAGGTATCTTCGTTCCCGGACCCCGGGCGCAAGGTCGTCGAGCTGGACGGTACCGAGGTCGGCGTGTTTTGCCGGAACGGCAAGTTCACTGCATTCGAGAATATCTGCCCGCACATGGGAGGACCCGTCTGTCAGGGTAAGATCAATCCGCGTGTGCAGGAGATGATCGCCGAGGATAAGACGAGCCTGGGGTTGGCGTTCTCTAAGGAACAGATCAATGTCGCCTGTCCCTGGCATGGCTATGAATTCGACATCCAAACCGGCCAACATCAGGGCAATCCACGGGTGCGGCTGCGACCGGTCAAGATAGAGATCGTCGACGGTGTCGTCGTCGTGACAATGCCGGAAGGCGTGCGCGAGCGCATTGCACGGGCGCGTTCGAAAAGGGCCGAGCCACGTCCGCCTTAAGCTGGAGGGTCGAGGCCAAATTTGGAGGGTCGAGACCACGAAGCAGGCTCGCGGTGTTGGGGCGTCTTCGTCGCGGCCGGGGATTAACGCGACAAGGCGCCGAATATTTGATCACAGATCGCGTGGGGTAACTACAACTGCCAAGGAAGCACCGATGGGTCCAGCGATCCAATTAAGCCTCATGGCGGAGACCGCCGACGACCGGGTCTTCCGCAAGGTCTTCCGACGACTCATCTTTTTCCTATTCATCCTGCTCGTTGTCTCCCACATGGACCGCATTAATATCGCCTTTGCAGCGCTAACGATGAACGAGGATCTCGGCCTCAGCGCGGCAGCGTTCGGCATGTCGGTCACCGTCTTCTATGCCGCCTATGCGCTGTTTGAGATTCCGAGCAACCTGATGCTGGCGAAGGTCGGTGCGCGGCTATGGATCGCGCGCATCATGATTACCTGGGGTCTTGCCTCGGCGGCGACGATGCTCGCCGTCGGCATGTGGAGCCTCTATGGCATCCGAACTCTGGTAGGCATTGCCGAGGCGGGCTTTCTCCCTGGCATTCTCCTCTATTTGACATATTGGTTCCCGCGCACCTGCCGGGCACGGGCCAATGCGCTCTTCATCATGGGAATTCCAGCGACAATCGCCATCGCCTCGACCCTCTCAGGGTTTATTTTGCAGATGGACGGATTCCTCGGCTTGGTGGGCTGGCGCTGGCTTTTCCTGCTAGAAGGTCTCCCGGCGGTCATCCTCGGGATTACTTGCCTTTTCTATCTCGTTGACGGACCTGCGCATGCAAACTGGCTGACCAAGGACGAAAAGCGGGAGATTGCGTCACGACTCGAGCGCGATCGCGCTCTTGAGGAGAACGTCCTCACAAAGCGGAGCATCTTAAGTCAGCTAGGCAGCCGCAACGTCGTGCTGTTGTCCGCGGCGTATTTTGGGCTCGTCACGTCGCTCAATGCGAACTCGACTTGGGTACCGCAGATCGTGCAAGGCGTCGCTCACGGCGCGAGCTACGTCGTCATCGGCTTGCTCACGGCCTTGCCGGCGCTCCTCACTGTCGCACTGACGCCCGTGTGGGGCGCCAGCTCCGATCGCCGCAATGAGCGAGCCTGGCACCTTCGCATAGCCATGCTACTCGCCGCGATTGGGTGGATCGCGGTCATCGCCGTCGACCTCCCAGTGGTACGCTATTTGGGATTGATCTTCGTCGCGATGGGCTCCTTCTGCGGGCTACTCACCTTTTGGACATTTCCCGCATCGGCTGCGATCCTTTCGCCCAATGCGCGGCCAGCTGGGATCGCGCTCATCAATTGCATCGGGATCGGCGGCGGATCGGCAATTGGCCCGCTTGTCATCGGTTACCTCAAGGACTTGACGGGTAGCTTCACCTCAGGGCTCGTTTATGTCGTGGTAATGCTGATCATGGGCATGATCTGCGTCACCCTCGTGGCCGCGCCGACCCACGCCGCGACGTCGATACCAAGCCCGAGGGCCGCATGATTGGCGCTCACCCCTGACGCTCGACTACCTCTACCTCAGCGCGGAAGACTACCACCGAACTAAAAATTGAAGCGGTTCCAGTTCAAGGCTCCTGGCGCGAGACGGGATGACGGGTCCCTTTGTCGCGCCGAGAAATGACGCGAACGACAGCCTGATCAGCAAAAAGTGCATGCTGAAATCTCCGTTTTCGTTTGAACGGGCCGAACCCAACGTCCGTTAATGAAACGGTCCGGCCGTGCTACTGCCCCGCAAGCAATTGAAGCGGGCTAGGGCTGCCAAAGATAGGGGCACGCCATGTCTCAGATGGTCATTCGCGCCGGATGCGGTCCGCGTGCTTCATCGGCGCATGTATAGCGACAGTTAGCCACCAAAATGCGTCAGGTCGTTAAGGGCCATCAGCAGAGGTCGTTTTTACTCAATAACTTCGTCGGCGCGTTCCAAGAACGTCTCCGGGATAGTTAGGCCGAGTGCATTTGCGGTCTTGAGATTTACGACCAGGTCGAACTTGACTGGGGCCTGGACTGGAAGCTCGCTCGGCTTTTCACCCCTGAGGATGCGATCGACATAGGTCGCCGCGCGCCGAAAATTGTCGATCTGGTCAACTCCATAGGACAGCAGGCCGCCGACTTCAGCGAATAATCGGTACGGATAGACAGCAGGGAGACGATAGCGAGCCGCGAGCGATATGGTCTCTACACGATGGGCGACTAGGAAGCTATCTGGCATCACGACAAGGCCACTATCAGGCTCGCGTGCTTGTGCTGCAATGACAGAATCGAGTTCCGACTCGTTGCGAATAGGAGCTGAGATCGTCTCCACCGCGAATGCCGTGCCGGCGGCCTTGAAAGGGTTAAGCCAAAATTCGGCATAAGTCGCCGATTCTGGATTGAACAGCATCGCGACCCGAGCCACGCGCGGTGCAATCTCCTTGAGCAGTTCCACCCACTTGCCAGCCTGCGTCGGCTCTGAAACGTCGAAACCAGTGAACGTTGCCACCAGGTCGCCGGTAGCTCGCGACGAACCCGCTGCCGACCGGATCGGATACAAGCGCGAAAACGATAGGGATGATGCGCGTTTGTTGCAGCAGCGCGGCCGTCGTGGGTGTGGTTTGCGAAAGAATAACGTCGGGCTGTAGCGTGACGAGTTCCTCCGCGAAACGTTGCATCGACTCCGCGTCGCCAGGTGTCGCCCAGCGAATATCGATCCGGGTGTTGCGGCCGTCCGTCCACCCGAGCGCGCGGAGCCCGTCCCGGAATGCCGCGACATAGGACTGTGCTTCCGAGTCGCCCTCGGGATAGCCCATCAGCACACCAATCCGCCGTATCCCCTCCGGCTGCTGCGCCCGCGCCGCAAGCGGCCACACCGCCGCCGCTCCGACAAGGGCAATGAACACGCGCCGTCTCACTGCCTCCCCCAATCTTCAGAACAAGGCACCTGGCGAGCCTATGTTAACACACCCAGAAAGGTCCTGCAGTTTGGTTCAGGCGAGGAAACTTGAGTGCCCTAGCCGATGTCTCACTTGGTCGGGTAGGATCGAGGCGTGGATCGGGCTTCGGATGATGCCGACGTTTCCTCGATCCCCCCTATCACCGAGCGCCTTGGCGGTCTTGAGGTTGATGTACAGCTCGACTTTCGCTGCCTGCTGGACCGGCAGTTCGGCCGGCTTCCCCAGCGGTATTCCATCGTGACGTTCGGGCCGACGACATAGTCGACTTCCTTTAGACCCTGATGGAACGCGGTCAGGAGGTGTGGGTCGTCGCCTTGACTACGAATGCTAAGGAAACCGATCACCGGCGTCGCGGACTGCCCTGCCCGCGCTGCAAGCGACCACGTCACCGCAGCGCTACCGAGAACACCAAGGAAATCCCGCCGTCGCATGTCAGCTCCTTGGTTCAGGAGACGGCATCCTATCGCCTCATGCGAGTGCTTTGATAGGGGTTGCCGCATCGAGAGCATTGCCGCAGTGCACAGCCAATGCCGCAGTGGGCTCAATCGCGCCGAAGCGGTCCGCGCGCTTCAGCGGCGCATGTCCGTTGCTCCCCGAAAGCGACAGCTAGCCACCAACATGCGTCACGTCGTTAAGGGCCAACACGGCCGCGTACCAGTGATATAGAACATTGGGGAAGGACTCCGA
>Ga0210408_10006188_pt1 | contig 10373 bp, 11 predicted proteins | sample IncBWH4MmetaG_FD_155471 | JGI IMG/M metagenome (GOLD analysis project Ga0210408, IMG submission 155471) | Forest soil microbial communities from Barre Woods Harvard Forest LTER site, Petersham, Massachusetts, United States - Inc-BW-H-4-M | ecosystem: Environmental > Terrestrial > Soil >...
TCTCGGATACGTTGAATTGGAAAAGAACCTGCTCTGGCCGGCACCGTCAAAATAAGAAAAGAGAGAACACAATTCTGTTCACTCTCCACGCGAGCAGGTTTTCACACGGCCTGGACCCAGACCGTGCACCCGCGCGGACCGGCCATCGCTTCCAATTGGCCGCCTGGCGGCAGCCGCAGCCATGATTGAGGTTCGAAGGTGTCGCGGGCTTCCTCGAAACTGCCGTCGAGCACCAAGAATTCGCCGCCGCCGGGCAGTGCAAGGCGAACGCGTGAGGCGGCCGGCCAGCGTTCCAGCCGCACATCCTCGCGCTGGTCGCGAAACAGCGGCAATAGCTCGACGTCGGGACGATCGGCCGGCCTCACATAGGGCATCTTCGCCGTGTCGATGCGCACATGCGTGCGGTCGGCGGGATCGAACTGCCAAAGCTTGGTGAAGATCGTGCAGCCCGGTCTGGAGCCCGGCGTATGACGCGACTGCGGCGGATTGCGGATGTAGCTTCCGGCGGGGAAGTCGCCATGCTCGTCCTGAAACACGCCGTCGAGCACCAGGATCTCCTCGCCGCCGGCGTACACATGCGCGGAGAACTGGCTATCGGGCGCGTAGCGCACGATCGTGGTGGCGCGCGCGACCTCGGCGCCGACCCGGTCGAGCATTCGCCGGTCGATGCCGGCGATCGGCGAGGCTACCCAATCGAGTCTTGCGCCGTGCATGACCGCCCGCCGGACAAAATCGGAATTGAGTTCCACGTGGTCGCCCCTCTCACGCTCGTTTCACGCTCGGGCGGGCGGCGACGCAGGACCGCCAGGATCTCAGATTGCTCAAATCCGCGGGGATGTCGATCTTGGCGAAGTCCGCGAAGATGAGGCCGGCAAACGCCGTGATGTCGGCCATCGTGAAGTGGTCGCCGGCGAGATAGGCCTGTTTGGCCAGAACGCCATCGAGATAGCGCATCCCGTCAAGCGCGCGTTGTTTGCTCTTCTCGCCCCATTCCTTGTTCTGATAGGTCTCGATGTGCGGACCCAAGCCCGGCGTTGCGTGATGGAAATAGCCGGCCACAGCGTCCAGTAGCCCGGCTTCGGCCCGCCGCTGCATCATGTGGATCACCGCGCGATCCTTCGCCGTCGTTCCCGTCAATGTCGGCTCGCCTGACGAATGGTCGAGATATTCGGTGATGGCGGTGCATTCCGCAATGCAGGTTCCGTCCTCGAGCTCCAGCACCGGCACTGCGGCGCCGGGGTTCTTCGCCGCGAAGGCCGGCGTCTTATGCTCGCCGCCGGGGACATCGACCGAGACGAATTCGACCTGGTCGGTGAGCCCCTTTTCCTCCAGCGCGATACGCACCCGTGCGGGATTGGGAAAACCCTTGAAGTCGTAGATTCTCATTCCGATGTCTCCGGTTCGATCGAGTTGTCTACCTATCGATAGATAGATTGACCTATACCGCCGGTGGCGATAGGCTGTCAATGCCTATCTATCAATCAGTAAGTTTGGAGCCGAAAAATATTGGACGCACCCAACGCCACCGCCGAGCGGATCCTCGATGCCGCGGAGACGCGGATCAAGCTCACCGGCTACAACGCCGTGAGCTTCCGCGAACTCGCCGACGCCGTGTCGGTGAAGAGTGCCAGCGTGCACTATCATTTTCCCGCCAAGGCAGACCTTGGCGTGGCGCTGGTCAAGCGCTATCGCGAACGATTCTTCGAAGCGCTCGCGGCCAACACCGCATCGGCCACGCCGCGCCAGAAGCTTCGGGCGTTCGCCGCCCTCTATCGGGACGCGCTGGACAAGGACGGCGCCATTTGTCTATGCGGCATGCTCGGGGCTGAAAGCGGCGGATTGCCGAGGCCGGTCGTGCGCGCCGTTCGCGGTTTCTTCGAAGCCAACATTGCCTGGATCGGCGCGGTCCTGAAAGCGGGTGCGCTGAGCGATGCCCCGCGCGACGATGCGACCCTGATCGTCGCGTCCCTGCAAGGCGCGCTGATGCTGGCGGCGAGCCTCGACGATCTCTCGGTCTACGACCGCGCGGCGAAGCGGATTCTTCACTTCGCTCTCGCCTGATCAGATGCCGAGATACCGGTGCTGCAGATCGGGCTCGGCCATCAGCGCCTGCGACGTCCCGCTCCACACCGTGCGCCCCCGCTCGATGATGGTGTGGCGGTCGCAAATCCGCGTCAGGTGCCCGACATTCTTGTCGATCACCAGCACCGATTGCCCGCGCGCTTTGAGCATCGACAGGCAGTTCCAGATTTCCTCGCGGATCAGCGGCGCCAAGCCTTCGGTCGCTTCATCGAGGATCAGAAGTTTTGGATTGGTCATCAGCGCGCGGCCGATCGCCAGCATCTGCTGCTCGCCGCCCGACAGCGTGTTACCCATGTTGCCGCCGCGCTCGGCGAGCCGCGGAAACAGCGCGTGGATCTTTTCCAGCGTCCAGGGATCCTTCGCATCGAGCCTGTTGGCGGAAGCCGCAACCAGGTTTTCCCGCACCGTGAGATTCGGGAATATCTGCCGCCCTTCCGGCACAAGCCCGATGCCGAGTTTTGCAATTCGGTACGATGGCAGGCTTCGTACTTCAGTCCCCGCGAAGCGGATCGCGCCGCTACGTGCCGGCGTCAACCCCATGATGGAGCGGATGGCGGTGGTCTTGCCCATGCCGTTGCGGCCCATCAGCGACACCGTCTCGCCGGCGTCAATCGACAGCGACAGGCCGAACAGCACCTGGCTCAGGCCGTAGCAGGTCTCGATCGCCTCGACGTCCAGCAGCGGCGAAGGCTCAGCCATGAGCGGTCACCACATGCTGATCGCCGAGATAGGCGCGCTTCACTTCCTCGTTCTGCCGGATCGCCACCGGCACGTCGGAGGCGATGACGCGGCCATAGACCAGAACCGAGATGCGGTCGGCGAGCGCGAACACCGCGTCCATGTCGTGTTCGACCAGCACGATGGTGACCTCCTTGCGGAGTTCTTGCAGCAGCTTGACCATGCGCGCGGATTCGGTGATGCCGAGGCCCGCCATCGGCTCGTCAAGCAGCAGCAATTGCGGCCTGGTCGCAAGCGCCACCGCGAGCTCAAGCTCGCGCTGCTCGCCATGGCTCAGCCGCGACACCAGCACATCGGCGCGATGATCCAGGCCTACCCGCTCCAACGCGGCCTGCGCGGCCCGGCGCAGACCGCTTTCCTTCCGCGCATTGCGCCAGAACGAAAAAGAGTGGCCGTCATGCGCTTGCGCCGCGAGCGCGACATTGTCGGCCGCGGTGAAATCCGTGAGCAGCGAGGTGATCTGGAACGAGCGCGCCAGCCCCAGCGCGCTGCGGCGCCAGGCCGCCAGGTGCGTGATGTCCTTGCCCGCCAAAAAAATGCTGCCCGAATGCGGCGTCAGGTGCCCGGTGAGCTGGCTGATCAAGGTGGTCTTGCCGGCGCCGTTGGGGCCGATGATGGCGTGCAGCTCGCCTTGCGCGACATCGAGCGAGACGCGATCGGTCGCGGTGATGCCGCCGAACCGGCGCACCAGGTCCTTGACGCGGAGCAAGGGATCAACCACGAGAAAACCTCCCGAGCAGGCCCATGATGCCGCCGCGCCCGAACAGCACGATCAACAATAACAGCGGACCCATGATCAGCGCCCAATATTCGGTGACCTGCGACAGCAGCTCTTCCAGCACCAGATAGACCACCGCGCCGACGACGGGACCGAACAGCGTGCCCATGCCGCCCAGGATCACCATCACCATGAGATCGCCGGAGCGGGTCCAGTACATCACGGCGGGGCTTATGAAGTCGGTGTTGTTGGCAAGCAGCGCGCCGGCAAGCCCGCATAGGGTGCCCGAGATGACGAAGCAGACGAGCTTGTAGCGGTTGGCCGGAAAGCCGATCGCCTGCATGCGCTGCTCGTTGGAGCGCAGGCCCTGCACCACCACGCCGAAGCGCGAATTGACGATGCGCCAGATCAGGAAGACCACGCCGAGCAGGCCGGCGAGGCAGAGATAATAGAACTGCGTGCGGTTCGAAAGATTGATCAGGCCGCCGAAATCGCTGCGCTTGTAGATAGTGAGACCGTCGTCGCCGCCGTAGCGCGCGAGGCTGGAAGCAACGTAATAGGCCATCTGCGCAAAGGCGAGTGTGATCATGATGAAATAGACGCCGCGGGTGCGCAAGGAAAGCGCGCCGATCACGAGCGCGTACAGCGCGGAGGCCGCGAGCGCGACCGGAAACTGGATGAAGCCGGAGCCAAGACCTTCCTGTGCGAGGATCCCGACCGCGTAACCGCCGATGCCGAGATAGGCGGCGTGGCCAAAACTCATCATGCCGCCATAGCCCATGATAAGATTGAGGCTCGCCGCTGCCAGCGCCAGGATCACGATTCTGGTGAACAGCGTCAGTGCGAAGACGTTGCCGCTTAGTTGCGAATAGAGCGGCAGCAACAACAGCCCCGCGACCATCAGCGCTGTCGCCGCGGTCCGCATGTCGAAGTTCTTCATCGCCGGTTGGCCGGAAACAGCCCCTCCGGCCGCAGCACCAGCACGATCGCCATCAACAAATAGATCAGCATCGAGGACAGCGCCGGCGCCGCGGTCGAGGCGGCGGTCGAACTCAGGACTTGCCGCAGCAGGTTGGGCAGGAAAGCGCGGCCCATCGTATCGATGATGCCGACGAAGATCGCGGCCAGGAACGCGCCGCGGATCGAGCCGATGCCGCCGATCACGATGATGACGAAGGCAAGGATCAGGATATTCTCGCCCATCCCGATCTGCACGGTGAGGATCGGCGCCTGCATCAGCCCGGCGAGACCGGCAAGCGCCGCGCCGAGCCCGAACACCATGGTGTAGAGCAGTTTGATGTTAATGCCGAGCGCGCCGATCATTTCCCGGTTGGAGGCGCCGGCGCGGATCAGCATGCCGACCCGGGTTCGCATCACGCCGACATAGAGCAGTAGCGCCACCATGAGCGCGACGACGATGATCGCCAGCCGATAGGCCGGATAATAAATGCCGGGCAGGATCGCGACCGGCACCGTCAACCAGGCCGGCAACGGCAGCGCGAGACCCGCCGGGCCCCAGATCAGCCGCACCGCCTCGTTGAAGAACAGGATCAGGCCAAAGGTCGCCAGCACATGGTCGAGATGATCGCGGCCGTAGAGGTGCCGCAGCGCCACAAATTCCAGCACGATGCCGAGCAACAGCGTCGCGCCCAGCGCCAGGATCGCGCCGAGGAGGAAATTGCCGGTCCAGGCCACGAAGGTCGCGGCGAAATAGGCGCCCATCATGTAGAGCGAGCCATGCGCCAGGTTGACGAAGTCCATGATGCCGAACACCAAGGTCAGCCCCGCCGCCAAGAGGAACAGCAGGAGGCCAAACTGCAATCCGTTCAGGAATTGTTCGATGACAAGCAGCATCAGGTTTCGAATAAATCCATGTTGCAACGACCTTTCGACCGATCCGCGGATTCAGTTTCACCCTCCCCTGGAGGGGGAGGGTCGGCTCACATGAGCGAAGCGAAATGTGAGACGGGGTAGGGTGATCTCTCCACTCGGCACCGTTTGAATGGATAGACCGTCACCCCACCCCGGTCCTTATCTCGCTTCGCTCGATGGCGGACCGACCCTCCCCCTCCAGGGCCCTCCAGGGGAGGGTTAAGAAGGGTCAAGCAAAAGCGGCAGCGTTTTAACGCTGCCGCTTCCGTTAAGCAAAATCCACGATCACTTCATCGGACATTTGTCGTGGAAGCGATCCTGATCGTCCTTGACGATGGTGGCGACCGTCTTCAGCGACAGCTGGCCGTCGGCACCCTTGACCACGTCCTGCAGATAGAAATTCTGGATCGGGATGTGGTTGTTGCCGTATTTGAACGCGCCGCGCAGCGACTTGAAGTTCGCCTCCTCCATCGCCGCCTTCATCGCGTCCGTCTTGGAGGTGTCGCCGTTGACGGCGACCACGGCGCTGTTGATCAACTGCGCCGCGTCATAGGCCTGCGCGCCGTAAAAGGACGGACGCTGGCCGGGATATTTCTTGCCGTAATCCTCCACGAAGCGCTTGTTCTGCTCGTTGGGCAGATCGTTCACCCACTCCTGCGCACCGGGCACGCCGATCGCATTGTCCTTCTGCAGCGGCAGCGTCGTTTCGTCGATGGTAAAGGCGGTATAGAGCGGCATCTGCGCCTTGAGGCCGGCCTGCGTATATTGATTGAGGAACTGCACGCCGGCCGCGCCCGGATAGAACACGAAGATCGATTCCGCACCCGAGGCGCGCGCCTTGGAGAGCTCGGCGGAGAAGTCGAGCTGGCTCGGCCACACCGTATATTCCTCGCCCTTGATCTCGCCCTTGAACGTGCTCTTGACGCCGGCCAGCATGTCCTTGCCGGCGGCATAGTTCGGACCGATCAGGAACACCGACTTGACGCCCTTCTGGTTCATGTAGAGGCCCATCGCCTGCGGGGTCTGGTCGTTCTGCCAGGAGGTCGAGAACACGTAAGGCGAGCAGAGTTCGCCGGCGAGTTGCGAGGGCCCCGCATTGGCGACGACCAGCATGGTCTTCGCATCCACGATTGGCTTCAGCGAGGCGAGCAGCACGTTCGACCAGATATAGCCGGCGATGAAATCCACCTTGTCGGACAGAATCAGCTTCTCGGTCTTCTGCTTGCCGACGTCCGGCTTGAAGGTGTCGTCTTCGTAGATCACCTCGACCGCCTTGCCGCCCATCTTGCGGCCGAGATGATCGAGCGCGAGCTCGAACGAATTGCGCATGTCGTTGCCGATCACCGCGGTCGGACCGCTGAAGGTCGAGACGAAGCCGATTTTGATGGTGTCCCCCGCGTCAGCGGGACCCGCCAGCGCCAGCGCCGTCGCGCCCGCGAGCCAGAATGCCGTCCTCATGTTGGTTCCCCTCCTCGTTAACTCAAACTGTCCCGCCAGCCGGATAACCGCTTTGTTAAGATTTTTTTGTGCGCGAAATCCCTAGCCGGCAGCAAGCGTGAACCGAAGGTTGCCTTTAGAACCTTCGGCCCATACCCAAGCGGCCTGCACCATAGTTCGCGATTGGCGGGGATGGCAAGAATTATAGTTCCGATTGAGGGTCGTGATTGCCGCAGGCGGCCGGAGCGCTGGCGGCTGATCAGACGCGATATTCCGCACCATCGATGACATAAGGCGCGTGGCGGAAGTCGCGGATGGTCGCGACCTTGTCGGCCTGCCAGTCCAGCAACATGAAATATTTCGGGCCCGAGCCGGGCGCATTGGGATCGAACACCAGGATCGCCGGGCGGTCCTCGACCAGTCCCGGCACCAGATGCCAATCGCTGATCTTGTCGTAATTGCCGAAATAGCGGGAGACCTCGGCCTTGCCGTTCAGCCGCGTCTTGCCAACGAGCTCGAGCCGCACGTCGTCGGCGATCAGGCTGCGGATCGCATCGAAATCCCGCGCATTGAAATGCGTCACATAGGCGGAAAGCCGCGCGCGATCGGTATCGGACAATTTCGGCGGCTGCGCCTGTTCCGGCTCGTTGGCGAATGCGCGCAGTTGGGTGCGGCCGCGGTGCAGCGCCGCCTTCACCGCCGGCAGGCTCAAATCCATGACCTCGCAGACCTCCCGCAAGGAGCAGCCGAGCACGTCCATCAGGATCACGCTGGAGCGTTGCGCCACCGGAAGCCGCATGAAGGTGCGTAGGCTCATGCTTGCGATCTGACGGCTCAACACGGCATCACGCTGATCGGCGATCATGTCCACCTCCTCGCCCGATCGGAGCGCTTCCTGCCGGTTGCGGCGGCGAAGGAAATCCAGCGCCGTGTTGTGCGCGATCCGAAACAACCAGCCCTCGGGATTGTGAACCGGACCGGCGGACCCAAACGACTCCACCGCCTTGATCAGCGCATCCTGCAGCACGTCCTCGCCATCGACCACCGAGCCGACCATGCGCGCGCAATAGCGATGCAGTCTTGGACGCATCGCAACGAGCAGGTGGTTAATGGTGGCCGACACTTCCGGGACCGGTTTCATTGTGTCTCAGGGCTCTCCCAGCATGCGGTAATTGCCGACGACGGTAGCGCCGCGGACCAGCGGCGGCTCGGCGCACCGATCACGAACGCCGCTCTGGAACGCCTGAAATGCCGCCAGCTTTGTCAACCCACTGGCGCCGTCATCGGCCGTGGTCTCGACCAAATGGATGAAGGTATCGTCCTCCAGGCGCAGCGCAACATATCGGACACCTTCCGGGTTCGCCGCCTCCAGCTCCGCGAACACCGCCGAGATCAGCTCGGCATTCTTATCCGCCAATTCGGGCTTCGTCTTATACCTGATTAATCTGCGTTGCATCCTGTTCTCCATGACCTGATTTTCAGCGGCTTGCCATTGCATCCCGACCCCAAGACGTTGGTCGCGGGCAAAAGGATTCGGGGCGAGAGCAAAAAAAATTTTGACGCATCCTTTGTCCGCTTCGCTTCGTCTTCTGCCGCGAGCCCGCCGTCCGGCGCGGCATCAGGACAAGCGGAGAAAGACGATGCAGCAGGGCTACGATCGGAGCGAGAAAAACTGGGTGCTTGGCGTAACTTCGCTGGCATCCTTCATGATGGCGCTGGATTCGCTTGTCATCACCACCGCCTTTGCCACCATCCGCGCCGATTTCGGCTCTTCTGTCGAAATGCTGCAATGGGCGGTCAACGCCTTCAATCTGACCTTTGCGGTCCTGCTATTGACCGGTGCAGCGCTGGGCGACCGGTTCGGACGCCGCCGGATCTTTGCGGCCGGCATCGCCCTGTTCGTGCTGGCGTCAGCGGCGTGCGCGCTGGCCGGCTCGGCGCCAGCGCTGATCGCGGCGCGCGCGGCGCAAGGCGCAGGGGCGGCGCTGGTGATGCCGCTTGCGATGGCGATCCTGAGCGGCGCATTCGCAACAGAAGAGCGCGCCAGGGCGCTCGGCATTTTCAGCGGCATCACCGGATGCGCGCTGATCATCGGTCCCGCGATCGGCGGCCTTATCACCGAGAGCCTTGGATGGCGCTGGATCTTCTGGATCAACCTGCCGATCGGTCTCGTCGCGATAGCGTTGATCTTTATCCGCCTGCGCGAAAGTTTTGGTGCGAAGGCGGCGCTCGACATTTCAGGCTTGCTGCTTGTCGCGATCGCTGCGCTGGCGCTGGTATGGAGCCTGCTGCGCGGCAACCCGATCGGATGGTCCAGCCCTGAGGTGATCGGCACGCTTGCTCTGGGGCTGGTGTTCTCGGTTGCCTTCATCGCCCGGGAATTGCTGATATCGGCGCCGATGATTCCGATGCGGATGTTTGCGTCGCGATCGTTCGCGGCCGGTGTCGCCGCAAGCCTGCTGTTCTATGCGGCGATGTACGGCGTGCTGTTCCTGCTGCCGCAATTCCTGCAGCTCACGCTCGGCTTCGGCCCGCTCGGCGCCGGGCTGCGGCTATTGCCATGGACCTCGACGTTATTCCTGACCGCACCGATCGCGGGCGCGGTGGTGCAAAGATTTGGCGAACGGCCGCTGGTCGCGACCGGACTAACGATGCAGGCGGCAGGCCTCGGCTGGATCGCGATGCAGGCTGCACCCGGCGTCGGCTATCCGGCGCTGATCGTGCCGCTGGTCCTGGCCGGCATCGGCGTGTCGATGGCGATGCCGGCGGCGCAGAACGCGGTTCTCGGTTCAGTTGCCGTCACCGAAATGGGCAAGGCCTCCGGCGTCTTCAATATGGGCCGCTTCCTCGGCGGCATGTTCGGCATCGCGCTCTTGGTCGCGGTGTTCTCCGCCAACGGCGCGACCGACACGCCAGCGCATTTTTCCACCGGCTTCGCCGCGGCGATGATGGTGGCGGCGGTGCTTTCGCTGGCGGGGGCTTGTGTTGGCCTGTGGCTGCCTGCCCGCCGGGCTGTGACTGCTGCGCCGATGCCCGACGCCAACAACGATCGACTTTCGCTGTCGATCGATTAACAAACACGGCTTGGCCGCCACGCGCGAATTACTACATACTGAGATGGACGGAGACATCTGAAACGCGAGGTCGCTTGCCATGACCACGGTGCCGGCAAAACCCCATCACGTGGTGATCGTCGGCGCCGGCTTCGGCGGATTGGAGACCGCATTCCGTCTTGCCGGCGCGCCGGTCAAGATCACGCTGCTCGATCGCCGCAACCACCATCTGTTCCAGCCGCTGCTCTATCAGGTCGCGACCGCGTCGCTTGCCACCTCCGAGATCGCCTGGCCGATCCGCCATCTGTTGCGCGACCGCGCCGAGATCACGACCCTGTTCGCAACGGTGAGCGGCGTCGACGCGCAAGGAAAGCGCGTGCTGCTCGACGATGGCGATGCGCTATCCTACGACACGCTGGTTCTCGCCACCGGTGCGCGGCACGCTTATTTCGGCCACGACGAATGGGAGCCGT
>Ga0210408_10006189_pt1 | contig 10373 bp, 7 predicted proteins | sample IncBWH4MmetaG_FD_155471 | JGI IMG/M metagenome (GOLD analysis project Ga0210408, IMG submission 155471) | Forest soil microbial communities from Barre Woods Harvard Forest LTER site, Petersham, Massachusetts, United States - Inc-BW-H-4-M | ecosystem: Environmental > Terrestrial > Soil >...
CCGACTTCCGCAGGGCATTCCCGGATCTTTATTTCTGGGGAACCGCGGATCTTATCTCCGAGGGCGACTAGGTCGTCGGACAATGGGAAGGTGGAGGCACCCATACCGGCCCCGGGTTCAGTGACTTCATTCAGGGATCGCTGCCGGCAAACACCGGTCGGAGAATGCGATTCACTGGAATCACGATCCTCAAGGTGTATTCGTGGTATGAGGATAACGGTCGGGACCATCGTTGGACTAGTCGCTTCAGGTGCTTCATTTGAGGAGATTCTGCAAATCTATCCCTATTGGGAATCCGTGGATATTCGGGCGGCGGTAGCATACGCGGCCTGGCAATCCGAGGAGCCGCGAAACGCCATTGCAGACCGCTTGCGCCTAGGCACCAGGGGGTCAGCCGTGTTGGCCCTCGGTCGGAACACATCCGCTCGCCAAAAGCATGAGCCGGAGTGGTCGTCGAAGCGAGCACCCACTGTCGCAGGTCGAGGATATTTTGAATGTCTAACAAAAAGACAAATGTCAAAAGGAGTAGGTTATGACAGAAACAATACAGAAAACCATGCGCGCAGCCGCGATCAACCGCTTTGGCGGCATCGAAGAAATCAAATTGCAAATGTTGCCCGTTCCCGAAATCGAGCCAGATGAAGTGCTGATCCGAATCGAGTCGGCGGGGGTGGGCGTCTGGGACGCATTTGAGCGCGAAGGAGGCTTCGCCAAGATGTTCGGCGTTGAGCCGAAGTTTCCTTCTGTGCTTGGTTCGGATGGAGCGGGCACGGTGTCCGCCGTTGGCGAGCAGGCCAACCGTTTCAAAGAAGGAGATCGGGTTTATGCCGCCGCTCTCACAAACCCTAAGGGCGGATTCTATGCCCAGTACATAGCGGTAAAGTCGGCCAACGTCTCGCACATCCCCGGCAAATTAACGATCGAGGAAGCTGGTGTGATGCCGAGCGATGCGATGACAGCTCTGCGCGGCTTGGACGACATGCTAAGCCTGAAGGAAGGCGAGACACTCATGATCTTCGGTGCCAGCGGCGGAATCGGACACTTAGCAGTGCAGCTCGCCAAGCGAATGGGTGCCCGCGTATTCGCAGTGGCTTCGGGCGATGACGGCGTGGCGTTGGCCAAGAGGTTAGGCGCTGAGTTCGCAATCAACGGTCGCAAGGACGATGTGGTCGCAGCGGCTCGTGAGTTTGCCTCCGGCGGACTCGACGCCGCCCTCGTGACTGCAGGCGGGGAGGCGGCAGATCGGGCGCTAAAGGCTGTCCGCGACGGAGGCCGCGCGGCCCATCCCAACGGCGTTATGCCGGAGCCGAAGGCCTCGCATGGCGTGCGCATGAGCAGCTACGACGTCGAGCTTAGCCAGGAGGTGATCGCCAAGCTCAACCGGTTGATCGAAGCCAGCCCGTTCGAGGTTCACATCGCCCGCACTTTTCCGCTCGATCGGGCCGCCGAGGCCCACCGCGCGCTCGACGACCATTACCTTGGTAAGCTCGCCCTGCGGCTCAGTTGAATAGCGACTTCGAACCTAATTGAGGGAGCTGGCTCCTGGGCGAGGGCAAGGCTCCCCCGGAGGGTTCCGCAGCGATCTATTTCGGGTTAAGGGGTGACGACACGATTGTAGTTCGCTGCGAGTGCTCTGGCGCGCGTGCTCGGGAGATTCATGCCTTTCTGGTATATTCTTTCCCTCTTGCACCCAAAAAACTTAGGCAACCTACTAACTAAGGATTTTTGCTGCATGAACCTTGCTGTAAAAATCGAGCAACCCCCGCGTATGCTTGGTAAATGTCAGCGATCAGTGAAAACCGGCCAGGAATAATCGAAGTTAAAGGGCTCAAAACGAGCCACTTTAAGGAAAGCAAAACAGCTCCGTCGGACCGGAAAGAAAACGGTTAAATGGGGCATGTCAAATGTCCTCAAAGTGAGCCTGCAAACAACGATTCACAGCCTGGCCGATCTTGGATGGTCGCAGCGACGAATCGCCAGCGAGTTGGGGATCAATCGCGAAACGGTGGGTCGGTATCTGCGCTTGGCAAAATCGGCCAATTCGATTACCGGCTCTGAGGAGGGAGCGGATCGAAAACCAGCCATTTCGATTGCCGGCGCTATTAAGCTATTCGGGCAAGGCCTACAGCGAAGCGGTGAGTCGGCAGGACACTGAGACCTTCCTGCGCTGCCTGGAAAACGGGCTGCGCAACTTTGGCGCTGAGCGCATAAGCGTATGGGATTCTCCACATCCCCGTGAAAAGGCAAAGAACCACAAAACACATAGAAAATTTGTACGTAGATCGACCACAATTTGCCGCACTTTTGCTTCCGCTCACTTCCACAGGTTTCTACCCTGATGGAAATTCCCCTGGGTAACACCCTGGAAAATAGCGGAAAACAGAATCCTGAAATGGGGTTCAAGTCCCCCCCGAGCAGAGGAGGCCACCTAAAGGCCACGCGCTTAGGTACTTCCTACGAGCCTCGCAACCTTGCCTGAATATACTCTCTCTTAGCCAGCCGATGGACTCTCCCAGAAAACTTATGCCGCGCCTCGTCCAACGAAAGCCTGGCCCTTCGAGTTTGCGATCCACTTCGGTTGCGGGTTTTTCTGCCGGGCATGGTATGTGACTTCGGATCACAGGGTTGCAGGTTCGAGCCCTGCCGGGTGCAAGCCTTCAGCTACAACGACTTACGCCGAAGAGCAAAGGCCTGAAGAATCATTTGCTTGGACACTTCTTGGACACTTTCTCAAATACTTTTGCGGCGGCGAAAGTCTTCAGGAGTCATCTCCGAACCGCGTTCCCGGGATGCCATCAAAGCCTTTCCCGGAGCTGCCAGCCGTGCTCATGTCGTTGAATTCCGATTTCGCACCGCTGCTGGAGGTGATGGTGGCATTGCCGGCCGTGCTTGTGTCGAAGAATGCCGTTTCCACGCGGCTGCTATTGGTAGTGGCGTCGCTGGCTGTGCTTGTGTTAAAGAATCCTGTGAACCCGCCATTGTTGATGATGACGTCGCCGGCCGTGCTCGTGTTTTCGAAGTTCGTGCTACCAGATGCATTATTGGTGATCGTGGTGATCCCGGCGGTGTTCGCATTGAATATGTTGAATGTGCCTTTGTTGACCACAGCGCCGACAATTGAAGCCGTTTCCTCTCTTCAAACGGCTAAAGCGATTTTGGTTGACTGCGTAACAAATTTTCCGCTCTTGGCAAAGCTTGGAGGAAACGCTTTGGTGGAATCCATCCTGGGATCACCAACTCTCGAATCCGTACTTTCTTTGTTCGGCGTTTCTTACCCCAGTCTATCCGGACGAGTCGCTCAACTGATCGGTACTGATCCATCTTCGGCGATCGATGGAGCGGCCTGGCTGGCGGTGACCGCCGGTCTACTGATTACCCGTTTCCCCACACCTCTTAGTGATTAAAATTGCGCAGGAGCTCTTTGCGTTATGCTCGAATTAGACAAAGTTAACCGCGCACAATTTGCGGAGTTCGTGGATCAGGATTTTGAAATTGCCGTGAAAGACGCCGCCCCGCTCAATGTCCGGCTTGTGGAAGTGTGCTCGCTTGGCGCGGCACAAGCGGGAAGTCGCGAGCCGTTTGCGTTAGAGTTCCGCGCCGACGCATCTGTGCGTCTTCCGCAGCACATTTATGCGGTCAGCCATGGTCAGTTGGGAACGATGGAGATTTTCCTGGTACAGATCGGGGCGGATCCCACCGGGGCGTATTTCGAGGCAGTGTTCAACTAGCCTGGAATCTCGCCGTTCACCGTTCTCGGTTCACCGTTCGCCGTCCTCGTTCAGCGTTGCTCGAGAAGGCGCTGACCGCAAAGGCCGGACGGCGAAGCGCGAACGGTGAACGGCGAACGGTGAACGCGGAAGCGCTTTCTATCTCCATTCGAGGAACAGGTAAACGCCTTTATCTTCGATCCGGCGGAAGCCAAGGCGTCGGTAAAGGTGAAGGGCTGGGTTGAATTTCTCGACGTGGATGGTTAGTGCCTTGCCTGCAGTGCGCGCTTCATTCTGCAACTCACGCAGCAGTTTCGTTCCTATCCCAGAACGCCGATGCTCAGACAGCAGCGCGATGTCTAAGATCCGGATCTCCTTTTCGCAACAATCAACATAGAGCCGACCGGCGGGTACACCTTGCACTTCGATGATGGAATACCGCGCATCCGGATAGTTGCGCCGGTAATCGGTATCCTGAGCAGTGAACTGCATGTCGGTAAATACACGCTTTTGCTCGTCGCTCCACGGCACCCGGGCCAATTCCTCCGCGCGCGTGCTGGCATAAACCGCACGCAGAAATTGTTCGTCCTCCGGCGTCGCAGCCCGCAACCGCGGAGAATCGCTCGTGCTGTTCTCCATCAACTATCTAAGAACGTGCCGGGAAGACGCCTTGCAGCGCGATGCAGAAGTTCAGCGTGAGGTAAGGCATCAGGTTGTTGTGCGGCTGGTTGCCTCCTGCGGGCGTCAGCGCGTTGGGGGCGAGTTGTGTGATTGAGCCGGGCGCCGCATACAAGGCTATGCCGCCGACTCCTCCCGCAAACATCTCGTTGATGGGGCTCTGGTCGGTGCCCTGTTGATTTGAGGCAGTCACACCATGCGAATGCGCAGGCATCTCTGATTGAAGCAACGTCACGGTATCCGAGCCCCCCGTTTCGCCGAGGTCATGCAGGGAAAGGCCGGGACCCTGCCCGGGATGCATCGGAGCGCTTCCCTGAATGTTGGGCAGTGCGAAGTTCGATTTACCGTCGCCGCCGTAGTTCGTGCCCAACAGCGAGAAGAGCGCGGTGTTTTGCGAGATAGGCATGAGCTGACCGTTGCAAAACGCCCATCCTTTGGGCGCGAAATTGAATGGGAAGATGCGGATTTCCGCAAGAAATGGGTTTGACATAATTCAGGTTTGGGATGGGAAGACGCCAAACAGCGAGATGATGAAGTTGAGGCAGAGATAGGGTTGGAAATTGTTGTGCGGCTGACTGCCGCCTACCGACCCGATCGAGTTCGAATTGAGTTGCACTTGCGGCGAATCGGTTCCGTAAGGCGTGATAGTGGCTGCCTGAGTAATCGCGGGCAACTGATTCGCGGGACTACTGCTTGAGGCCTGGTTGCTAGTTGCCAGGAAAGGGTGAGTGTGTGCCGGAATCTCATTGACCGAGAGCGTCACCTGTTCCACTCCGCTGCTTTGTCCGGGGGTGAAGCTGGAACCCTGGTGGATCGGGAGGCGCCCCCGCAGGTCCGGCAACGCGAACGTTGATTGCCCATCTCCGCCGAAGGTCGTGCCGATGAGGTTAAAGAGCACGTCGAAGTCTGCGATCGGCAGAAGCTGGCCTTCGCAGAACATCCAGCCGACGGGAGCGAAGTTACCGGCAAACATACGGATTTCACCAACGAATGGTTGTGACATAATCTAAAACTAGTTTTGTGACGGAAAGATTCCCTGCAGCGCAATGCAGAAGGTCAACGTTAAAAATGGCTGCATGTTCTGGTGCGCCTGGCTACCGCCGACGTTGGCAATGGCTCCCGGCACCATGGCGTTAAGATTCGACGCCCCGGCATACAGGTTGGCGCCCTGAGACTGCGAGAGCATACGCGCGTTCGACGGGGCATTGGAAGTCGCCGTAACGTTCGCAGCGTTCGCGGAGTGCGTATGCTGCGGCAGCTCTGCCATGGAAAGCGTGTGCGCCTGCTCGCCGCCGATCTCGCCAAGTGTGTGGCCGTTGGCGAAGTGGATCGGTGTTCGCGCTTGCAGGTTCGGCAACGCGAAATTCACTCGCCCGTCGCCGCCGTAGGTTGTGCCGAGCAGGCTGAATAGCGCCTGATTCTGGTTGATGGGCAGGAGCTGACCGTTACACATCGCCCAGCCTTTCGGCGGGAAGTTGAAGGACATAATCTTAATCTCGGAGAGAAAGGGCTCGGACATGGAAAGTTTCTAGCGCGATCAATAGGAAATCGGAAGCCTAATTCCGAAAAAATCTTGGCAGCTATGATGGTGCTTGAATTTATGATTTGCCGAATTGGTTTACCGCGGATCTGATTTCCAAAATATTGGCCCGCTAGCCTGCAAAAAACCATGCGGTAGGCGAAGCGTCCTCGCTTTGCACTTCTTCAAAGCCATGGAAACCGAGACGGTTCGCCTACATTTTGATCGCAACAACTATTTCGGCGGCAGGAGGCTAGGGCGGTGCTTGGGTCGTGTCTCGCACGAAACCGCTCCCGCTGATTATGTCCGTGCCGTTGCCGTTGGGGTTGAGCGAGTTGACAAAGTTCACCACATCGGTGTTCGTCGGGTTGTTGGTCAGCCCGGTATCCGAGTCAAAGATGCCGAAAACATTTACTGCCGCGTTGGTGCCCTGTTTGCGTAAGCCGATGCCGCCCGCACCGTTGCTGCCCGCACTGGTGTTGCCAAAGATGTTCAGGAAGACCGAGTCGTTGGCGCTCGCCGCGTTACCCGCATCCACGCGGATGCCCTCAGCCGCAAAGCCGCCGGCGTTGACTGGTGCGCTGACGTTATTGTCGGCGATCTTGAACTTCGCAGTCCCCGACGTGCCGCGGCCGACGAGCAGGATCCCGTTTCCGTCGGTGCCGCTGATGGTATTGTTAGTCACGATCAGTGTCAGATTAGGCGTCCACGCATTGCCCGCGCCGGCCACGCCATTGCCGCCGGCGATGCCATTGCCGCCGCCGAGGTTGGGTGTGTGACTGGCGGTGATGACGTTGTGGTCCACCGTTCCCGTCATAGTCGAAAAGCCATTGTTGCCGATGAGGATCACGGTTCCGATGCTGCTGCTGCCGAGCGAGCCCGGTGCGCTGCCGCCAAGTGCTGCGGTCCTGCCGTTACCGGAAATGATGAAATTCGTCTGAGTGCGCGAAGCGCTGTTTCCGCCTGAGTTCGAGACGATGATCGCGTTGGTGCCGGTCGTTTTGAGTGAGACGGCGTTGTTCGTGATCGCGACCACATCTGCGCTGTTACCCGGAATACCTGCCGTCGCTCCCGGCCCGGTGGCGTTCGAGTTGCCGATGGAAATCTGAATCCCGCCGGAGGCGGCGTTGGTCACGGTGTTCTGATTAATGGTCGCATTATCCAGGCTGAAGCTCGTGCTGGCGTTGCCGGTGCCGACGAAGCTGATTCCCGCGGTGCCTACGCCCGGGTTGGTCACCGAGTTGTTCGAGACGTTCGCATTGGTGAGGGTTCCGGCATCGGATTGGATGTCGAGCCCGGCGGAAAAACCGTTGCTCAACACGCTGTTCGTGATCGTCAACGTGCCGCTGATATTGTTTCCATTCTTTGTCTGAGCACCCGCAAAGCTTGTGGAGTTGAATGCGATGTTGGCATCCGCGTCCCCAGCGACCGCCTGAGTGCCAGAATTATTGATTGTGCCATTATTGAACGTGAAATTTGTTACGCCCGTCCCGGCGATCCCGCTGCGAGCGGTGTTTTGAATGTTCATGTTCGTGAACGACGGACTCAGCGTGCTGGTCAGCGCGATGCCGACGCCGGTCGTGTTCTGAATGGTGCCGCCAGAGCTGTCGCCGCCCACGCTCGTGTTGCCGTCGCCGGTGACGGTCAGCCCGCCGCTGGCACCGGTGTTGTTCAAGATGATACCGCTCACCGGTTCAGGTGCCGCTATGTTGTTGCCGGAAGAGATGCTAAGGAAGGTGAGGCCGCTCGCGCCAATCGTCGTGTTCGCGACGTCGAGCGCCGTTGCGCTGACCGAGTTGATCGAGTTGCCGCTGCCTTGCACGCTGATCGTCCCGCCGCCAGTCGCGTTTAAGCCGATGCCTGTGGTGGTCGAGATAGCGAGTCCGCCGCCGGTGAAGTTGATGGTGCCGCCCGTGTTACCGGTCAGATTGATCGCGTTCGCGGTGCTGGTGTTGGCCGTGATCGCGCCTCCAAAAGTAGTGGTGCCGCCGGTCTTGGCATTGATGGACACGGCGTTGACCGCGTTCGTCTGCCGGATCGTGCCATTGTACGTGACGTTTGCGGTGCTGCCGGTTTCGTTAAAGGCCACGCCAGTCGGGCTGGTCGTTCCGCCAATGGATGCGCCACTGGCAAACAGGAATGTCCCGCTGGCACCGCTGTTGATGTCAATATGCGCGTTGCCGCCGTTCAGCGTAGTCGTGCCGTTGAAGTTGACCGTGCCACCGGCGTTGCTCAGGTTGATGCCGGTACCAGCGCTCGAGGTGGAGGAGAGTGTCCCGGTCTGGAAAGTGATCGTGCCGGCACTTTCGTTGGTGACGTCCACAATCAGCCCGGCGCTGGTGCCGCTCTTGGTGATGTTGCCGCTGTAGGTGACGTTTGCGCTGCTGCCATTGGCAACGAAGCCGGTGCCGGTGGGATTTGTGATCGAGGTATTATTGGCGAATGCAAACGTGCCGCTTGAGCCGCCAAGGATGTCGATGGCCGCGTCGCCGCCGTTGAGCGTGGTGGTGCCGTTGAAATTGTAGGTCCCATCGGCATTGTTGAACTGCAGGCCGGTACCGTTTGTCGCGGAGAGCGCGCCCGTCTGGAAGGTCAACGTGCCGGTGTGGCCACCCGAAACGCTCACGAGCGCCGCGTTGTTCGCCTGCGCGATGTCGCCCGAGTAGGTCGCTCCGACTGAGCCGCCTACGACGGACCATGTGGCGCCGGTCGCGCCCGTGATGGTGCCCGCATTCGCGGTGAAGCTGCCGGTAACACCGCTGAGCAGCACGCCATTGCTCGTGCTGGCACTTGAGGAGAGCGCGCTGAAGGTGCCTGCGATCGTGCCCGTGGTGAGGCTGAGCGCTGCCGTGCCGGTGGCTGAGACCGAATCATCGGCGACGCTCAGCGTGCCGAACGTCGTCCCCAAGATCCCGCCGCCACCGGTGATGTTCACGTTATTGAGCGTCACTCCGCCGCCGAGCGAACCGAGGCTCGTAAGCGAGACGGCCGCCCCGGTCGTGTTCTGGATCGTGCCGCCGGAGGCCGCCGTGGTTCCCGTGCCGGTAACCTGCACACCAACGGTTCCGCCACCGGTAAGATTGTTCAGTGCGATGCCATTGATCGCGCCATTGGCCGAGACGCTCTGGAGCACGAAACCGCTGCTGCCGATGGCTACGCCATTCAAGCTGAGCGCGGTGCCGGTGCCTGAGGTGATCGTGTTGCCCGCGCCCGTCACCCCGACGGTGCCTCCACCGCTCGCTCCAAAGCCGGTGGCGCTTGTGGTGGTGATAGCGAGGTTGCCGCCGGTAAAGTTGGTCGTTGCCCCGGTGTTGTTCGTCAGCGTCACGGCCTGATTCGCGCCGGTGTTGAGCGTATCCCCCGCACCGGAGAAAGTTGTCGTGCCGCCCGTGTTATTCTGCACAAGAATACCGGTGCCGGTATCGGTGATCGTACCAGACAGAGTGACCGAACCGCCGGCGCGGGTTTGCACAACGACCGAGTGGGCCGCCGTGTTCGTGATGTTGCCGCTGTAACTGATCGCCGCATTGCCGCCATCGATTACGAAAGAATTGCCTGCCGCGTCGCTGATGCTGCCGCCGGTCATGGCGATGGTACCGGTGGCGTTCGTGAGGTTGATCGCGGAAGCGGCGGCATTGGTCTGCACGACGCCGGTAAGCGTGAAACCGGCGGTGCCGCTGCCGATGATCTGGTTGTTGCCTCCGTTGATGTTGATATTCTGCACCGTGTTGCCACTCGCGAGGGTGAGCACGTTGACGGCCGCGTTCGCCGTCAAGGTTGCCGCGCCGTTCGGGTCGGTAAATGAACCGCCGCCGAGCACGAAGGTATCTCCGATGACGTTCACGGGCTGGACGCCGCCGGGAACAACGACGGTGTGGCCGTTGCCGAAACCGTCGATCGTGGTGCCAGTGCCAAGCGTCAGAGTGGTTGCGCCAAAATTGATGGAGCCATCGTTCACGAACACCACAGTCTTGTTGTTCAGGTTCGAAGGCGTGCCATCCAGCGTCAGCAACTGGGCCACGTTAATGCGATTGGAGGGGTTGGACCCGTTGTCGCTGCCTGCCGAGGTCGAGCCGACGAAGATGAAGTTGGGGTTCGCCGCCTGTTCAAACGTGGCCTTGCCAGTGTAGGTGACGCCGGTGAATTCGTAACGGCCCTGCGTGAAGCCAGTGGTGCTCGTGAGATTTGCGGTGTCAATCGTGGCGCCGCCGCCGATGACGGCGATGCTGCTGCCGCTGCCGCCGGAGCCGATCGGAGTTTGGTTGCCGTATCTGAGGTAGGCGCCCGCGGAGCCGGCGACGACGTCACCGAGTTTTACTCCAGTGCCTACGTTGCCGATGGCCGCGGTTTGGCCGGCACCCGTCGCGAGGAGGATGTTCGGAGCATTAGCCGTCACCGGCTGGCCGCCGGGATAGAGCGAACCACTCAGGTCTATGGCGATACTGGTCGCCGTGCCGTTGCCGGTGATC
>Ga0210408_10006190_pt1 | contig 10373 bp, 9 predicted proteins | sample IncBWH4MmetaG_FD_155471 | JGI IMG/M metagenome (GOLD analysis project Ga0210408, IMG submission 155471) | Forest soil microbial communities from Barre Woods Harvard Forest LTER site, Petersham, Massachusetts, United States - Inc-BW-H-4-M | ecosystem: Environmental > Terrestrial > Soil >...
TTTTGGGTGCCTTGGTTGTCGCGACTCTCGTGCTTGCGAGCCTGCTCCAAGAGCATCACCATAAGGCGGCTGATCTTATAGAGGAAGAGGAGGCGAGACAAACTAGGGGCGACCTCGTGCTCAATGCCAATCCCGCTGCGCTCTCCAAAGTCGTGGGCTTAACCGGAAAGAGCACCGGCGAAACTACTTCGGGACAGGCGACTAGAATTGATCACGGGTTCATTGTGATTGGGCCGCAAGAAAATTCTTCTCCGCGAATGAAAACCGCGGCGTCGGGCCAAACTCCTGTTAATGCGGTCACTCCTGAAATAAATCACTCCGACGTGCAGGCAAATGCAAGTTCGTCGTCTCCGGCACATTGGCAAGATCCTGCGCGAGAGATCCGACCAAAGATCCACGTTTTAAGATCCAGATCATCCGTGCGGGCTAGATTCGTTGACGCAAAAATGCGACTGATTGCATTATGGCACCAAAGCCGAGTGCAAACTGAAAGATCTCGCAGCTGGGCACTTTTCTCGAATTCGAACAAAGGGGAAAGAAAGAAAGTGAGTTACACCGCGGAAACGAACCATTGATGCAAGCGTCGGGGCGAAAAGCAACGCTTCGGCCGTTTCTCGACGGATTCGCCTTATGCCAAAATGCTCATCCTGAATGGCTAATTTGATCACGTCGGCAGAGATGAGGAATTGCCCTGAGCATAGTGAGGCCGGCGGAGAATTGGCGTGGACCAGGAGGGGGCGATTTCACTGCTCTAATCCACTTTCGCCGACAACGACGCCGCCAGAGCCTGCGCCGCGCAATACGGGCGCGTGACCCGGCGAGAGGGAAATCATCGTAAACGCATCAACCGAGGCTTGGCCTACGCCAGGGCTAACGGGAAGATTGGTGGAGGACGTTACAAGTTATTTCCTGATGACCAAAGGGTAGCTACCCGTTTGATTCGGGTTGAGAAGAAGAGCCAGGGGCGATCGCCGATCCGGTTCAAAGAGAAAAGGCGGCAGAGAAAAAGCGATTTTCGTCCGTCACAAGTCGAGGAGATCAATGGCGATGGACCGCGGGAGCGCTTCGATCCTCTCTGCAATTTGCATTAAGTTAAGCTGGAGGTCCTTACATGGTCGGAACCCGCGGTATAATAAAGGCGAGCCAGACAGTGGATCGAATCATATTGGATTCCGCTGTGTGAAAAATCCCTGATCCCAACCCTCTGGACGCATTCTTCTGGGCCGGCGGCGCTTAGTTAGCGTACGTTTTGGTTCGAATGATAGTGGGACCCCAATATGATCTCCATGCCCGCCTCCCCCGTTCGAAGGACCGTGAGGCCGAATTCTATATGGGGTCCGAGTCACCTGGCACTTGCGGCAGCGGATAAAAAGTGGCCTTGGCTCTGCTCGCCATTTTAGCCGAGCGGACATTAACAAGCCTGCGGACCGCTTCGTTCGTCTGAGGCAACCGATCGTAGATAAACATCTTCGAATTGCGAACTACCAGGCTGAATGATCGGAATCGCTCTCCTGACACGTGTTACATTTCTGGCACCCCCGATCACTTTCACCGGTGTGCCAATCTTCACGCGGGCGAAAAATTCAGCAGCAAGGTCTCTTGCCGTCTGCTCGATAAGACTAATAATCACCGCTGTCTGCTGAGCGCGTAGTTTCGTACATAGCGCAATTGTAGACAGCGCGATAGCTAATCTGGTTGCGACTCTCATAGCTGCTTCGCTTCATTGCCAGAGAACACGTGGTGGATGCCGTTAAAATAGATCGGGTTAGACACCTGAGAATTGGACGCACGAATGCGACGCGAAATTCAATGTGGGAGCTATCGTTTTCAATTAAAACGTAGACTGGGTGTCGCGACGCCTTTTTGGTTGGTTCTGGTAATCGAAGGTCCAGATGCCAGTCCGGCTGATGTAAGTAACAGAGTGATTAAACGTTTGCTAGAGTTTGATGTATCGATTTGTTGATCCCCGAGGTAGAGTACTGCGTTTGGAACAACATATAATTCCCACTCATGGAACTGTGATGTCGATGAGTTCAAATGGGACGGATGCGGAGCGACAGCGAGGAGTGAGAATATTCATTGATTATTTAGGCGGCGTTTTTCGTCTTTTTCTAAAGCAGGTATTGTATGAAAGCGTTTTGGTCGCCTTTATTGTCGTTGTCTTTCCTTCTAATCGGAGTTCTTTGTTCGGTGGGTCAGAGCATCCGGGTTGAGTCAGCCTACTATGGTTCTCGTAACGGTGCCGGTGCTGACGTTACACAAACAGTTCAACGGTTCGCCGACTATGGCGAACCTTTCCGGGTAAACAACGACACCCTGAGTACCGATCCATCTCCAAACGACGGGAACACGCTCGTAGTTGTCTACTACGCAAACGGTCAGCGGATTTCCGACGCTGTACCTGAGGGTGAAGTATTTTACTTCAGGAGCGGTCGCGACACCGACTATCCCCCCGAATACCACAAGCCTGGCATTCGACGCGGCGTACCAAGACTGCAAGGGACTCTGCGTCGACTAACTCATCGGCTAAGGGCTTACCTCTAGAGCTGGCCGGGGCCTCGGGCAGTGTTGCAACTTTGCAGGAGCGGTCTGATATGCTGGGCCAATGCTCCTTGCGTCATCGGTTTCCGGTCTGTTCAAGTGGAGGCAATTCGAACCGGAAGTCATCCTTCTGGCGGTTGGTTGGTATCTGCGTTTTTCCTTGTCGTACCGGGACGTCGAGGAGTTGCTCGCCGAGCGAGGCCTGCAAGCCGATCACGTCACGGTGTGGCGTTGGGTCCAGCGGTATGCCCCAGAAATGGAACGACGTTTGCGCTCTAGGCTCAGACCGACCAACAACAGTTGGCGAGTGGACGAAACCTACGCCCAAGGCTTCGGCGAGAAAGCGCTCGGCCGCTGCTGCGTCGCGTTTAGCCGACACAAGGAAGTCGATCGTCGCACCACTGGAGTCGACAGCCCGGTATAAATAGACCCACTTGCCCTTGACCCGGAAGCCGCCAAAATCCACGATCCTAGGTTTTGGCAAACGTTGAATCCCCCAAGGGGGATCGCAGACGATTCGCCGCCCTCATGATGACCCCAGCAATCAAAGCCTGCCTGCGGGCCCCACAGGCACCCCGGGCCCTGGGCACGTTTAGCCTCTGCCCCTACATCCACGAAAGGTGCGATCCCAGTTTTATACTTTGCGGCACAGTAGGCAGCTGGAACCCCCACGGCTGAGCAACTTGGTGGGTGCGAACCAATTAATTCTGATCGTTCGGCAGTAAACCTCCCGCGGCTGCCCAGCCCCTGATTGTGGCAATTTCCAAAGAGGCTGGGTTCTTGGAAAAGGTGCTGAGTTGAGAAGATTTTCCGCCTGACCGTTCAAACGGGGTAGGCCAATCCGTTGGCGTATTTCGCAAGGGCTGCCGCGTTCTCGTGGGTGAGTTCGATTTTCATCGTCTCGCGGGGGGTCGTACCGATTGTAACCCCCTGACCTCAGGGAAATCGAGACGAAAACCTTTCCGCGTTGTCAGTTCCCGCGTTTCTGTTTTTCCAAGATTTTTGACATGCACGCCGAGTGGTGTTCAATAACTAGGGTCAACGGCATCAGCCGAGCGATAAGACGGTCGCTCAGGTTTTCCAGTTCCCTTCTGGCGGACGGTTTGATCTGGATGGCATATTTAGCCACACAGGCGCCCACCTTTGATCAAGGTCGAAAAATTCCCAACTTTAATGTTCGGTCACAACCGGTTACGTCCCGGACGCCCAGATGTCCTCAAGATAACGGTGGCTCGCCGCTAGTCCGGTGAGCCAGGCCTGCCCGTCGGCGACCGTGGTGCCAGTGCGCTGCCGGAAGACCTCCACAAGGGCCTGGCGAACCTCCGGCGCCATGCGCGAGGCTTCGCCGCAGACGAAGACTACCGCCTCCTGCTGGAGCAGTCGCCAGACCTCCTCGCTCTGTTTTTTAATCGCCTGTTGCACATAGGTTTTCGGCTTGCCGGGCTCGCGTGAGAAGACGGTGCACAGCCGCGTAACCCCGGCCGCCTCGAACGCCCGCAGCTCATCCTCGTAGAGGAAATCCTGCAGCGGATCGCGGCAGCCGAAGAACAACATTGACTCGCCCACGGGAACACCTTGCTGCTTTAACGCAGCGCGCTCCTGAAGGAAGCCGCGGAATGGCGCGACGCCCGTGCCGGGACCAACCATGATCATCGGCGCGTGCGGGTTGTCGGGCGGGCGAAACGGAATAGTGGGCTTGCGGACGAAGCCGTACACCGTGCCACCGATTGGTTGTGCGGCCAGGTAATTCGAACAGACGCCCTTGAAGAGGCCGTGGCCGCTGAGCGTTGGTCCCTCCACCACGACCACGGTGATGCTGCAGGTATCCGCCGACACCAGCGGCGACGACGAGATCGAGTAGTAGCGTGGCCGGAGCGGCGGAAGCAGATCAAGAAACGCCTCGAACGACGGTTCGCAGGACGGGAACTCGTCAAGTATGTCTAGAACCGACTTGCGCGCCACGAACACCTCGGCGCGGTAGCGCATCTGGTTGGCGTCGTCGTCCCCGGCGAGCGCCAGGAGCGCCGCCCGGTGGGCGACATCGTGCGTGTACTCGGCGAGCCTGGCAAGCTGCGCTCGCGTCACAACGTCCTGCAGTTCGACACGGTTCGCCAGTACGCCGAGTAGCGGTACTGGCTCGTTGACCGGCAGGTAGGTGCTGGCGTTCGTGTGCGGTGTGATGGTTAGGTACAGGCCGGCGTCGAGCTTAAACCGCAGCAGGACACGCCGGATCTGATCGAGGCCGTTGCGCGGCACGATGCCCAGGTGGTCGCCCGCACTATAGTTAACGCCCGAGGGAAGAGCGATCTCCAGGTGTCGTGTCGAGCGTTCGGATGGCCGATCACAATCCCGATGCTGCAGCTCGAGGTTGGCGCGAACAGTCATGCCGACGGCACTGTATGACAGGATGATCGGGTTGGCCGCCTGCTTGTTCACGAAGGTCACCGAGAAGCGGGGCCGCGTCGACTGCGTCCGGGCGACGCTGTCCGGCAGGTTGAGTGCCACCGCCACGGCCGGCCAGAGCCCGCCGTACCAGGTGCGGTAATCGCTATCGAAATCGCCGCGCGCATCACCTTCGCCGCGCCTGTATATCGCTCTCGCGCCATGCTTCTCGAGCTGGGTGTCGATCAGAGTTGGGATCGCCTGGTACGTCGCCGCCCAATCGCGGTTTCCGCAGCCGAAGACGCTGTACTCTACGCCGGCAAACGCATCCGCCGGCAGCGAAGGATCCCGAAGCCACTGGCAGAACTTGGCAGCGTTATCAGGCGGCTGGCCGTTGTAGGATGCGGTGACGACGACCACAGCCCCCTCTTTCGGCAACGAACCGACGTGGTCATCGAGAGATCCAACCGTAGCCACGAACCCGCGGTTCCTCCCGTCCTCGGCGATGGCATGGGCCAAGCCCTCGGCTGTGCCCAGGTTGGAGCCATAAAGCACCAGCAACCGCGTTTGATGCCCGTCTGAGCTGGGCGCTGACGCCGCTGCGGACTTGGGCGCGGTGGCAGGGTGCGGCGTTGTCAGCGGCGCGGTTGCCGCGCGCCCGGTCCGCAGCCTGACCTTGATGAGGAAGTTGTTCGGCTTGATAGTGAGCGTCTGCTTTGTTTCGAGCTGGTAGTTGGCAAAGTCGACGAACTCGAAACGCTGAAGAAGCATACTCAGCACAAGGATCGCCTCCTGCATGGCGAACTGCCGGCCGATGCAGGCGCGTTGCCCAGTACCGAAGGGCTTGTAGGCGTTCGGCGGGATTCTGGCCCGGTTTTCGGGGCTGAAACGGTCCGGGTCGAACTCCTCGGGGTTTTCGCCCCACACCTGCTTGTCGCGGTGCAGCATCGCCGTGAGGATCGTCGCAGAGGTCTCTTTTTCCAGCCGGTACTTTCCACCAATGACGGTGCTTTCATACGGATGTCGCGTGAACGCCGGCGCTGTGGGCCACAGCCTCAGCGTCTCCTCGAGAATCTGGTCAACGTACGTCACCTGATGGATCTGGGTGTAAGTTGGCAGCACACTCAGGTCCGTGCCCAGCACGCGGTCCACTTCGTCGTAGGCCCGCACCAGCACGTCGGGGCTCTTGAGCAGCGCGTAAATCGCGAACGACAGCAACCCGCTGGTTGTTTCGTGGCCGGCGATCAGGAAGGTGATGCACTGGGCGATGATGTTGGTGTCGTCGAGCTTTTCGCCCGACTGACGGTCGACGACGGTCAGCATTCGGTCGAGCAGGTCGTTGACGGTGCCCACGGTGCCCGACGCGCGCCTGACCTGGACGAGGTGCTCCACCGTCTGTAACATGAGCTGCTGGTCGGCCTGAAGTTTCCGAGCCCGCTTGCGATTCAGATTTCTCTGGATGGGCAGCTCCCTGCCTCTTGCTTGTGCCGCTTCGAGGGTGCCCAGCATGGCGTCCACGAAGGGGTGCGGCGTTTCGCGGTACAGGGAGTTGAACCGATAGTTGAAGCCGCAGAGTGCAATCGTGTCCAACGTGAGCCGCGTCATGTCGGCTGGCACATCCACCGTGTCGTCGGGGTTTAGTCGCTCCCATTTTTGCGCGAGCTGCCCGGCTATATCGAGCATTCGGGGGTAGTAACCGCGCATCGCATCCATACTGAACGCGGGCAGCAGCACGTTATGGGCCTTCTTCCAGTTCGGGTCCGATGTTTCGGAAGTAAACAGTCCGCGACCAACCGGGCCCTCAGCCAAGGCTTTTAAACCTGGCCCTAGCATCTTGTCGAAGCGTGACTCGTCGCACAGCTCGTCGACCAGTGTGTAGCCCGACACGATGACGCGCGTGCCGACGCCTGGGACCTCAATTTGAAAGATGCGCCCGTAGTTGCGCGCCAGGTCCATCAGGCTTTCGATCGGGTGGCTGGCGTCCAAATCGAAGAGATTACCTACAAACAGATGGCCTGGCGGGCGGGGAATCGGCTGCAGTTGAGGGACGGTTTCCATGTAGTGTGTCCTCTCTGCGCTGTGCTGTCCTTCACATCGTTGCTCAGTAGTGTGGATGGATCAGAGTGCTGAAGTGGAAGGGCGCTGGGACCGGTTGCTTAGCCCGTTTTTCTCGCGCCATCTTTGCATGATCGGGCTTTTTTTGCGAGTAGATATTTGTTGGATTTTCGACGTGTGTGCAGCGGGCGCACCAAACATTTTTCTCGGAGTTGGTCTTGCATCTACGACTGGAGATGGGCACGAACCTCGCCAGCCAACCGCCTGGCCACTACCACCTGTTCATGCGCAATCCTTGCTGAAAAGCCGGTGTGACTGGCAGAATCGAGCAACGCATCGATTGCGCTGCCGCTCAGATGTTCCGTTACACGCGGATCGGCTGATAAAGCGATCGGAAAAAGATATGTTTTGGCAGGTCCAGTGATCTACTTCCAGCAGCAGGTCTGTGATCTTCACGTTCTCTGCCCTCGTCTCTCGCAGCGACCAACGCAGCGCCGACCCTCGCGTAGAGCCGGACTTTGTCGTTGATAGTTCATTTGGAGAGCAAGTGCTGTGAGCAAACGTACCAGAGAAAAAAAACGCAAAGTCTCAGCGCCTCGCAAAGCCAGACGAGATTTCATCTGGCCGGCGGTTTGCCCAACTGCGCCAGCGCCGGTTTCTTAGCGGACTCCCGTCTGCCGGTTCACTTCGCTCCGGCTACAGTCACCTTGAACGCCAGTTGTTCACCAGCCACGTGCACCTCCAGCGTGTCGCCCTGCTTGATGTTGCCTCGCAGGAACCCCTCGGCCAGTGAGTCCTCCACATATTTCTCCACCGCACGGCGCATCGGTCGAGCGCCGTAGGTTGGATCGTACCCCTTATCGATCAGAATGCAGCACACTGACTGCTACGCCTTCTTCAAGTTTGATCAGTCCGAGCAACAGGTGTTCCGTTCCCACGCAGTTGTGGTTGAACCGCTCGGCCTCCTTGCGCGCAAGCGCCAAAGCCTGTTGGGCGCGCGGAGTAAAATTATTCATTGTTGCCGTTCCGATGTCACGGTTCGCTGCGTGACTATGTTGAAAATTGGCATGACTCCGCGTGTTACAGGACGCATCGCCGGAGCAGTCGCGGGCCGACAAGAAACACGCTCTTCACGACAGGGAAAGTAACACCATGACACGAATCACTCCAATTAATCCCGCCGCTTGGCTTAATGGGAAAGGCTCCGCCATTAGCGCGATATGCCGTTGACTATTTCGCTGTCGAAGCGTTTTTAGCAATCCAGTGATCGCACCCATTAAAAAACAGCCCGCACAAAACCTACCGCTCTACGAACTCAAAATTATTCTGCGTGGCAGCAAGCCGGCCATTTGGCGCCGTGTTCAGGTACCCGGAAATATCAACCTCAATCGCCTGCACGATGTCATTCAGGTTGTAATGGGATGGACTGACAGCCACCTCCATCAGTTCGTGGATGCTCCAATTGTTTATTCTGTGCCTTCAGGCGATGACTATCCCGGAGAGGAGCGGCTTGACGAACGGCGTTTTCGCTTGGCTGATGTCGCGCGACACGAAAAGGCTTCCTTTATTTACGAATACGATTTTGGCGACAGCTGGGCACATGAAGTAATGGTCGAGAAGATTCTTCCCGCTGACCCTAAAAAGAAGTATGCGGTTTGCCTGGATGGAAAGAGCGCCTGTCCGCCGGAAGACTGTGGCGGCATCTGGGGCTACTACGAGCTCTTGAAGGCTGTCAAAAATCCCAAGCACAAAGAACACCAGGAAATGCTCGACTGGCTCTGCAGCCCGTTTGATTCGGGCCACTTCGATCTTCAAAAGATCAATGCTGAACTCCGTGGCTTGGGAAAGCTAGTACGACCATCTCCGTTTTCGACGCACTAACGTTGTTTTTTTCTCCAATTGCTATCGCAACCCGGGCTAATCCCAGGCATTAAATTGATGAAAGTCCCAAGATTGAATTCTTAGATCCTAGAATGCTACGGAAGTTGTAGAGCGCTTAGCAGCTCCAGGCGAGAACGAGCTGGAGAAATCGTGAAGCTCTTCCAGAGAAAGGTCGCCTGGTACGCAAATCAGCCGGGCGACGCGCAAGCTGACTTCCAACAACACGACCCGGAAGGTCAGGCGATCACAACTACCCATATCCGACCCCAGGCCTTTAGGCGGTTTCGACGAAAGGGAAAACAAAGTACGATAAGTTTAAAAATACGGTGAGAAACGCTGATTCTATACTTCCACTTTGATGTCATCGCCTTCGACCACGACTTTGTAACTTGGAACGCCCTTCTGCGCTGGCGGCCCCAAAGCAGCGCCGGTTTTCAGGTCGAAATCCGCACCGTGCCACGGACAGGTGACCCTGGTGCCTTGAACGTCGCCTTCCAACAGCGGTGCGCCACGGTGCGCGCAGGTGTCGCCGATGGCATAGTAAGTTCCCTCCAAATTGAAGAGGGCTATTTTCTGGCCTTCGATTGTGAACGGAGCCGCTTGGCCGCGTGGCAGGTTCTTGGTCTTAGTTATCTTGAGGAGTTTTCCGCGATCCTGGAACGGGAGACTCGACCACCATCCGATCAGTGGTCGGCCAGATCCATCGCGCCGGCCTCCATGCGTTAGTTTCGGTTTTGTTTCCATCACTCGATTTGGCTCACCAGAGCTTGGTGAATCTCTATCGCGTTATCCGCCATGCCAACAAAGCCATGTTTTCTGTAGATCCTCTCTGCGTCGATCAGCGCGACGAGGGTGTTGTGCAGTTGCTCCCCCGACAAACTGAAGGAATAATCTTTGCTGAAACTGAGTGTTGCCGGTTCTGTGTTCATGCTATCAAGCTAAGACATCAACGGGGTGGGCGCATCTAAAAATCCTGATAAAATATATACTCAGGGGAGCTCTGCAGATCAGTCTTATTTGCTTATATCTTTTGTGATCTACTAGCCATCTTACAACATTCTTTGTGTGCGCTGTGTGTAATGTGCGCGTTGTTAAACAATATGCGCGTCATCCGCGCTATCCAACGACGTTGACACCACAGTATTTTTATCATGCCAGTTGAACTTTTGAGCCTTAGTGAAGTCGCGGGGCGACTCAACCGTGACTATCGGACGATCAAGATTTTAGCGGTCGAGATTTGCCCGCGCGCGGTTACCCGAACCGGCAAGCTGTATGAGCTATTCCAGTTTCGGCCTTACTTCGTTAAGATGACTCCGCCATATCCAGGATTCGTCGACAACCTCGAAGCGGCACAGCGCCGGCTGGACGACGACGCCGATCGAGCGCGTAGGCAACTACTAGTGCACTGTATCACTTGATTCCAAAGCGGGTTTAATGCGGTTGGAAGCATCTTTGTAGGACCACTTAATTGGGGTGGCTTTACGATTGTAGAAGCGAATATAACGCATGATTTT
>Ga0210408_10006192_pt1 | contig 10372 bp, 8 predicted proteins | sample IncBWH4MmetaG_FD_155471 | JGI IMG/M metagenome (GOLD analysis project Ga0210408, IMG submission 155471) | Forest soil microbial communities from Barre Woods Harvard Forest LTER site, Petersham, Massachusetts, United States - Inc-BW-H-4-M | ecosystem: Environmental > Terrestrial > Soil >...
CACGCCGCTGTCGTATATGTTCGTGCTGTCGGGCTATACCGCGGCCTTGATCGGCTTTCCAAGCGTGCTTTCGCCTGACACCGTGTTCGACACCGCGGTGTCGCGCGTCGAGGAGATCACGCTCGGCGTCGTCTGCGCCGCCATCGTTCACAGTCTCATCTTTCCCAAGAGCGCATTTTCCGCCTTTGAGCAAAAGCTGAGAAGTGCCATTGCGGATGCGCGCCGTTGGCTTGCCGATGGCTTGACCCAGCAAGCTACACCGGAAGCCGAGATGGAGCGGCGCCGGATCGCCGCCGATATCAGCGAGCTTTATTTGCTCGGCACGAGCTTACGCTTCGACACCTCGCCGCATCGACCGGATATCAGCACCATTCGCGCCTTCGACCGCAAGATCGTGGCCCTGTTGCCGCTAGTCAGTGCCATCGAGGATCGTCTGACGCTGCTCCGGCGTATTGGGCCGCTGGACGCAAAGCTGACGCACGCGCTGGCCGACATCTGCGATTGGCTGGAGCCGGAAGCGCCAGGCGACCGACTGCGCGCGGCAGAACTTAAGGAAGCCTGCGTCGCGATGACGCCTACTGTCGGCGCGCAATCGAGCTGGGCGGATCTCGTGACGGTCAATCTTGCCGTGCGATTGATCGAGCTGATCGACTCCTGGCAAGCTTGTCTCAGCTTTGCTGCCTATCTGGCCGATCCGAGGCAGACGCCGAGCGCCGACATTCGCGCAGCCGCCGCGCAAATCGGGCCCAAACCGATGCATACGGATCCGGGCATCGCACTGCTATCAGCACTGGCGGCCGCCGTCGCTATGGGCATATGTGGGTTCTTTTGGATCGCGACCGCATGGCCGGAAGGCGCCGGTGCCATCGCCTTTGCCGCCGTGGCCTGCACCTTATTTGCCTCTCTGGACGATCCGACGCCGACCATTCGCAACATTACGCTGCTCTTGGCGTTGTGCATTCCGATCGTATTCGTCTACCAATTCTTTGTGTTGCCGGCGATCGGCGGATTCGTCTTGCTTTGCGCCGTGCTCGCTTTTGTGCTGATTCCGGCCGGCATATTGATGGCGATCCCGGCCTATGCAGCGATCGGTCTGGCGCTCGCCTTGGGTTTCAGTATCGAACTGAGCCTGCAGACGAGCTATACCGCCGATCTTGCGGCCATCGTCAATTCCAACAGCGCTTTTGTGCTCGGCGGCGTCGCGGCGCTGGTCGTGACCAGGCTGATCCGCGTTATCGGCACGCAGGCCAGCGCGCGGCGCCTGATTGGGGCAACTCATCGCGACCTTGCCGACCTTGCCGCCGGGCGCTCGCCTCCGACCCGCGACCAATGGATCAGCCGCATGTTGGATCGCGTCGCGCTGTTGCTGTACCGGCAGCCGCGCTTCGAGCCGCAGCCGCCGCATGAATTCGCCGATGCGCTCGAAGACCTGCGGCTCGGCGTCAATATGATCGAAACACATTCGATCGCGCTCACCATGTCGAAGCCAGCGCAAGACGCTTTGGCGGTGATGTTCGCGAGCCTGGCCGCGCATTTCCGTGCCTTGGTGCGCGGCCGTGTGGCGCAGCTTGGCGACGATTTGTTGCAAAAGATCGACATTGCGATCTGCGAAGTGACGGCATGCACCGCAGCCACCCATGCTTGCGTCGCCGCGATTGTCGGCCTACGGCAGACGCTCTACCCTGATGCCCCGCCGTATCGGCCGATGCAAATAGAGCAGGCTGACGCAGCGCTACCCGGGCAGAGCGAAGCCGCCAGCGTTACATGATGGGAGCGTATCGTGATTGGTGAGTTCGATATCTATGGCGTGTACTTTCCGGCTTTCGCGGTCTTTGCCGCAATCGCTTTTTTGCTTCAGGTCGTGATCAAGCGACTCTTGGATGCCAGTGGTTTCTATCGTTCGGTCTGGCATCGCGCGCTGTTTGATCTCGCGATCTACGTCATTCTGCTTGGCGTCGTCACGGCGGCGGGCGCAAGCATCCTGCCGCTGGCATAACATCGTGGACGTAAACTCTCGGGTGAGGGAGCAATGAAAAACGTTTTCGTCCCTGCCGGCCGCGTGCTCCTCACGCTCGTTGTAGTGGTGCTAGCAATTGCGGTCGCCTGGCAGCTCTGGAGCTATTACATGCTCGAGCCGTGGACGCGCGACGGCCGTGTGCGCGCCGACGTGGTCACGGTCGCCGCCGACGTTTCCGGCTTGATCAGTAACGTCTTTGTTCACGACAACGAAAAGGTGAGCAAAGGCCAGCAGCTGTTCCGTATCGATCAGCGGCGCTTTCAATATGCGCTCGATCAGGCGAAAGCCGATGTCGCGAGCCGACAGGCTACGCTCGACCAGGCCAAGCGCGATCTCGAGCGCAGCAAGAGTCTATCCAGCGTCGCGATTACCGTCCAGCAGGTCGAGCAGAGGCAGCAAGCGGTCGATGTCGATCAAGCAGAACTCGACGCGGCGAACGCGGCGCTTGAAGTCGCGAGGCTCAATCTCGAGCGCTCGACGGTGGTGGCGCCAGTCAACGGCATAGTCGCCAATTTCGGTCTCCTGCCCGGGCGCTACGTCAATGCCGGCGCAGCTGTCTTCGCGCTGATCGATTCCGACACGTTCCGCGTCGAGGGTTATTTCGAGGAAACCAAGCTGCGGCGCATCCGTATCGGCGAAGATGCGACTGTAAAACTGATCGGCGATGCGCGCGTACTATCCGGGCACGTCGAGAGCATCGCTTACGGCATCGAGGACCAGAACCGCAGCACCAGCAGCGACCTGTTGGCGTTTGTCAATCCGACCTTCAGCTGGGTGCGTCTGGCGCAGCGCATCCCTGTGCGCATCAAGCTCGACAATGTGCCGCCGGACCTTGTTCTCGTCGCCGGGCGCACCGCTACTGTATCGATCGGGAAGATCAGTTGGTGGTGACAGGCGCCCAGCCGACCTCCGTTGTTGAGGATAAAGCGAATGGCAAAGCGACTTTTCCGTCGCAATAGCTCCGCGAGCGAAGATGGAAGCGTGCCCACCATGGAGATGACGGCTGTGGATTGACGGTGGGCACGGTGCAAGCGCGCCTTTGCCCACCCTACACCATCTTAACGCCGCGACCTTCGCATCGCCGCCAGCACGATGTCAGCGGCCCGCACGCTCGGCGATCGGTTGCCGGTCGACATGATGCTGTCGAGCTTTGCAAAGGCCTCGAGCTGACGCCGGCGTAAAGCAGACTCCGTCATCGCGTCGCGCAACGCTGGCAGCAGCTTTTCCGGTGTACAGTCCTGCTGGATGAATTCCGGCACGACATTTTCACCGACCACCAGGTTGGCCAGGATGACCGAGTTCACCTGGATCATTCTTCGCATGACCCAAGCCTCCACGGCGCCCGCTCTGTAGGCGGCGACCATCGGCACGCCGGCGAGCGCGAGCTCGAGCGTCACGGTGCCGGATTTGGCAAGTGCTGCGCGGGCGATCCGGAACGCCGCCCGTTTTTCGGTCTCGCCGACCACGATCCGCGGCTCGACCTGCCAGCCCTTGACGCCGTCCCGCACCGCCTGCTCCAGATGCCGCATGGTCGGAAGGATCAGTTCGAACGGGATCTCTTGCGCGCGCAGCAGGCCGAGCGCCGCGCCAAACACCTCCATATGATGCCTGATTTCGCTGCGGCGACTTCCCGGCAACACCAGCAAGACCGGTGGTGCGGCGTCCCGGCGCGCCAGTTCGGCGGTGTTGGGGCGAAGCGTGACGAGCTGCTCGATGAGGGGATGGCCGACATAGCTGCAGGGTGGACCGCGCAGCCTGCGATAGGCCTCCGGCTCGAACGGCAACAGCGCCAGTACGTGGTCGACATAGGCGATCATCGCGCGCGCGCGTCCGGGACGCCATGCCCAGACTGACGGCGATACATAGTCGACGATCGGGATAGAGGAATCGCGCGCGCGGACGCGCCGGGCCACGCGATGAGTGAAATCGGGGCTGTCGATGATCACGAGAATATCGGGCGCGGCATCGGTGACCGCGGTGGCGGTTTGCCGGATCAGCCGCAGCACCTTCGGCAATTGCGTCACGATCGCCGCAAGCCCCATGATCGACAGTTCCTCGATCGGAAACCGCGAGGTCATCCCCTCGCCCGCCATGGCACGGCCGCCGACGCCCTCGAACTGAACGGCATCGCCGAGACGCTGGCGCAAGATCTTCATTAAGCCAGCGCCAAGCCGATCGCCCGATTCCTCGGTCGCGATCAAAAATATTTTTCGCGCGACACCGCCGCTTGTTCGAGCCTGCATCACCCGTGTCCCCACACTAACATTCGCATCCCGTTGCAGCCGTTTTCTTGCGAATGTTGGCGCGAAAGGGCCATCGGCAAATACAATCGCTTGTTGTGCGGTTTGGATTTCGCATTGACGATTAGCGGATACACCGATGCGAATGTCCGACCCACCGCACTATCGCAAACCGATCAAGAACAGCCCGGCGGCGTCCGCCGTCTCGATCATGGCCTGCGGTTCGGCAACGATCGTGTTGCCGGCCAAGACCGCAATCCCGGCGAGTTCCGCCTTGACCGCGCCCTCGACGGTGCGCGGGCCGATCGCCGGAAGGTCGAAGCGCAAATCCTGTCCGCGCTTGGGCAACTTCACGAGCACGCCGCGGCGGGAAGCGTAACGGATCCGGCCTTGCCCGCGCAGCCGCGCTATCCGCGCCAGCAAGGCGTCGGTGCCCTCGATATCTTCCACCGCGACCACGTGGCGGTCGATCACGACGACAGCCTGACCGATGTCGAAAGGACTAAGCGCGGAAAGCGCCTCACGCCCTTTTGCGATATCCGCGGCCGCGTTGACATCGGGCGCGGCGCGCGTCAGGGAGCCCACCGGCGCCAGCAGATCCGGCGCGACATCCCTGATCCCGACCATTCGAAAGCCGTCACGCTCGAGAATGCGGCCGATGCCGGAGAGCAGGTGATCGTCGCCGCCGCGAAAGGCCGCGAGCACGTGGCTGATCACGCGAACCGTGCCCCAATCCAGTCGGATCTCGGACAATGCCGGCCGCACCAGCGTGCCGATAAAAATCAGGTCGCGGCAGCCTTCGCTGCGAAACAGCTTCACCGCCCGCCCGATTTGACCGACCGATATCCAGTGGTGGCGAAAGCGTTCGACCGGTCCGGGATCGCAGGTTCCTTTCAGCGCAAACAGCACGGAATCGATACCTCGTGCGTTCAAGGAATCGGCGACCGCGAACGGCATCGCCCCACCTGCCGCGATCAGGCCCACCGGCGAGGTGATCTGCAAAGCCCCGTCGGTCATGGCCCGCTCGTCGACGCCGGCTTGCTGTCGCCGGCCGGAAGACAGAGAGCCCGGTGTTTGGCGTCGTGGATAAACTCAAGAATTTCGGCAATCGCGGGATCCTCGCTCGCCAGCGGCTGCACCTCGATCAGCCGTTCGGCGAAGATGCCGGGCCCGTGAAACAGTTTTTTATAGAACGCGCGAACGGTCAGGAGCCGCGCCTTGGTGAACTTGCGGCGCCTCATGCCGACAATATTGAGGCCTTCGAGGGTCGCATATTGGCCGTTGACGAGGCCAAACGGAATGACGTCGCTGCGTACGCCGCAGACCCCGCCGACCATCACCTGCGGTCCTACCCTCGTGAACTGATGCACCGCCGACAGTCCGCCAATGAAGGCAAAGTCGCCGATCTCGCAGTGACCGCCGAGCGTGGCCGAAGTTGCGAAGATCACGTCATTGCCGACCTGGCAGTCATGCCCGACATGGCTGCCATTCATGAAATAGCCGCGCTCGCCAACCCGGGTAATGCCGCCGCCGCCGACCGTGCCGGCGTTCATGGTGACGGATTCGCGCAAGGTGCAGCGCGCTCCGATCTGAAGCCGCGTGAGTTCGCCCCGATAGTTCAGCGATTGCGGGGGCGTGCCCAGCGAAACAAACGGATAGATCGTGCAGCCATCGCCGATAGTTGTTTGCGCCGTGATGTGGACATGCGCGATCAGCCTGCAATCGGCGCCGATCACGACATTGGGACCGATGATGCAGTAGGGACCGATCGTCGTGCCCTCGCCGATCGCAGCGCCATCCTCAACCCGCGCGGTGGGATCGATCATGCTCATCGAATGCTCCGACCTGTCCATTCATTTGTGGGCGGATGTACTTGATTTCGCAGTGGTTAGCGCGCGATACCGGAGCTGTCCAGTGACGTGTGATTACGGCTTGTTTCGACTGCCGTCGGCCGAAACAGCGAGGGTCCGGGTCAATGCCCGAGCGCCCTGATCACAGAGGGAAGCATTTGGACTGCAAGAACGGCGTGCCCCTCGGCGGACAAATGAATGCCGTCCGGTTGCAGATATTTTCGTCCGATGCAGCTGCCCGTGACCAGGAGGACCTTAATGCGCGGCTGCGAAGCCGCGTTACGATCGAGGCAAACTCTCCCTTCTGGTCCCCCTGCCCCAAACGCCTGGCGTTGAAAGAGCCTCCGCGCGTGCCCAGCAGAACAATTCTGGTCGCATCGGGCACAGCCTGGTCGAGCCGCGCCAGCATGCCCGAATTGGTGTCGCCGTTAACCCCGGCGTTGGCCACATAGACGTTGTAGCCTTTGGCGGCGAGCATCCGCTCGAGCTGCGCCGGAAAGACCTCCGAGCTGCCGACGCCCCGACCGGCGATATTGCTGGCGCCGAGCGCGACGATCTGAGCCAGCGCGGGGAACGCATGGCCGCAAGTAGCCGCAGCAAGCAAATCTGCAAACAGAAAAATACGAGTCCTGGCGATCATGGCGCGGGAGACTCTCAAGTCATTCGCCGGCCGATACCGATCGGCGTTTTGTTCAATCCGTCAGCATCGCCCCGACATCGGCCTCCGCGACGATCGCGCCGTTCACCTTGGCTTCGCCGTGGAACCACCACATGGTCTTGCGCCGGCCGATCGAGCGCATGTGATATTCGATGATATCGCCGGGCAACACCGGTTTGCGGAACTTGCACTTGTCGATGGTGAGAAAATAAACCGCGCGCGGTTTCGCGGTGCCTTCGACCGATTTGATGCCGATCACGCCCGCGGTCTGCGCCATCGCTTCGATCATCATGACGCCGGGATAGACCGGCCGCTCGGGAAAATGCCCGAGAAACGGCAGCTCGTTGAAGGTGACGTTCTTGACGCCGATGCCGGAGTAATCGGTCCGGATGTTGACCACGCGGTCGATCAGCAGCATCGGATAGCGGTGCGGCAGTGTCTTGAGGATCTCGTTGATGTCGACGAGTGCAAACCTGACCGGTGCCTCCTCCATCACTTTCGCCCCTCGTCCTTCCGGTCGGACGTGCCATCGCGCACCAGCCGTTCCACCGCGAGGATCTCCCTGAACCACTGCTTGGTCGGCTTTGCGAAGTGACCACCCCAGCGTCCGTTGGGTGGAATGTCGTCCTTGACCGCACTCATCGCCGTTACCTGGGCGCCATCGCCGATCCGAAGATGGTTGTTGATTCCCACCTTGGCGCCGAGCGCCACATTGTCCCCGATCGTCAGGCTGCCCGCGAGCCCGATCTGGGCCGCCAGCAGGCAATGCCTGCCGATGGTCACATTGTGGCCGATCTGGACCTGATTGTCGATTTTGGTGCCCTCTCCGATGACGGTATCGCGCAGGCTGCCTCGATCGATGGTGGTTCCGGCGCCGATTTCCACATCGTTCTGAATCAGCACCCGGCCGATCTGCGGCACCCTCAAATGACCATCCGGGCCAAAGAACACGAAACCGTAGCCGTCTTGACCGATGCTGCAGCCGGGATGGATCACGACATTGTCGCCGATCAGCGCGCATTGAATGGCGCTGCGCGCGCCCACGTTGCAGTCGCGGCCGATGCGGACACCGGCGGCAATCACGGCCCCCGCGCCGATCACGGTGCCGGCACCGATTTCAACGTGCGGACCGATCACGGCGAGCGGATCGACAACGACGCCGTCTTCCAGCTCTGCCGTGGCGTCAATGATGGCCGATTCGGCGATGCCGGTGTTGCCGACCCAGGATTGCGGCCGGAGCGCATCGCGGTGGAGCTCGCGGGCCACCTTCACAAAGTCGCGGAACGGCTGCGCCGCGCGCAACACCGCCACGTGGCCGGGAACGCTGGCCTCGAACCGCGGACTGACCAGGCAAGCGCCGGCCTTGGTCAAGGCAAGCTGATCGGCATATTTCAGATTGTCGAAGAACGTCAGGTGCATGGGCCCGGCTTCGTCGAGCGACGCCAGTCCCCTGACTTGCTGGCCGGCGCGCGAAGCGTCCGCCAGCGTAGCGTTCGTCAACGCCGCGATATCGGCGAGCGTCGACAAGGCTGGTCGTTCAAAGAATGTCGGCTGCGCCATTCCACCCGTCGCGGACCGGCCGGTGATCGAATGGGAGGCCTGGGTCTGATCAATCAGAACCAAGCTCCTTCTCTTTTTTGACGCGTTTTCTTCACGCGAACCGGTAACCCCTTCGCTTGAAAACGCCTTAGAACGAGGTTCCGCCACCAAACTTGAATTGCTGCACGCGATCAAATTGACCTTTGGTGAGCGGAACCGCGTAGTCGAAGCGCAGCGGTCCGAACGGCGAGGCCCAGATCAGGCCGACACCCACCGATGTGCGGATGACATTGGTGTTGTCAAACTGCAAACCAAGGCAGGTTCCGGACGTCGCATTGGGATACTGGGTGGGTTTTATGCAACCGGGCGTGTTGACTTCGCCGGTCAGGGCCCAATTCGTCGGTCCCTGGTAATCCCACAAGCTGCCGGCGTCGGCATAGACCGCACCCTTCAGGCCCACTTCCTTTGGCAGGAACCAAAACGGCATCTGCAATTCGAGCGACGCACCCCAGTATTTGGTCCCGCCGAGCGCGTCCTGGGTGCCGAAGGGATTGATGTCGCGCGGGCCGATGCCGTTCGGGGCAAAGCCGCGGACCAGGTTCGGTCCCATCTGGAATTGATCCAGCATCCGCAGGTCGCCGCCGGCCTTGTTCAGGATGCCGCTCTGGAGGTGGACCAGTCCGACGAGATCGCCAACCAGCGGCGCATAATATTTGCCGTCAATCGTCGACTTCAGGTAATTGACGTCGCCGCCGACGCCGGCGAAGTCCTGCCGGAAGTCGACCAACAAGCCATCGGTCGGGTTCTTGTTGTTGTCGAGCGTGTTGTAGTTCAGCGAATAACCGACCGACGAGGTCAACGCCTGGCCGCTTGCAAGCTCCTTGCGAACCGGCAGCGACGCTTCGCCGTCGCTGTAGCACCACAGGCCAAGACCCGTCGCATCGACCGCGCCCATTGCGGTCGCTGCCGCAGCGCCGTTCGCCGCGACCCAGGCCGGCGACGGATTGAAGGGAAGCGTCGGATTGCCGAAATTGTTGTTACAATTTGCAAGGTAGAACGGCAGCGAGATCTTCTGCTCGTAGAGCGAATAGCGAAGCTGCAATGACAGGTCTTCGCGCAACGCGAAGCCGAGGCGCGGGCTGAACCCAATCGTCGTGGTGCCGTACGAGATATAGTTGTTGGGGAGCTGCTGACGATAGAAGATATCGAGTCCGCCGGCGACGCGATAGTCCAACAGATAGGGGTCGACGAATGACAGCGAGGCGCCGCGCGCGTACTGGCCGTACTGCACCGCAGCCTTGGCGAATAGCCCGCGGCCGAGGAAGTTGCGCTCGGAAATGCTGACTTCGGCGAGCGCACCGTCCGTGGTCGAATAACCACCCGATACCGAGAAGTCGCCGGTCGATTTCTCTTCGAGGTCGACGAGGAGAGTCACGCGGTCGCTCGAGGAACCGGGTTCGGTGGTGATCTTCACGGTCTTGAAGTAATCGAGATTCTTCAGCCGGCGCTCGGCACGGTCCACCAGCGCGCGATTATACGCATCGCCCTCGGATACATCGAATTCTCGGCGGATCACGTAATCCCGGGTGCGGGTATTGCCACGGATGTTGATGCGCTCGATGTAAGTCCGCGGCCCCTCGTCGATACCAAACACGATCGAGACGGTGTGGGCTTCGAAATTGCGGTCGCCGCGCGGACGCACGATCGCAAAGGCGTAACCGCGCCGCGAGGCTTCGATCTGCATTTCCTCGACCGACTTCTCCAGCGCCTCCGCATTGTAGACCGAGCCGATATAGACGTGCGAGTAGCTGCTCAGCGCATTTCCGTCGAGGGTCGCGATGCTCGATTTGAATTCGACCGACGCCACGCGATATTGCTGGCCCTCCTCGATCTTGAAGGTCACCAGAAAGCCCTTACGTTCCGGGTCGTATTCGGTCAGCGCCGCCACCACCTGCACGTCGGCAAAGCCGTGCTTCAGATAAAAGCGGCGGATCAGATCGCGATCGGCCTCGACCCGGTCCGGATCGTAGACGTCGGCGCCACCGAGAAAGCTCAACAGATTTGATTC
>Ga0210408_10006193_pt1 | contig 10370 bp, 12 predicted proteins | sample IncBWH4MmetaG_FD_155471 | JGI IMG/M metagenome (GOLD analysis project Ga0210408, IMG submission 155471) | Forest soil microbial communities from Barre Woods Harvard Forest LTER site, Petersham, Massachusetts, United States - Inc-BW-H-4-M | ecosystem: Environmental > Terrestrial > Soil >...
GCTCCCAGCGCCGCATTAGCATGGCGATTTCCTCATCGCGACCCACCAGCGGCGTGAGACGGCGTTGCCCTGCGCGACGTCCGCCGCCGCTCGCCCGCACGAGGCGGAATAGCGTCACCGGCTCAGGCACGCCTTTGAGTTCGTGGCTGCCGCGCTCCTCGGCGACAAACAGGCCGGCGATCTGACGCTGGACCCTCGCCGTCACGACAACGGTGCCGGGCTCCGCTAGCGCCTGCACCCGCGCCGCGACGTTAGGCGCATCGCCGTAAATCTCGCCCGCCGCATCGATCACTACCGGGCCTATTTCAATCCCAATACGCGCGTTCAGCGCTGGCTTGCCAGCAGCAGTATTCTTGAGGTTCACCTCGATGAGTGCGCGTTGGATCGAGAGCGCAGCTCGCGCCGCGCGTTCGGCGTCGTTCTCCTGCGCTGCCGGATAGCCGAACAGGGCCATCAGCCCGTCACCCAACTTCTTGGCGACCCGGCCGCCCATCTCAGTCACGGCTTCGGAGGCGGCGTCGAGATACGACCGGACGAGATCGCGCCACTCCTCGGCGTCGAGCTGCGCGGAAATGCTGGTCGAGCCGACGAGATCACAGAACATCACCGTGACATAGCGGCGCTCGCCAACGCTGTCAGTGGCGGGCGCAGCAGTTGTTGTGGCAGCGGACGGCCGCGCAGGTGCTGCTATGGCCGATAGAATGTGCTGGCTCTCGTCTCGACGCAGAGCAGCGATGGCGTCGAGCAGCTTACGCCGATCCCCGACAAATCCTACACCGAGCTCCTTCAAGTCCTCAGCCGTCAACCTCGGCAGGACCGTGTCGTCGACCATATTCTCGCGGAATGCCGCCTCATACTGTTCGAGGCCGAGCTTCCGCAGCCAACCTACGACATCCATGGTGGCGCCCCTGTTCGCCTACCGCGGCATGATCCTAATCGAGCAAACCTGTCTAAGGTAGAGCCTTTCCACGACCGACAAGCAGACATATGCGGTGCAAAATGCTAGGTCCGCTTTACCCCCGCAAGCACCCTTTATCAGGAGAGCTAAATGACGGCCTTTTACATCGGCCAGCACGAGATCGACGACGAGGCAGCTTTCGCCGACTACCTCAAGGAGACAATGCCATTTATCGAAAGGCACGGCGGACGTTATCTCACCAAAGCCGGCACACATGAAATGCTCGAAGGCCAACGGCCGAGCCGCGTCGTCGTTGTCGAATTTCCGAGCAAGCAGGCGATCAAGGATTGGTACGACGATCCCGGCTATCGGCCGCTGATCGCCAAGCGGCATGCAGCGGCGCGCAGCGTCATGATCGCGGTGGAGGGCCAGTGAAGCTCTGGGGACGATCCCGCATTCAGCTGGCACTATCGGCCGTGAGATCCAGCAATGTCCGGTTTGAGTCATCTGCATGTCCGCACACCCTCAAAAGCTGAAATCTGTGGCGTCACGGACGCCAAAGCGCCCGAACTTATCGCGCAAGGTTGCGACCTCGCTTAGGCTGCTTTGTAGATCTTTGCGCCAGTTGGGAGCTGGAGGCGGCCCGTGACACCCCGCCATTTGACGCATAGCGTCTTAGTTGAGTGCCTCAACGCATAATCGCCATCAGCAGGGGGCTACCTGATTGCCGCGTCAGGCGAACTGCGTCCTGCCTCAAGAGTTTCTTTTCAGCAGCCAAACTCAACCTGCATTGTGATTGTCGTGGTGGCCTTTCGCCGCTTCTGTTTCTGAATTAATGGGGACCGAAAAAACCAGCCATTCAAACCGAAAATTGCGCGCGGCAGGGTTCAAGGTCGCCTCTACAGGTAAACGTCATGGTCGGGTTTTTCGACGCCAGCAGCGACCGCCGGGATCGCCGCTTCAGCCTTGATCTTCATCAATACCAATCTCGCCGCGCCGATCTCTAATTGCATGGAGGCTGAAAATGCGTGCATCGATATTTGTTCTGGCCCTTGCCGCCGCACTCGCAAACGCACCGCTGACCGCGCGCGCGGATGTGGTGCCGAAATTCGACGTCGAAAAAAGCTGCAAGGCCGAAATTGCCGACACCGGGGGTGTCGGGGAAACGCTGGCTTCCTGCATGAATGACGAGGAGCAGGCACGGAAGGAGCTGACCGAGCATTGGGGAGAGTACGCCAATGACGACAAGCGCGCCTGCATTGGCGAGACGGCCAGCGCCGGCATGCCGAGCTACGTCGAGCTGGTGACCTGCCTTGAAATGGCATCCGACATCAAGAAGCGTTCAAAAGACCAGTGACGATTGGAATCAACGGGCGCGTCAGCAATCCCCAAACACGACCTAGGTCATGCTTCCGGGCATGAAGCAGCGAATCGACACGCCTTTTTGGGTGTAGGACGGCCACACCATCGTGCGTCCTGCCCTGTTAGGCTCTGTGATCACGGCTTCATCCGGTACATCAACCCAGATCCCGTCGTCGGAATTGGCGGCGTTTGGCACGCGCACACGATAGTGGCCATCGCTAGACTCCCAGTCGGCGTCTTGCACAACGTAACCGTCAGCGAATGAACAGCACGGGCCCTTGCGGCTCGCCAGATGCTCAAACCAGTCGCGTAACGGAGAGTCCTTGTAGCGCCCGTCAGGATCGCGTCCCCACGCCAACTGCGCTATGTTCACCAAGATCACAGCAAAGCTGACCAGCAACAGACGTCGAATGAATTCAACCCAGTTTTTCCCCATGTGACGTCTCTATGGGATTTCGCGCCTTGCCGAGATGCTACCTCTTAGACTTGAGATAAGTGGTCCATACGGCGCTGGCTAACGGCTGCGACGTTTGCCCAGCGCATGTCTTTTCGACTTGGGCCGCTATCGCCGCCTCGTCAGTTTTCGCCTGTGTTTGATCACTTGCTGCAGCAACATAATTGAGTCCCGTCCAGAAACCGTAGATCCAGATGGTCCCCTCTAATCGATGCGCTTGCGTAGACCGCCAGTGGGCGCAACTCATACGCCCTATTCCGATCATGTCGACCGAAACCTTGGTATCCTGCGCTGAGACCAGGCAGACCGGAGCGGCAAAGACCAGTGCCGCAATCAAAACTCGATTTATCATGCGCCAAATCCGGGCGCCCCTCTACAGCATCACACGAACGACACCGGTCTTGCAAGCCTAAGGTGTATATTCGTCAAATTTCCCGTTCAAAAACCAGCGTGGGGCACTATGGAAAATGGAGGCCAGATAAATGGCAGCTCTCACCGTGATGGCACACATTCTAAGGCGTCAGCTCCTTGAGCGCGGCCTGGATCCACCGTCCGAGAAGGATTGTGAAGCTATCGTGTCGGCCATGTTCGATGGCGCGAGTAAGCTTGACCGGATCATCAAAATGGAAGAAGCGCCGTCTATTGTCACCGACAACACCGAAGCGCCAAATAATCCCCTCGGATAGGTTCGGCGCTCTTGCGCTAGATCAAGCCGATTCTAGCGAAAATCGGCGACATGCCCCTGTGGCCGCCTTTCTGTTTACTTGTCCGAGAACCAACCTCAAGGTTCAGCACTGGCTGGACGATGACGAGGACGTGCCGGAAACCGAGTACGAAGCCGTCCAGTGCCAGGCCTGCGCGAGGCTACACCTTATCAACCGAAAGACCGGCAAGCTCTTGGGAGAGAAAGACAGCACAGCTAGCGGTGGGGCCGCCGCTTAGCCAACCCGCAGGTTTTCCGCCGACTCTTTGCCCCTGTTCTGGACAACGTCGAGAAACCCTACGATACCCAAGACACTGTCCGATGCCTTCGCCCTGACACCTGGATTTGTTGGAGCGGCCCAGCAGACCGGCCAATTACCGGCAATTTCAGCTTCCAGTAACCGTCATTCGATCGCGGGACGCGGGCACGACTGCATCCCTTATGGGAGTGCCAAAAGCAGCCGTTGACGAACAACGCTACCCGCAAACGCGGAAAGACGAGGTCCGGCTCACCCGGTAAATCTTCGCGGTGGAGGCGAAACCGCAACCCCAAAGCGTGTGCTGCTCTTCTGACTATGACCTCCGGCGTGGTATTTTTGGACTTGACCTGCGCCATCGTCCACGACCGATGGGCTCGGTCTTCCACGTACCGCTGGCCTGCTTTGCTGTTTTCACTGTCGGCCATCACTCTAATCTGGTTCGGCCCAGGTCAATCCATTGCTCACTGCTGCTACCGCCAAAAGTCCTTGAACCGATCCGGCGCCAGCTCGGTGTAGCGCACCGTGTGCTGAATGTTCCGGTGCCCTAGGTAGGCCTGCAGCGCCCGGGTATCGTGCCCCTTGTTGGCCAGGGCAAAGCCGCAGGCGTGCCGTAGCATGTGGGGGTGCGCCTTGAACTTGAAGCCAGCCGCCTCGCCAGCACGTTCCACCATCCGCGCAAAGCCGGCCGTCGTGAATGGCGCCCCGCGCTCCGAGGTGAACACGAAGGGCGACTTGGGATCCTGCTCGCGGGCGAGCCTGCGCAGCGCGCGTAGCTCGTCACCCCTGATTGGATGCGTAGCCGGTGTGCCCCGCTTCGCCCGGCGGACGGCCAGCGTGCCGGCATTGAAATCGATTTGGTTCCAGCGGAGGTCGACCAGCTCGGACACCCGGAGGCCGTGACGATAGGCCACGAGGATCATGGTCGCGTCCCGGTGGCCCCAACGGTTATACCCGGCGGCCTTTTGCAGGCGGGCGACCTCGGCCTCGGTGAGATATTCCCGGGTCCGGAGATCGGCGTTCGGCCTCCGCCGAGGTGTAACTGTTCGATTTTCGGTGCTTGGCGTCACCAGACGCAGGTGCTGTTTTGCCATGATAATCCGCCTCCTGGGCAAATCGACTGTTTGTATAATGGTTAAAAAACGAACATCGCCAGCGGTCGGCGTGCTGGCCGCTCTGGGGAGGCGGATCCGGGTCGCACCTAGTACTTCTGCACAGGGATTATGACTCTTTGGAAGCGTTTGGATAGGCGCTTCGCATTTTGGCGCGGGCTTTTTCTGTTGTGAACATCCATTTGATACGGGAACGCGCGGCATTTCTCTGCCGTTCCCAGGCGGAGATTTCGCGGCGCAGTTGCTCGGGGTCGTCGATCCTGCGAGCGAGGCATTGTCCCCAAGACGCCGATCTCGATCTCCACCATGTTGAGCCAGCTTGCGTGCTTTGGGGTGTAGTGGAACTCGATCCGCCGCAGGATGCGCCGCGCTTCAGCGGGCGGGAACGTCTGATACAGGGCGCCGGCGGAGTGGGTCGATAAGTTATCCTGCACCACGCGGATGATTTCGGCATCGGGATAATGGATGTCGACCCCGCCAGCAGATCGAGCGTCCAGCGGGCACGGCCCTTTGGAGGGGCCGCACAGGCAGTCGCCACCAGCAGGGCTTCTTCCTTGCCCGTGAGCTTGCGTTACGCCCCGGGGCGCTGCTCCTCGCTCAGCGCCCGTTCCAGATTGCCTTCCACGAAGCGGCGCTTGGTCCGGTACACGGTCGAGCCGCTCACGCCGACGCTCATGGCGATCTCCTCGTCGCCGGCCCCGGCATCGGCAGCTAGCAAAATCTGGGCGCGCTTGAGCTTGCGTGACGCGTGCTTGCCGCCGCTGAGCAGCGCCTTGAGATCGCTGCGCTCGACTTGGCTGAGTTCGACCCGATAGCGTACATTCATGCCTGCCTCCCTGAGAGGCACGCACGAACAACTGAATCGGATGGCCGGCGTGAGTCCTTCGGCAAAAACCTTCACGCCCAAGCAGGGGCAATACCTCGCCTTCATCCACCTCTATACGAGGCTTCACCGAAGGCCTCCGGCGGAAGTCGACATGCAGGAATATTTCCGCGTCAGTCCGCCTTCGGTTCACCAAATGGTGCGATCGCTTGAGACAGCCGGCCTTATCAAAAGGTTGCCAAGGACAGCGCGCAGTATCGAACTCCTCGTTGATCCCAAAACTCTGCCGGAGTTAATCTGACCGCCTGACCCAACCAGTCAAAATCACTGTGCTGAGCTACTAGAGAAACAACCCAGCCGCGGGATCTGCGTTGCAGACCGGCCAATTACCGTCCGATAGCCGCCGAGCCCATCGCGGCGCGGGCCATGCGAAGCCGTTGCTTGGGGAGATGAAGGGGCGTTAGCTTTTTTTGGGAGCCCTTTGAGGCCGATCGTGGCAAGCTCCCGCGACGACGTGCAAATCACCAATGCGACCGCGTCCCTTGCGGGCGATGTCAGGGAGCAGGGGAATCGAGATGCCTGCTCGAGCAGCACCCAACTCAGCCTCCGCCGTTTTTGATTGCTGTTCTGGCGGGACCTGCATGAGTGCCGAAGGGCGGGAGCTACAGTGGTAGCTGCCTCCTCAGAATATTGAATGCTGGAGGAGACCGCCGACGGGGAAAATGGCTTCCAAGCCGCATCGACCGTAGCCCGGCAGCGCTACCGACCCGAGGCAATCGGCAGACACGACGATTTCAAGGATATTCTTCCGACTACACGGTCAACCGCGCATGGTGACGCCGCGACAGCGTCCTCAGTCTAAATCGCACCGGCATGGCTAATCGGTCCGGCAAACGGTGTCCTAGACCGTGGTGAAGCTCGATGCTGCTGGGGTCCGCCGCATCTCGTGTTCGCCCTCGTTCGCGATCGCCTCGTTCGAGTGCGTTCTAAATCGGTCAGGAGAACTTGATGAGGGAGGTCGCCACGGCCTCGTCGCCGTCGCGATAGTTGAGGTTCCGATTGCCGGGCGTGCCCGCTGGTTCGTTCGACGTCCTACCGTCACCGACGCCGCTGTCAGCACGTGGTGTTTTAGGCCCTATGTCAGCCCCGCCCGCTCGTTCAAATGGATCGTAGGGATACACAGTAGCTATCTCGGGCTCACCGCATCGGTGAGGCGGCCATCCTTCGGTCGGCCGCATTGGCTTCATCACGCACCGCCGCTCGCGCAAAAGCGGATGGGACTGCTATGCTGGCACGCCGCAAAAGGCCGCCAGTACTTCTTTGATCAATGATTATGGGGCATTCGACGGCCTCTCACGGAATTCTGGCCGCCCCCTATATCGAGGCGGTTTTGTCGGGCTTGAGCATCGGGGTGGTGGCCACCAGAACATCGTCGGCTGTGCAACTCGGGACGCGCGGACCCTGTCAAGAGGCCTTGACCGCCTAGAGCATCACCACATCATCCATAGCGACTTCAAATCGTCGTCGGGGCCGTGCTCGTCGTAAACTTGGCGTACCAAGCGCGCTGCCCGTCGACTGAGGTTCATGGCGGCCCGCTGCAGATCGCCGGGGCCACCAAGCGGGGCAACGCACGGCGGCGGGAAAGTGGCCCGACCATGTCTGCTCCTGAGGGTAGAACGGACATGCTGCACCGGCGGGCCGAGGTCCGTTGATGACCCATAGCCGTCTTCCGCGATGCGCCGCATTTTGACGCAGCATTTGCGCCTGTGGTGAATGCAGCCACAATCGAGACGTGGTACCCTGCGTCTCGTCGTCCTCAAGCTGCAATGAGTATGGAATGAAGCGACGGGAGTTCATTGGACTTGCCTGTGGTGTCAGCGTGCTGGCCGCGACAACATCAACGGCTGCATGGGCAGTGGAGCCGCACAGGATGTACCGGATCGCGATACTCCACCCATCGCATCCGGTATCCGATCTGACCGAAAACGGCCGCATCAAATATTATCGTGAGTTCTTTCACGAACTTCGCCAGCTCGGCTACATCGAGGGAAAAAACTTAGTGGTCGAACGGTTTTCCGGCGAAGGGCGTATTGATCATTATCCTGAACTCGCGCGCGAAGCCACAGCTCGCAATCCCGATGTTATTTTTGTAATCACTAATGGGATGGCCGACGTTCTCAAGGGGGTAACCTCCACGATCCCGATTGTCGCGTTGACCGCCGATCCGGTTTCCAAGTCCGGCCTTGTGACGAGTCTCGCGCGGCCGGGCGGAAACATCACCGGTGTTAGCGTAGATGCAGGTCTCGAGCTTTGGGAGAAACGACTTCAGCTTTTTAGGGAGCTCGTCCCGACAATATCGAAATTGGCAATCGTGGGCATAGAAAAAAATCCTGAAGCAGCCGCAATGCAGAAGACGACCGAGAAAGCCGGTATCGGGGTCGTAGGTCCATTTTTTATGAACAAGGGTACCGATGACGAGTACCGGGAGGTCTTTGCCACGATCTCCCAGTCAGGGGCCAACGCCCTCTTCGTGGGTGGAAATGCCGAACTGGTCACTAAGAGACACCTCATTGCGGAATTGGCGGCGAAGCATCGCCTACCAGCCATTTACGCATATCCGGTGTTTGTTGAGGCTGGTGGCCTCATGTCCTATGGAACTGATCTGATGGAAATTATGCGCAGGGCTGCGCGTGACATTGATCAAATTCTCAACGGCGCAAACCCCGGCAATATTCCTTACTATCAGCCAACTAAGTTTGAGCTTGTTTTCAATCTCAAAGCCGCGAAAGAAATCGGACTTACAGTGCCAGAGCCGCTGCTCGCCCGCGCCGACGAGGTGATCGAATGAGGCGGCTCTTTGTTGCACTGCATGAGTCGGGATTTGGCACTAAGCGGATATCACGGAATGTCTGAGTTAGGTCCGCTATGCGCCCGCAAGCGGACATGATGGGCGGCATCAGTGGCCTCCCCGTCGCGCGGAAATGCGGTCGTCATCTTGTCTTGCCGAGCGGCCGAGGTTCGGCCGCCATCGCCAGCAAGACCATCCCGTCGCTGGTCGTCGCCTCCGCCACCGTGCGGTTCGTCGCCGTCGCGATACTTGAGGTTCCGATTGCCGGGCGTGCCCGCTGGTTCGTTCAACGGTCACGGTGGTAGGTGGGCAGCCTCTTCAGTATTGATCGCATCAGCGCCCACGCATGGCGCAGCAAACGGTGTCTGGCTCTTCATCGGCGCACCGCAACTCTAGCGCTGCCGTACCTCGCGTTCGTCAATGTACGCCTGTGATTTGCTCGATTGTCCGCTTCATCGCGCAATCTATCGCTCCAGCGGGTCGCTTGGGCGTAGCCTAGCGGTCCGTCATCTCGCCGTTCGAGGTATCGGTGCTAGGTCGTTCTTGCAGCACCGCTGTGTGGCCGCGGCTAATCGATGTCCGGTTTGGAGCGCATAACGGACTCAAGTCGGACATCGTGCCATGTCGGCTTGGTGCCAACCTCGGAAGTCGCGGCTTCATTCGATCACCTCGTCGGCGAGCTGTTGAATATGCAACGGCACTTCGAGGCCGAGCGCTTTCGCGATCTTGAGGTTGATCACCAGCTTAAACTTAGTTGGTTGCATGACCGGCAAATCGGCAGGCTTGGCGCCGCGCAAGAGCTTGACCAGCTGCGGAGCCAATAGCTCTCGATAGATTTGGACGAAACTTGGGCCGTAACCGATAAAGCCTCCCGTTTCCGGAAATTCATAAATGGTCGGCAGGCGCAGCGCTGCGACGCGCTGCATAATGATCTGGCGATTTACGAGGAGGAGAGGTGACGCCAAAACGTTTAGTGCTTCAGCGCCTGACGCCTTCGCCGCGTCGATAGCTGCTGCGATCTCCTCGGGTTTAGCGATCCGATGAATTGAAAGCTCGACATTGCGTGCGCGCGCCGCCTCTTGCAGTGCCTGAAGCTCCGCATCGGTTGTGTTGTTGGGATCGGCAAGGGCTCCCATGCGGCGAAGTCCGGGCACTGCCTCGATCAAAATCTCCTGCCGCTTACCGTTAAGCTCTGGCGCGAAAATGCTAATACCTGTTGTATTGCCACTGGGCCGGGCCAGCGAGTTCACTAGTCCCGAGGCGACCATGTCGTCGGTAATCCCGAGGATCGGAATCGTTGCCGTCGCCTGCTGTGCCGCGCGAATTGTGGGATTCCCGGCGGCATAAATGACATCGACATGGCCTTTGACGAGATCCTCCGCGAATCCTGAAATCAGATCAATTTGCTGTCCGCATTCACGCCAATCGACGGTGAGGTTTTGCCCTTCAATGAAGCCTTGTCGCCGAAGCTCATCGAACATCGCGAGCATATACCGCGCATTGCGTGGGCTGAAGGTCAAGACTCCGAGGCGATAGGTCCGCCCCGCTTCCTGCGGCCACACTGCGAGCGGCCATGCTACCCCCGCGCCGACGACCAACCTGATAAACTCGCGCCGCTTCATAGGCTGCCTTCCCGCGCCGAGGACTACACTCTAGCACATCGCGGATCGAGGACTCCGCTTTCGCAGCACAGCAGAATAGGTATCTTGTCCGAGATGGGTCGATGCTGTCGAAAAAGTCGAAAATCGAAGGACGCTGAAAATCTCGCAAATGGTGAGTTTTGAACTACTCCGCCGCTGCTATGCTCTGTAGGGCTGATACGAAGGTCCGTGGTCGTTTTCCTAAGACACGACGTGGTCCCTCACGTCGCGGCGCACGAAACGCATCAGCGGCTTTAAAAAAATTCGTTTGGTA
>Ga0210408_10006195_pt1 | contig 10370 bp, 4 predicted proteins | sample IncBWH4MmetaG_FD_155471 | JGI IMG/M metagenome (GOLD analysis project Ga0210408, IMG submission 155471) | Forest soil microbial communities from Barre Woods Harvard Forest LTER site, Petersham, Massachusetts, United States - Inc-BW-H-4-M | ecosystem: Environmental > Terrestrial > Soil >...
CTCCTGCGCTTCCGCTGGAAGATGTTTATGATCCAACAGGTGCAGGCGATAGTTTTGCGGGAGGATTTATTGGTTATTTAGCTAAAACAAAAGATATTTCATTCGAAAACATGAAGCGCGCTATAATTTTTGGAAGCGCAATGGCAAGTTTTACGGTTGAGAAATTTGGCACAGAACGCTTAATTAATTTGTCGCAAAAAGATATTGATGAACGCGTACAAGAGTTTGTTGATTTAGTTCAATTCGATATTTCGGTAGTATAACGGTCAGAACCACCCGCCATCTTTTTTTAAATTTCGTCTGTCCTTTTTTGTGGGACGGCCGCTTCCTTTTTCTTTTTGTAAATTCATTGTAAAAAAAGCTTTTTCTTGTTTATCTTGCTTTTCCATTGGCGGTGAATGATCTATATAATATTTTTTTGCTGTTGTCGCATTCCCGCGTTTATCAATCAATCCCGCCACTTCAATAGTTTTTTTATGATTCGCTGAAACGCTTATCGTATAAGTTTCGCCCATTTTTACAATATGCGAAGCTTTGACATTGCTTTCGTTCATCTTAACTTTTCCACCTTTAATAGTTTCACTTGCTAACGAACGCGATTTAAAAACGCGTATTGCCCAGAGGTAAGTATCGAGTCGTATTTCGGTTTTTGATGTTGTCATTGGTAAAAATGCTTTTCTAAATATAAAAAAAATATTTCGTATCTTTGGAGCATGACAATTGCCGTATACGCGCGCAACACCAAAGACAATCATCCTCTTTACCTCGAAAAATTAGCCGCACTTTTGCAAAAAGAAAAGGTTAATTTGATCGTGTATGAATCGTATTATCAATTTCTTCAAAAAGAATATAAGTTTAGCACAACATTAGAAACATTTTCCTCCAGTGAAAGTCTGAAATCAAAAGCCGATTATATTATTTGTTTAGGCGGGGACGGTACGATGCTCGAAACACTGGCGCTTATAAGGAAATCCGGTATTCCAATTTTAGGAGTTAATACCGGCCGCTTAGGTTTTTTAGCTTCTGTATCTAAAGACGATATTGAAAAAGCCGTTTCACTTTTAATAAACGAAAGTTTTACACTCGACAAACGCGAATTACTTGAATTGATCGATGGCGAAAAACAATTTGCCGATGTTAATTATGCCTTAAATGAATTCACCATTCATAAAAAAGATTCTTCAGCTATGATTCACATCGACACGTTTGTGGACGGCGTTTTTTTAAATTCTTATTTTGCCGATGGATTAATTGTTTCTACACCAACCGGCTCTACCGCTTATTCGCTAAGCTGCGGCGGACCAATTATGGTTCCTGATTCTGAGAATTTTATTATTACACCAATTGCACCTCATAATTTAAATGTAAGGCCAATCGTAATTTCGAATAACAAAACGCTGAGTTTTAAAGTGAGCGGACGATACGATGGCTTTAATGTTTCTCTCGATTCAAGGGGGTCACAAATAAATTCTACATCCGATCTCCAAATTAAAAAAGCCGATTTCAGGCTTAACCTGATTACCTTCGAAGGGCAGCATTTCTTTGAAACACTTCGCAACAAATTATTATGGGGTTTAGACAGGCGCCGGTAATTGCTTAACTAATTGGTTTTCAGAGTATTTAATCCATGTTAAAATCTCGCCCTTTTCTAAAGTTTTCGTATTTTCGCTATTCACTAATTTTTGAAAATTTATGGCCAAATTCAGAAGAGAAGATGCGCTTGATTACCACTCGCAAGGCAGGCCCGGAAAAATTGAAGTAATCCCAACAAAACCATACAGCACCCAGCGCGACTTAACACTCGCTTACTCTCCGGGAGTAGCAGAACCTTGTCTCGAAATTGAAAAAAATCCAGAAGACGCTTACAGATACACTGCTAAAGGAAACCTCGTTGCGGTTATTTCTAACGGAACAGCCGTTCTCGGTTTAGGTGATATCGGTGCGCTTGCATCGAAACCTGTAATGGAAGGTAAAGGTTTACTTTTTAAAATTTTTGCCGACATAGATGTTTTTGATATTGAAGTCGACACAAAAAACATTGATGAATTTGTAAATACTGTAAAAAACATTGCGCCAACGTTTGGCGGGATAAATCTTGAAGATATAAAAGCTCCCGAGTGTTTTGAAATTGAACGTCGTTTAAAGGAAGTGTTAAACATTCCATTAATGCACGACGACCAGCATGGAACAGCAATTATTTCGGCAGCAGGTTTATTAAATGCAATTGAAATTGCAGGTAAAAAAATGGAGAAAGTGAAGTTGGTTATAAACGGTGCAGGCGCCTCCGCTAACTCATGCGCAAAAATGTACATCGCTGTTGGCGTTAAGAAAGAAAATATTTTAATGCTCGATAGTAAAGGCGTTATTCATAAAGGCCGTACCGATCTTGATCAATACAAATCTTTTTTCGCCGCCGAAAAAACAAATGTCAACACCCTTGAAGAGGCCATTAAAGGCGCTGATGTTTTCGTTGGTTTATCAAAAGGAAATATCCTGAATCAAAAAATGGTTCAGAGTATGGCGAAAAATTGCATTGTGTTTGCCCTTGCAAATCCTACTCCCGAAATTTCTTACGATGATGCAATTAGCGCGCGAAAGGATATTATTGTTGCAACAGGAAGAAGTGATCATCCTAACCAGGTAAATAACGTATTAGGTTTTCCTTTTATTTTCCGCGGTGCCATGGATGTACGCGCAACGTGCATCAATGAAGAAATGAAACTAGCCGCTACAAAAGCGATCGCTGAATTAGCAAAAGAAGCCGTTCCTGATTATGTGAACTTAGCTTATGGCTCGAAAAACTTAAGTTTTGGTCCGGAATATATTATTCCAAAACCTATCGACAGCCGTTTAATTTCCGCAGTATCAGCTGCCGTTGCAAAAGCAGCGATCGACAGTGGTGTTGCTAAACATACAATTACAGATTGGGACGCTTACAAAACTTCACTTGATAACCGCTTAGGAAAAGATAACAAGTTAATGCGCAGCCTTGCTAACAAAGCAAAAAGCAATCCAAAGCGTGTTGTGTTTACAGAGGCGGATACTTACAAAATTTTAAAAGCCGCACAAGTTGTGCGCGATGAAGGTATTGCGAAACCAATTTTATTGGGGAATAAAGAAAAAATTCTAAAGTTATTAGACGAATATCAATTAGATCTGGGAGACACACCCATTATCGATCCATGGTTAGCCGAAGAAGAAACAAAACGGAACGAATACGGCGATATGCTATGGCGTAAACGTGACCGCCGCGGTTTAACACAATACGAAGCAAGAAAATTAATGCGCGACCGGAATTATTTTGGCGCTATGATGGTTGAACTTGGTTTAGCTGACGCTATGATTTCGGGATTAACCCGAAAATACGGCGCGCCAATTAAACCGGCGCTAGAGATCATTGGTGTGCAGGATGGTGTTAGCAGAGTAGCCGGACTATACATGATGATCACAAAAAAAGGTCCGTATTTTTTTGCAGATACAACAATGAATGTAAATCCAACAGCACAGGAATTGGCGGATATTGCTGTGTTAACTGCAACAACAGTGAAAAGCTATAACATCACACCGCGGATCGCTATGTTGTCGTACTCAAATTTCGGATCAGTTGGTGGTGAAATTCCTAATAAAACTGCAGAAGCTGTAAAAATTTTACACAATAATTATCCCGGTTTAATTGTGGATGGTGATATACAAGCCAACTTTGCTTTGAATAATAATTTATTGAAAGAACAATTTCCGTTCAGCACTTTGGTCGACAAAAGCGTAAACACGTTTATTTTCCCAAATCTTGCTGCAGGAAATATTGCATATAAATTAATTCAGGAATTAGCCGGCTCCGAAGCAATTGGTCCGATCTTAATGGGATTAAAAAAACCTGTTCACGTTTTACAATTAGGAAGTTCTGTTCGTGAAATAGTTAATATGGTTGTTATATCGGTGTTGGACGCTCAAAATAAAAAATGATCAGTTACATTGAAGGCCATATTTCTGAACTTAATCCTGCACTCATTACTCTCGAAGTAAACGGCATTGGTTATTCGCTGCTAATTTCACTTAATTCCTATTCTGCATTTCAGGGAAAAGAAAAAGCTAAACTATTTATAGAAAGCGTTTTTGTGCGTGATGATAATCCCCGCTATTATGGTTTTTATAATATGGATGAGCGCGATCTGTTCCGTAAATTAATTTCAGTTTCAGGCGTGGGCGGCTCAAGCGCCATGCTAATGCTATCCTCCCTTTCTCCTCCCGAAATTGCAGGAGCCATTAATACTGCCAATGTGGCTTTGTTAAAAAGCATAAAGGGTATAGGCGAAAAAACAGCCCAACGCATTGTGGTTGACCTAAAAGGGAAATTAGGCAAGCATGAGGGGGGAATTTCACAGATTTTAACACCTTCGTACAATAAAAATAAAGAGGAGGCGTTAATGGCATTAACTACGTTAGGTTTCCCTCGGGCTACTGCCGAAAAGGCTATTGAAAAGAGCCTAAAACAGCAAGGCGGCAGCTCTGATAATGTAGAAACTTTAATAAAAACGGCATTAAAAAATTTGTAGAGTTTAACTGTGAGGCTCAAGGGCGTTTTAAATTTTTTGGTATTTGGGGCTACCTCAGCGGCACTCATGGGCATTGTTTTTAATTCAAGCGCCAACCGGAATTTATTTAAACCGGTTTATGATACTTCAGGTCAAACTAAAATTTTAGCTGTAGATACTCCCCAGGTCGAATTACCTTATAAATTTTCTGACAATAACGGTTCCCAACCGCAATTTGATGATAAGAGCAAATTATATTTAGAAAATCCTTCTAATATAAAAACCGATGTTAAGTACGATCCCACAACAGGGAATTATGATGTCACTCAAAAGATGGGCAAATTAGATTACCGCCCCGATACTTACATCGACTCACAAGATTATCAGGATTACATGTTTAAAAAATCTACGCACGATTACTGGCGCAGTAAAATTTCTGCAGAAGATATTAATAAACCCCGCAAAGGAATTGTCCCAAAATTACAAGTGAACAGCGAACTGTTCGACCGTATTTTTGGAGGTAACACTGTTGATATCCGTCCAACAGGAACAGCAGAATTAATTTTTGGTTTAAACAGGAACAAAACATTAAATCCTGCCATTCCGCAAAAACAACAGAAGGTAACTAATTTTGATTTTAACATGCGTATCCAGTTAAACTTAATTGGAAAAATAGGTGACAAATTAAAAATTACAACCAGTTATAATACTGAAGCTTCTTTCGACTGGGAGAATCAGGTTAAGTTAGATTATACCGGTTACGAAGATGAGATCATTAAAAAAATTGAAGCAGGTAACGTTTCATTGCCGCTCAACAGTTCGTTGATCCAGGGTAGTCAAAGTTTGTTTGGTATTAAAACGCAATTACAGTTTGGCCGTTTAACTATGACGAATATTTTATCACAGCAGCGAGGTAAAAAGCAAGAGGTAACTATACAGGGCGGCGCGCAAACACAACAGTTTTCCGTTAATGGTGATATGTACGAAGCCAACAAACATTTTTTCTTAGCTCAATATTTCCGCGATAACTATAACGGCTGGATGGCTTCATTACCTGTTATAAACACCCCTGTGGTAATTACAAAAGTTGAGGTTTATCTCTTAAATCAAACCGGAAGCTCAGAGCAAACTCGTAACATTGTTGCGTTTGCAGATTTAGGTGAAGATTCGGCACACATTCACCCGAATTTTGTAGCAACAGCTTTCTCTCCTAATCCTTGTTTAAGTAATCAAGCTTATGCGATCAAAGATCTTTCTCCCGATCACATTCCGTTTAACGGCGCTAATTCACTTTACTCTATTATTTCAGATACCGCAAAAGGGATTTTAAAAGATCGTAACGGCGCACTAGCCTCATCAGCATTAACCAGCAGTACATATTGTGCCAACTCCTGTAATGGCCCATCAAATCAATACATGATTCCTTCGCGCGATTTTGATTTAATTGGTAATGCGCGAAAATTAAATTCAACTGAATATACTTTAAACAACCGTTTAGGTTTTATCTCTTTAAATCAAACTTTAAATAACGATCAGGCCCTTGCGGTTTGTTTTCAGTTTACTTACGATGGCAAAACCTATCAGGTAGGTGAATTCAGTGATCAGTTTCCTGATAACACAAAATCTTTATTCGCTAAATTATTAAAAGGCGTTAACGTAAACGTTCGTTACCCTATTTGGAAACTAATGATGAAAAACGTTTATTCGCTTGGCGCTTACAACCTCAACCAGCAGGATTTTCAGTGTAATGTTTACTACAACAACATTGAAACAGGTGTTGATATACAGTATATTCCTTATGGTGCAATAAACGGTACTCAACTCATCAGAGTTTTGGATTGTGATAAATTAAGTGTGAACGGTGATAAGTTCCCGGATGGTGTCTATGACTTTTTACCGGGCTACACCATTAATCCTGCTAATGGCCGTATTTATTTTAAAACCATTGAACCATTCGGTACAACGCTGAGATCTAAGTTCGATCAAACAAATGATTTTCCAACTGCTAACAAATATATATTTCAGGAATTATACGACTCCACAAGAATATCTGCACAACAGCTTCCGGAAAAAAATCGTTATAAAATAAAAGGTTCTTACAAATCCTCTTCAGGTTCCGAAATTTCTTTAAACGCACTTAACATTCCACAAGGTGCGGTTGTTGTTACAGCTAACGGTGTCCGTTTAAATGAAAATACTGATTACACAGTCGATTATACTTTAGGACGAGTAAAAATTATTAACGAAAGTATTTTAAATAGCGGCGCGCAAATTAAAGTTTCGGTTGAGAGCAACTCATTGTTTAACGTACAGCAAAAAAGTTTAATGGGTACGCGTTTCGATTTTAAAGTGAACCGTGATTTAACTTTGGGCGGAAGTTTTTTGCGTTTTTCTGAAAAACCTGTAACACAAAAAGTGAGTACCGGTGATGAGCCTGTGTCGAATATTATTTATGGTGTAGATTATAATTATAAAACCCAAGCGCCATTTATAACGCGTCTCATAGATCGCATTCCTCTGATCAACACCAAAGAAATGAGCAGCATCACTACTCAGGGAGAATTTGCACAATTGATTCCCGGCAACGCCGCTGCCATTGGTAAAAAAGGAAATTCATACATTGATGATTTTGAAGGAAGTATTTCATTAATTGATATCCGTAGTCCGCAAGCTTGGATCTTGTCAAGTATCCCGCAAGGGCAGCCTTCTTTGTTTCCTGAAGCAAGTCTTTCTGATGATATCAATGCAGGTAAAAACCGCGCACGGTTTAACTGGTACACCATTGATCCAAGTTTAACAAGAAGTCAGAGTATCACGCCCCCGGGTTACGATAAAAATGTTTATTCAAATAACTTGTTCCGCCAGGTTTTAGAAACAGAATTGTTTCCGGGCAAAACTCCGCCTAACGGTCAGCCTGTTGTGCTTCCTGTTTTGGAATTAGGTTTTTATCCGTCGGAACGCGGACCATATAACTTAGACGCATTACCAACTGCGGGTATCAGTTCGGGTGTTGATGGCCCAACAGGAAAATTAAATAATCCTGTAAGTCGCTGGGGAGGTATTAGTCGCAGGTTAGAAACAAACGATTTTCAAGCGGCAAACATTGAGTACATTCAATTCTGGTTAATGGATCCGTTCAATGAAGATTACAAAGTGGAAACACATCCTGACATGGATAAAAACAATACGCCTACAGGTAATCTGTATATTAACTTGGGTAACGTATCGGAAGATATTTTGAAAGATGGGCACATGAGTTATGAAAACGGTATTCCCGGAAGCTCAAGCAACACATCTAATTTACCAACGGTTACTACACAATTAGGAGTTTGTCCAACCTTGCCTCCAATTACAAATTCATTTTCAACTGATCAAAACGATCGTCCTTTTCAGGATGTTGGTTATGACGGAATGAATGACGCAGCCGAGCAAGCTAAGTTTGCTCAGGCAATTTCCAACATGCAAAGCGTTGGAAGTTTTAATCCGGGTTCGCCATTGAATGCGGCATTTTTATCTGATCCTTCATCTGATAGGTATCATTTTTTCAGAGGCGATGATTACGACCAGGACCCTACTTACAAAAATACTTTATTCCGCTATAGTAAATATAATAACTCAGAAGGTAATTCACCAACGGAAGCTCAATACAAGCAGTTAAACCCGACCGGAGGAGGCTACTCAACCGTTAGCTCCAACAGCCCAAATATTGAAGATCTCAATAAGGATAATACTTTAAGTGAAACAGAGAACTATTACCAATACCGTATTAAAATTTCGAAACAGGATCTGGATCCAAACAACGTAGGAAATAATTTTATAGTGAATTCGTTTGAAGGAACAGGCGACGTTGAAGGAATTAAAAAAACCGTGCGCTGGTATCAGTTCAAAGTTCCTATTACTCAATTCGAGAATGTTATTGGCGGCATTGAAGGCTTCAACTCGATCCGTTTTATGCGTGTGTTCATGAAAGGTTTTGATAAACCGGTTGTTTTAAGGATGGCGCGTATGGAAATGGTGCGCAGCGATTGGCGTCGTTACCTTTTTGATCTAACAAAACCGGGAGAATATCTGGCAACCGATGATAACACAACTTCATTTGACGTTTCAGCCGTGAGTGTACAGGAAAACGGACAAAAAGTTCCTGTAAACTATGTTATTCCTCCGGGCATTCAACAACAACAAAATATTCAAACAACGAATTTAGTATTACAAAATGAGCAGGCTTTGCAATTACGTACTGTAAATTTAAAAGATGGTGACAGCCGCGCTGTTTACAAAAATTTAGATTACGACATGCGTATGTACAAAAATCTAAAAATGTTTGTACACGGCGAAAAAATGGCAATTGATAATTTAAAGGACGGTGATCTAACTGTGTTTATCCGTATAGGAACCGATTACAACAATAACTATTACGAATACGAAATTCCTTTACAGTTAACACCGCCTGGCTATTACGATCCGAATAATGAAAATGACAAATACAAGGTATGGCCAAGCGCAAACGAAATAAATATTCCGTTCGACATTTTAACAAGCGCGAAAGAAACCCGGAACAACGCAACCGGAAAAGATTTAGCACTTACGCAAAAACCATATTCTGTTCCCGATGGAAATAACACCATTACCATTGTTGGAAATCCAAATTTAGGTGGCGTAAAAAGTATTATGATCGGGATCCGGAATCCAAAAGACAATGGCGCGTTGCCGCATAGCGCTGAGGTTTGGGTAAACGAATTACGCTTAACCGATTTTAATAATAAAGGCGGTTGGGCAACAACAGGACGAATACAGGCGAAATTGGCGGATCTAGGACAAGTGTCGATGGCCGGAACTTATAGTAAACCATTTTTCGGAAGCGTTGAAAAGAAAATCAATGAACGAAGTAAAGAGACCACTTTAAATTGGGATTTTACTTCTCAATTCCAGATCGGTAAATTTTTCCCGCAAAAATGGAAAGTGAGTCTTCCCGTGTACTACTCTTATGGTGAAACGCGCATTAAACCAATGTTCAATCCTTTTGAACCCGATGTTAAATTGGATAACTTGCAATCAAATGCAAATTTTTCGGCTGATGATATCCGCAAGTTAAAATTTAACGCTTTAGATTACTCGAAACGAAAAGGTTTAAACTTTACCAATGTCCGTGTTGACGGATTAAAACGCCCCGGTACTAAACCAATGCCATGGGACATCTCAAATTTTGCAGTCACGTTTGCCTATACCGAAACATTTAAACGCAACGTAAGCATTGAACATAATCTTTTAAAACAATACCGTGGCAATATTACTTACGGTTTCACTTTGCAGCCCAAACCATGGAAACCATTTAATAAAATGAAAATTTTTGAAAACAAATGGTTTGCGCTCATAAAAGATTTTAATTTCCAGCCATTGCCAAATCGTTTTGGTGTTTCGATGGATGTTACACGAAACTATTCTGAATTACTGAATCGTGATATCACTAGTTTTTATACCAATAGTGATGACCGCACTCTAACGCAATACAATAAACAATTTTTAATTTCGCGTATCTACGATTTCAGATGGGATTTTTGCAAGGCCTTAAAATTTGATTACACAGCCAATAATGATGGGCGGATCTTAGAACCATACGGTGCAATTGATACAAAAGAAAAGAAAGATACTATTAAGAAAAATCTTCTCGGCCTTGGCACAAACATGGTTTTCCGGCAGCAGTTTAATGTGAACTACAACGTTCCCTTAAACAAAATTCCAATTCTTGATTTCGTAACATTATCGTACCGGTATGGCGGAACGTACACATGGAACAGGCGGCCGTTTGCTGCTGATGAAATTATTGGTAACACCATTCAA
>Ga0210408_10006196_pt1 | contig 10368 bp, 7 predicted proteins | sample IncBWH4MmetaG_FD_155471 | JGI IMG/M metagenome (GOLD analysis project Ga0210408, IMG submission 155471) | Forest soil microbial communities from Barre Woods Harvard Forest LTER site, Petersham, Massachusetts, United States - Inc-BW-H-4-M | ecosystem: Environmental > Terrestrial > Soil >...
GAGATAGAGCTTTTCTTGAGCCAGCTTTTCTTTAAGATCGGACACCTCGCGATATGCGAAGCAGTTCTCAATGGCTATGGCTATCTGCCCTGACGCTTCAGTGAGGAAATCGACATCTTCGCGGGTAAACGAATCCACCTGCTTACGGGCAACAATGAGAACTCCTACAGTTCGACCATGACTGACGAGAGGAATAAGGCAGTGACAATTGAGACCCTCCGCAATGACCAGTTGGTGGATCTCGGGCCCAAGTTCCTTGTGATCGTTGGTGTTTACGATTACCGCCGGTGAGCCTCTCCAGGCTCGAAAGAAAGCGCGCCCCGGCGTAACCACAAGCTCTTCCTTCACAAATCCCTTTGCATCCGGGAAATCTACCGCATAGATCCGGCTCTTTTGCGAATCCTCTTCATAGAACGCGATACCCGCGGCATCCGCTTGCATGAGCTCTCGAGCGTTTGCTGAGGTCGCCCGCAAAACGTCGCGCAGATCCAAATTAGATGTGATCTGCTTGGTAAGCTTCAGCAGCAGTTCGAGCCGCGTGTTCTGAACAGCATGTGTCTCCTCCGCTTTTTTGCGCTCCTCGATATCGGTATTTGTTCCGTACCATTTCGCAACTCTTCCTTGATCATCGTGGCAAGGCGTTGCGCGGAACAGAAACCAGCGATAGACTCCGTCGAAGCGGCGCAAGCGTCCTTCGCATTCGCCAGGCTTTCCAGAAGCCAGGATGCTTTGCCAGTAATCGAGAAGTCCGGGCAGATCGTTGGGATGGACGGCGGTTGTCCAGCCCGAGCCGTGTGCCTGATCGGCCGTGAGGCCGGTGTAATCCAGCCAGCGTCGGTTAACGAATTCCGCGGCTCCGTCTGCGGCTGCCGACCATGCCAAGCTTGGTATGGTTTCGATCACTTCGCGCAGTTCTCGCTCACTGCGCTGCAGCCGCTCATTCTGGAGCTGTAGCTCCGCGCGGGCGATTTCCGCCTGCCGAAGATTGAAATTGTCGTCAATTGCAAATGCAACTACTCGACCAATCAGTCGCAAAAAGCTGATGTCCTCGTCGTCGTAAACCGTTCCAGGAGTCCCGGACATTCCCAAGGCCCCCAACCGCCGGTGCGGCGTCGTCAGAGGGACAAAAACCACGGGGCCGACTTCAATGCCCTGGCTCGCAAGCCCTTGCTTGAGACCTATTGAAACTCCCTTATCCGTATTCCAGTCGAGAATGTGGTATGGTTCCTGCGTGGTGTAGACCCGCCAGGATGGCCGCTCTTGAACTGGCACGCCTGCGTATGTCGCGACTTGGCTCTTCTCTGGGCCAAGCACAGTCCATTCAACGTCGGTCGAATTCTGCTTGTAGACGATAACGTAGAACTCGAAAAAGTCAAAGAGTTCGCGCAGTTCTTGCGATAGTATCTTCGTCAGTTCCTCGGGCTCATTGCAGACAGCGAGCGCTTCGCTGAGACGGAGCACAGCTTCATAGCGTCGCCCAATGCTCTCGGGAGAGCGATTCACATCTCCGCTGATCTCTCGTTCGGTTGGGGATTGCATTTCTGGTATCGTCCACGAGTCCATGATACAGAACCGGAATGGCTTACGGTACTCAGGTTGCGTTGCAGAATCTCGCGGGCCCTGCGATCACTTCCCGGATTCGATGGAATTCACAACCTTTATCGAAGGTGAGGGCAACCTCATCGCTTTGGAGCAATCGTGCAAGTCCAGTCGTTCGACCTGCGCGGGGAATTTCCGGTAAGCCTCGCCATCTGGGGATAGGGACAAAGCGGCATGGAATATTCAGGGGCGTTTTCACTGACTGCGATGATCTGATGCGGGAAGAGACCACGCTCTGTCCAATCCTGCAAAGCCGATAAAGTATCGAATTTTGTCGGTGTAGCGCCCCCGGCACAGTGTCCCATCCCGGGAACCATGAAGAGTGCAACATCGCTCTGGGGCGCGAGCGACTCTTGCTTTCCGGCTGCGAGCAGCTCACGATAAAAAGCAATCGATCCGAATGGGGAGATCGATGTGTCGGCGTAACCGTGAAACATGATTAGCTTGCCATTCCTGTGCAGGAACGGAAGGAGTCTGCGGGGATCTCTGGCATCGCCCTCCTGCACAGCATTGTCGTAATCCTTTAGAACTGCAGAGTTCGCGGTTTGTGAATCGCCGAATGGATAGGCCATGAAGTCTGCCTCTGGGTTTTGAAGGACGATATACTTCAGCGTTTGATCGTCAAATTGATATTCGTATGGCCCGGTATCCTCCGGCCAGGGTTGGCCCGTGGGCGGTGTCGGCAGATCGTCTGTTCCGAACTGCCACTGCTGTGCACGTGTCTGCATGTAGTATCCCAGAGGAAACCCCGGATATATCTCTTGACCCTTTTCATTGAGCGTGGGGCTCGTAAAGGCCAGAAGTGTGTTAACTTGCCCCGCAGTCAGGCAACCGGTGGTTTGTCCACCGCGGCAGATTAGAGCAGCCAAATCGGGATGACAGGCACCTGCATCTTGGATCACTCCGTCCTTGACGCCATCCAGCTCATCGCATTGCTTCAGGACATAATTGTCGACAAGAGTAAGGTCTCTTCCCCAGAGGCGGCTATCCGGATGGCTCAGATACGCCTTGTGGACCCGAATGTCGCTGAGTTCAAGCCGAAGATCGAGCGCCGGATCACCGGCTATTACCCCGTCATAGTCGTCAGGATACTGCTCGGCCTCAACCATTGCCTGGCGTCCCCCGTTGGAACAGCCGTCGAAGTAGGAATAGCGGATGGAGATGCCGTAGTACGCCTTCGTGAACTCCTTCAATGCCACCGTCACGTCATGAGTTGCGCGAAAATAATAGTCCGCTTTTGCCGCACGATCAGGGAGACCGGCCTTCTTAAGTGCGAAACTTGCATCGACTAACTTCGTGGTGGGCGCTTTGTGACCTGTGTCGGTGATGCCTGTGGCATAACCACGTTGCAAGGCTGTGTGAAGGTCAGATTCGGTCACCGCAGGGCTCACGTCCCCTCCATAACCCCCAACGCCCCAAAAAACGAACCGCTGGCTCCAGTCTCGAGGCAACGTCAGAATGAATCGTGCACTTCCGTCAGGCAGACCTTGACTACGAGTCTTTACTCGACCGGTCAACACGCATGCACTCTTTTCTGCGTCGTCCAGCTGCGCGCTTTCAATCGACATTCCTACCGGCGCAAGAGGCGAAAGAACCCTCACATCGCAGGTTCGCGCACTCTCAGAGCCGAATGCGAGTTGCGTACTGCCGATGAGCGCAATCGAACTAGCCACGATCAGGTGCTCACGCCATTGCGCCATACATTTAAAGATGTAGCCTCGTCCACGGGACCAGATCATTGTCACTCTCCAATAGAACATCCTTGCAATACCTAGCCATTGCCGTTCGAAGGAATCTCTGTGGGGCCTGGCGCTTGCTCAATATGGATGACAGTTCGACCGCCCGGCTCAAGCGTCCGCGAACTGGCCGGAAAGCGCTTGCAGCCGAGATAATAGACAGCAGACGTAAGGACAAGGCCGACGACCCACGAAATGTCAGCCCCACCAAGCACCTTCGCCATCGGTCCGGTGTAGAGATCGGTCGCAATGAACGGCACTTGCACTGTAATACCGAACAGATAAGAGAGTATGGCGATTCCATTGAAGCGTCCGTAGATCCCGCCGTCCCGGCGAAAGAACGAAGCAATGTCGTATTGTCCGTTACAAACGAGGTAGTAATCGACCAGATTCACTGCGGTCCAGGGAACCAAAACGAAGAGCAGTGACTGAATGAAATTGGTGTATTCGACCAGGAAATTGCGCTGCCCGAACAAGGCCATGGCAACCGATGCACCACACAGTGCCACGGCGATCAATCCGCGTGCACGCGCCTTACCAGACCACGAGGGAAAGAATGTCTGCAATACGGTGATCGCCGATAACGCTCCGCAATATAGGTTCATCGCATTGGCGGCGGCGATTCCGAGAGAAAGCACAATTACCACCAGTCCGCTGATGCCATGCGTGAGGCCTGTCAGGCCATTCACTACATTCCCGTCTGCTACCGAAAGGCCGATGACTGTGCCGAGTACCATGGGGAATATCGATCCGAGCGAACATCCCCAATAGCTCGCCCAGAACACAACTTGCGAGTTCGTTGCGACGGGCAGATAGCGTGAGTAGTCCGACACGTACGGTGCGTAGGCGATCTGCCAGAGTGCAGCGACCGAAATGGTGCCCAAAAAACCGGCTAGATTTGGCGCATTCCTGGTGAGGAAGTCGGCGGGCAATCCGTGCACAAAGATGATCCAGAAGAACGCCAACAAAAGAACCGCACCCGAGCACCATGTCATCAGTCGCGCATAGGCGTGAATCAGGTTGTAGCCATAGACTGCCGCGACAAGACTGAAGATAGCGACGACGATGATGCCCTGGTTGACGGCAATCACCGGTGTCAAACTGCGTAGTGCCTGGCTGCCGAGCACGAGGTTCGAGGCGAAGAAGCCCTCGTACATGACCATCACCACTGCCACCACTAACAGCGAACCATACGAGCCAAACTGACCGCGCGTTTGGACCATTTGCGGCACTCCAAGCTGCGGACCTTGCGCCGAATGCAACGCCATGAATATAGCGCCCACCAGATTGCCGATCACGATTCCCAGCACGCCAAACCAGAACGGCTGTTTGAATACTGTGACCGCCAATGCACCGGTGGCGATCGTCAGCGTCATGATGTTCGATCCAAACCAGATCGTGAACAGATCGCGAGCACTTCCGTGCCGTTCGGACTGAGGAATGGGCTGAATAGTAAACTGCTCTAACCTCGCTGGATTTTCCTTCCGATTCATCAGCCCTTTCCTCAACTTCGATTAAGGCGGTTTCGCAGATTCATTGTTGAACGGCGGAGGGGCTAGGAAAAGAACTCATTATCTGCTCTTTGGATTTACTTTTCCTATCCCCTTCGGCGTGCGCAAAGGGTAGATTTCCCCATAGGTCTCGTGTTTTGTTTGGCCCGGCAGTTCCTATTCAAGCCAATGAGGTCTTGAACAGACATAGAGTCACAGAGCGACAAATTCGGCGATCGGCCTCGAACACTGTTCGGCTAGCTTCGAAAGGAAGTCGAGGCAACGCACCATCTGTTCCAATTCCAAATACTCGTCTGCTTTGTGTGCTTGCTCAATCGATCCAGGACCGCAGACGATCGTCGGAATACCAATCTCCTGAAATAATCCACCCTCAGTGCCGAACGACAGCGCATGGAAGCTTGGATCTCCGGTCAGATCACATGCCAGATCACGTAACCAGGCTGAGCCAGGTTCTTCCGCGAGGGCCGGATATTTAGCCAATTCGACCCACTCGATGCCAGCTTCCGGCGCAATTCTCCGCATTTCTTCGACGAGCTCAAGCTCGGCGTACGAGCGCACCGAGCTCACAATCTGGTCAGGATCGTCGCCGGGCAAATTACGAATTTCGAACTCAATCTCCGCATGGTCCGGGATGACGTTGAGCGCTGTGCCGCCATTGAGCTTGCCGACATGGATGGTCGAATAAGGCGGTTCGAAACGTTCGTCAAGGTGGCCCATCGTACATAAATCGCGTGCTTTCCGGCGCAGGAAAGTCGCTAGTTCTGCGGCGAATTCCACCGCATTGACGCCACGATCGATGAGGGCCGAGTGCCCAGCGAGGCCTTTCACGCAGCAGCGATAAGCTTGTTTGCCCTTGTGCGCGACCGCGACCTGCATGCCTGTTGGCTCGCCGATGACGCACGCGAGAGGCTTGAACGGCATGCTTGCAATTTCGCTGAGCAAGCCACGCACGCCACGGCAGCCGGCCTCCTCGTCATAGCTGAACGCGAGGTGAATCGGAATGTGGCGGCACTGCGCGATGAAATTCGGCACATTTGCCAGCACAGAGGCCAGAAACCCTTTCATGTCGGCTGTACCACGGCCCAAAACGCGTTTCCCGCGCCAAGTCAGGGCGAACGGCTCTACGGTCCATGGCTGACCAGTTGCCGGCACAACGTCGGTATGTCCTGAAAGACATAACCCTGAGCGATCGCTCGGCCCAATCGTGGCGTACAAATTCGCTTTCTCGCCGCTCCGGTTGTTAAACAACGACGACTCGACACCGAAGCTAGTGAGGTACTCCTGAACGAACGCGATCAACTCGAGATTCGACAGGTTGCTTCCGGTGTCGAATTCAACGAGTGATCGCAGTAGGTTAAGAGTTTTGCCGAATAGAGGATGGTTCATCGCGCCTGCAAGTCTCCCGGTACGCCATACGAGGGGGCACGGTCCGGCTGTTCCGCCCGCAGCACATAGTCGTTCAGCTGCGGAGCATATCGCTCCCACAACGCACGCAAGTCGACTATCGGCGTATCCGACCAGTCGATTCGCAAATCGGCGATCGGCCATGCTGTTGGACGGCGATACAACTTCAGACCTGCGGAATGCACCGGACCCGCTTCCCCGCCGGCGGCTGCGCCAGATCCCACAGCCAGCAACAAGCGCTCTGCCAGGGTATGCTCCGCCGCCGCTTCGTAGGCTCGCACCATCGAATGCGGCACGCTCTTGTCAGCCAGCAAATTGCCAGCGGCCACGCAATCTCGGCCCATGGCAGCGCCCGTGATTCCGAGCCCCCTCGAACCGGTGTAGACCCCGCTGGGGCCGTCGTTGTCGAGCACCGCCAGTTGGCGCCATTCTGCATGCGGCTTCGCTGCGACGATCCGCTCCAGCACATTGCGCGCGCCGCAGCCTTCGGCAAGCAGTTGCAATCCGAGCATTCCGAGATATGGATCTGTGACGTTTTGGCTCAGCACGATGCCGGCGGGACTACCCCAAAGACAGCGCGCCGACACCGCAATGCTTGAGCTGCACACGATCCCACCTACCATGCCTGTCCGCTCGCATCGCCCTGCCAGTGAAAAGGTCAATTTGACTCTCCTGCTGCAAGTCTGCGCTACACCTTTAGTGTGTCGCACGCGGAATCACCGCGATCACGTCGATCTCGACCAGCCATTCCGGCCGCGCCAGTGCGGCAACCACGATGCCTGTCGACACCGGAAACACTCGCTTCAGCCACTTGCCAATGACGTTGTAGACCGTATCGCGGTAACGAACATCGACCAGGTAAACAGTAATCTTGCAGATGTCCTCAAGCTTGCTCCCGCACTCGTTGAGCAGCATCGCGATATTGGCCATGGCCTTCTCAGCCTGTGCCGCGACGTCGCCAACTCCGACCGACTCGCACGTGTCTAGGTCCTGCCCTATCTGCCCGCGCAAGTACACCGTATCGTTGGCAACCACCGCCTGGCACAAGTCGTTGTCGAGTTGCTGCTCCGGATAGGTATCCCTGGTGTTGAACCGACGAATACGGGTATGAGTCATCTTCTCCTCAAGGAACTCGCTCCAACTGTAACTTCGGTTTGGCTGGAAGAACACGGTCGGACAGGCCGGCGGATTTCTTTACGTATTCCAGTGTGCTGTCGAGGTCGAAGTTGCTGTAGACCGCGTTCAGGTGCGCGAACGGCGGCGATTGCGCGAAGAGCTGAAACGTCAACCGATGGCCTGCGTAGTCGGAGTTCAACAGGTCGCGCGCAAATGCGAGCAATTTACGGCGATCATCCGCGAGCCACGTATCGTTGATTGAATAGTACTTATCCATCCACGGCGAAATCTCCGGATTGGCAAAAGTTGTCGCATCGGGCGTCACGCAAATCTGACCGCCGCACAATTCTCGAGCGATATGCATCATCTCGTGGAGCTTCGAACACGCCTGCACGCGACCGGTGTACAGCAGCGACTGATTCGGCATCAAAAGGCCTGCCGGACTGCGTTCGCCGCACGCAATTGAGGCGGTCAGGTGTGCGTTGATGGTCTCGCGATAGACCGCCAGCGATGCCAGCTTCTCCTGAACAGCTTGTTGCTTCTCCAGGCCGGTTTGCCGAACGTTGAATAACGCCACGCCAATCATCAAGTCCGCCAGCCGTAGATTGCGCTGCACGAATGCAAACGCGCTGTAGCGATGCAACGTCGCGCGGATAAACATCGCAGCACGGGTATGCCGGTAAAACAGCACGTCTTCCCAGGGAATGAGTACGTCGTCAAAGATCAGGAGCGTATCGACTTCGTCGAACCGGTTCGACAGGGGATAATCGGCGGCGGGTGCACGCCCGGCAAAACCCGTCCGGCAGACAAACTTCAGGCCAGACGCCGACATATTGACGATAAACCCGACGGCATAGTCGGAAAGCGTGGCATCGCCCCAGTTGGCGATAGTTGGCTTGACGAAGGCTTGATTCGCGTAGGCGGCTGCGGTTTCATACTTCGCACCGCGCACGACAATACCCGCATCGGTTTCACGGACCACATGCAGGAGCATGTCTGGATCTTGCTCCTGAGGCGGCTTTGAGCGATCGCCTTTGGGATCGGTGTTCGCCGACACGTGAAAAGGATCTTCGCGGAGTGCCCGGTATATGTGCCGCTCGATATTGACGGCAAAGCGCGGCTCGACCTGGTTCAGCACATCCCTGCCGTCGTAAAGGGACCACATCTCGCCAATCGTCTCGTCGCCAACGCGGGTCACTATCCCGCCGATGTCGTCGAGCACAGTATCGACGGCCTTGCGCTTGTCTCGCCAGTCTTCCTGCGTATAAGGCAGCTTGAGACCGATCGCGTTGCGCTCGCCGGTGGTTTCGTCCATGTAGCTCATCGTCTCTCTGGTAGTCTCTTCGTGAGCCAGATCGTAGATGCGGGCGCGAACATCGACAGCAGGCTTGAACATCGGATGCAACGTGACATCCGTTACCCGCTCGCCATCAATCCAGATCTGACGCCCGTCGCGAATTGAATCCCGGTATTGAGTTCCGGTTCTGATCATCCCTGTTCTTCCTCGTTGAACAATGAACTTGAATTGAACCCATCGCGGTTCTTATAGGGGCTGAAAGCGCCCATAGTCACGACGACAATAAAGGAGAGGAGTGTGCTGGGCTCTTTCGATCGCTACCACCTCGCCAAAGAAGACCCGATGCGTGCCGAGTGTTTGCTGCGCCACAACACGGCACTCAAGCGAAGCGACGGCGCCATTGATCAACGGTACACCTAGAACACCTCGTCTCCAGTCGCAGCAAGCGAAATCGAATGGCTTGCCTTTCACTGCGCGGCCGGCAAACGTGTCTGCGATGTGGCGTTGCTCCGCGCTCAACAGGTTGACAGCAAACACCCGGTTCGATTCCACGGCACGGCACACCGGACTGCGAGTGTTGATGCAGACCAGCAACGTCGGTGGGTCTGCGCACACTGAATTGCACGCGCTCACCGTTACGCCCGCTACAGCCTCCCGATTCGCGGTGCTGACCACATGCACAGAAGTGGAATTCGCCGCCATTGCGTCGACGAACCGTCCGCGCAGTTCCAATTCTGTCGGGTCAGACGATACCACCGGCAACTCCGGCTGTTCCCTTTCACTCGCTGTTACCATTTCGCATCCTTTTCTTCGAGGCCCAACCGATCCAGTGAACATATCAGTTTACGAAGCGTCGCAGACCTGCCTGACTATTTGAGTGAACCCTCCGCCAGATTCCACGAGGGATCAGCCCTGATGTATCGAATCGCCATACATCCCCACATGGAGTCGCGTCATGCATTTTAGAAGTCGTAACGCAGAGAGAACTGCATCTTACGCGGTTCGGAGAGTGTTGCGCTGTAGTCGCCAAGAGAACCGGTTCCGTATAAGTTCGACAGTGAGTTAGGATTTGTATCGAAACGGACCGAGTTAGTTACATTGAAGACCGCCCAGGTGAACTTCAACGTTTGACTTTCAGTAATCTTCCATGCTTTGTCGAGCGACGAATCAATATCGAAGTAACCATCTCCCACGTAGTTGTTTCGCTGCCCTGCTTCTCCTGGGTACGCGAGGCGGACCGCTAAATTATTCGGATTGGCAAAGACCTGAGGCACACCATTTGATTCCAGATGCCGATGGATTGGCACGGGGCCCGTCTGCACCATAAAGCTGCGCGTAAGCCAATTTGTGGCCCAGCCAGTCGTCGACATGCTAAAAGGAAGACTGCTCGTCCAACGGTAAAGCCCCGACCACTTCCATCCGCCAATAAACTCGTCAGCCAGCCCAGTCACATTTGAGCCAAAACGCTGCCCACGTCCAACCGGAAATTGATAGACCCAATTTGCTGTGAAATTGCTGGCCACATTGAAATCTGAAACCCCCTTGTTCAGCTTGGGGTTGAAGCTATTCACAATCGAACTGAAATTCGTACCTCGCTCGGCGTCTGACCCAAGGTCAAGCGACTTTGAGAAGGTGTACCCGACATCCATCTGGAACCCCTGAGAGAATGCGTGCTTCAAGGTGAATTCTCCGGCGTTGTAGCTAC
>Ga0210408_10006199_pt1 | contig 10366 bp, 11 predicted proteins | sample IncBWH4MmetaG_FD_155471 | JGI IMG/M metagenome (GOLD analysis project Ga0210408, IMG submission 155471) | Forest soil microbial communities from Barre Woods Harvard Forest LTER site, Petersham, Massachusetts, United States - Inc-BW-H-4-M | ecosystem: Environmental > Terrestrial > Soil >...
TGACAGCAGGCCACGTCGGGGCCCTTATGCTGCGCGATCGATGGGGTGGCATGGAGCGCGATCGAGTCCCAAACTGTCTCCGCACGGCGTTCCCCCATATTGTGCGAAAGGGCAAAGGCACGACCGAGGTCCGCTCCCAGAACCTCAAAGCGACGATCGGGAGCGCCGCCGCGCGCAAGGCCAAGATCATGCAGGAGCACCGACACCGCAACCAGTTCGGCATCGGGAGCAAATCCACGATGTTGGGTCAGCTTGGCTCCATAGAGCCACGAGCGCGCCACGTGGTTGAAAAGCCAAGGCTGCGATACTGTTTCTGCCTCTGCATAGGCATCCCGAACCGTCCGACTGTCGGGTAGCTTCAAATCCAACTCCCGGCCGACCGCCAGCGCTTTGTTGAAATCAGGCTTTTCGTTTTGGCTCACATCTCGCTCCTTTGGTCATAGGACAGGCTTGATTTGTCCGCCTTCGCGGAATGGTGTCTGCTTTGGGAGACGTCAGGCGTACTGACCCACGCGATGGGCGGCGGCCCAGGCGTCGATACGCACACGTCGTTCAGCGAAAGCCGCTGCGTTGCGCGCCTTCACCGCTTCCAGCACTTCTGCTGGCGCCGTGTCCGGGCGCCCGGAGTCGAAGGGCGGCTGAGGCGCATATTCCAAGCCGAGTTGAACCATCTCGGCCACGCGTGATCCACGCAACTCCGAGATCAGTGCCAACACGAAATCGATGCCGGCGGTGACGCCCCCGCCGGACAGGACATTGCCGTCTCTCACGATGCGGCCCTCGTTGACGACGGCGCCGAAGACTGGAAGAAACTGGCGCCATGCCCAGTGGCAGGCCGCACGGCGTCCGGTAATAAGCCCGGCAGCGCCCAAGACGAGCGAGCCGGTGCAGACCGAGGTCAGGTATCGCGCGGTCGCTCCGAGCCGGGCAATCTCCTTGATGAATCGATCATTCTCGATGGCGTTGATGCAGCCGCCGCCGCCAGGCACCAAGAGCACATCACACGATTTGATGGCAGCCAGGTCTTCCAGGTTCGAGAAGGTAAGGCGGTCCGCCGTGACCGCTTCGCCGCCTAAAGAAGCCACTCGAACGTTCAGATCGGGCGTGCGCGAGAGAAACTGGTGCGGACCGGTGAAGTCGAGTTGGGTGACGCCGTCGTAGACGGGTATCACCACGCTGATTGGCTGGGTCATCGCTGTATCCTCCTGGTGGACAAGCTCTACAGCCCAGCCTATATGACCTAAAGGTCAAACTTCCCTATGATCCGGCCATGCGCGCGATCGGCTTTTACGTTTCCGCGGACTTTCAGATGCTCGACCTCGCCGGTCCGGCCGGCGCGTTCGAAGCGGCAAATGGCGAGCTGGGAAGTCCGGCCTATCGGATCCAAATCCTCGCGGCCGATGCGGGTGCCGTAACGAACAGCCTTGGCATGGCTACTGCCGCTGCGTCTCTCGATGATGCCGTGCTCGATACGCTCGTCGTTATCGGCGGGCCAAATCCACTCCTTTCCGCCGTCACACTCAGCCGCATCGTTGACGCTTCAAACCGGTGCCGGCGCGTGGCGAGCGTCTGCACGGGTGCATTCACGCTCGCGGCGGCTGGATTGCTTGATGGACGTCGAGCAACGACGCACTGGCGCTATGCAGCTCGCCTTCAACGAGACTATCCATCCATCCGGGTCGAGGCGGATCGCATCTACTGTCGGGACGGCAACATATGGACTTCCGCAGGCATTACGGCCGGCATCGATCTCGCGCTGGCCTTAATCGAGGAGGACCAGGGTTTCGCTATCGCCAGGGGCGTCGCACAGCACCTCGTCGTCTACCATCGTCGCCATGGCGGACAATCACAATTCGCAGCCTCTGTCGATCTGGCACCGAAGAACAATCGTATTTCCGCTGCCCTTGGCTATGCCCGCGATCACATCGCAGAAGCACTGACACTTGAGCATCTGGCGGAGGCTGCCGGCATGAGCCGGCGCCAGTTCAGCCGCGCATTTCGGGCGCAGACCGGCACCACACCCGCACGTGTGGTGGAACGGCTCCGCGCCGATATGGCCCGAGGCCGCATAGAGTCGACCGCCGAACCTGTCGAACGCGTAGCGGAGGTGGTCGGCTTCGGTGACGCGGAAAACATGAGACGGGCATTCATCCGCATCTACGGACAGCCGCCTCAGTCGATCAGGCGCGCAGTTCGAATTTAGGACGGCGAATTGCGGGCGGCGGCGATCTCGGATTACGCAGCGCATGCTGAGGCGTCAGCTTCGCGAGCTTGAAGCCGCGGGCCTCATTCAAGTCTGCGTTTCGATGAACATGCTATTTCCGTTGGCGCTCTGGGCGGCAAGAACCTCTTCCTGCAATACGTCCCAATGCTCTGCGATTTTGCCGTCGGCGACCCGGAAGATGTCGACCGCAATCATGGGTTTGGGTCCCCACCCGGTATAGCGGCCGTGAATGCTGACGTAATCGCCGTCTGCCATCACAAGGCCCGGCTCGTATTTGAAGTCGCGCGACAACTTTCCTAGCAGAGCCTTGATCGCTGTGGGGCCGTTCGGGATCTGCGGATTGTGCTGGCGATAGTCGGCACTGAAGAGGCGATCGACGGCACTCGGATCGCGGTCGATAAAGACACCCTTGATCCCCGCGAGGACCAGCGCCTTGTTGGCTTCGGTTGAGTTTGACGTCGTCATGCCATAGTGCTCCGCTCGGGGCGGCGGCTTGCCGGCCCTCGTCCAGAAAAGGTACAGCTTTGCTATAGGTACAGACCTGTCCTTTTATAGGTACCGAACTGTTCTATTGTCAAGTGATCGGCGGAGACAGCGCAAGCGATGAGCACGAAGAAAAGACGGCGAGGCGCGCCGCGAAGAGATGAGCCTTCCGCGCATGTCCGTCTGGTCGAAACGGCGACCGAGCTTTTCTATCAGGAAGGAATCCGCGCCATCGGCATCGACACGGTGGTCGCGCGCTCGGGAGTATCCAAGTCGTCACTCTATCGGACGTTCGCCTCGAAGGACGACCTGATCGCGGCCTTTGCAGAGCAGGAAAATAAACGGTTTTGGCAATGGTGGGACGAAATTGTAGAACGCCACGCCGGCGCACCGTCGCAGCAGATCACCTCGCTGCTCGAAGGCATCGGCGTACAGATCGCAAGCCCGCAGTTTCGAGGCTGCCCGTTCATCAATCTTGCCACCGAGTTTCCGAATCGCAAGCACCCGGGTACAGCCATTGCCTGCGCTAACAAGCGGGAAATGCGCGAGCGATTGCGGGCACTCGCGCGCGCTCTCGGCGCACCCGATCCGAACCGACTGGCAAATCAACTCGCACTACTGATTGACGGCGCTTACGGCCAGGCCGTAACGCTCGGGCCCGCTAGCTTGAAACGCGAGCTCGTCGATGCAGCGAAAGCGCTAATCGACGCCCAGATTCGGTAATCCAGTCATATTGCGTACCCACGTTGACCTCCAGCCACCATACCGAGCACCTGAACCGCGTCCGGGGCGTTCCGAAGATTGGACGCATCGTCCTTCATAGAACGACGGCCAAGGTGGTCTGAAGGGCGAGGTCAAATGAAGCCTCTCGCACAGCGAAAATGTGGTCGGCCACGGATGATCAACCAGATGCTCTTGCTACCGAACGCATAAGACCACTCTACAGGCTTGGCTTCCACCGCCCCAAGCCCGGGAGCGCAATCGCTGCTTTCCGGGCTGATACGACAACCGCGTTAAGACGTAATTCACGGTCGATTCGGTAGGCGTGCTATCGTCAGCTTCTGTTCCTATTCGCGTGACTGTCATCAGGAGCCGCGAACCTATCCGTGGTCGGCTGGTGTCGCATTGACGCCAACCAGAGCCAACAGAGATTGTACTATGATTAGCCGACGGCGACCGACGGTCGTCGTGGTGACTCGACCATTCCCGATTAATTCATAAATCTTGGTCCGCCCGAGACCTGTCACTTCACAGGCCTCCGCAACGGTGCAGGTCAGTCGCTGCGCGAACGGCAGGCGGCGACCTTGCATCGGCTTTTCTGCGACCGCACCGCGTTCAATTTGGATACCGCTTTCGAGGTCCGGACTACGCCGTATCAAAGTTAAGCCTCCTCCACAGTCGAAGGCGCTACCCTGAGGCGCGCCGCATTCCACGTCAACGGAACCAAAAGAGCAGAATGGAAAGCCTTAGCGAACGCCAGGAAACGTCGGAAAAGTCTCGGCTACGAAAGGCGACGAGGAATTTTTTACAACAAATATTCACATGGCGCCGGGAGGAGATCTCAGGGCGGTTCGATTCCCGGCCATGGCAATTGTTGCGCTGCGCATAGATCGACTGAGAGACTGAAAGAAAAGCCGCCTTTAATCCTTGGTTGTACCTTAGGAGAGGAAAAAGTTCCCGTTGCGCTGGTGACGAACTCCCAAAGCGTGGCTAAGCTCGGCTAAGGGGCCAGGGGTTTTGCGGGGATGGAAACGACCGAAGCACACCATTCGACGACGCTGCTCGATCCGGCGCGCACCCTTAATGCCGGCGATCCGGGCGATCGGACACTTCGCAATTTTCGCTATCAGCTCCTTTACGGCGTCATTTTGCTGGTCGCCGCGTCGGCGAGGATAAGACCTTATGTCGCTGTCTGGTGCGAACACTACGAAGATTTTCTGTGTGAGAGGCAGGATGGTACGTTTGACGGCATCCAGGTCAAAACTCGACAACCTGAGGATGGATACTGGAAAATAACAGATGAGCCGTTTGTCAAAACGATAGGTCGTTTGTTGACTTAAACCGGCGGCTTGGCTCAAGGGCGACACTTTTTCACTTCGTCTCAAACGCCAAGTGCGACGAGGTCACGCCGGAAAATAGAGACGAGCGACGTCGCGCGCGTTGCCCGAAGCACTTGCTCCAGCATGTACGTGCGGTGCGCTCGCCGACGACGATAGCTGCGCCGTTCAAAGCGGTCTTCGATCAGATCCAGGCGCAATGCGGGTGTAGTGCCGACGACTTATTCGATGTCCTGAGAAAGACGGATAGGGTTACCGTTGGGAGCCGATTGGGGGGCAAATCGTAAGCCGATCCACAACACATGGCACGTCGCGCCATTTCGCTGCTGCGTAGCAACGACGTCGCTTTAGGAGCAAAAGCGGACATCAATTTCGATGCGTCACGCCGCCGGGTTTATGGATACAATGACCTAGCTGGGCAGAATTGAACGACTTGCGTGACTGAGATTCGGCTTCATTCGGTGAAGTTTGACCAAATTGATCGGAAGCAAAATAATATGAAGAACAAGCACTGGGTAGATGTGGGCGCACAAGCCATAGAGAATGAAGAGGACGTTGCTTAAAAGCGCGAGAGTTCTAAGTGCCACGATCGTCGTCATGCAAAAACTAGCAAGGACGCTGAACGCTGCCAAGAAGCCGAGGAAGTCGATCCAGGCCATTCCTTCACTCCCGCAGTCGGCCTTAGTGTGGACGTCGTATGGTGGCCGTTGAGGCGATCGAGGGGTCGGCCGGGATCGCCACAGCGGAGAGATTTAACGCCTGTGTTGCGTCGACCGGTTGAGCCAGCAGGGGTAAACCGCAAAACATGTGCTCGCGGCGATAAGCAGACATATAGATGCCCACCTTGGGCCTGGAGTTGGAGGGTGGTTCTAGGTTGGTTGGATCATGCGGCTCGTACCTCGGTCGTTGCAGTCACAGCCTTTATACGCGCCGTCTCCTCGGGCGTGAGTGCGTCCTCGGTGATCGCGTTGAAAGAACGCGCCGCCGCCATGGCGCGGGTCGGCGCGTCCGGTTCGGCATCAGGGCCGGTCAGGCGGAACGAAGCCGGCGACAAAGGGCCCAACCACAATGCGCGTTCGAGCGTCGGCCATGTCGCGGGACGCGGCTCGACACCCGCATGGGTGGCAAAGAGCGTTGCCAAGGCATGCATGGGAACATCGCGCGAACCACTTCGACGTGCTCTTGCGATCGAAACGCCCTCTTGCATCGTTTCGATGGACGGCATCGGCCGCAGCCCCGCCCACACATAGGCAAGCCAACGCGCCTGTAATTCGAGCACCGGGAAATAGGGGCCGACCAGTGGATAAAGACCGATGAAACCGAGACCATCCAGATCGGGATGCAGCGTGTGGTCGTGGAGGTCGACGTGGTAGCCGTCGAGACCAAGGGTCGCCGCGATCGTCTCGCTGACGATCGGCAGCGTGAGCTTGAAGCCAGTGCCGAGAATGACCGCATCGAAGGCCTCGCTGGATCGGTCGGCAAAGTGTACGGTTTGGCCGTCGACCGCTTCGAGCCACGGCCGCGATCGGATTCGTCCTTCCGCCACCAATGCCAGATAATTCTGCGACTGGGTCAAGCCGGCGGCGAAGATGTTTTCGTCTGGCTTCGGAGCACCAAATTGCTCAGGGCTGCCGCAGCTCTCCAGCACCATTTGTTTCATCCCCGCTGCGATCGCCTCCGGCGGCAGCACCCGTCCGGCCTGCGCGGCAAAACGCGTGAAAGCAACGTGATCCGTCGGCACCCCGGCAAGGAGCTTTTGCAGGACATAGCGCTGGCGACGCATAGCTACGCAGACCTTCGCGCCCGATGCCGCCAATTCGCTTGCGATTTCGAGCGCGCTGATTGAACAGCCAGCAACAAGCACAGATTGCCCGCGATAGGGCTCGGCCCCTTTATATTGGGAGCTATGGATGGCGCCACCGCAGCCTGCAAAACCACTCAGCCCAGCAATTGCGGGTACGTCGGGTGCCGTGCAGCAGCCCGTCGCGACCACGACGCGCGAAAAAAGTTCCGATACAGTGCTCTCGCCGCATCGCGAGCGGACGATCCAGCCCGTGCCGGCATCCTGATCCAGCCCTTCGACACGGTTCGACAGACGGAGGTGGGGCGTGAGGCCAGCCTTCTCAGCATATTGCTGCAAGTAGGCCAGCACATCGACCTGGCTCGGATAGACACTAGTGCCTGCAGGATGATCGAGATCGCTGAAAGCCGTCAGTACTCGGCTTGTATTGGTGCACATGCCCGGCCAGACAGCGCTCAAAGACGAGCCCGCATTCCATTGTCCGCCTACCGCCGCCGCAGCCTCGAAGACGACCGGATCGAAGCCGTGTTTTTTGAGGAAGCGGGCCGCGACAAGGCCAGCCGGGCCGCCGCCGATGACGGCGACGGTTCGTTCAGGCATGTGGATCGGATTGAGAGAAGCATTCATGGTGCCCGTCCTTTGCATGGTCGGTCGGAACTGTACGCTTCTCTGGATCGCGGCTTTCCTAAATGATTACTAAGCGCCTCTCCCTTTTACTAAATAATGGCTAACCGCTAGAGTAGGCCGATGCCGGGAACAGACCGCAACCCGATCGACGCTGCACTGGCGACCTTCCTGGAAAGCCCGGTGATGATTATCGTTGGAAGCTGCGACGATGGCCTGCTGCCGCAAGTTGCCCGGGCGGCCGGCGCTGTCGTCGATCGTGCCAAAGGTCGCGTCGACCTCATCGTCTCGGGCTGGCAATGGCCGCAGACCATCGCCAACATCGGGCGCAATGGGCGTCTCGCCGTCACCTTCGCGCGGCCCGCCGACTATGTCTCATACCAGCTGAAAGGTCGCGCCGCGATCATTCCAGCATCCGCCGCCCATCGGCAGCGCGCGCAGCACTACATCGAGGCGATGACCGAGACGTTTGCGGGGCTCGGCCTCGATCAGGCGGTCGCGACGTCATGGCTCGTCGATCTGGAGCCGCAGGTCTTGCGCCTCGCGGTCGAGGCGATTTTCGTGCAGACGCCGGGCGAGAAGGCCGGCAGTATGCTCGAGCCGTCTCAATGACGATCCGCCTGCGTGACCTCCAGACCTGCTTCGAGGGCGTCATTCCTTCGATCATCGCGACGGCGTCGCAAGATGGCATTCCTAACATCTCCTACCTCTCGCATGTCGCGCTCGTCGATGACCAGCACGTGGCGCTCTCGGACCAATTCTTCTCGAAGACCGCCGCCAACATCCGCGCCAACAACAACGCTGCCGTCATGCTGGTTGATCCACGTGATGGCAGCCAATACCGGCTGGCCGTGATCTTTGAGCGCTCGCTCGACAGCGGCGCACTGTTCGAGACCATGGCGGCTGAGCTCCGCGCCAGCAGCGCACAACTCGGGATGGCCGACGTGATGCGCCTGCGCGGCGTAGACATTTATCGCGTTGCGTCTGTGGCGGCTATTCCGTCGCCGGGTGCGGCAATCGCAACCTCGTCGCCGGCGACGAGCGTTTATCTCATCGCGGCGGCGACGCTCTGCGGCCGTATTTCCGAAGCACGCGAGGTCGACGCGATCGTGGACGCGGTGCTGGATGGACTACGCGACAGCTTCGGTTGCGCCAACTCCATGCTGCTCGTGAAAGATCCCGCCGGCGAACGTCTGGTGACCGTCGGTAGTCGCGGCTATTTGTGGAGCGGCATCGGCTCGGAAGTGACGATCGGCGAAGCGATTATCGGAACTGTAGCCGCCGAGCGCCGCACCATTCGCATCAACGACATGAGCCGCATTCGCCGGTTCGGTGACGCCATACGTGCGGCGGCGGTTGACGAAAATCAGACGCGCACGATCGCCTTGCCGGGTATAGCCGATGCCATGAGCCAGATGGCGCTCCCTATGATCGCGGGAGGCGCCTTGCGCGGCGTACTCTTTCTCGAAAGCAAGAAGCGTCTCGCTTTCCCGAAAGACGTGGAAACGGCTCTCTCGATGTTGGCAAGCAACGCGGCGGCTGCCCTTGCGCTTGCCGACAACACCAGTGGCAATGAGCAATCGCTGGTCACGTCCCAAGGTAACGGCGCCTTGGCGGGACGACCATTTAGCGTTGTTCACCACCTTTTTGACGACAGCGTGTTCATTGACGGCGAATACTTGATCAAAGGCGTTTCGGGTCGGCTCCTGGTTCATCTGCTGGGGTTGCATCTGCAAGAGGGTCGGGCGGACTTTACCAATCGCGAGATGCGGCTCTCCAACGAATTGCGGTTGCCCGATTTCAAGGACAATCTGGAGACCCGGCTGCTTCTGCTCCGACGGCGGCTGGAGGAGAAGGCTGCTCCAATCCGACTGCTGAGAACGGGTCGCGGAAAGCTCAGGCTGGAAATAGCCGGACCGGCGCTTCTCGAGTCACGGTGAGGAGCAGGATTGGGGGAACGGCCGTTGTTAGCACTTTTGAGACACACCGACCGGCTCCGTCGATGTCCGTTCATCGGGGTAGATCGGAAGTGACCGGCGAGCGGTCAGAGCGACGCGATTGGCGCTTTTCGGACCTCGTCGTCTGGGCGAACGTCGGCTTCGCGCCACAAGCGGTCGTTCGATAACCGCTCATTCCGCGAAGCCCAGTCCGGTCGGGGACATGGGTTCGCGCCTGGGCGCTACCATGAAGCGCAGAATTTACCGGGCCGAATTTTGCGTTCGACGTCGAGCGGCTTGAGCTTGGCGGCCATGTGTTCTCCCTCGCGAAATGCATCCTCCGAGCCCACGGCCAGAAGCTACGGTTAGCGCGGTGACTAGGGGTAACATCGCGGAATTGGCCGCAATCGCGTCTATCGCGCTACTTGTTGTTTTTGCTGTCGCCTCGAACAATGGGATCCAGAGGAGAACAGTGTAGTGGCCGAAGACCCATCCTCCGAACCCACGGTCAAAAACTACAGTTTGCGCGGCGACTACAGGTAATATCGCAGAACTGGCGGCAACAGCGTTTGTCACGCTGCTCGCAGGTTTTGCTGTCGATTCGAACAATCGAATACAGAGGAGTACTGTGGCGTGGCGGAGAGAGTGTCAGTCAATCCGCACTGAAAGGTAGAGCATTTTCGGCCTTCCGAGGCCAAAACCCACCGTTTGATCTACCGCCGGGAAATGGGATTCGGGCTTAGAAAAAGCCTGTGGGCATGTCCTTGAGGTCGTGTTCATGGTGGTAGCCCATGAATTCACCGCGCTCGGGTCCTGGACATCATCAGCTCACGCCTTAAGGGGATGTGAGTTTGATGCCGGCTTCGGCGTAGAAGCGTGTAGCGCCTGGATGGAACGGCATAATCCGGTTCAGCGCAGCATTGCGGGCGAGCGTACCAGCGGCTGTCGGATGAATCTGGGATTTTGGATCGCCGGTCGACAGGACCGCCTTGGTGATCGCGTAGGCTGTATCAATCGGAAGATCCTTGTTAGCCACCACGAAATTCCAGGCAGAAACGCTTCTGATCGCGGCCGTCTGGCCTTTGTAGGTTGTCGGCGCAGACGATGATCTCGGCTTGTCCGTCCGGCACACCTTTGACCTCGTAGCCCCACTTGCGCACGGACTTGATCGCGCTCTCCACGGCCTCGGCACCGCTGTTCATTGGCAGCACCTTGTGGGAGCCGGTAAGTTCCGCGATCT
>Ga0210408_10006200_pt1 | contig 10366 bp, 8 predicted proteins | sample IncBWH4MmetaG_FD_155471 | JGI IMG/M metagenome (GOLD analysis project Ga0210408, IMG submission 155471) | Forest soil microbial communities from Barre Woods Harvard Forest LTER site, Petersham, Massachusetts, United States - Inc-BW-H-4-M | ecosystem: Environmental > Terrestrial > Soil >...
TTCAGAGCGAAACCTCTCGCTCGGGGCTACCTTCTCCATGCGGGCGTACCTCCATCGCTTGGTCTTCTCAGGACAAAGCGGAGGCTACGCCCGCAACATCAAACCCCCCGGCTCATGAGACGCGACCAATCCGGCTGCCGGGTACGCCGACGGACTACCTTACATCTACTCTAAAGATGTTAGAGTAGCTGCATGTCGACGGTGGCAGTGGAGCAGGCGCTGAAGGCGCCCGTGACGGAGCGTGGAAGTCGGCTGCTGGCGATCGCTGAGGACCAGTGGTTCGATCGCAAGTCTGCGCGAATCGCGCCCAGAGATCTGGCTAACGACCTGATCGGCATGGCAAACGCTGACGGAGGCACGATCGTCGTAGGGCTCGCCGAGAGCGTGGTGGAGGGTGTGGACGCCAACGTAAGGCGACGCAATGCCCAGACACAGGCGGCGGTCGACTTCATTCTGCCGCCGGTGGCCGTCAAACATCGCCTGGTGCCTTGCGTGAGCTCTGCGGGCAGCCGCGAGCACCTGCTGGTCTTCGAGGTATCCACGAGCAACGTCGTGCATGCAAGCACGAAGGACGTGGTCTATCTACGGGTGGGTGATGAGACGCGACGCCTGAGCTTTCACCAGCGCCAAGAGCTGCTGTTCGACAAGGGTCAGGCCAGCTATGAGGCGAGAGCGCTCAAGGGCGTCGGCTTGGATGTGCTCGATCAAGAGCTGCTTGAAAAATACGCGGCAGCAGTCGGCCATCCCGACGCCATCCGACTGCTGCGTGCACGCGGCCTGGCGACACGTGGCAACGAGTTGACGATCGCCGGCCTACTGCTGTTTGCAAGCGAGCCGCAGGCCGCCCTGCCGGAGACATTCGTGCGTGTCTTGCGCTATCGGGGGCGACAGCGTGGGACGGGCGCCGGTCAGCAGCTCGTCGAAGACATCACGATCGAGGGCCCGATCCCGCTCCAGCTGCTGGAAGCCCGCAGCGCGATCGGGCGCCTGCAGCCGGTCCGGCGGGCGCTGATCTCAAGCTCGGGCCGCTTCGGCGATATTCCGCTGATCCCCGAGGACGCGTGGCTCGAGGGGGTGGTCAATGCCGTCGTGCACCGCTCCTACAGTCTCGCCGGGGATCACATCCGGGTCGAGATCTTCGACGACCGGATCGAGGTGTCCAGCCCAGGGCGCTTTCCGGGCTTGGTCGATCTGAGCGATCCGCTGCGAGGTACGCGTTTCGCACGAAACCCCAGGATAGCCCGCGTTTGCTCCGATCTGCATTTTGGACAGGAGTTGGGCGAGGGAATACGACGCATCTTCGAAGAGGTTCGCGCTGCCGGACTGGTTGATCCCGTCTACAGCCAGACAGCCGCCAGCGTGGTATTGACTCTGTCAGCCGAGCCCGCCGACAGAGCCTTGGACGCGCGGCTGCCGGCCGAGGCGCGCACGATCACCGCAGCGCTCAGACGGGCCGAGCGACTCAGCACGGGAGAGATTTCCGAGATCCTCGAGCTCTCGAGACCCGCCACGATCATGCGCCTGGATGCTCTGCGCGAGGAGGGGCTGATCGAATGGGTTGGCAAAAGCCCGACAGATCCACGTGCGTACTGGCAGCTGTCGCGGGCGTAGCGCGGGCAAGGCGCCGCGGGTCGATCGCGGGGGCTCGGCCTTGCACTCTCAGACTACCCTCAAACCTACTCTAAACATTGGATGCAAGTAGCTTAGAGTAGGTATTGAGTAGGAGTGGGTAGCGCCGCTCCCTCACTGCGGCCAGGCGTTGTCCCCGGTGACCGCGCCGCGGACGACCTTGAGGTTGAGCAGCGCGCACTTGCGCCGCGTCGCGGACACGGGGATGCCGAGCAGCTCGATCATCCAGTCGGCGTCGAGCTGTCCGACCTCGTCCAGTTCCATGCCGATCAGCTCCTCGGAGGCGATCGATGCCGATGCCTGGGAGATCGCGCAGCCGTGGCCGTGAAACCGCAGGTCTTCGATGCGGCCGTCCTGAACGCGGATGTGCACGCCCAGCTCATCGCCGCATAGCGGATTGTGCTCGAGCGCCTCGAGGTCGTGCGGGTCGAGCTCGCCGAAGTTGTGCGGGCGCTTGTAGTGCTCGAGGATGTAGTCGCGGTACAGGTCGTCCATGATCAGGAGCTTCTGCGGGCTCTCATAGCCCGAACACCTCGCGCCCGGCTAGCAGCGCATCCACAAGCGCGTCGATGTCCGAGGGCTCGTTGTAAACGCCCACGCTGGCCCGCGCGGTCGCGCCGACTCCCAGGCAGCGCATCAGCGGCTGCGCGCAGTGGTGGCCGGCGCGGATGCACACGCCGCCGCGGTCGGCCAGCTCGGCGACGTCGTGGGGGTGGATGCCCTCGATCGTGAACGACGCGAGACCGCCGCGGCGCTCGGCCTCGGGGGGACCGACGACGCGCAGGCCGGGAACCTCGGCGAGGCGGTCGAGCATGTAGGCGGTCAGTGCCTGCTCGTGCGCGCGCACGCGGTCCATGCCCAGCGCGGACAGGTAGTCGATGGCCGCTCCCAGTCCGACGGCCTCCGCGATCGGGGGCGTGCCGGCCTCGAACTTGTAGGGGAGCTCGTTCCAGGTGGCAGTCTGGAAGTCGACGGAGGAGATCATGTCTCCGCCGGTCATGAACGGCTCCATCGCCTCCATGATCTCCGCGCGGCCGTGGAGCACGCCGACGCCGGTGGGGCCCAGCGCCTTGTGGCCGGTCCAGACATAGAAGTCCGCGCCGATCGCGTCGACGTTCACGGGCATGTGCGGGACGGCCTGCGCTCCGTCGATCAGCGAGACGGCGCCGGCGGCGCGGATGCGGGCGGTCATCTCTGCGACGGGGACGATCGTGCCAAGCACGTTGGAGACGTGCGAGAACGCCACCAGCCTGACGTCGCCCCGCGCGAGCTCGGAGTCCAGTTGCTCCAGCGACAGTTCGCCGCGATCGTCGACCTCCAGGTAGCGCAGCGTAGCGCCGCGCTCATGGCACAGCATCTGCCAGGGGACGATGTTGGCGTGGTGCTCGAGCTGGGTGATCAGCACCGCGTCGCCCGGTCCCACGTTCGCGCGACCGCCGGTCTCGCCGCGCCCCCAGGCGTAGGCGACGAGGTTGATCGCCTCGGTGACGTTCTTCGTGAACACCGTCGTCTGCGGCGAGGCGCTCACGAACGCGGCGACGCGCCGGCGTGCGCCGTCGTAGGCGGCGTCGGCCTCCTGCGCCAGCGCGTACACGCCGCGGTGGACGTTGGCGTTGTGGGCGCGCAGGTGCTCGGCGAGCGCGTCGATCACGATTGCGGGCTTTTGCGAGGTCGCGCCCGAGTCGAGGTAGACCAGCGGCCGGCCGTCGAAGCGGCGGCCAAAGATCGGGAAGTCGGCCCTGACGTCCAGCGAGATGGGGCTAAGGGTTCGCGTCACGATAGGTGGTGGGTTGAGGGGGTCGGGCCGTGGATGGCAGACGCCGCACGCGAGCGCAGGCGTGCTGGTTGTACGTTGAGCATCGTGGGCGGCGTATGACGCCGCGGAGCGGCCGCATCAAGCCGACAGATATCGGGGCGCGGACCCTAACGACTGGTGGCATACGTCTCGATGTCCTCGCGGGCGCAGGCCAGCTTGGCGGTGAGCTTCGTGCGGATGAGGTCTTCCAGGGGCTCGTCGTTCAGCTGTGCGAGCACCGGCTCGAAGAACCCCTCGACCAGCAGTCGCACCGCCGCGGGCCGGTCCAGGCCGCGCGATTGCATGTAGAAGATCGCGCTCTCGTCCAGCTCGCCGACGGTGCCGCCGTGCGAGGCGGAGACGTCGTCGGCGGAGACGAGCACCGAGGGGATCGCGTCCAGGCGCGCTCGCGGCGACAGCATCATCGTGTGGATCTGCAGATAGGTGTGGGTCTGCTGAGCGCCGGGGTCGATCTGGATCAGGCCCTCGAACGACGCGCGGCTCTCGCCGGTGGCGGCGCCGCGCCAGTGCACATCTCCACCGGAGGGGCCGGTCTCGTGCAGGTCCACCGCGAACGCGTCGAGGTGCTCGTCGGCCTCGGTGAAGAACAGCCCGCGAAACGCCATGTCGCCGCCGGGCTCGGTCACGGCCAGCTCCAGGTGCTGGCGCACGAGGTGGCCGCCCAGCAGCGAGGGCAGCCAGTGGCAGTAGGCATCGCGTCCGACGCCCACGAACCGGGTCGAGACGTCATAGACCTCGCCCGAGCCCCAATCCTGAAACTGGGCGAGGCGGCAGCGCGCGCCGTCGTGCAGATACAGCTCGAATGCGCCGGCGTGCAGCGCCTGGCCTGCGGAGAAGTCCTCGGCCAGGTCGTACTCGTGCACGCGGAACTCGCTCGTGCGGTCGCCGACGACGAGCGTGCGCCCGTACTGGGCGACGCCGGGACGGTCGATCGCGTAGACGATCTCGAACGGATCCTCCACGACGACGCCGGGCGGCACGTACAGGAACGCCCCGCCCGTCCAGAACGCGGCGTTGGCGGCCTCGAGCTTGTGCCGGTCGATCGTCAGGCGGCGGGAGTAGTGCTCGGAGACGAGCTCGCCGTGCTCGCGGAAGGCGTCCTCCAGCGAGCACAGGATCACGCCGCGCTCGGCGAGCGCCGGGTCGAGCTCGACATCGACGACCGTCCCGGCGGATTGCACGATCCGCCCGGCGCGAGCCCGGTCGGGGAGGGTGCGCGCCACCACGTCCGGCGCCACACCCGGCTCGACCGCGTCGGGCGCCGTCTCCAAGGCGTCCAGATCGAGCGTCTGCAGGCTCGTGGTCCAGAACCCCGAGCGCCTCCAAACGGGCAGCTCGGAGGTGTAGAAGTGCGCGAGCGCGGCCTCGCGCAGCTGCGCGAGTGTGCGCTGGGGTCCGTGGCCCGCCCCGGCGCCGTGGAGCGCGTGGTAGAGGGTCGCCTCGCGGTGGCGGCCGGGCTTGACCGCCACGGGCTCCGCCGTCGACTCAGGCACCTGCGCCGACCTCCTGGCGGAGCTGGTCGTAGCCCTCGCCGGCTCGTCGAGCCGGCTCGACCATCACGCGTATGCCGTACTCGGCCTTGGTTGAGAGCATCATCGTCAAATACCTACCTGCGCGCTAGGGTATCAGTCGGTCGGACTCGGTTCGGGGTCGGGCTGTGGGTGGGTGAGCCATAGCCGGTCGTTTCATCGGTTTGCGGTCCAAGCCGCTCACCGCAGTGGCCGGCGTTGAGGGAGCGCTTTTTTGTGGTGGTCGGGGGCCGCGGGCGGGCGCTCGACGGGGTTTCGTACGCTTGGTTTGAACGTTCTGTGCCGTACGTGCTTGACAACCCGTGTTGTAGACGCTATGTTCTTTCCATGTCATGGCTACCTGCATGGGTGGCCGGGCGAACATAGGATCGGGTTTGGGTCTTCCTTGGTGGTCGACCTTGCAGCGCTTATAGAGGGTTTCTTTTGGAGAGGGACCCGGATCGTTTTTCGGTGAGGGAGCTGTTTTCGCGTGAGTTCGTTGGGAGCATACGTGCCAGAGATTGCTGCGGGCCATGTTGGGCCTGTAGGTAGATGCGTCAGCGCTGCTGACACATCTCTCTCTCTCTCTCTCTCTCTTGCCCCAGTAGCACCTCCCGCGCTCTGTTCGAAGCTACCCTGCCACGCGCGTAAGGATGTTCGCCGTCCGCACGCGGTAACGCGAGACCGAAGCCTTCCTTTCGCGTCAACGATAGGCCGGCAAGCCCACTGTCAGTGGACCTGCCGCGCGCCTGGAGGCGTAGCTGGGACACCCCACGCTTCGTCTTTGCAACGTGTTTCAGCATGCGCGGGGCGTCGTGGCGTAGGGACTTGCCGTGCGCCTGGAGGCGTAGCTTGATCACCAAGCGCCCCAATTCTGCGTCTGCGCGTCTCTCGCGTCCTGTTGCTGCTCGTCGTCGGGGTGAGGTCTCGCGCGTGCAGGTCGCGGAGATGCAGCGCTCGCGGTTGCTGGCCGCGACTGTGCGGATGGTCGATGAGCTTGGTTACGCGGATGCGACGGTGTCGCGCATCGCGTTGCGTGCGCGTGTGTCGCGGCGCACGTTCTATGAGTTGTTCGCCAATCGCGAGGAGTGCGTTGCGGCGGTGCTGGAGGACACCGCCCAGCGGATCCGTTCTGAGATCGAGGGGGCGGGTCTGGGGGAGCGGTCGTGGCGTGAGCGGGTGCGTGGTGGGTTGTGGACGATCTTGTCGTTCCTGGATCGCGAGCCGGTGTTGGCGCGGGTGTGTGTGGTGCAGGCGCTACGCGGCTCACAGGAGTTGCTGGAGTGTCGTGAGGAGATCTTGCGGGGGTTGGTGGGTGCTCTTGACGCGGGTCGTCACGAGGGCGCTCGTGGCGGGGAGTGTCCGCCCCTGACCGGGGAGGGTTTGGTCGGTGCGGCGTTCACGATCGTGTATGCGCGGTTGTTGCATGGGCGGGAGCCGCTCACGGGTTTGTTGGGGGAATTGATGGGCATGATCGTGTTGCCCTATTTGGGGCCGGCGGCGGCGCGCCGCGAGTTGGCGCTACCGGTGCCGGTGTCCCCGCGGCGGTCGCGGGCTGCGCGGGATGGCAACGGTGTTGAGCACGATCCGCTGGAGGGCATCCCGATGCGTTTGACGTATCGCACGTGGCGTGTGCTGAGCGCGATCGGTGAGCAGCCTGGCGCGAATAATCGTGAGGTGGCGACCGCGGCCGGTGTCGCGGACCAGGGACAGATCTCAAAGCTCTTGACGCGACTCGAACGTTTGGGATTGATCCACAACACGACAATAACGACGGGGCGGGGTGGTAATGGTCACCGGCCCAGTGGTGAGCCGAACGCGTGGTCTCTCACCACGCGTGGTGGGGAAATCGAGCGGATCACCACACGCGTACAGACAGACCGCGCACACACGCAACCAAGCAACAACAGAGACGGCGGCGTGCGATGAGTGTATTGACCGCCGTTCGCCCGGTGTGGGTTGGACGCACTTACGAGTCACATTTCGGGTACTGCTCTAGATTTAACTGTTACATCTTGAATTCGGTGAACGCGGCCGCGTATAAATCGTCGCGTCGCCCGCTCATCCTGACGGGTGACTGTGACGAAAGGATCTACGCAGTGCAACCACTACTCAAGAAACTAGCGATCACGTTCGCGGCCGGGCTCGCGCTCACCGCGATCATGGCCTCCGCGGCGTCTGCCGCCCCGGAATGGTACGTGAAGAAAGCCGGCGCGTGGAGCAAAGTCAGCACCGCGGTGAACGTCGAAGGAGGCGAAAAAGGCAGCAGCTTCGAAGTAATCGACACGAAATACGCCGTTGGTCAGAAGTTTGGCGTCTCGTGTCGGAGCGATAACACCGGCCAAGTCAAGGCGGGCGGCATTGGCTCGATATCAAGTCTCCCGGGCGTCGAATGCAAACCAAGCGCATTTGAAAAAAATCAGTGTGCCACCCGAGTCGAAGGATTCGAAGCGGCCAACCTCCCAGGGAAGACCGAACTGTATCTCGAAGGCGGCCTGATCCGCCAAAGGATCGTGGCGGAAGGCATGTTTAACCCGGCGGTTCTCATGCGCTGTCAAAAAGGTACCTTCGGCACCGGCACCGATGAATGCAATTTGAACACGAGCACGCAACTGACGAACAACGTGACCGGCGGATTCGTCGAAGCGACGTTCGACAGCAAATCGAGCAAAACGACCTGCAAGGAAGGGCTCCCGAAAGCCGAAGCGGGTGAATGGAAGGGCAGCTTGAACATCAAGCCCACAAAAGCTGAAAAAACAGCCGGAGTCGAAGCAATCAAGGTCGAATAGTCCACGCGCTTCGTGGGGGTCGCTCACAGCGGCCCCCACGACAGAATCATGGCGCGGCCAAAGCGTACTAGGAGGGCATCTCACCGATGGAAGCCACGACAGACACAAGGGGAAGAGTCGCATGGGTAATCGCGTGCCTTGGCGTGCTCGCCGCGACGATAGCTCTTGGCCGCGCTGTCCCGGCGCTCGCCGCCGGCTGCCCCAAAGAACCGTTCCGCACGGGCCGCTCGGCGAGCCTGCCCGACTGCCGGGCGTACGAGCTGGTCACGCCCGAAGAACTCGGTCGAGCGCAGGCGATCGCGTTTGAAGGCGTCGACCAGATCGTGGTTTCGGCCGATGGTGAACACGTGGCGCTTTCCACGCTTGCGCCGTTCGGGCCCAGTCCGAGCGAGGAAGGTACGCGGGTTGTGTTCTCGCGCTCAGCGGAGGGATGGCGGATGGTGTCGGCTGTGCCTCCGGGCGGCGGTGCGCTGGGGATCGAAATGGATGTGCTCGACCCGGAGATGTCGACGGTGGGGCTTGAAACGGTCGAACCGTACGACAAATCGAGGGCGTTCGAGGTTGGCCCTGTCGGCGGTCCCTACACGCGGATCATGAGCGAACCCGCTGGTAGTCAAGTCGACTCTTTCGCGGCGCTGGAAGGCGCGAACGAAGGGACCCCGACCGTAGCGCCGTTTCACAGCGTGCTGTTCAACTCTTCCGATCACCAGCTGCTGCCGCCCGGGCGCGAACGTGAACTCGCCGAAGAAGTGCCAGAAGGAGAGCAGGTTCTCTACGAATGGAGCGAAGGCCGGCTGCGGCTGGTGAACGTGGAAGGCGAAGGCGCGAACCTCCGCCTGCTTCCCGGCAGCGAGTGTGGGGCCGCGCTCGGGGGCAGCGGCGGCAAGGGTGTCGAACCGGGTAACGCGATCGGGGCGGTCTCGGGCGATGGCTCCCGGGTGCTGTTCGAGACTAGCATCCCCTCGATTGGATGCAGTGAACTTGGACTGCCGAGCAGGTTGTGGCTTCGGGTCGATGGTAGGGAAACGGTCGAGGTGTCGGCGCCGGCGCCGGGTGTCACGCTCGGACCGGGGGAGCGCTCCAGAGTGTCTTTCAATGAGGCGGTGGTAGATGTGTCCGAGGTGTTCTTCGAGACCAGCACTCCGTTGACGGCGGGCGAGACGCCGGCGGAAAAGACGGAAGCCAAGCTGTTCATGTACGACACCCGCACCCGCGTATTGAGCCTCATAGCCCTCGGGGTAACCGAGCACCCAGGGACGCAGCTCGACGCCAACCCGCTCGGCGTGCTCGCTTCTGAAGACGGCTCCACCGTATATTACACAGGGAACGGCAGTGAGGGGCGCGGCATCTATCGCTATGACGTCGCGACCGGCGACCGGAGGCTAGTAGCGAAGTCTCTGGCCAATGGAGGAGGCGCCGAAAATCAGGCCCCATCCTATACGACGCCCGATGGACGGTTTTTGGTGTTCTCCTCGGCGGCCGTGGAAGTAGCGGGCCCGCACGGCCTGGAACTGGAACCCCGCGGAGCGTCCCTCGTTACAGAACCGCATAGTCAGCTTTACCGGTACGATGCCGCCAGTGGCAGCGTGATTTGTGTGTCTTGTGGATCGGGTGTTGCGCCCATCGGGGAACTGGTGAATGAGAGAGGGCTGGTTGGGGGGGGCACTCAGCGCGCCCACGCGATGGTGCAAATATCTGAAGATGGGGGCCACGTGTTCTTTGAGACGACTGCTCAGCTGGTGCCGCAGGACACCAACACACCCGACGGCGGCGCATCGCTCGCCTACCACGAACCGGGCATCGATGTGTATGAGTGGGAGGGGGATGGTGTGGAAGAAGCGCCCGGGGTGTTCTGTCGTGCGGTGGTTGGTTGTACGCATTTGATCAGTGCGGGTGAAGCGGTGGGGCCGGAGCATTTTCTTGGTGCGAGCAGGGATGGTCGTGATTTGTTTTTCGATTCGGCGGCGCAGCTTGTGCCGTGGGCGACGCCGGAATTCCCAAACATTTATGACGCGCGTGTCGATGGTGGGTTTCCGCGGCCGGCGGCGGTGGTGGAATGCACGTCGTGTCAGGGGGTGGGTGCGCCGGCGCCGTTGTTCGGGGCGGGGGCGAGCGCGACGTTCGCGGGTGCTGGTGACCCGCCGTTGCCGTCGGCAACGCAACCGGGTGTCTCCGGGAAGGCGAAGCGCAAGTCGCGGTGTAGGCGTGGGTTTAGGCGCAACGGGCGTGGTCGTTGTGTGAGGGTTGCGCGTAACAGCAAGAGGGGGCACGTCAAATGAGTTTCTCGGTCGGTCGCCGGTTTTTTCTAGGGTTCTTGTTGGTCCCTGGTTTTCTGGTGGTGTCGCTGTTTGGTCCTGCTGTTGCGGGCGCGGTGTTTGAGGTGAAGCCTGGGAGTTTTGCGTTGGTTCCGTCTTCTTTGCAGGCGGGTGCGCATGCTGATTTGGTGCAGAGTTTCTCGTTTGTGCGCAGCGAAGCGGGACCGGCGGGGTCGCGTGAAGAACCCGGCAGCGTCGGTGGTGTGTTCAGGGGTGCTGAAGCAGTGTTGCCGTTGGGGTTTGCGGGGTATCCGGCGAACCTGCCGACGTGTGCGCCGACGCAGGTGTTGCTCGAGACGTGTCCGGCGG
>Ga0210408_10006202_pt1 | contig 10365 bp, 10 predicted proteins | sample IncBWH4MmetaG_FD_155471 | JGI IMG/M metagenome (GOLD analysis project Ga0210408, IMG submission 155471) | Forest soil microbial communities from Barre Woods Harvard Forest LTER site, Petersham, Massachusetts, United States - Inc-BW-H-4-M | ecosystem: Environmental > Terrestrial > Soil >...
TACGGTGCGGGATGATACTTTATATCTCCCTGCCTCACTCGCTTGTTCCTGCTCCCATCCACATCCTGTTCCTGCTGTGGGTCACTTCTCACGAGCACAAGTGGGTCACTCTTGGTTAGCGCCGAAGTGATCACCATTCTAACAATGCATGTACCGGATAACGCGCCTGAGTATCTAAGAAAAAGCTCGCGGTTTTCGTCCGCGCTTCTTATGCGCTCGGACAAGAACGCGGGCCTCAAAAAAGGAGGCACACATGATCCGTAATAACGTTTCGATGAAGCTACTCACAAGTGTTCTTTTGACGGCAGTCACCGCCCTCGCTCACTCGTCAGATCGATTCCCGGTGACCGACGCAGAGAAGATCGCGGACGCACTGCGCGCCGGTCCCGCATTCATTACAAAGGACGCGACTTTGCTCGATTGGCCATCGGCTTCTGGAGGGGAATTCAGGCTCCTTCGCAAAGGATCGAACGATTGGACCTGCCTTCCCGCTATTCCCGGATATTCGCACGATGAGCCGGGATGTTTCGACCCGGTATTCCTACGCTGGATGCAGGACAGCCTTGCTGGCCGAACGCCGCAGATTGATCGCATCGGCATCTCGTACATGTATCTCGGCGCCTGGCAATCGGCGAAGGGCTCCGGCCATGAGTCCCACGTTGGTCCGCACCTGATGATTGTCAGTCCCCATCAAGACGATTTTCGGGAGTTGAATCCTGACCCATCGAACGGCATGCCCTACGTGGCGCATTTGCCCAATCGCACCGACCTGTACCTGGTTATGCCGATTCAGCACTGGGATGAATGAGGTGCTGGCTACAGAACTCTCAAGAACTCTTCGTTCAACGGAAGAACGACAAGAACACGAATAGGAGGACACACGACATGTGCGATTCAGGAATGATTGAAAGACGGAGCATATTAAAGTCTGCTGCGGCTTTTTGCGGACTATCAACATTAGCTGCAATCGCACCCGGCGTTGCAGGGGTTGCTCAGGAGAGTGAGATTCCGACTGCCTCGTCGCCAGAGGCAAGACTTGAGGATGTTCCAGCCGGCCCAAATACCAAGCTCACGATTGAGCGTCGGGGCCAAATCGTCCTTACATTCAGAACCGCATTGATCCTGAGACTTTCGAGAAGATGGCCGAAGCATATTACCGATACGACCATGATCCGTCGTTGCGCGCGGCGATTCTATTTGGCCACGGGGAGCACTTTTCAAGAGGCATCGACGTTGATGGATTTAAGTCGCTCGCAGGGATGGGCAAGCCCTGGATCGCGAGCACTGGGACGATAGACCCTCTTGCAAAGCGTGCTCCTAATCTCACCAAGCCGATGATTGTGGTTACGCATGGGGATACCTGGAATATAGCCCATGAGCCTTTTCTCGTAGCAGATATCCGGATTGCATCTGCGGACACTCATTTTGGGCAGGACGAGAATACTCACGGCCGATTCCCCGGAGGAGGATCAACTGTTCGTTTCGTTCGTGAATCGGGATGGGAAATGCAATGCGCTACATGCTGACGGGGGACCATTGGAATGCTGAAGAGGCGTATCGGATCGGAGACGTGCAACATGTTACACCGACTCTAGAAAAAGCACTAGAGGCTGGCATTCAAATCGCGAACAAGATTGCTGATTGCGGCCCGCTTGGCGTCAAGACCACATTGGCGTCTGCTCATCTGGCAATTGATGCCACTGAGGAAGAGGCGTTGTCGAAACTCGACGTGCAATTTGGAGCGCTATTCCACACAGAGGACTTTCTGGAAGGCCGGAAGGCAGAGGCGGAAGGCCGAAAGCCGGTCTACCAGGGAAAATAAACGCTAGTCAAAAGCATGCGACCGACCGGTCTAATGGCTTTTCAACCCTATGAAGGAGGGAGTTATGCCATTTGTCGAAGTGTTTACCAGAGAAAAGCTGTCCGATGAATCCGCGCGAAGCTTGCAGAAGAATTATCCAACACCAGGATGACCGTAGAGATCGGAGGCCCTACGGAGTCCGCGAAGATGATCGACTGGATGTGGTTCCATACCATGCCGGCCGACAGTTGGGCGGTTGGCGGCCGCTTTGACGACACGTACGTAAAGGTGCGGAAAATGGCGCTCGCGCGCATCATCGCGCCGCAAGGTCTGATGAACGCGGAATTGAAGTCAAGGGCGGTCAAAGAAGTCGCGCGCGTCCTGAAGTCTGCGCTGGGTGTTGGCAGGGAGGGTGAGGATACCGGGATCTTCACAATGTGCGTCGAAATCGACGATGGACAGTGGGCAAATGGCGAGAAGATCCTTTCGCTCTTTCAATTGATCGATGACCTCGGCGGTAGCGTCTCGGAACATAGGCGCGCTGAAATGATTGCTCGATATCCTCAGAAGCGCTGAGACGATGCAGGAGGAACTCGCTGGACTTCGGGATGTGTAAAACTCTCCTGAGTTGTAAGCAACTATCAACCAGAGTAAGCGGAGGCGACTATGAATCAGGTAAATGCAGGACAGAGTGGATCGGAAAAACAGAAGGCGCTAGCCGACCACGCAGTGACAAAAAGCCAACTAACGAAATTGGCTATGTGGGTTGATGATCGTAATATCCCCTTCCTGGTCACGAGTGTCGGCATGATCGTGATGCTCCTTTGGGCCGGATCGTATAAGATGACCGCTCCCGGCGCCGAAGGCATAGTTCTGCTGGTTTCTAATAGCCCGCTGGCTTCCTGGCAATTTAAATTATTCGGTCCTTACATCGGCTCCGATTTAATCGGCCTTACCGAGATCGCTGCCGCCGTATTGTTTATCGTAGGCTATCTGAACCCTAAAGCCGGAATCGTGGGCGGACTCATTACTTCCATCATGTTCTTTACAACCAGCAGCATGATCATAACCACTCCCGGAGCGACCATCAGCATTCACGGGATAAGGTACATGAGCTTTTTGGGTCTATTCCTTTTCAAGGATGTCATATCCCTCGGCGTATCCTTCTACCTCATCAGCTCCTTCGGTAAAAAGGCTATCCCCTCCGAACAGAAAACAAAATGATCGAATCCAGAAATCGTGTCGCGCCGACCTATCCAGGCAGACTTCTCAATCAAACGCAGATATTAAGGGAAGTGGTCAGGTCCCGGCTAAGGCTCTTCAGCAATCCACCGAAGCAGGAACACCCGGCTGAAGCGCGCTAAGGTTGGTATCCGTCCGCCATCCATTGGGCGAAGAGGTCGATGCGCGTCTGAGGCCAGGGACCCTCGCCTCTTGGCGGAGCCGGTGGCATGACGGCACCTCCGATGCCGCGAATGCGGTCGTAAATGACGACAGCATGTTTCTTCACGTCGTCGTAACTTGCGAGGTTGAACGCCTTGCTCATAGCGCGAATGTCGCGATCAGTGAAGAGCGGGAGGATGTCGCTTTGGAAACTCGTGAGTTTCGCCATTAGAGAACCTCGAAGATGCCATAGGCGGGCCGTCGGGAGGCGTGCCCAGCGCCGACGACGATGATGCGATTGATCTAAGTGTATTGCGGGGCGCTCGTTTCGAAGATTGGGCAACCCTCCACACGAGCGGTGGTTGCAGGAAAGACTTTCCATTGAGTTGTCTGGCCTGCCTTCGGTGTTCTCGAAGAACATGCGGCGCACGCTGCGCATATGCGGCTTATTCAGGATGACAAGCTGCCCACCGATTTGGTCCGTAAGGAATACTCGGAATCGCGTCACGCACTCTGTTGTCTGAACTGTGGCTTTGAATCTGAATTCGTACCCTACCTGCCGGACTCCATTGGCAAACCGCTGTATGTTCTGCACGATTGCCCCAGCTCAGAAGCGGCAGATTGATGTCTTGGACTGGCGGCGTCCGCTTGTCTGCTTGGTGGATCTCAATGGATTTCAGGTCGCCCCTCAAGCCGGTAGCTGGTAGCTAAGTGCATCAACACGCACAAAAACATGCACCAGCCACCTGCAGAGGAGATGGATGAGAAGGATTGCTAGAAGAGTGTTCAGGCTAATTTATTGAACTTGAATGTTTTATGTTGATGCCGGGAAGGGGTCCCCCCCATGACTTGCGAGGGTCGGCGGATTTGGGTGTTTCACGGACTTACGTTTTGGGATTTTGCTCTAAATTGTTGATTATAATGGTGCCGGGAACGAGAATCGAACTCGTATGCCAATGAAGGCGGCGGGTTTTGAGTCCGCTGCGTCTGCCAGTTCCGCCATCCCGGCTTGGGGTGGGGACGTTGAAAGTATCGCATAAATGCAGTGGTCAGTGGCCGGAGATCGGACGGCACAGATCAGAGACAAGACGAAGGACCGGGCACCGTCGGCCAGAGAATGGGGGCTGAGGACCTAACCGAGCAGCTGGAAAGTACGGGCTAGTTGGGGGCTAGTTGGGAGGTGGAGGGTGTGGGGCTATTCTTGCCGGGTTTTTCACAGGCTTTTGCCGCGGCTGCCTATTGTGAATGCCGTGCGACAATGAGGGTATCGTGATGAACCCTGCCTCCTCTGTCTCTGTACCCGAGCCGGTAGCCGTCACTCCAGAACTGCTGGCGCAGCACAGCATTACAGCGGATGAGTACGAGCGCATCCTGAAGGCCCTGGGACGTACGCCATCTCTCACGGAACTGGGCATTTACAGCGTGATGTGGAGCGAGCACTGCTCCTATAAATCGAGCCGCCTGCATTTGAAGCGGCTGCCTACCAAAAGTGACCGCGTGGTGCAGGGGCCGGGAGAGAATGCCGGCATTATCGATGTGGGCGACGGATGGGCCTGCGCCTTCAAGATCGAGAGCCACAACCATCCCAGCTATATTGAGCCGTTTCAGGGCGCGGCAACGGGCGTGGGCGGGATTCTCAGGGACATTTTTACGATGGGGGCGCGGCCGCTGGCGGTGATGGATTCGTTGCGCTTTGGACCTATCGCGGAAGAAGCCGGAGTGGAGCCGGAGCTGATCCACAAGAACCACTCCATTGTGGAAGGGGTGGTGAGCGGGATTGCGGGGTACGGCAACTGCTTTGGTGTTCCCAACCTAGGCGGAGAGACGAAGTTTGAGCCGTGCTACAGCGGCAATCCCCTGGTGAACGCGTTTGCGCTGGGGATGGTGCGCAAGGACGAGATCTTTTACGGCAAGGCGAGCGGGACAGGGAATCCAGTTATATATGTAGGGGCGAAGACGGGGCGGGACGGGATTCACGGCGCCACGATGGCGTCAGAGGAGTTCAAAGAAGGGTCGGAGCAGAAGCGGCCCAACGTACAGGTGGGTGATCCGTTTATGGAGAAGCTGCTGCTCGAGGCGTGCCTGGAGGCAATGAAGACGGGCGCGATCGTGGGCATCCAGGACATGGGCGCGGCGGGTCTGACCTGCTCGACGTGCGAGATGGGCGCGCGCGGCGGTGTGGGGCTGGACGTGGAGCTTGACCTGGTTCCGCAGCGCGAGACGAGGATGACGGCCTACGAAATTATGTTGTCCGAGAGCCAGGAGCGGATGCTACTGGTGGCGGAGAAGGGCTGCGAAGACGAGGTACTGCGCGTCTTTGCCAAGTGGGGTCTGGACGCGGTGATTGTGGGCACGGTAAAGCCGGAGTCGCGGCTGCGGATTCGGCACCATGGCGTACTGGTGGCGGATATTCCCAATGAGTCGCTGACGGATGATGCGCCGTTGTATCGCCGGCCGGTCGGCGTGTGGAAGGCGCCGGCGGGGGTTGATCCGCCGGAAGCCGTTCTGGCGAAGCTGGATTTTGATCACGACTACACAGCAGAGCTGAAGACGCTGCTGGCGAGCGCCAATGTGTGTTCGAAATGCTGGGTGCACGAGCAGTACGACACCATGGTGCAGACCAATACAGTGATGGGTCCGGGCGGTGAGGCGGGAGTGATGCGCATCAAGGGCACGGGGGTTGCCGGCCACGAGCGCGGGCTGGCCATGGCGCTGGATGGCAATGGGCGCTGGTGTTATCTCGATCCCAAACTGGGGGCGATGCATGCGGTGGCGGAGAGCGCGCGCAAGGTGGCGATGACAGGCGCGACGCCGGTGGCGGCGACCAATTGCCTGAACTTTGGAAATCCGGAGAAGCCGGAGATCATGGCGCAGCTTTCCGCGGCGATCGATGGTATTGCCGAGGCGTGTACTACGCTGGGGACGCCGATCACGGGCGGGAACGTATCGCTTTACAACGAGACGCGGGGAGTGGGGATTTACCCCACGCCGGTGTTAGGGATTGTGGGGATTCTGGAGGATGTGACGAAGGCAGTGCCGGCGGAGTTCGAACGCGCGGGAGACGCGGTCGTGCTGCTGTGGCCAGTGCCGCGCGGGGAAAAGCCCGATCCAGCTCTCAAGGTGCCGTTCACTCCTGAGCCCATGCGTTATTCCCCTGTGGAAACCCAGGCTGAGCCGGTGCCCGATCGCGACCCTGAAGAGCCGGAAACAGAAAATGCCGAGCTGGCCGCATTCGGAAGCTCCGAGTATGCAAAGGTCGTGCTGGGTGATATGTGGGGCACACCGCCTCCTATCGAACTTGATGCGGAGGCCGACCTGCACACGCTGCTGCAGGTGCTTGCCGACCGGAAACTGCTCCACTCTGCGCGCGATCTCTCCGATGGCGGAATTACGGTGGCGCTGGCCCAGGCCTCGTTCCGCAATGGCATTGGCGTCACGGTGGTGCAGGAAAAGTCACTCATGGTGCATCCGCTGTTTGGGCTCTTTGCTGAGCCGGCGTCCACCGTCATCGTCACCGCCGACCCCAAGAATCTGGCGGCCATTGAAGAGCTGGCCGACGAATATGGTTTTTTTGCCGCGCGCATAGGCACGACCGGTGGCGACCGGCTGGAAATTTCCGTTTACGGCGACAAGTTCCTCTCTGCTTCGATCGCTGAATTGCGAACACCCTGGGCCTCCGCACTGGAAACCGCACTCCACAATGAGGTGACGGCATGACCCGGGTCCTCTTCCAGGGCGTCTCCGGGACCGCAGATCATTCTTTCTCCCTGAGCGCGGGTCCACTGTCGACATTTCACAGTCTGCCGTCCACTGACCCCGACCCCAAGCTGCGCGAGGAGTGCGGTGTGGTGGCGATCCATGGGCACCCTGACGCGGCGCGGCAGACGTATCTGGGGCTCTACGCGCTGCAGCATCGCGGGCAGGAGTCGGCGGGAATTGCCACTGCCGATGGGCATCACCTGGCGAACATCAAGGGCATGGGGCTGGTGTCGGAGATCTTTACCGACGACGTGCTGCAGAAGCTGCCCGGCAACATGGCTATCGGGCACACGCGATACTCCACCACCGGGGACTCGGCGCTGCTGAATGCTCAGCCGATTCGGGTGGATTCGACCAAGGGATTGATTGCGATTGCGCACAACGGCAACCTGGTGAATCTGGGCAATCTGCGCACTAAACTCGAGCGGGCCGGCGCTTACTTTCAAACCACTTCGGATTCCGAGATCATCGTGCAGTTGATTGCGCACTCGCGCGCGGGCTCGCTAGTGGATGCCATTGCCGACTCGCTCTCGCAGGTGGAGGGCGCGTTCTCCATCGTGATGATGACGCGGGACCGGATCTTTGCGGCACGCGATCCGCGCGGCTTCCGGCCGCTTTCGATGGGGCGCATCCGCAACACCGATGGACCCGACACGATTGTTTTTGCTTCAGAGACCTGCGCCTTTGACCTGCTGCGAGCGGACTATGAGCGAGATGTGCTGCCCGGTGAGCTGGTGATGGTGACCGAAGATGGCGTGACCAGCCGCCAATACTCCACCGGCGTGCCGCAGACGAGCTGCATCTTCGAACATGTGTACTTTGCCCGGCCCGACAGCAAGATCTACGGCCGCTGGGTGCAGGAGAGCCGTGACCAGATGGGCCGCCAGCTTGCGCGCGAGTCGCACGTACCTGCTGACTTGGTGGTGCCGGTGCCCGATTCCGGTGTGACTGCCGCTCTCGGCTACGCGGAAGAGGCGGGCGTGCGCTTCCGGTTGGGGCTGATTCGCAATCACTACGTGGGCCGCACGTTTATTGAGCCCGAACAACGCGTTCGCGACTTCGGCGTGAAGCTCAAGCTGAACCCGGTGCGCAACTTGCTCGAGGGTAAGCGGGTGATCCTGATTGATGACTCCATCATTCGCGGCACCACGTCGCGCAAGATTGTGCGCATGGTGCGCGGTGCGGGCGCCAAGGAAGTGCACCTGCGCATCAGCTGCCCGCCCACAGTGTCGCCGTGCTTTTACGGAGTGGACACGCCTTCAAAGCGTGACCTGATCGCGGCCAACAAGACCATCGATGAGATTCGCGAATTTATTGAAGCCGACTCGCTGGCTTACCTCTCGCTCGAGGGTCTGCTGAAGGCCTGCGATGGAGTCGAAAAGAACAGCTACTGCGTTGCCTGCTACACGGGCAACTATCCCACGCAGTGGGTGGACGTGGAAGACATCCTGCCCGCGGCCGCAAGCGTCTAGACAAACCATTCACGCCGGTTCTTTGGCGAGACTTGGCGCGCCAGCCTGTGCTGGCCGCTTGCGAGCCAAACTGCGCGTGAGTGTGTACATAATGCCCGCCGCGGCCAGGCTGGGGATGATGAGGCCGCGAAGCCCGAGGGCGTAGCTGCCGGTGAGGTCCTTCACGCGGCCCATCCAGAGGGGACCGACGAATCCGGAAAACATGGTGATGGTGTTCATGGCGGCAATGCCGGCAGCGGCTGCGCGTCCGGCAAGGAATTGTGTGGGGACCGATAATGCCGGACCCTGCATGGACATAAAGGCGATGAAGGACACGGCAAGGGCGGAGACTACGATCCATCCCTGGTGCGCCGAGCCTGCGATCAAAAACGCGGCCCCCATCAAAAGCATGGGGATGACACAGTGAAGGGCGCGCTCCCCGGAACGGTCGGAATGCACGGCGTTCGCGAGCATGGCAACCGCCCCCGCCAGCCCGTACACAGCTATCAGGTATCCGACTTGGGTCACGTTCCATCCCGTCGCGATCTGCAAAATGGCTGGTGCCGAGAAGTTGAATGCATAGGCACAGGTGAGCGCGCAAAAGAAGTAGCCGCCGATTAGCCACACGTGCGGCGACAGTAGCGCGCGCAGGGCTCCGGCACCATGTCCAAGATGGGCTTTGGTGATGTCCGCCTCGAGTTGACCCTGCAGGCTGGACTTTTCATCCGCGGAAAGCCAGCGCACCTGGGCCGGGCCGTCCGGCAGCGCCATCCAGATCACCAGACTGAACAATGCTGCTGGCAATCCCTCCAGCAGAAAGAGCCATTGCCATCCCGCCATTCCCAGCTTGCCATCGAGGCCCATCAGCCATCCGGCGACTGAGCCCATCATGGTGGAGGACAAGGGCAGCGCGATATAGAACCGGCTGACGGCGCGCGCGCGCACCCTGGCGGGAAACCAGAGCGTGAGGTAGTAGACCACGCCGGGAAAGAAGCCGGCCTCGGCGATGCCGAGCAGCAGCCGCAATGCGTAGAACTCCCACGGCGTGCGTACGAACAACATGGCGGAGGCCAGCAGCCCCCATGTGAGCATGATGCGCGTCAGCCATCTGCGGGGACCGAAGCGCAGCATCAACAGGTTCGAGGGCACCTCGCAGAGGGCGTATCCGATAAAGAAGAGGCCTGCGCCGAGTCCATAGATGGTGGCGCTGAAGTGGAGATCGTTGTTCATCCGCAGCGCGGCGAAGCTGATGTTGACCCGATCCATATAGGCCAGGCCGTAGCCGATGCCGATTATGGGCAGCAGGCGCCAGGATGCTTTGCGCTGCGCGGAGGCGGCCTGGTCTTCCTGCTCAGGATCGGATCGGGATTCCAATCGGACTCACCTCAGACCGGCGATGGGCAACCGCAAAACGAGCCCACAGAGTAAGCAGACTGTACCATAAGTCTGATCGGCGCCCACCTGCGGAGGGCAAAGAATAGCTGTGATAGTATCCGCACGTTGATTGGTATGTACGCGGATGGGCGAGGCGTTTATCGCGCGAACCAAATCGTGCAGCCATGAGGAGCTATGTCCCGTCTGCGGTTCTTGTTCAGCGGCACTGTCTTTCTGGCCGCGTTCCTCCTTTTCCTGGTTGAGCCCATTGCAGCCAAGCAACTGCTGCCGGTGCTGGGCGGATCCGCCGCGGTGTGGATCACCTGCCTCGTCTTTTTTCAGACCGCGCTGCTGCTCGGCTACCTCTATGCGCATTGGCTCTCGGGCCGGCCGCGTTCGCTGGCGCATATCATTGTGATTGCACTTGCGACTGGCGCCGCCGTCGCCTGGTCGATCCCGAGCAGTATCTCGGGAAGCGGCAAGGTGACACCGGCGTTGACCGTCTTCTTTGCGCTGAGCCAATGGATCGGCCTTCCGTTCATCACCCTCGCGGCCACCAGTCCGCTGCTGCAAGTCTGGTGGGCACGGCTCGAATCA
>Ga0210408_10006203_pt1 | contig 10364 bp, 9 predicted proteins | sample IncBWH4MmetaG_FD_155471 | JGI IMG/M metagenome (GOLD analysis project Ga0210408, IMG submission 155471) | Forest soil microbial communities from Barre Woods Harvard Forest LTER site, Petersham, Massachusetts, United States - Inc-BW-H-4-M | ecosystem: Environmental > Terrestrial > Soil >...
TGAGCCGACGCCGGAAAGCTGAGCCGCTTGCGTTTCCGCGCAGGGCGCGTATAAGCCCTGCTTTCCGCTCGACCCCGGCCGGGGGCTGAACGGACGGCCCTGTCCTCCATGAGGGCTCGGTAGGACCTTACCGGTCCGGCGTCCGGTGTTCCCGCCTTCAGAGCATTCGAGCCTTTCCCGAAGGGTTCGAGGGGCTTCGCGCCGAGGCGAGCGACGACAACGTAAGGAAAGGGCATCTATGTCGCTCTACGAGCACGTCTATCTTGCGCGCCAGGACGCCAGCGCGCAGCAGGTCGAGGAATTGACCGCGCATCTCAAGAGCGTCGTCGAGGGATTGGGCGGGTCAGTCGCCAAGACCGAGTATTGGGGCGTAAAATCGCTCTCCTACCGGCTGCGTAAAAATCGCAAGGCGCATTTCACCCTATTGAATATCGATGCGCCGTCGGCCGCGATCAACGAGATCGAGCGGTTGGAACGGCTCAACGAAGACGTGGTGCGCTACCTGACGATCCGCGTGGACGAACTCGAGGAAGGCCCGTCGGCGATGATGCGGCGCGCCGAGCGCGACCGTGATCGCGACGAGCGCCGCGGCGATCGCTTCGACAGAGGCGACCGTGGCGATCGCTTCGACCGCGGTGACCGCCCGCGCGATCGTGACCGCGAGCGTCGGCCCCGTGAGGGCTCCGACGAGATCGAAGCCGTGACGGGAGAATAATCATGGCCATGTCACCGCAATCCGGCGGAGGGCGCCGGCCGTTCTTTCGCCGCCGCAAGAGCTGCCCGTTCTCGGGCGCCAATGCGCCGAAGATCGACTATAAAGACGTCAAGCTCCTGCAGCGCTTCGTGTCGGAACGCGGCAAGATCGTGCCAAGCCGCATCACCGCCGTCTCGGCAAAGAAGCAGCGCGAGCTCGCACAAGCGATCAAGCGCGCGCGCTTTCTTGGTCTGCTGCCTTACGTGATCCGCTGAGCAAGGAGGGACCGACATGGAAGTGATCTTGCTCGAACGCGTGGCGCGGCTCGGCCAGATGGGCGACGTCGTGCGCGTGAAAGACGGATTCGCCCGGAATTTCCTCTTGCCGCGCGGCAAGGCCTTGCGCGCGACAGACGAGAACCGGACGCGCTTCGAGGCGATAAAAAGCGATCTGCAAGTGCGCTCGCAATCGCTGAAAAATGACGCAAGCCAGGTGGCCGAAAAGCTCGACGGCAAGAGCTTCACGGTGCTCCGCCAGGCATCGGAATCGGGTCAACTCTTCGGCTCGGTCTCGCCGCGCGATCTCGTCGGTTTGCTTGTTGCCGGGGGCTACGCCGTCACCCGCAGTCAGATCGCGCTCAACACGCCGATCAAGATGATCGGCCGGCACAACGTCCCAATCTCGCTGCATCCGGAAATCGAGACGACGATCTCGATCATTGTCGCGCGCAACGCCGACGAAGCAGCACGCATCGAACGCGGCGAAGACATCACGCGGCTGCGCGAAGAGCGGACACCGGAGGAAGAAGCAAGGTCGGCAGCCGAAGCTTTCTTTGAGCCCGAGGCTGCGGAATCGCTGCGCGCCCGCGAGGGCGAGGACGGCGAAGCGGCCGAGGCCCCTGCCCCGGAAGCAGATAAGAGCTAGCCGGCGACTATCGTTTAATCGGGAATATTGTCGCGGGAGCCCGACTCACCGGATTCGGTGGCCGGAGCCTCCACCGGCATTGGCGCTGTTGCAGTTGGCACGACAGCCGATGTCGGCGCCTCCTGAGCGGCCGGTTCGGCGCGCATACCCTCCGGCGCCGCCTCGGACGGCGCATGAGCAACCGCTGAAGGTTCTTGCGGCACGTCCGGAGTTGCAGGGCGGCGGTTGCGCGTAGCCGCCGTCGATTTGTTGTCCCGCTGCGTCGGTTCGGGACGAACAATCGGATTCATCATCGATCCGCCGGAACTCGGCTCGTCGCCCGGCCGGTGCGGTTTGGCATTGGCGGTTGCCCGCTCCTCCGGCTTGGGCGGCTTCTGAGCCGATGTCGCAGGGGACAGCCTCCGGCCAGGCGCCGGCGAGGCCACCGTATCGCGGCCGGATACGACGTACACCGCAAGCGCGGCCGCTTGGTCGCGACCGGTCGTGTAATGCTCGCGCAGGAACTCCGCGACGGTCGCAGCGCTCTTTCCCTTCGCTAGCGTGTGCGGCGCCTTGTGGCATTCCGCGCAGGCATTGGCGAACAACTGCGACGCCGGTTTGCCCTGGTCGATATTGGTCTGCGCGTGCGCCATTGCCGGCGCCAGCACCGCAAGAAACCCGATTGTCAGCGCAAAACCCCGGTTCACCCTCAACTCCTCAAGTCATTCGGCCGAGCGGGTCATCCCTTACCGCAAAAAGCAGCCGCTTGTGGGGCGGCGTTTAGCGGGCGCGCATTAAGAAACAGGCGCCGCCGCCCCGCATTGCTGGTCAAGGAGGATTTTGTTTTAATGACGGCAGACGGGTGAAGGATTTTCCCTAGGTATGGATGTGCCGCCTTACGTGCCGGCACGTTGCGTAAGAAGTGCGTGGAGAGGGGCTTTGGACTGGTTGCTGGCGATATTCTTGCGGCGGTACATCCGCCAAGGAACCCTGACGGTTGCGAGCGCGGCCGGCAGGACATACACGTTTGGCGATGGCAGCGGCCCGCCGGTTGCCGTCCGCTTCGCGACCGCCAAGGCCCAGCGCGAAGTCCTGTTCAATCCGCAGCTGCGCCTCGGCGAAGCCTATATGGATGGTACGTTTGTCCTCGATCGGGGCTCGATCGCGGATGTGCTGGCCATCCTGCTGCGGCAGGATCACATCGCATCGCCGCGATGGGCTGTGCCGCTGCAGTTCGTTCGCTACCTGCTTCGCAGGGTGCAACAGTTCAACCCGCGCTCGCGCTCGCGGCGCAATGTCGCCCATCACTACGATCTGGACGGCCGGCTTTATAAGCTCTTCCTCGACGCCGATCAGCAATATAGCTGCGCCTATTTTGAAACTCCCGATCAGTCGCTCGACGACGCCCAGCTCGCCAAGAAACGTCATCTCGCCGCAAAGCTGCGAGTCGAGCCGGGCGCGAAGATCCTCGACATCGGCTGCGGCTGGGGAGGATTGGCGCTCTATCTCGCCGAGATCGGCGGCGGACAGGTCACCGGCATCACGCTTTCGCAAGAGCAATATGCGCGCGCGCAACAGCGCGCGACCGAACGCGGCCGATCGAAGGAGGCGGTATTCCGGCTCGAGGATTATCGCGACGTCGACGGCCCATTCGACCGCATCGTGTCGGTCGGCATGTTCGAGCACGTCGGCGTCGGCCACTACGACACGTTCTTTCGCAAGTGCGCAAAGATCCTCGACAAGGACGGCGTCTTTCTGTTGCACACGATCGGCCGCAGCGGCCCGCCCAGCATCACCAATGCCTGGATCGCCAAGTATATTTTTCCGGGCGGCTACATTCCGGCGCTGTCGGAAGTATTGCCCGCGATCCAGCGCTCGCGGCTCGTGGTCACCGACGTCGAAATTCTCCAGCTTCACTATGCCGAGACGCTCAAGGCCTGGCGCGAGCGCTTCCTCGCTCACCGCGAAGAGGTGGAACGACTCTACGACGCGCGCTTTGTGCGCATGTGGGAGTTCTATTTGGCATCGTCGGAAATGGCTTTCCGCGAAAGCGACATGGTGGTGTTCCAGATCCAGATGGCGAAACATAAGGGCGTGGTGCCGCAAACCCGCGACTATATCGGTCGCGAAGAAGCGCGCCTGCGCGGGCTGGAAGCCACCTACTCTCCGCCGCTTCGGCTTGCCGGCGAGTAAACGCGCCCGATGCGCCGAGGGGCGCGCGGAGCCGACGCTGCAAGTTTGCGCTCCAGAGTTTTGATCGAGCACGATCTTTTGCGGGAATCGGTGCCCGAGATCGAGTCCGGACTTGGCATTCCGCGAACCGTGCGTCAGTCAAGCGCCTTCGTATCCGCCACGCCGATCGATCACGCACATAGTGTGTAACGGGGAAAGCCGCGACCGGGCATTCCCCTCCGCGCCTAGCTCGACTATCGACAGAGACCTCATGGCGTTAATGCAACGGTCGCGAAGTCGTAAAAGTGACGCTGTCGTTGAGTGAACCGCGATGTTGAGTAACCCCAATTCGGCCACATCCAAATCCCCTGATCGGGACCATGGCGATATTCGATTCGACCGCACGCCGGCAGCTCCCTGCCGAGCCCACATACCGCGCGCCGCCGCACAACATCGAAGCGGAGCAGGCGCTGCTCGGCGCTATTCTGGTCAATAACGAGGCGTTTTATCGCGTCTCGGATTTCCTCGAGCCGAAGCATTTCCTTGAGGGCATCCACCAGCGCATTTTCGAGCTCTCCGCGAGCTTGATCCGCGCCGGGAAGCTGGCGACGCCGGTCACGCTCAAGACGTTCCTGCCCTCTGACCTCGATATCGCGGGGCTCACCGTCAATCAGTACCTGGCACGGCTCGCCGCCGAAGCCACGACCATCATCAACGCCGAGGACTACGGCCGTACCATCTACGACCTGTCGATCCGTCGCGACCTGATCACGATCGGCGAGGATATGGTCAACCTCGCTTACGAAGCGCCGGTTGACGCAACGCCCCAAACCCACATCGAAGATGCCGAACGCAAACTGTTCGAGCTTGCGGAGACAGGACGATTCGACACCGGGTTTCTACGATTTACGCAGGCACTCACCACAGCGGTTGATATGGCTGCTCGCGCATATCAGCGTGAAGAGAGGCTGTCGGGCTTAGCTACCGGACTAAGAGATCTGGACAAATATATGGGAGGCCTACAGAAATCAGATCTGATAGTTATCGCAGGACGCCCCGGCATGGGCAAAACTGCCTTAGCTACAAATATTGCGTATAATGTTGCTCATTCTTTTCAGCCGGAGACAAAAGCGGATGGCACGGTCGAAGCCGTAGATGGCGGTCGGGTAGGCTTTTTTTCGCTGGAAATGTCGGCCGAGCAGCTAGCAACGCGTATTATTTCCGAACAAACCGAAATCGCCTCATCCACTATTCGCCGTGGCCAAATAACTGATGCAGATTTCGAAAAAATCGTTGCATTTTCAAGGACTATGCAAGACCTGCACCTTTATATTGATGAAACTGGCGGCATCTCAATCGCGCAATTAGCTGCACGAGCCAGGCGCCTCAAACGACAACGCGGCCTCGATCTCCTGGTGATCGACTATATCCAGCTCCTGCAAGGCTCGACCCGTCGCTCGAGCGAAAACCGCGTGCAGGAAATCACGGAAATCACCACCCGGCTCAAGGCGCTCGCCAAGGAGCTTAACGTGCCGATCGTCGCGCTCTCACAATTGTCGCGGCAAGTGGAGTCCCGTGAGGACAAGCGACCGCAACTTGCGGACCTGCGCGAATCCGGTTCAATCGAACAGGATGCCGACGTTGTATTGTTCGTGTATCGTGACGCGTACTACCTGAAAAATGCCGAGCCGCGGGACTACAATTCTCCGGAGCACGGCGAATGGCAGGCGAAATATGAAAAGTTGAGATACCAGGCCGAAGTCATTATCGGAAAGCAGCGGCATGGGCCGACCGGAACAGTACCCTTACATTTCAACGGCCAGTTTACTCGGTTTGGAGATTCCACGGACGCCGCTCATCTTCCCGAACGATTTGAATAGCTGCCCTCACCCGCCTTTACCGCCGCCGCCAGCTTGGCCATAACCCAGCATGGCATTTGCTGAACCATTGCCCGAAATGCCGAGCGCCCCGAACGATCCGGAAACCGGCGGCACGCTGACCGTCGATCTCGATGCGATTGCGGACAATTGGCAAACGCTGACACGCAGGCTTTTTGCCGTCGAGTGCGGAGCGGTCGTCAAAGCCAACGCGTATGGCCTTGGCCTCGAGCCGGTCACGGCGCGGCTCGCTAAAGCCGGCTGCAAGACCTTCTTCGTCGCCGACGTTGCCGAAGCGCGCCGCGCCCGCAACCGGGCGCATGAAGCCGCGATTTATGTGCTCAACGGCTTTTCGCCCGAGGCTGCGAATGCGTTCGCCGAACTCAACGTGCAGCCGGTCATCAACAGCACCGTGGAGCTCGCCGAGTGGGACGCCTTCGTCGCCACTCAGGGCTGGCGCGGCGGAGCGGCGATCCACATTGATACGGGCATGAACCGCCTCGGCATGTCGGCCGAAGAAGCCGCGGCGCTCGCGCTTCGCCTGCAACAGGAAAACCACGGCATCACACTGCTGATGAGTCATCTTGCCTGCGCCGAAGTGCAGGATCATCCGCTCAATGCCAGTCAGATCCGGCTCTTTCGCGAGCTGCGCATGCTGTATCACGGCGTACCCGCCTCGCTCGCCAACTCCGCCGGCATCTTTATCGGCGACACCGCCCATTTCGACGTGGCGAGACCGGGAGCGGCGCTCTACGGCATCAACCCGACGCCGGGCCGTGCGAATCCGATGCGCAATGTGCTCACGTTGAGCGGACGTGTTCTGCAGGTGCGCAAAGTGCCGCAAGGCGAGAGCGTCGGTTACGGCGCCACCTGGAACGCCAAGCGGACGTCGCGCATTGCGGTCGCCGCCCTCGGCTATGCCGATGGATTGTTGCGCGCCGGAAGCGGCCTCGACCGCAAAGCCGGCGGCAGCGCCATTGTCGCCAAAAAGCGCTGTCCGATTGTCGGCTACATTTCGATGGATCTTGCCTGCATCGATGTAACCGACCTGCCGAACAATGCAGTGCGCCGCGGCGACAGCGCAACGTTCATCGGCGAGGATCTTTTGATCGACGAAGTCGCAGCCTCTGCGGGCACGATCGCCTACGAAGTCCTGGTACGGCTCGGTTCGCGTTGCCATTTGGCCTATCGCGGCAACTGAGAAACGGTTCGCATGGCGGCACGTGTACAGAACTTCGTTTGCCAAAGCTGCGGGGCTGCGTCCGCGCGTTGGGCGGGCCGCTGCGACGCCTGCGGCGGCTGGAACACGCTGGTCGAGGAAGGCGCCGCGACGGCGACGCGTGGCTCACGCAAGGGCCGCTTGTTCGTCATCGAGCCTTTGAAGGGACAGACGCTGGAAGCGCCGCGGCTCGCCTCGGGCGTCGCCGAGTTCGACCGCGTCACTGGCGGCGGGCTCGTCCGCGGCTCGGTGCTGCTGCTGGGCGGCGACCCGGGCATCGGGAAATCGACCCTGCTGATCGAAGTCGCTGCCGCCTATGCCCGCCACGGTCAACGCGCCGTCTACATCTCCGGCGAAGAAGCCGTCGCACAAGTGCGGCTGCGGGCCGAGCGGCTCGGCCTTGCCGAAGCCGCGGTCGAGCTTGCGGCTGAGACGGCGGTCGAAGACATCGTCGCAACCCTCTCGCACGGAAAGCCGCCGCAGCTTCTGGTGATCGATTCGATCCAGACGATGTGGACACAGACCGTGGACTCGGCGCCTGGCACCGTCACGCAGGTGCGCGGCGCGGCCGGCGAGCTTATTCGCTTCGCCAAACGCAGCGGCACCTCGGTCATTCTGGTGGGCCATGTCACCAAGGACGGCCAGATCGCCGGCCCGCGCGTGGTCGAGCATATGGTCGATGCGGTGCTGTCGTTCGAAGGCGAAGGCTCGCAGCAGTTTCGCATCTTGCGGGCGATCAAGAACCGCTTCGGACCCACCGACGAGATCGGCGTGTTCGAGATGACGGGCTCGGGCTTGCGCGAAGTCGCCAATCCCTCCGAGCTGTTCCTCTCCGAGCGCGAGCTCGGCAGCCCCGGCACTGCGGTCTTCGCCGGCATGGAGGGCACGCGGCCGTTGCTGGTGGAAATTCAGGCCCTGGTCGCGCCGACGTCTCTGGGCACACCGCGGCGCGCGGTTGTCGGGTGGGATCCTAGCCGGCTGTCGATGGTGCTGGCGGTGCTGGAAGCCCATTGCGGCGTTCGGCTTTCCGGCCACGACGTTTATCTCAATGTGGCAGGCGGGCTTCGGATCGCCGAGCCTGCCGCCGATGTCGCCGCGGCCGCTGCGCTGGTGTCTTCGCTTGCGCGCGCGTCGCTTCCGGCCGATGCGGTCTATTTCGGTGAAGTATCGCTGTCGGGCGCGGTCCGGCCAGTGGCGCAAACGGCCGCACGGCTGAAGGAAGCGCAGAAGCTTGGCTTCGGCAGGGCGATCGTGCCCGAAGCGGCCCGTACGGAGGCGCTGCAAGGCTTTGCGCTCTCGACCATCGCCACGCTCTCTGAGCTTGTGGCCGATATCGCCCGCGACGGAAAACCTCCCCTGCGACGGGTCGGTGGCCAAGACAGCGAGTAACAGCGAGTCACAGCCGGTAACCAAGACGGCGATCGTTGAGACAGCGAATAATCGAGACGCTGGAGAACCTTGGCGGGCAAGCTCGCGTTCGCTCCGCAGCTGAGCCCTGTTCAAGCGTTAACAAGGCGGGGTGACGGAACCGCTTGCTCCGGCTATACAACCTGCGGGGTCCAGGTCTTCGAACCCCGTCCATGCACTTCGTCACTGAGGCAGCTAAAGCGGGATGAGTTACAGTTGGATGGCATCCCGCTTTATCTTTTTGTTTGAGCATGATCTTTTCCGAAAACCGGTGCCCACTTTTCGGGATCATGCTCTAGCGAGCGGGACCAGCAGACCATGCCGATTACGCTGCTCGATATCGTCTTGATCGCCGTGATGCTCATTTCCGGGCTGCTGGCGATGGTGCGTGGCTTCATGCGCGAGGTCCTCTCCATCATCGCTTGGATTCTGGCGGCCGGTGCGACCCTCTATGCGTATTCCAAGCTCCTGCCGCTGGCGAAGCAATATTTCAACAACGACATCGTGGCGGCCGTCGCCGTGATCGGCGGAGTATTCCTGCTCACGTTGCTGATTGTCTCGATATTAACCGTGCGGATTTCCGACATGGTGCTCGACAGCCGCGTGGGCGCGCTCGATCGCACACTCGGCTTCCTGTTCGGGCTTGCGCGGGGCCTCGTCATCGTGGTCGTGGCGTTCATGTTCTTCAATTGGCTCGTTCCCGATCGCAGCCAGCCGGAATGGGTACGGGCGGCCAAATCCAAGGTTGTGCTCACCGGGACCGGACAATGGCTGATGTCCATGTTGCCGGAAGACCCCGAAAACACCATCTTAAAAAGGCTGAAGAAACCGAAGCCGGACGATACCGAAACACCGGAGAATCCACCGGATCGGCATAGTCAGCTTGAACAACGTGATAGGCAGGAATTGCTCTTGGTCCGGGGAATCGTGCATTGAGGTGATCACGGACCGATGACCATGACAGATACGACCCTCCTTGACCTCGACGCCGACCGGCTGCGCGAGGAATGCGGCGTCTTTGGCATCTTCGGCCATCCCGATGCGGCCGCCATCACCGCGCTCGGCCTGCATGCGCTTCAGCACCGCGGCCAGGAGGCGGCCGGTATCGTCTCTTTCGACGGTACCCGATTCCATTCCGAGCGCCGCCTTGGCCTCGTTGGCGATGCCTTCTCGCGGCGCGAGGTGATCGATCGACTGCCGGGCAACGCCGCGGTCGGCCATGTGCGCTATTCCACCACCGGCGAAACCATTCTGCGCAACGTGCAGCCGCTGTTCGCCGAGCTGAATGCCGGCGGTTTTGCCATCGGGCACAACGGCAACCTGACCAATGGGTTGACGCTCCGGCGACAGCTGGTGCGCGAAGGCGCCATGATGCAGTCGACCACCGACACGGAAGTCATCCTCCATCTGGTCGCGCGCTCGCATCGCAACCGCTTTGTCGACCGCTTCGTCGAAGGGCTGCGCGATCTCGAGGGCTCTTACGCCTTCGTCGGCCTGACCAACAAAAAGCTGGTCGGCGCGCGCGATCCGCTCGGCATCCGGCCGCTGGTGCTCGGCAAACTTGATGGTTGCCCGATCCTCGCCTCGGAGACCTGCGCGCTCGACATCATCGGCGCCCAATACATCCGCGATGTCGAGAACGGCGAAGTGCTCATCTTCGACGAGGACGGCGCCCATTCGCACAAGCCCTTTCCGCCGATGGCGCCGCGGCCGTGCATCTTTGAGTACATCTATTTCTCCCGGCCGGATTCGATCATCGGCGGCCGCAGTGTCTATGAAGTGCGCAAGAATTGCGGACAGGAGCTCGCGCGCGAAGCGCCAGCCGCCGCCGACGTGGTGGTGCCGGTGCCCGATTCCGGCGTGCCGGCCGCAATGGGATACGCGCAGGCGTCCGGGCTGCCTTACGAGCTCGGCATCATCCGCAACCACTATGTCGGCCGCACCTTCATCGAGCCGACCCAGCAGATCCGGCAGCTCGGCGTGCGCCTCAAGCACAGCGCCAACCGCGCCGTGGTCAACGGCAAGCGCATCGTGCTGATCGACGACTCGATCGTGCGCGGCACGACCTCGGTAAAGATCGTGCAGATGATGC
>Ga0210408_10006205_pt1 | contig 10363 bp, 13 predicted proteins | sample IncBWH4MmetaG_FD_155471 | JGI IMG/M metagenome (GOLD analysis project Ga0210408, IMG submission 155471) | Forest soil microbial communities from Barre Woods Harvard Forest LTER site, Petersham, Massachusetts, United States - Inc-BW-H-4-M | ecosystem: Environmental > Terrestrial > Soil >...
ATCTCTTCGGGAGATGCACCTGGCCACTGCGCCTGGATCACCATGGTCTTGATGGTGAAGTCGGGATCTTCCTGGCGCCCAAGCTGAAGGTAGGAAAAGAGCCCTGCCGCCATGAAGGCGATCATGAAATACCAGACGAGCGAACGATGTCCGAGCGCCCAGTCGGAAAGGTTGAACGACTTCATGGGTTTGAATCCTGTTCGATGCGGACTTGTTGTCCCTGCTTGAGGCTATGGATCCCGGCGGTCACGATGCGTGCGCCGGGGGCAAGGCCGGCACTTATGCGGATGCCTCCCTCGTCCGTCGCTAGATCGACCCTGTGCAGCGACACCGAGCTCGTGGGGAGATCGATGAGCCAGACGAAATTGGTGCCGTCTTTGGCGAGCACCGCGGATGCGGGCACCCGTAAGATCCGGCTTTGCTCTTTGTTAAGCTTCGCGGTCACGGTGGCGCCGAGGCGGAAGCTTGGAGGCGGATCGTTCAGGGCGATGCGAACCCGGCGCGTGCGCGTCACAGGATCGGCTTGCGGTGCGATCTCACGGATTTGGCCTTCGGCCTGGACGGCAGGCAGGAGCTGCAAGCTGACCATGAAAGGCAGGCCGATTTCCAGGGGAAGCGGGAAATCCGCGCCGATATCGACGACCGCTTCCCTGATATCGGGCCTCGCGATCGTAAGCACGCTCTGGCCAGGTGAGACCACCTGTCCGACCTCAGCGCCCACCGCGGTGACAACGCCCGCGAAATCGGCTTTCAGCTGGGCATACCCGAGTTGCTCGGTTGCCTTCGTCAGGTTTGCCTGCGCGCGAGCCACCGATGCTTCGGCACCGGACCGCGCTTGTTCGGCATCGTCCAGCGTCTGCTTTGTGGTCGCTTCGCTGGTAATCAGAGTGCGCTTTCGTTCTTCGGCCGCTTGTGCGTTCGCAAGTTGCGCTTCCGCCTTTGCGAGTTCCGCTTTGGTCGCGCGCACAGCGAGCTCAAGAGCCGTTGGATCGATAGTGCCGACGGTTTCTCCTTCTGTAACGAGATCGCCAACGTTAACTGGACGTCCGGTCAGGCGTCCCAACACGCGGAAGGCAAGACTCGTCTTGAACCGGGGCTCAACAACGCCCACAGCTGTGGTGCCGTCCGAGCGGCTTGATTCAAGGACCATCGACATCACGGGCCTCACCGGCTCGGGCACTTTCGTCTCCTGCTGACAGCCAGACAATGCCAACGTCGACGCAGCGATACCGAGTGCAATCACGGCGCGCTTTTTCATAACTGCTCTCCCTCGTACGTCACGGGCTGCCCAGCGCTCAGCAGCTTTCCTCCATCGACCACAACGCGCTCGCCGGGCTCGAGACCGGCCTCGATCACCACGCCGCCTGCTTCATAGCCACCGACTGTCACCGGCTTTAGAGATGCGGTCCTGGTAGTTGGATCAATGATCCAGACGGCAGGCCTCGATCCCGCGGCCATCAAGGCGGTCCAGGGCAATGCGATCTGTCGTTGGCCTTTCGTTTTGACGGTCCCTGCGACGGCGCTTCCGAGCGTCATCGCTGCCGGCGGATTCTGGATTGTCACCTTAACGCGGATCGTCGAGTTCTTCGCATCAATGGCGGGCGAGACTTCCCTGACATACCCGCTCGCGGTTACATCGGGGTCAGAGACCAGCGTCAGCGATACCCGGCTGCCGTCGAGACCGCCAAAAAAGATCGATTCGTAGACGTCAAAGACGGCGTCCCGCTCCCCGTCTTGCGCCAGCGCGAAAACCGGTTGAGCAGCCTGTACGACCTGACCGACTTCCAGACTGCGTGTGGTAATCACCCCCGCAGCTTCGGCACGCAAAGCGGTATAGCCAAGAGCCTCGTTCGCCGACCCCAGCTGCGCTTTCGCGACCTCAAGCGCACCTTCCGCGGTTCGCAATCCTTCCTGCGCCTGATCGTAGCTCGGTCGGGTGGTGAAGCCACTAGAGATCAGAGATTTCTGCCGCTCGAACGTCGCTTTCGCCACCCGTAACTGAGATTCTGCCGCGGCCACAGCCGCGCTCGCGGCTTCGGCATCGGCCTGTTGCTCGGCGGGATCGAGCAAGGCGAGCACTTGCCCGGCTTGGACGTGACTACCAACATCGACAAAGCGCTCGATCACGCGCCCGCTGACACGAAAGGAGAGATCGGCCTGGAAACGGGCCCGGACTTCGCCGGTTAGCGTGGCAGAGACTTGCATGCCGCGCGGCTGCACGATTTCTGTGCGGACGAAGGCGGCCCGCGTGGTCGGAGCCGCGGCGTGATCATTGCAGCCGCTCAACGTGGTCGCGACAAGCGCGACCGCAAGCCCGGCGAAATTCCTCAGCTTGCGTTTGCCGTTCGTTGGAACGATATCGCCTTGGTTCAGAGAGTGATGTTTCATAGCACATCCATGCGGTGGCAGGGTGACAACAGTTCGCCCAACACTTCCGTAGAGCGGCGGGAAGTAGCCGCTTCGCCTCCATACACGGGTGACGCATCCGGATCTGGTACACTTGCAACCATGATGGGACGGCTGCCCTGATCTAACGACTTGGCCCCTACCTCACCCGAGTGACCGGAGGCCATGGTTTTCAGTTGGCGAAGCGGCCTGATGCGACGCGATGCGATCTTCCAGTTCGCCTGGCGCTCGCCTTCGGTAAGCTGAAAGGCCAGGACGACCGACCTGAAGTCCGCGCCGACGCCATGCTCAATGCCCCCGCCCAGACCCTTGGCAAGATCGCTAGTGATCCGCAGCCCTTGTCCCTGGCCGTGCCCGCCGCGCGTTGAAACGGATCCGTTGTCGGCCACGACGCAGGTCACCAAGGCGTCTGTCCGTGCGAGCCTGATCTTGATCGTTCCAGCTCGACCGTCGAAGCGGGCATGTTTAGTAGCATTCGTCACGAGCTCATGGATGATCAATCCGAGCCGCCAGCAACGCTCCGGTTGGAGCGGCAGGGGCTCGCCCTTGAACGTGAGCTGGATGTTCAACCAATCCAGCAGGGCCCGGCGCAAAGCGCAGCTCAGCTTGCGAACGTATATGGCGGCGTCGATCAACGCGTCGTATTCCGGCTTCAGCAGCGCCCGGTGGACGTCGGCATATCCTTGCAGCCGTTCGACGACGTTGCTCAACCCCGCCTTCGCTTCCGTGCCTTCCGCACGCACAGCTTCAGCCGAGATCAATTTCATCGCGGAGGCGAACTGGTTCTCGATCCGGTGATTCAGCTCGCGCAACAGCGTCCCCATCTCCCCTGCCGGTGGGTCCGGGTCAAATGTAACCACGACAATCTCCTCAATTTGGGCTCGGACGATCGGCGGGGGCCGCGCACGTCGCAGCCCGGTCCGCCGCTCTCTTGGAAAAGCTCTCGCAAGCCCGCCTCAAGACTGAGCCATTAAATAAACTAAACCGTGTATTTTCTTTTTATTGCATTTTCGTCCAGACCATGTCAAGAGGGAATTGCGCGCACACAAACTCGTGATTGAGGGATGGATTGATGGCAAAGAATAGAGGCTCGAAACGCGGCAGACCGTCAAAAGACCTAGCCGGTGACGTTCAGACGCGAATTCTCGATGCTGCCCAACAGCTATTTCTTGAGAGAGGCTTTCGCAGCACAAGTATCGACGAGATCGCCGAGATTGCTCCGGCCAGTAAGCCAACGATCTATGCCCATTTTCCTGGGAAGGAGGCGCTTTTCACGGCGGTAGTGGGCCGCACCATCAACGGATTGACGGATTTCGAGGGGTTTACGCCCCAAGGTCGCACGATCCAGGACAAGCTCGCCAATCTGGGCCTCGAGATCGTGGAGAGATTTATCGCGGACACGCTCGACCTAACGCGCGCCACGATCGCCGAGGCCCAACGTTTTCCGGAATTGAGCCGAAATGTGCACGATGCTGCGCGCGACCGTGCGGCGGGCGCCGTTTCACAACTCTTGAATGAGGCGGCTCAGAGATTCACGTGCTCACCAAAGGGACCATTCAGCGGCAAACGAAAACTCGCTACTGCACAGACGTTTATGGATCTCATTCTGCTTCCGATGCTGATGAGATCCCTGATGGGTGAGGAACTGAAGGACCTCAAAAGAGAGTTGCCGACTTTCCTGCGTGAACGGGTTAGCTTCTTTCTTGCGGCTTGTGAGGCAGACTGGACGCCATAATGGGCTGCCAGACTCCACCAGACCACCAGCTCTGACCAACCAGCTGCAACGTAGACGTCTACGACCTGGCTGGGGAGCACAGGGCATTGACGCACAACTCGGCTCTGCAATTCGCATATGCAGCCGACGCGCAGTGTGCAGCAGAGCGAAGCAGTGACCAGGCCAAAGAACCGGCCTACCCGGCATTGAACTCTTCAGTTTGACCGAGAACGTGGACGCAGTTCCGAGCAATCAAGCTCGAGCGGAGAACGCGACCATCTCGACAATTGACAGCAACACCGCTCGGTGATATTAACACTATACCGTATAGTTTATCTATCGGAGAAATAGATGTTAACTCTTGTTTCATTCCTCCCGGAAAGTCCCGTCGCAGGACTTACAGCAGTTGGTTTCAATGTGCTCGTGGCGCTTGGACTAATAACCGTAAGCCTGACGTTATGCGCTACGATATCTTTGCTTATCGGTTTGCCCGCGCTCGTAACCAGGCCGCGGCCTGCCATCCGAGCGCGTATCAATCGGAGCGTGCCCGAATGATGCCGCCTCTTCTCCTCGCACGAGATCTCATCATTTGTTGGGTCAACGTATCGTTGGTCCCCGTCGAATTCACCTTTGACATGATCGAGGCAGAACTTCAGCGGAGAGGATCGACTTAGGAATCGACGCAGGCGCGGCGAGCAGTGCGGATTCCATCGCCGGGCCGTAAGGAGATGCCAAATCTCTTGACACTCCACTTCCGTGCCACGCAGACGAACAACGGTCGGCAACCATTTGGGCAACACCCACGGAATAATGAACGATGAAGGGCTTTCTATTTGCGATTATCCTCTTGTTTTGGGCTGCACTCGTTCCCGCGGCAGCGACAGCTGACGTAACCGAAGTGCCGTCCGCCACTCAGGATCGCAGCGACACGAATGTTGAAAGCGACGATGATGCGGTTCGCCGCTTGCTCGCGCTATTTCGTGCGGCTCAGTTATCGTTGAGCGAGGCGATGGCGATCGCTGAAAGGCTACATGATGGCTCGCGCACCGCGCAGATCCGCTTCGACGTATCGGGTGACCGTGGATATCGCGTGAGGACGGTGAAGGACAACCATGTTTGGGAGAACACCATCGATGCGAAGACTGGAAGGGTTGTAGACCAAGAGACTGTCTTCGCCTTGACCCAGCTCAGTGATGCAGATCGCAGCAACATCGTTGCTCTGAGATCCGTAAGGCAAGAGCTGTCAGACGCCGTTCTTGTTGCTGAAAAGGCCGCACCGGGAAAGGCTCTTGGTGGAGGATTGATGCGCGAAGACGGCAAGCTGAATTTCGTCGTTGCCATCGTGAGTGACGATCACTTGAAGGAGGTCATGCTCGAGCCGCCCGTAGTTGGTCGCCAAGGGTCAACATCCAGTCGCTTCAAACATGTTGGACCAAGCAAATGACGAACGCGAAGACCCTCTATTCAATCCTAACAATACCGCTCAACCGCATCTTTGCTAACGAAAACCGCGCCGGTGGACTGCTGACGCAAAACGGCACACCCGTCCGCGGCTACCGGCTAGAGTTGATTCTCGCGCTGCGGGTCACCGTCGCCGCGCTGTTGGCGCTCACGCTGGCGCAGGCATTGCAGCTACATGTGCCGCTCTGCGCTGTTCTAACGGCACCGATTGTGACGCAGATGAGCTTGGGGCGCTCGATGAAGGTGGCGAGCGACTATCTGGTAGGCACCTTTGGAGGCGTCGCCTATGGCGGCGCGCTGGCGATTCTCATCCCGCACAACAGCGAATGGTCCTTACTCGCGGTCCTCGCGCTCGCGGTAGCGCCGCTCGCGTTCATCGCCTCCTTTCGAGCAAATTTCAACGTGCTGCCGGTGACGGCGATCATCGTGTTTCTGGTCCCTAGTATGCAGCACGTCAGCCCCGCGGCTTCCGCGATCGATCGAGTGCTCGAGGTGACCGTCGGCGGCGCCGCTGGCTTCATCGTCTCCTTTCTGCTTTTTCCTTCTCGCGCGCATGCGATCACCATCCAGGCCGCGGCCGATATGCTCGACCTTACGGCTGATGCACTCACAAGATTTCTGGAGGACCATGCCCGCGAGCTTGACCAGGCGGACAGGCGTCGCATTCAGGATGAGATTGCCGCAGCGCTGACGAGGTTGAACGCGACCGGAGCCGACGCAGACCACGAGCGTAATGTACGCCTCACCGCCGGTCCGGACACCGGGCCGCTGTTGCGCGCCTTGTTGCGGTTACACCATGACATCGTAATGCTGGGCCGCGCGGTAGGATGCGAGTTGCCTGAGGGAGTCGCGGCGCGGCTAACGCCGGCGCTCAGGAATATAAGGACCAAGGGACGCGACTTTCTCCGCGCCAGCGGCGCAGCGTTGCGTGACCAAAAGCCCCCGCCCCCACTGGGGGCCGTCGATGTAGCGTTCCGGAATTACATCGAGGAATTCGGCGCGGTACGGCGCGAGGGATTGACGCGCGGCATGAAAAGCGAAGCGGCGGAACGATTCTTTGCACTCGGCTTCGCGCTTGAACAACTTCGGGAGCATCTTTTGGAGGTGCACCGCGTCGTGGGTGAATGGGCGCGGGAATAGGCTGACCCCGCGCTCGCGATCCTTGGCGACGACCGCCGCCAAGTAGTGGCTGCTTCTTCAGGCGGGTCCGCCACCGCACCAGAAACGACCGCAGCAAAACAACACTAACGCGATCGAACTCGAACGGAACTGCAGCGAAATCAACGAACCCAACCGTTATCCTCCCGCTCATAACGGTCTGGTTGCAGGTTCGTGTCCTGGCGGGCCCCCTGAATGAACTTGGTAACGCTGAAATAGCTGGGCCTGCTCCGTCGTCCGCCCGCGCTCCGTAGAAAAGCTAAGCTAACTCCGCCCCGGTGATCAGACCGGGACGATGAGTGAGCTATACAAAAGTGGTTGCGGGGATAGGATTTGAACCTACGACCTTTAGGTTATGAGCCTTCTCCTCTCGGGTTTCATCGTACTCAAAACAGCGTCTCCTTTGCGTGCGAAAACCTGCGACAAGCTTCGATCCCGCAGGTTCAGCTCTAACTCGGGACGTGCGGGGGAGGATAAAAGGAAATTACCGAATCTCGGGCGAATCCGACGATCAGTTCGTCGGAGCGATGCGACTCCCGCGAATTGTTGTGGGGCTCGCTCGTCTATCGGGTAAGGTCACTCCGCACACGTTGCGCCACACCGCGGCGGCCTGGCTGATGCAGCGCAGTGTGCCGATCTGGGAAGCTGCCGGTTTCCTGGGCATGTCCCCTGAGGTCCTGCAGGACACCTATGGACACCATCATCCCGACCACCTGCACGGGGCAGCAGCGGCAATCGGCCAAAAGGATCGGTACGTTTCGGTGGCCAAAACGGTGGCCACCTTGACCGAGGATCGAAATGAGAAGAAAAAACTTAATGAATTCTGGTCGGAGTGGCAGGATTTGAACCTGCGACCCCTGCGTCCCGAACGTAAATAACAATCGAAAAGTTCAACAAAAACAGTGCAGTTTGCTCGCGATTGACCACCGTTATCGCCGTTTGTTCACGGGGTTTCGGTGGTCAATCGGTGGTCAACTAGACGGCGTTTTCTGAATTGATCAAAAGCAGAGACCTGCTGATTAAGAGACATACAGTTCGCATTGATATTTCAGGGAGATTTTTCCAACTGAGCCAAAATCTGATCATTAGAGATCAATGGCTTACACGAGAAATCCAACTTTGAGTTCGCGTCCTTCGGACCGAGCTCCTCGAAGTTGAACAAAGCTAGTGCTGCCTGAAAACGGTAGATGGAGGTTCCCCGCGCACTGGCCATGAGCGATCTCAGCGCCCAACCGGCTTGTAAACGCGCTCAACCTCATTTGAGGTGAAGGCGTCATAGACCAGCTTCCGGAACGCGACCCTGATAGGGCCACGCTCGTTATCGGTCTGCTCCATCAGCAGGTAGAACATGTCGAGCTTGGGATCGATGCCAACATAGGTGCCGCTTAAACTGTCCCACTTCAGTTCACCCACAGAACCCGGCTGCTTCGTTTCTCCCGCACTGGTGCGCACAGCAAAGCCATACCCGTAACCGAAGCCGTCGCCCGGGAAGTAAAAATAGTCGTGGCCGATACCTGTATCCGGACCGATATGGTCGGTCGTCATATCCTTGAACGCGGCCGGGCTGAGGTAACGCTTGCCTTCGAACGTGCCGCCGTCGAGCAGCATTTGCGCGAAGCGCGCATAATCAGCGATCGTCGAGACCAGCCCTCCACCACCGGATTCCCACTCAGGATGGGATCGGCGCCTGCGCTCCCGGTCGACGAGGTTCACATCGCTCGGTAATGGCTCCGCCATCAATGCACGCTCTTCGGGCGTATCCAGCACGAACTTGGTGTGCGTCATTCCAAGTGGATCAAAGATCGACCGCTTCATGAAATGAAAGAGCGTCTCACCCGAGGCGACTTCGATCACGCGGCCAAGCACATCGGCGGAATAGCCATAGCGCCAGAACGTACCTGGTTGTCGCGTGAGCGGCAGCTTGCCAATTCGTTCGGCGAAATCGGCGTTATTGAACTGCCCGTCGAACAAATGATCTTCCGCATAGAGCTTTGCCACCCAGCCACCGATGTAGCCCCCGGCGATACCTGACGTTTGCAGGAGCAGATCCCTGATGGTCGGTGGTCGCGCGGCGGGGACAAGTTCGAACAACGGCTCGCCCTGTGCATTGGTTTTCTCAAGCGCCACCTTCACATCCGCAAAGGACGGAATGTATTTCGCCACGGCATCATCGAGCGACAGTTTGCCGGCATCGACCAGCATCATCGTCGCGACGCTCGTGATCGGCTTGGTCATCGAGCGAAGAGCGAAAATCGTATCCGTCGTCATCGGACGGTTGGTCCTGACGTCACGCATCCCAAATGTCTTCAGGTAGACGGGTCGGCCATGCTGCTGGATCAGAGCGACGGCGCCGGAGATTTTTCCCGTCGCAACCTCGTTTTCGAAGAAATCGCTGAGAAGCTGAAGCTCATCGGCCGATGGCACGTTCGCTTCAGCCCCGCAGGCTGTCGTGCTGACGTTCACGGAATACAGCATCAAGCCAGCGATCAGGGCCCAGCGACCCGCATGGACTGTGCGCTGAGAGGGAAAGGCGGATCCCGCTGGCTGAGTCATGAGTGCGATGGTCGGTAGTTTAGCATTTAATTGCGCTCTAAAAAATAGGCCGTCGTCCCGGGGTGGTTAGCCAGAATAGTACGTCCTCGTTCTCGTTTGCGTAAACGCCTTGTCTGATAGGCTTAATCGAGCGTCGTATTAGGCGGCGTGGCGAGTTCCTGGCGGGCGCTCAGCATACGCTCGATTTGCCTCCGCGCACCTTCCAAGTCACCCAGAGCAAGCAACGCCACGCCGAGTAGACGGTCGCCGACCAGCATTGTGCAGTCAGGGCCCGATGCCGGTTCCTCAGCGCCAGCGCAGCCGTCGGAGCACGGTCGCGCGCCCACGGACCGCCACCGAGGATCTTGCCCCTCGTGCAATTCTGTCAAATACGCCAAGCCGTATATCGTGAGCTGCTCGGCGTCGCGCTGGCCAGCAGACGAAAGAGTTTCAATGTATCGGCTAATTTTTTGCCTTGAATCCGCAGCTCGCTCAGCATCAAGAGGGCACATTGATTGGTAGGTGTTCAAAATGATTTCAACCACGTCATTCATTACAAACTCCAAAATAAACGCGCTGCAATAGCCGCAGTGCACCATTTCGGATTTTGGCCGTCAATTCATTTGAGCCGGTTCTTTTGCGCTACATCATGGTCTGGCGTCACAGGACCGTCATATTCTGACAGATGGTCCATTTCGTTTTCAGGTGCCAGCGAAATCGATGAACGTCCAAAATTGGTCGGACGAAGCCGATGACGCGCGAGAATTACACTTCCGAAAGACCTGCGCCAAGACGGCGAGTAAGGCACGCTAAATGTTTGAGCGCGGGACCGAAGCCCAGCGCCCATTAGCACGATGCTCCTGATTTGCTGAATTTTCAATTAGCGAACTCCCCTTCCGGGGAAAATCTCGCTTGCCGGTATCTTGGGGTTGATCAACACTGCCTCTGCCGCCTTGTCGAGACTCCGGGCTGGAGGTGAAGAAATGGCAGCAGTACCCCTTCATGGAAACGGAACCATCGTGATCGAAAAAGTTGATCGCGGTGTTGTTGAATATTGGCTTGCAAGCAACCCTTTGAAGGGGTCGATCAGCG
>Ga0210408_10006206_pt1 | contig 10362 bp, 12 predicted proteins | sample IncBWH4MmetaG_FD_155471 | JGI IMG/M metagenome (GOLD analysis project Ga0210408, IMG submission 155471) | Forest soil microbial communities from Barre Woods Harvard Forest LTER site, Petersham, Massachusetts, United States - Inc-BW-H-4-M | ecosystem: Environmental > Terrestrial > Soil >...
TGCCGCCGCTGTCCACGTCGATGAAAGGGAAGCCGTAGGTCACGAAGTCGTCCCCCATGTGCACGACATTCGACTTGGGGAAGAAGATCATCGAGTCGCCGTCGGTGTGCCCAGCAGGGAAGTACAGCGCGCGGATGTCTTCGCCGTTCAGATGCACGGTCACGTCGTGATCGAACGTAATGATAGGGAGCGCGTCCTTGGGCAGAGGTTTCGCTTCAAAATGCACCGAGCCGCCATTGCCCGCCGTGCCACCACTCTCCAAGCGCTTGCGGACGTTATCATGCGCAATGATGGGCGCCTGCTTCTGGAAATAAGCGTTTCCGCCGGTGTGATCTTCGTGGTAATGGGTATTGATGATGAAGCGCACCGGCTTGTCGGTGATGCCCTTCAGCGCTGCTTGAATTTTCTCGCCAAGCGGCGCGTATTGATCGTCAACCACTACGATGCCATCGTCGCCTACTGACGCGCCGATGTTGCCTCCAGCACCTTCGAGCATGTAGATGTTGCCGGCCACTTTCGTGACCTTCATTTCGACTTTGCTGAAATCCTGGTCCTGGGCAAGTGCGACCTCGCATGCCAATAGCAGGCCAGCGATCAGAATGGACGCTATGCGCATTATCTGTCTTCCTCTTTTCCCTACTGGATATTTCGGAATGCCATTCTAACGAAAAAAATTATTCCGGGTTCAGGCTATCGAACATCTTCCACAACGTATCGGCGGTCGGACGATAGACTATGTAGCCGCTGCCAGCGTCGGTAGTCTCGCGAAACAGAAACTCGCCACGCCCATCGCCGTCCATATCCACAGCATCGATCAGCTCCAGCCGTGGGGTTACGTCGAGATGGTACTTGTCGGTCACACCCGCGTAGAGCTTCCGCAGATTGCTGTAGATGTCAGTCCGCGCCACCAGCGTGATGGAGTATTGCATTCCCGCCTCTGGATTGGGTCCCGAGCCATTGGCTGTCGCCAACGCCTCCGGCAGGTGCGCTTCGGCGCTGAGAACCATCACCGGCTGGTTGTTCGTCCAGGGGTCGAAGGTGATCATCTGCACGTTCTCGAAAATCGGCTCGAGGGCTTTAGTCGCCTGCTTGTGGGTGCCCACTGTCTTCTTGGGGGCAGGCGCTTTGGCCTCGATCTTTCCCTTAGCCTGCGCATCCAGGTAAGCGCGCAGTTGCTGCTTGGCCAGATCCATCATCTGTTTGCGACGGTCTGCTTCGTCGCCACTAGTCCATTCGAATGTGAAGGAGTGCGGATCAGGCCCAGCAGCGTCAGAGATTGCCGGCACGAGTTGGATCGGGCCTTGTTGAATGGGAGAGAGCGGAGAGGCCGCTTTCCCGGATGCGTCTTCGCGCTTGGCGGTCGAGCCACTGGTCGGTGAAGTAGTCGTGTTCGGCTTGCTGTAGCCGGGCACATCATCGTCCGGTAGGGGTTGCGTCGGCTTGCCTCGGCGTAGGCGTGGCCGGTTGCTATCGCCCATACCGCTGTTCGAGTCGTTGGCAGGCGGCTTGGCGGTCTGCTCCTTCGGCTTGGAGTCGGCAGCAGGTGGAGTTGTGGGCGCTGGTGCGGGCGCACTCGAGGTTGTCGGATTCGACGCGGCCGGACTTTGCCCGGAAGATGGTGCAGACGACGGCGTGGCAGCCGCGGGAGTTTGCGGCGTTGCTGCGGGAGGTGCTTTTGCGGCCGGTGGAGTGTCCTTCCCCGGTGCCCCTGTCTTCGAGAGGCGTGGCGGCGCGTCGGGGGTGTCGATTCCCACCGGCACAATCTCCGCCTTAAGGCCGGTCCGCGTCGCCTCGGTTCCCACGGGGAGCCAGCTTCCCGTAGCGATCCATGGAACAGCAGCGTTTGCGGCCTGGCTGTGCAGTGCGCTGTTGATCGTGAACAAACCCAGGGAATTCCCGGTGCGCTCTCCCTCGTAGACCGTGCCAAAGTCCAGCGCCATGGGGACGGGTGCCGCTTTGTAAGCAGCAGCATCGTAGAACTTGCCGTCGATGCGAATGGCGATCGGGATCAGAGTCGCCTTGCCGTTCGAGCTCATCTGCAGCAATCCCAGAGCTCGCGGGCTCTTGGTGTTCTTCTTATTAACCCGCTGTGCCGCCGCCTTGATTTGCGCCATCTCGTCTTGATCCTGCGCCACGCTGCTAACCGCGCAAAAAACAGCCGCAGCGAGGATGACGGCCAGCCGCACAGTGCGGTATAAGGTTGTTTCGCGGTGCGGAGGTTGAACCGAACGCGTAGTGGCGTGCGCTCGGCCAAACTCTAATTTCCTACGAGAAGGGATTTCCATGAACATCCATGATAAAGCTCCTGACTTCACTTTGCAGGACGAGAACGGAAAAGAAATTTCGCTGAAGGCCTTGCGGGGCAAGACTGTGGTCCTGTACTTCTATCCGCGCGCCGATACTCCGGGATGCACCATCGAGGCCTGCGAGTTCCGGGACACCTACAAGAAGCTCCAGAACACCGGCGCCGTGCTGCTCGGGATCTCGCCGGATACTTCCAAAGCGCAGAAGAAATTTCAAGATAAGTTCAGCCTGCCGTTTACTCTGCTGGCCGACGCCGACAAGAAAGTAGCCATCGCTTTCGGCGTGTTGCAGGAAAAAAACATGTACGGTAAGAAAGTGATGGGAGTCGTCCGGACTACGTTCATCATTGGCCCTGACGGTAAGATCCAACACATTTTCCCCAAGGTGAAGGCGGAAGGCCACGCGGAGCAGGTGCTGGCTTACCTGAAGGAGTCGGCAAGGGGCGCGGCGTAGGTGGGTATGACATCTGCCTTTTGACTTGAACGGGCCAGGCCATTTCCGGGTTCGATCCATAATCCCGCTCGATCGCTCTTTCTTCGCCCGCGATCCGCGCCGCGTGGCGCGCGAGCTTTTGGGGAAGGTGCTGGTGCGGCAAGCGGGCCGCATGCGTCTCGCCGCCCGCATCGTGGAAGTGGAAGCCTACCTTGGGGAGAAGGACCCTGCCGCTCACGCCTCCGTCGGCAAGACCGCTAGGAATGCGGTTCTCTTTGGCCTTCCCGGATTCGCGTATGTCTACTTGGTTTACGGCACCTATTACTGTTTCAATGTTTCCTGCGAGAGGGAAGGCAAGGCTGGGTGCGTTCTTTTCCGCGCGCTCGAACCACTGGCCGGGATCGATGAAATGGCCCAATCGCGAGGGATTCTGCTGTCTGGGCCTCGCGATCTCCCCAAACTCACCAGTGGCCCCGGGCGCCTGGCGCAAGCCTTTGGCATCACGCGCGGGCGGGATAACGGTTGCGATCTTACTTCTCCGCATGCCAGTTTGTGGATCGGCAGAAGCGAGAAGGCCTTTCGCGCAACTGGTATCCAGGTCACTCCGCGCATCGGCATCACCAAAGCCGTTGGTTGGCCTCTGCGTTATATCCTCTCGGGGAACGCGTTCGTCTCGGGCGGGTCAAGGCAATCATCCCCTCGCGGGCTTCGCGCGGCGAAAAATTAGGAAAGTCGAGTTGAAATGCATCCAGACTTGACAAATGGGTGTAGACTATCGGGCGAGATGAATGCGCCAAAAGCCTTGCTGCTCAAGGCGTTTGGGTCTGGGGTCATCGTTGGATGAAATCTGGTTTCGCTACCTAGAATCCTGGCGCGTTCTTCAGCATCTAGCTGAGTAGTAGAATCGTCTGAGTCAGTAGATCCCGCTTGTACGTCGTTGCACCATTTCGTACGCTAGCCGTGGTTACTACCCTTCTGCTTGCGGCCGAGTACTCTCCCGCTGCCGCAGTTAAACCGGCTGAGACCGCGCCCTCCAGCATCGTGATCGGCTTCGTTGGCGGATTTGTGCGACACGACAACTTGCGGCATAACCCGGTGCTGTTGGCGCAGCGGCTTCGGGGGGCGGATTCCCCGGACACTTACGTCCAGGTCTTCGAAAACCGGCACCGGAAAAGCGCTTATCAGATCATCCTTCGCCTTCTGGACAAGAATCACGACGGCGTTCTCTCCGCGGAGGAAAAGTCACGCGCGCGCATCATCATTTACGGCCACAGTTGGGGTGCATCCGCGGCTGTGCTGCTGGCTGGTGATTTGCGCCGCGCGGGAATCCCAGTGCTGCTAACCGTTCAGGTGGATAGCGTGGCCAAGCCCTGGCAGAACGACGCCGTTATTCCAGACAACGTGGCGGAAGCTGTGAACTTCTACCAGCCGCACGGTGTCATCCACGGACGCGCGCAGATCACCGCCGCCGATCCGGTGAAGACACAGATTCTCGGGAATCATCTCTTCGACTACAAGACAGACCCGGTCGAGTGCCCCGCTCCGTCGTGGTTCGATCGCCATGTCACCCCGTCCCATGCCCAGAGTGAGTGTGACCCCCGCCTGTGGTCACAGGTTGAAGACCTGGTGAGGCAGCGTTTGCTGCCACAGTTTAGCGCTGTGGCGGCCAATCCGAAACCTTAGCGCGCAGGTTTCGGGAGAACGATGTTGTCAATGAGCCTGGTCGTGCCCACAAACGCCGCCACCGCCACCAGTGCCCCATGGGAAACGTCCTCCACCGGATCTAGAGTATCCGCATCCACAATTTCGAAGTAATCCAACCGTACGGAGGGCTCTGCTGCAAACTCTTGTAGCGCTGCCGCGATCAATCTTGCCGCGTCCCGCTTTCCTTCCGCTGCCAGGCTCTTGACGCTCAGCAGCGAACGGTGCAACACCAGCGCCTGTTTGCGTTGCTGCGCGTCGAGGTAGGCATTCCGCGAACTCATGGCCAGCCCGTCGGCCTCGCGCACAATCGGACATACGACGATTTCAACCGGCGAGTGCAAGTCGTGAACCATCCGGCGGATGATCGCCACTTGCGCCGCGTCTTTCTGTCCGAAGAAAGCCGTATCCGGCTCGACGATGTGAAACAGCTTGGCCACTACCGTGGTCACCCCGCGAAAATGGCCGGGACGCGAACGCCCGTCCAGCTTGCCGCTCAACTCCTCCACAGTCACCCAAGTCACCGCGCCTGGCGGATACATCTCTTCGACCGACGGCGCGAACAGGAAGTCCACTCCTTCGTTCTCCAGCAGTTCGCAGTCGCGGTCGAAGGTCCGGGGATATTTCGCCAGATCCTCACTGGGACCGAACTGCGTGGGATTCACAAAGATCGAAGCTGCCACCGTATCGCATGATGCTTTGGCCGCCCGCACCAGCGACAAGTGCCCCTCATGCAGCGCCCCCATGGTGGGCACAAATCCCAGGCGTTTGCCGGAGCGTCGCATCGCGCGGCAGGCAGCGCGCATGTCCGCGATGGTGTGGAGGATTTTCAAGATGGTGACGAATTCGAGGGCGGTTTCATGCGGGCGGTACCCAATTGACGGTGATGTGCGCGCTCTGCAGAATTCCGCCGACAATCCCTTTGTTGCGGCGAATCGCAATGCCGTCCTGCTCAGAACTCCGCGCGCTATTCTCCGAGGCCGCCACTACCCGCCCGTAAGGCCAGGCTGAGGCAGGAAGATGCGCAAGCGCTCCTAGCAATTCTTCCGGCTTCAGAACGATCTCTGCATTGTCGGCGAGATCGAGCAGTCCAACGCCGTCGGTGCGAATGAGGAGGTATGGATTGCGCCAGTTCCGCATGTCCCGAATGCGCAGGTACTTCGCAGAATCAGCGGGAGCAATGGCCTGCAGCTGAGTAGCAGCGCTTGGGGCAGGCACAGCTTTCTCCCGAGAAGAACACGCCGCAAAAGGCAGGCACAGAAACAGAAGAAAAAAGCAGTTTCGCGCAATGCAACCCCGACACCAGCGACAGCCGCCTCGATCATCTCCCCAAAACTTGCTTTTCTCCGTGACTCCGTGCCTCCGTGGTGGATTCTAGAGTTTGGATTCTAGAGTTTACCGCCGCATTGCCCGCTTCCGCTCCAGAACCGTATCCAGGCCAGCCTTCGCCTCCTTGGATAGATGATAAGACTCCTCATCCGAGGGATACGCATGCGACTTCACGTCTGCGCGGAATGCCTGCACTGCGTCCGTAATCAGGGCGGAGGCGTCGCCGTAGCGGCGCACAAATTTTGCCGGTGTCCCGAACGTCAGGTTCAGAATGTCGTGGAACACCAGCACCTGCCCATCGCACTCCGGACCAGCGCCAATCCCGATGGTCGGCGTACTCACCTCCGCGGTAATCATCGCGGCCACTTCGCGCGGAATGCCTTCGAGATACAGACACGCCACGCCTGCCCGGTCCAACGCCACCGTGTCGCGCATGAGCTGCTCAATGGCGGTGAGGTCCTTCCCCTGTACTTTGTATCCGCCCATCACGTTCACCGACTGCGGCGTCAGCCCGACATGCCCGGCTACCGGAATTTCGGCATCGATGATGCGCCGGATCAGATCAGCGCGCTTCTCGCCGCCTTCCAGCTTCACGACTTCGGCGCCACCTTCCTTGACGAAGCGCATGGCGTTAGTTAAGGCGCTTTTGGGGTCAACCTGATAAGACCCGTATGGCATGTCCGCTACCAGCAGTGCGTTTTTCACGCCGCGGCGCACTGCCTTCACGTGATGCAGCATCTCGTCCACGGTGACCGAGAGCGTGTTTTCATATCCCAACATGGTTTGGGCGAGAGAATCGCCCACCAATACGATCTCGATCCCGGCCTCGTCGACCAGACGCGCGGCGGCATAGTCGTAAGCCGTAAGGCAGGTGATGGGTTCGTGTCGGAGTTTTTGTTCCCGCAGAGACGCGGTGGTGACCTTCTGCCGCAGGTCGTCGTGGTTAGGAAAACCGGGACGCCCGCCAATCGGGGTGAGACTCATCTTGTCCTCCAGTGCCCCTCCGGCATGCCGGATAGAGCCTGTGCGGCATCTTCAGATGATGCTTAAGGCATTGTAGCGGCAAAATCATGGTTCGTCGATGGTTGATAAGTATTTGGGTGAGGACGGAGCAAGTGCCGTAGGAAGAGTAGCTTACGAAGGTAATAAACTAGTTGACACACATGTGCGCTTATGGTATCGTTTTCTACATGGGCACGCACACACTTCCTGAGCCGAAGAGCCTGCAAGAGGCCATTGTCTACTTCTCTGACCCTGACCGCTGCTTTGACTATGCCAAGAAACTGCGCTGGCCGGACGGCAACGTTGTGTGCCCGCGTTGTGAGGCGGCGAAGAACTCGTTCGTCAAGACGCGCAGGCTTTGGTTCTGCTATGCGTGCAAGCGGCAGTTCACGATCAAGGTCAAGACGATCATGGAAGATTCGCCGATTGGCCTTGACAAGTGGATGACGGCATTCTGGCTGCTTGCGAATGCGAAGAACGGAATCAGCTCTCACGAACTTGGCCGCGCCCTGAAAGTGACGCAAACGACGGCATGGTTCATGCTTCAGCGAATCCGCGAAGTTATGAAGAAGCATGCCTTCGATACGCGCAAGATCGGCGGGGAAGGCAGCACTCTTGAGGCTGACGAAACCTTTGTCGGCGGCGTCACCAAGAACATGCACAAGGCCCAGCGCATCAAAGCTGAAGGCAGAGGACCGTACAAGAACAAAACCATCGTGCAAGGCATCCTTGACCGGAATCTTCGCAAGGTCCGCGCCACGGTTGTACCGAACGTCACACGCGAGACATTGCAGAATCAGATTCTCAAGAACGTTAAGTTTGGGAGCACCGTTTACACCGATAACGCTGTCGCCTATGACAACGGGATGCAGCGCCGCTTCGTGCATGACGTGGTAAACAAAACTGAGAGCTACGTTCGTGGGCAGGTCCACGTTAACGGGATGGAAAACTTCTGGGCACTTCTCAAGCGGTCCCTGCGCGGCACCTACGTTGCTGTCGAACCTTTTCATCTCGCACGCTACGTTGACGAACAGGTATTTCGTTACAACCACCGCAAGGACGGTGACCGCAAGCTAAACGATGCCGACCGCTTCGCCGCCGTGATGTCCGAAGTCCTTGGCCGTCGCCTCACCTACAGCGATCTAACGGGCAAGAGTGAATCGCCACATCACGCGCCGACAGGGGCGGGGACGGTGCAAGAGCCGTTCTAGTCCCTGTCGGATTTCTTCGGTTTCTTTACAGAGGCGGACTTCTTAGTCCGCTTCTTTTTCTTTTTGTCCGGAGCCTGTAGAATCGCCGTCGCAAGCTGCTTAAAGCTCTCCAGTGCTTCCGGCCCTTCGGTGTATTCAGGTTGCTTCATAGCGCAAGTGTAGTCCTATGAAAAGAAGCGAGAGAAAAAAGGTGAAAACCGATACCCAGCAACCCCATCCCGAACCACATCACAACGAAACAGACAATCACGAGCGCCACATAAGCGGCGACATTCATATTCGAGGAGAAGTCGAAACTAAGTTTCCACCAGACCTTGTAAAGAAACACGATACCGAGCGCGAACAGGATACAACCCGCGACGATAAACGATTTATCGTGGAAGTTTTGACGCTCATTTTCGTCGGTATCTATGCGGCTTTGGCTTTCTGGCAAGGATGCTCCGCACAGAAAGCTGCTAAGACTGCTAGCGATAACCTCACCTTCACGCAACAGCAATTCAGAATGGACCAGCGGCCCTATGTAACTACCGAAGCCTTCGGAGCGCACCCTGTTGGCGGTGACAATAAAGCCACGTTTGTACGAGAATCTTCTGGCGAAATCAGCATACGCTTGTATGTACAAATGACGAATGTTGGCCGAACTCCAGCCATACATATGCTGACTACTCGAACCAAATTGATCGTGGACACGATGGAAAAAGCTACTAACAACGCCAAGAGTTACGTGCCTGATTATGGCGAGGGCATTGTTGGTAGTGTTTTGGCTCCCGGCACCAATCCCCATGTGCTGCCCACCCCGCCATTCACCGCTTTGAACAAGCAGGACTTTGATCGCTTGACTAATGGCGAAATCGCTGTCTACGCTGTCGGCGGAATACAATATGGAGACATTTTCGACCCTCCGCTTATCAAACCTTACGAGACTATCTACTGCTATCAAATTCTGCCCCCTCCGAGCTTGCCATTCGGAACGTGCAGTTTCACCAATTCCATAAAATAGCCCTGTCACGGCAATCAAAACTAGCGTAAAAAGTACATGTGCGTCAACTAGGTTATTACCCTTACGAACAGTCTTCTCGCTGGACTGGACAGTGTTGATATCCTGGATCCAGGGATTACGGGGGTTCGGGCTGATATGCAGACATTTGTATACTTTGACACCGACGCCCTTCGGAGCGTAGCCGGTGCGTTCCGTCAAGCGTCACTCCCACAGGAACTACGCGGACACATCCTGCACTCTCAGATCACGCTGCTGGAACTCATCTCTCAAATCGCCAGTGGTGCGAGCAACACCGTCTTGGGCCAGATCCGATCCATCCCCAACTTTACAAACCCAAATGGGACGGGCCTGCTCCCATGGCCCGACGACTTCCTCGCCTACATTCTTTCCGGCAAGCCACCAGTCGTTGATACGACCAACCTTAAGACGAGAGAAACGGAGATCAATGTTTGCCTGAACGCCAAGTCTGTCGATGAAGTTCGTGAGTCGGCTGGCAGACTGAAGGGTGAACTGGACAAATACAAGATTGACATGGCAAACGCGTTAGTGGCAAATATGGCTCAGTATCGCGCGGCCCCTGACAGATTTACGGACTGGTGGGCCCAAGGCGTCATCAAGAGGGCCGGGCTTGTGCAAAACCCTCCCTCACAGCAAGAAGTTGTATCGAAGTTAAAAGCCTTTCACGATTTCGACAAAAGAGCGTTCGAAGCTGCGGTCGAGAACCCCAACTACCCTGCGAAGAAGTACGGAAACGACAACCTCGACAGAGAGCAGATGATCTACCTCTCAGATCCTGCGCTGCACTTTGTCACCTGCGACAAGCGATACTCGAAGAAGGTCTGTGAATCAGAACAGGCAAAGAGGATTCATACCCTCAACCCAGCTGACCTAGACAGCGCTCAGAAAGTCGAATGCTTCCTCAAAGGCACGGTCGTGACCGTGTAGTCCGGGCAAACGACCAACGACTACCGGCCAACGACGGTTCTCAAGCCCCCACCGCGTCCTGCCCGCCCAGCGGCAGGAAGTATTGCGTGCCTTTGATCGGTTCGGTGACTTTCCGCAGCAGTTCCTGCAGGTCTTCATTGCGGTCGACGAAGTCGATATCCGAAGTGTTGACGATCAGCAGGTCCGACGACGTGTAGTGAAAAAAGAAGTGTTCGTAGGCTTTGACCACTTCTTCCAGATACTCGTCGCTGACGGCGCGCTCACCCGGTGCGTTCCTTTTCTTGAGACGTTTCTTCAGCACCTCGGGCGTGGCCTGCAGATAGATGACGAGGTCAGGCGTGGGCACCTGCTCGCGGAAGTGATTGTAGTAGCGGTTGTAGGTGTCGAGTTCCTGATCGGTGAGGTTGAGACAGGCAAAGAGCTTGTCTTTTTCGAAAA